>ENA-UOVV01000010-UOVV01000010.1-compost-metagenome-genome-assembly--contig:-NODE-10-length-365034-cov-17.511216_pt1 | contig 365034 bp, 315 predicted proteins | sample MGYA00238155_ERZ761577 | MGnify/ENA primary metagenome ERZ761577 (study PRJEB28898, sample SAMN06268775) | compost metagenome | isolation source: Emeryville, CA | place: USA:Emeryville, CA | collected...
ATCTGGTATTGCTTGCAGGAAGCAACGGCAGGATTGCCAGGCTGAAATACTAATTCCTGCTACCCCGCCATTGACAGTAAATTATATTTAATTCAGACTTCTGAAATCTACAGGAACAAGCTTACTTACTCCCGGTTCCTGCATGGTTACGCCGTAAATAACATCAACCGCACTCATCGTCATTTTGTTATGGGTAACAATAATAAACTGGCTGTCGCGGCTGAATTGGCGTATCATATTGGTAAACTTACCCACGTTGGCGTCATCCAACGGTGCATCCACCTCATCCAGAATACAGAACGGAGCGGGTTTAATGAGATAAATAGCAAACAATAATGCAGTGGCGGTAAGGGTCTTTTCTCCACCACTCAGCTGGGTTATGGAAGACGGACGTTTACCTTTAGGTTTGGCTATAATATCAATTCCGGTTTCTGCAAGGTTCTCGGGGTCTACCAAAATCATATCGGCAGTATCGTCTTCAGTAAACAATGCCTTAAACACTTTCTGGAAGTTTTCCCTTACCTTGTTAAATGTATCCAGGAACTGCTGGTTGGCAGTAGCTTCTACTTCCTGAATGGTTTGCAATAAGCTTTCCTTGGCAGATACCAGGTCGTTTTTTTGTTCTAAAATGAACTCATACCTTTTCTTCATCTCCTGGTAAGCTTCAATGGCGGTTGGGTTTACTTCACCCAGGTTATCCAGCCTTTTCTTCAGCCTGTCGGTTTTTTCCTGAAGTACTTCAACAGGTTCTTCAGCATTACGAGGTTCATCAATAATATCGTCAAGATTCACTTTAAACTCCACATGCAGCCTCTCCTTCATACCGGCCAGGCGCAAACGTAGTTCATTGAGCTTGTCTTTGATTTCATTCAGGAGGTGTTCAATCTGTTCTTTTTCTTTTACTTTTTGTCTCAGCCTGCTCTCTCTTTCAGAAAGTTCATTTCTGAAAATATGATATTGCTGATCTGCTTCATTCAGAAGTTTCTGATCTTCTTCTCTTTTCCTGATCAGGTCAAGTAATCCTGATTCTGCAGATTCCAGCAAGGCCTCACTTTCAGCAATATTTTCGGCAGTTAATTTCAACTGCGACATATTGCTTTCAATCTGAGCTTTCAGGTCGGCTATCTGGTTCGATTTAAAGTTCAGCTCCTGTTTTACTGCAGCAATTTTACTTTGCTGACGAGTTACCTGAAGATTAAACTCATTGTAGCTAGCCTGAATATCGTTGAATTCGCTTTCCGATTGCCTGTATTCGTTTTCTGCCTCCTCCAGTTTTACCTGAAGTTCAGCCATTTTATTCTGTAACTCGGTCAGTTCTGCTTTAGGCCCTTCAATACCGGCCAGTGTTTCTTCAAGCCTTAGCTGAAGTTCTTCCATCTGACGCTCGGAGGCTTCCTGAGAGCCTGCAATATTTTCCAGCTTATTTACCAGAGAATAAACCTGGTTGGTAAGCATATTAATTTCTTCCTGAGTTTTACGGATGGCATTTTCCTGAAGCTGATCGTTATATACGATAACTTTTTCCTGCTTTTCGGCAATTTTTTGCTTTAATGCGTCTACCACTTTCTCCTGTTCGTCTATCCTTGCCTGTAATTTTTCCAGGTTCTTTGCCCTACCGATTTTATTTCCTTCAAAAATTCCTACGCTTCCTCCGGTAAGGAAGTACTTTCCTTTATAGAATTTACCGCCTTTGTCGAGCAATACCGATCCGTTGGCGTTTTCAAGCGCCTTTTCATTTTCGGCAATAAAAACATTACCAAGAAGATATTCTGCCAGTGGCCTGAATTTGTCGTCCACCTCAATTACATCCATTGCAGGGACGGTATCTGCCGGTGCATGGGTGGGCTTGTGGCTTTCGGTTGCTACCTGATCGAGCAGGAAAAAGTTGGCCTTTCCCTTTTTATGTTCATCCAGCAGTTTTACGGCTTTCAAACCTTCTTCGAGGTTATTCACCACATAATAGTTCAGGTAGGGCTCAAGCACATTTTCAACGGCTGCACGGTATTCTTCCTTCACATATATAATATCGGAAAGAATGGGGGCTTTGGTGTTCCACTGTTCGTTGTTGTGCAGGAATTTCACACTGTCGGGGTAGCCTTCCATTGAATCAATCAGGCTTTTCAACAGAGCGTGTTCGTTTTTACGGGAATCCAGTATCCTGCTTTCCTCGGCCAGTTGCTGGCGAAGATTTTCCAGTGCCGATTGAGTTTGCAGAATTTTTTCTTTAGTTTGTTCATGCTCTTCCTGCAACTCTGCCAGCCTGGCTTTTTTGGATTCAAGTTCCTGTTCCTTTTCGGTTCTTTCTTCCTCCAATTGCCTGATCTGGCTTTTCCTCACTACAGATTCTTCTTCCAGCCTTTGTATGGTAAGCTGGAGGTTTTGAACTGAAGTATCTGCCACCACCACTTTTTTCTCCGCTTCAAACTGATTTCTCTGAAGAGAAGCATATTCGCTTCTAAGGCTTTCGATATGAGCACGTTTCTGATCGAAAATGCTTTTCCTTTCATCCACGGAATCTTTCAGATTCAGCAATTGTTCCTGTAAGCCTTCCAGCTTTGCTTCCTCTTCCTGAATCTGCATTTCGGTGAAATGAATGCTTTCTTCCAGCCCTTTAAGCTGACCGGAACTTTTATCCAGAAATTCACTGATTGACTGCTCCCTTTCTCTTAAGAAATTCAGTTTTTGATATGCAAGGTTTTTATCGTTTTCCCTGGATTTTATCGTTTGTACAAGCTCGTTATATTCTTTTTGCATCGACTGGAGGGCTCTTTCTTTTTCGATGAACTCCAGCTTTTGTTTTTCCAGTTCTGCTTCTTCCTGATTGATTTCTGCTTCAATTCTGACCTTCTTATCAGTCTCCTGATCATTTTGTTGCTGAAGCTCTTTGAAGGTAAGGTTAAACCCTTCAAGGGCGGCTTTGGCAAGTTCAATGCTCAGGGTGCGGTATTCCTTCTTAATCTCATAATATTTCTCAGCTTTCTTTGCCTGGTTTTCCAGGGTTTTGAGCTGATTGTAAATTTCAAACAGCAAGTCTTCAATACGGTTGAGGTCGGCCTCAGTGGCATCCAGTTTCAGCTTGGCTTCTTTTTTCCGGGTTTTGTATATGGTGATACCGGCAGCCTGCTCAAGCATTTTCCTCCTGCTGTTATCCTTATCTTTAATGATATCGTCTACCATTCCCAGCTCAATGATGGCATAGGAATCGGTACTTACTCCCGTATCCATAAACAGGTTCTGGATATCTTTCAAACGGCAGGTAACATCATTCAGGCGGTATTCACTTTCACCGCTTTTATAAAACTTTCTGGTAACTGTTACCGTGTTGAATTCGGTGGGAAGAAGGTTTCTTGTATTTTCAAAGGTAAGGCTCACCTCAGCCAGGCCGCTGGCAGAACGGGTTTTGGAACCGTTAAATACCAGGCTGTCGAGGTTTTCAGACCTCAGTTGACTGATTTTTTGTTCACCAATCACCCAGCGGATACTGTCGATGATATTACTCTTTCCACAGCCGTTAGGGCCCACGATGCCGGTAATGTTTTCATCGAAATGAACCACCGTTTTATCGGCAAAACTCTTAAATCCCTTTATTTCCAGACTCTTTAATCGCACGTTCCTTAATTTTTGGATATTGGCAAATATAGAAGAATAGCCGGTTATTTAAGGTATGCACGGGCTTGCGGAAACCTTAATTATTCACTAATTATTCACAGGAGTTTACAAAATGTGGAAATATTATCGGATGAATAATTTTAATAATATTTCAAAAATATTAAGGCTTTTAAAAGGTAAAAAACAATAAGCCCACTTAATTTTTCCGGCAGTATGCATTCGTCGAACCGCGATTTTTAAAAAAACAAAAGCTGCCGGTAGGAATGGACGGCAGCCTTCTGAAATGGTTTTTCTATTTAAATCTTCCTACTGCGATGACGCTGTCGGGATAATCTTCACTGTAAATCACCCTTATGAAGGTGGATTTTTCCAAGAATGAGTTATAATTCACATCCACAGAGTCTGAACCAATTTTAATTTTTTTAATGTTATTGTTATCAACGGTAACTTTCCCACCGGTACCTTCAATTTCTTTCAAATTCAAAGCCACTTCGCCGGGTTCATCAGTGGTACCATTCACCAGTTCCACCAGATGGGTTTCCCCATTTACAGTGGTATCCATTATCACCCTGATGTTAAAGCTTTGATCGGAGTTTTCGCTTAACCTGATAGAACCTGTAAATCCGGAATCTCCAACTTCTTCAAGGTTCTTATCAACAAATCTCAGTTTAGGCCCATCATCATCTTTATCACAGGATACTAACACAAAAGCACTGAACAATACAGGCAACAGGATTTTCAATGATTTGAATTGTTTACGTTTCATAATGCTTGATTTAATGATTTTTTAATGAATGAAACAATTCCTTCAGCGCTGATGAATTGGATTACGGTAAATACTGACAGAGTAAGTATCTCCACCGTTGCATTACCGGCTTTATTTATTAAAGTATTATACTTCGCTTAGCCTATACGTTATCAGGCTTAATTATTAAAATATTTTAACATTCATTATCTTTAAAAAAAACTCCACATGAAAAAAATTCTAATCCCTGTAGATTTTTCAGAAACATCCAAAAACGCAGCCAGATATGGTGTAAAGCTTGCCGCAAGCATTCCCGGAGCTTCTGTTATTCTTTACAACATGTACAAGAAAATCATCCCCGGGTCCGATGGTACACCGCTATCTGATGCTGACCTAAGCCGTCAGATTATCCTTAAAAATGCCATGGACAGCCTTAAAGAAGAACTTTCCGGTGAGGCAGATGTGAACATTGAAACTGTTGCGGAAGACGGAAGTTCGCTTGTGGAAAATGTGAGCCGTTATGTAAAAAATCATGGCATTGACTGGATTGTAATGGGTATTACAGGTGCCACAAGACTGGAACAAATATTATTTGGATCCAACGCCCTTGAAATGGTGCATTCAGGAGTATGCCCTGTGATTATTGTTCCCCCCAAAGCCGAATTCGAAAAAATTGAAAATATATTACTGGCAAGTGATTTTAAAGATGTTGTAAAAACCACCCCCGAAGCCCAGATTAAAAAGTTGTTAGACGCTTTCAAACCGAAATTCCATATCGTAAACATCGATCACGAACATTACGTAGAGCTGACCGATGAATACAAAGCTGAAAGGGCCAAATTGGAAGAAATGTTTAAAGATTACAACCCTGAATTTTCTTTCATCAGGTTATTTGACTTCCTTGAAGCCATCAGTATTTTCTCGGAAGACAAAAACATCGACCTGATCATTACCGTTCCAAGAAGCCATAACTTCCTTACAAAGCTGTTCAGAACCAGCAATACCAAAGCACTTGCTTATCACAGCCATATTCCGATTGCAGCTATTTTAAGCTGATCCATAACCTGAATAAAAAATCCCGGCTAATGGCCGGGATTTTTTATTCAAAACTTTTATATCAGGCTGCGTTACCCATTTCCTTGAGGAAGTTGACATGGGAAGCAACGGCTAATCTTACTTTGGGATATTCGATATATTCAATATTATATTCCTTACAGGCCTGCCTGATGATTTTGCTGATCTGAGGATAATGAATATGCGAAATTTTCGGAAACAGGTGATGTTCTATCTGAAAATTCAAACCTCCTACAAACCAGGAAACTACTTTATTATGGGTAGCAAAATTGGCAGTAGTCTGCAGCTGGTGAATAGCCCATTCGTTTTCCAGTTTTCCGGTAACCTCATCGGGCATAGGGAAATGCGTATGTTCTACCGTATGGGCAAGCTGGAAAACAATACTTAAAACAAAACCTGCAAAAAGCGTAACAATTAGGAAACCTGTCAGCCATGGAAGGAAACCAACTGTAAGAATCGGAATCACCACAAACATAGCCAGGTTTAGCAATTTGAAAAACCAGAACACGAAATGGTCATTAAAGCTCATTTTTTTAAGCTTCATGGCGCCTATCCTGTTGCTGAAATATTTCTGATAATCCAATACAAATATCCATAGGATATAAAGCATGGAATATAAGAACCAGAAATATAAATGCTGGTATTTATGAAATTTGTATTTCTTCTGCGTGGAACTCATTCGCATCCAAGGCTGGATATCGATATCATCATCCACCCCGTCAACGTTTGTATAGGCATGGTGGATAACATTGTGCTTCATATTCCACATAAAGGAGTTGCCCCCCAGTAAATTCAGGGTGAAAGCAGCAAGTTTATTTACCACTTTATTATTACTGAAACTACCGTGTGCACCATCGTGCATGATGTTAAATCCGATAGCAGAAATGGTAAGGCCTAAAAGAAGGCATTCGAAAACGGCCAGGAAAACCCCAGGGGTAAAAAATACGAGATGAACGTACAAAAATGCAAAAGCCGACATAAGGATAATGGCCTTTACATACAATTGAATATTGCCGGTGGGAGCTATTCCTGCCTGAGCAAAATAATCGTTGATTCTTTTTTTAAGTTCTGCATGAAAAGAATTGGGAACTGTAGAAAACTTGGGAACTGACATTGAGAGAAAAATAAAAAATAAAAAGTATAAAATTTAGTGGACTTGATGAATATCAAAGATAAGCATACCTGATGACCACAACTGTTAAATTCAGCCTTCCATTTTCCATATTAGGGGAAGTGCTATCCTAAAAGTAATAAGGAAAACGGTATTTGTGATAAAAGTGGGTGTTAAAATTGTAAAAATTCCTTTCCGGAAAATCTATGTTTCTATGAGAACCAGGCTGTCAAGGGATTTAATTCCTATGGATTTCTCCGATAAAAATCCTTCTGCATATTTCACTCCGATCCTTTTTCCCAGCATTCTGGCTCTGGCAGTAATACTTTCCAGAAAATCGGGGTTGGAAATATAGGTTTGCAGCATACCGTCATCAGGTGATCCGGGGAAAAATTGCGTCCCATATGCTGAAATAGCCTGCATTTTTATATCGTAAACATCTGTTATATCCATAAGGATATCAGGTTCATGGAACCAGTCCTGAATATAATGCAACACATATTTGGGCCGCCACCTGTCCTGAGGGTTTCCCTCATCGTCGAAAGTCTGAATTTTAACCAATCCCGCCAGAAAGCTTGCATCCCTGATCAGATGCCCTGCCCTTCCATGGTCGGGATGCCTGTCGTGCAGAATATTGCCAATGATAATTTCGGGCCTGTATTTCCTGATGGCTTTAATCAGTAACAACTGGTGTTCTTCATCATTTTTGAAAAACCCGTCACGCATCTTCAGGTTTTCCCTTACATCTACCTGCATAATCCTGGCAGCTTCAGCAGCTTCGGCATAGCGGGTTTCGATGGAACCCCGGGTTCCCAGCTCACCCTGGGTAAGGTCTATAATTCCAACTTTTTTTCCGGCTTTTTTCTCTTTAATAAGGGTACCGGCACATCCTAGTTCAACATCATCGGGGTGAACGCCAATAGCTAATATATCCAGTTTCATTCAGCAGATTTTAATTTCCGGGAACTCCGGCAGGGAATATAAAAGGCAAATTTACAAACTATTCGCTTTTGGCTCTTTGGGGGTAACTAATTAATTTCGTTCCATTTTGTTACTTTTACAAAGTTTATTACCTGCTGCGGCAGTAAAAATTATAACATTTAAATCAATATAGAATGGCTTACGATGTAATTGTTCTCGGTAGCGGACCTGGCGGATATGTGGCTGCAATACGTGCTTCACAGTTGGGTTTTAAAACAGCAATTATTGAAAAAGAAAACCTGGGTGGTATCTGCCTTAACTGGGGTTGCATTCCTACCAAGGCGTTGCTGAAAAGCGCACAGGTTGCGGATTATATCAAACATGCAGACCAATACGGAATTAAAGCATCAGGAGAACCCGATTTCCCTGCAGTAATCAAAAGAAGCCGCGGGGTGGCAGATAAAATGAGCAAAGGGGTTCAGTTCCTGATGAAGAAAAATAAAATTGATGTGTTGAAAGGGTTCGGTAAAATTGCCGGAAAGGGCAAAATCGAAGTTACCGACGGAGGTAATAAGCAAGTGGTTGAAGGGAAACACATCATTATTGCTACCGGAGCAAGAAGTCGTGAGCTTCCATCCATGCCACAAGACGGTAAAAAAATTATCGGTTACCGCGAAGCTCTTTCTCTGCCTGAGAAACCCAAATCCATGATTGTGGTGGGAAGCGGTGCAATTGGTTCCGAATTTGCTTATTTCTATAATACCATGGGTACAAAAGTTACCCTGATAGAATTCCTGCCTAAAATTGTTCCGGTAGAAGATGACGATATTTCAAAAGAACTGGAAAAAAACTTTAAAAAGCAGGGGATTGAAGTAATGACCTCCAGTGAAGTAACTAAAGTAGATACTTCAGGTAACGGAGTAAAAGCAACTGTTAAAACTCCAAATGGAGAAATTACCCTGGAAGCAGATATACTGCTGTCTGCAGTAGGAGTTGTAGCCAATATTGAAGGTATCGGGCTGGAAACTGTTGGCATTAAAACCGAAAAAGGGAAAATTACAGTTGACAAATATTATAAAACCAGTGCCGACGGATTCTATGCGATTGGTGACTGCGTTCCCGGCCAAGCTTTGGCTCACGTTGCTTCTAAAGAAGCCATCGTTTGCGTGGAAGCCATTGCCTATGGTGAGAAAAAATACAACCACCAACCTGAGCCAATTGATTATAACAATATCCCGGGATGTACCTACACTTATCCAGAAATTGCATCAGTGGGATATACTGAAAAAGCAGCTAAGGAAGCAGGTTATGAAATAAAAGTAGGTAAGTTTCCGTTGAGTGCTTCAGGAAAAGCTACCGCTGCCGGACACAATGAAGGTTTTGTAAAAGTAATCTTCGATGCCAAATACGGTGAATGGCTGGGTACTCATATGATTGGGTACAACGTTACAGAAATCATTGCCCAAACAGTAACTGCACGCAAACTGGAAACCACCTACATGGAGGTGCTAAACAGTGTACATCCTCACCCAACTATCAGCGAAAGTGTTAAAGATGCCATTGAAGTGGCTTATGGCGAAGCCATCCACCTTTAATGGTTCATCATAATATTACGGATACCCCCTGCAGTTAGCCAGGGGGTATTTTTTTTAAAGGTTTATCAACTCTTCGGCTAATACGGGTGAAACCGCCACCCCTATCCCACTTAGCCGGATGCCGGCTGAGATGCTTTCACTGATTTTCTTTACAACAGAAGTTTTGGTATCCCCCATTGCCATAATACCGCTCCATCTTTGAACCACAGAAAATTCTTCACCGGGAATTATTCTTTTCAGGAAATTTTCCAATTCATGCTGAATGGTATCCGTTAATCCAAACGCTTGGGTTGTTTCTTCCTCTACAGCAATATTTCTTGCTCCTCCCAGCACCACACCACCATTATAATCGCGGAAATAATAAAATCCCCTGTTATAATGAAAACTCCCTTTAAACTTAACCGGATGTTTTGTCATGGCATACAATACCTGCCCACGGGCAGGATATAACTCCACGTCATTGACAAATTTTCCGGAGAAAGCATTTGTACAAATAAATAATTTGTCCGTTCTGATACGCACCTCATCTTTCATGATCACTTCCACTCCCTCTGAAGATTCAGAGAATTGTACTACTTCAGCATCAAACAAAAATTCCACCCCCCTTTCGGCGCAGGCTTTCATCAGTGCCTGAACCAGTTTCCCGGGATGTACAGTGCCTTCCTGCCTGTTGTAAATTAAATGACGAAAGGAATGAAATCCGAATACGGGAATTTTATTATCGGCAAGTTCGTAGCAGGATACTCCGGCAAAACTTTTCAGCAGATTATTCATCCGGGTAATTGCCTCTCGGATGTCTTCCTGAATAAAAAAAGGATCATTATCAATTAGTTCGTATCCTCCAGAAATTTCAAGATCTATTGAATGTTTTTGTGCAAATTCCCGGATTTTTCTAATTCCGGCATAACGCTTATAACAGGTTTGCAGCATGGCTTCTTCGCCGTACAACTGTGCATCTTCCATTAACTCTGTAAGGCTGCCAAAGCATACGAAACCTGCATTTCGTGTACTCGCCCCAGTTGGAATGGAACCTCTTTCCAAGACCAGTATATCTGCACCGGGATACTTCTCTGAAAGCTTAAGGGCTGTCCATAATCCCATAAATCCGGCACCGATAATGATGAACTCTCTGTCTCTGTAAAAACTGGAAGCTTCCCAAACAGAAATCATTTTTTTGGTTCCTAAGTTACTAAGACCGGTGGATTGGGTAAGAAATTTATTGCCTGATGAATTTCAAGGTTTTCCTTCTGTCGGAAGTGGTAATGAAATACAAACCCGGACGGAATTTGCTCATATCAATCGTATGTCTCGTATTTGTCACCACAAAAGAGTGCACTTCCTGACCAAGGTTGTTATAAATAAGCAGGCGCGAACCCATATATTCTGAAACCTGGTCAAATTGAACGGTTAATACCGATTGAACAGGATTGGGCCAGAGATTTACCCTTAAAGGAGCCGCAGCTTCAGGTAGCCCAATCTCAGGAACAGGAGGGCCTGATAATCCCTGGGTCCTCAATATGTCATTTCTGTACCCACCGGGTTCAAATAGTTTACGCATTCTGTTAACCTGTCCGCGTGTAAACATATATACACAAGCATCTGCGGTATAATCCATGAAATTCATGTACATATTGCCGGAGTTGCCGCAGGAAGTAATGGTATTTTTGGGGCAGCCCGAGGTATACGTTTGCTGAGGAGGGGTATCATCCACCCCGTCATCCCCGCAGGGAGCATCGCCCCAGATATGGTTTAATCCAAGCCAGTGGCCAATTTCATGTGTCGCAGTCCTTCCTTGTCCAAAATCCCCTTTGCCGGTTTTGCCGAAATAATCATAGCGAATTACCACACCGTCGGTTTCAGGTTTACCACCAACCGGGCTGGAATATCCGCCCAGTCCTGCTGCAAGGTTACCCACCCAGATGTTCAGATAATATCTGGAATCCCAGGCATCACTTCCCCCTTTGGAGGAAAATTTAATCCTGTCGTCGTAAGAAAAAACCCTGATATCGGTTTTCTTCCTCACAATTCCGGTGGTAGGTTGGCCATTAGGGTCGATAGTGGCAAGATAAAATTCAATGCGGCTATCACCCGACAAATCGGAATACGGTCCGCTCACTTGGTTCCTGTTGCGGTAATCGTTGTTCAATACTTCTATTTGGGAAAGAATCTGTTTATAGCTGATGTTTTCTTCCGGCCTGTTATATAAAACATGCACCACCACAGGGATTTTTATCACTTCCACAAATCCACCGGATGATGTACCGGCTGCAGAGGACAAAATTTCAGTACCCTTTCTTTGGGTAAGCAGGTTTTCCTGGTGCTGAACGGAGGCAGCTATAAGGGGATCTTTTACAAGATGAGACTTATATTCAAATGTGGCACATTGCCGCTGTGCAATTCCTTTCAGGGACGGAAAAGACAGAATAACTATCAACAATAAAAAATTCCTCATGAGACCAATCTTTTTGTGGTTGGCTCATCATTGGTACCGGATCGGCACATCACAGGAATGGAATGAGGATACCGCTGTTAGCAAAAACAGCAAAAATTGTAAGCAATGGCTTTGAGAGGAATTGGAAACGAGAGAGTTTTCCGGACTAACCTGAATTCAGGGATAAAAAAACAACAAATTTCCGAAAAATCAAAGCCCTGCTGCACATTTATCTTAAAAGGAGTATAAATTCTTAAGATTCAGTCTCAAAAGCCGAAATCTGATTAAATTTGGACCGGTTATGAAGAAATGTATTTTATTTATTCTGGCAATAGCAGTCATATTATTTTCCTGCAATGACGATCAACAGGGCTATGATACCGAAACCCAAAATCCTCCGCCTCCCAGCATTCCTTTTACCATTCTGAATTCCTACCCGCATGATGTGGAATCTTTCACACAGGGATTTACCATATTTAATGGCCACCTTTATGAAAGCACCGGACAATACGGATTTTCATGGTTTGGCCCGGTAGACCTTACAACAGGGAAAATTGATAAAAAGATAACCCTTGCAGATAATTTTTTTGGGGAAGGCCACACTTTCTTCCGGGATAAACTTTATCTGATTACCTGGAGAGAAAAGAAAGGATTTGTGTACGACAGCAAAACCTTTAAAAAGCTCGGTGAATTTGATTTATTGACCGAAGGATGGGGGCTTACACACGACAGTACTTACCTGATATTAAGTGATGGGTCAAGCAATATTTTTTACCTGCACCCCGATTCTCTGAATGTGGTAAAAACCCTTTCGGTTACAGACAATACAGGCCCGGTTCCCAATATAAATGAACTGGAATATATCAACGGATATATTTACGCCAATCAATGGCAAACCAGATATATTCTTAAAATCAATCCTCAAACTGGCAAAGTAGAAGGAAGACTTGATTTCAGGGATGTAATTAATAATGTAAAAGCTAAAGACCCTCAATTTGATGCTCAAGAGAAAACCCTTAACGGAATTGCCTGGGATCCTGAAAAAAATGTGGCTTATATAACAGGAAAATACTGGCCGGAAATTCTGGAAATCCGCTTTAACCCCTGAAAACTTAGTCCTTAGGCTTCTTTTTGCATACATATACCACCGAAGAAGACCTTCCCGGGATGAATATGGCTTTTAAATTGGAAAGAACACCATTTAACAGGGATGGGATAATCTTTGTTTTCCCGCTTCTGTATTTTTCGCTCAGCATGCTTACGTAAAAGCTGTCGAACCACATTGGCAGGATGGTTTCCACTTCCAGGGAAACTGTTTCGGAAAATTTCCTGAAGGCATAAGGAGAGAAATGATAAAGATGCCTAGGTACATCATAGGCTGCCCAGAAATCCCCGTATACCGCAGCATCATAGCTGGTATAATTGGGAACCGCAATAAAAATCCTTCCCTCTGGTTTCAGCTTTGCCAGTAATTTTTCTAAGCTTGGCTTTAAATGATGCACATGTTCCAATACATGCCATAGGGTTATGGCATCATAGGATGCATCTTCCAATCCATTTAACCTTTCAGGTTCAAGTAAAACCAGTTTATGATGGATTATTGCATTTTTTCTGGCAGTTTCGGAGGGTTCGATTCCTTCAACCTTCCAACCCCTGCTTCTCATATGGGAAACAAATGCTCCTGTTCCGGCCCCGAAATCCAGCAGGTTGCCGGCATCCTTTTTACAATATTTTTTTACGATAGCATATTTAGACCGCAGGGTGATATTACGCACTTTCAGATAAGCCGAATTCATTAACCCTGATGAAGCTTCTGTATGAGAAATATATTGTTCAGATTCGTAATACCTTCCAATATCCTTTTGTGAAGGGATATTTTGAGTAAATAACCCAGTACAGTCATTACATTTCCATACGGGGAACACCTCTCCTGAAACCGAAAAATCCTTTATTTCCCTTTCAGGAGCCACATCGGGTGAATCACATAAGGGGCAAGTTGAATAGGTGATCTTTTCTTCCAAGGCCATTAACGGTTTCTAATTTCCACTTTTTGCTGGTTGCCTGTTGCTTCAAGGGAAAACCCTTCCTGATAAAATTTAAAGAATAATACCAATAAGGCAATTGCAGCAATAATAATAGCATAAATATACCAAACTTCCCGTTCCACATGCTTCTGGCCTTCCAGGAATCGCGACATTTCACCGGTAGTAGTTTCTTTTTCACCCACAATCATAGAATGAGATACGTCATCCCGGAAAATTCTTTCTGCTTTTACGGGGCTGTAACCTGTAGGAATAGCCGAAAAGGGTTCAAACTCCACTTCCCCGTCCTGAGACTGATAAAAGGAACCAATATCTTTAAGTTCTACCCTTTCACCGGTTTTCAACCTCATTTTAATTTCCCCTACCCATTCGGTATAAAATTTAATGGCTTCAAACTCTGCCATTTCCTTTCTTGTGGCCAGATAAAAAAAGAAATCTTTATCGGGAGTATCGAAAAATCTGTCGAACCGGTAATGGTAGGAAGGAGGCACGATTTGCCTGTTGATGAAATCCGATACCGCCGGAGTCCTTTCAATATAAAGGGTACCCAGGCCAGGAAGGCTTAGGGATTTATGCAAAATCAGGTAATTGTGCAAAATTTTAATCATCGCTGCACGCAATATTACCAAAGAATTTACAAAACCTGTGGCATTTTAATTATCAAACTTGTAAACGATTCCGCCAAGAATATTGAAACCATAGGTTTTATAATGATTCCAGCGTTCATATTTATTATTCAGCAGGTTATCTATGGTTAACCATACATTGAGGTTTCCGGTGATTTTTACTTCACCTCCCAGATGCAGATCTAATCCACTCTGACCGCGGAATTCGTCTCCGTTTTTATTAAAGAATTTGGCGCCATGGAAAGCCCATAAACCTGATTTCAACCAGATACCTTCCCCGGCTTTTACTCTTAAGCTTGCATCCAGTTCAATGGGCAATAGCCCCCATGGAGAAGCTTCTTTTTCAATTTTAATAAAATTATTCCAGTTAAATGAGGCTTTGGCAAGAAAGCTTTCACCCCTCTGGTAAGCTGCTTCCACATGGGTTTGGAAGATGTTCAGCTTAGGTTCATAATATACATTAAACTGCTTCCCGTCTATAGTATCGTTATTGAAAAGGGCTATGTTTTTATGCATTTGAAAGCCCATTTTTGCGGAATAGGTAAAATTGCTTCCTGCAGACCCTTTAAAACCGAAATATCCTTCCTGCACCCTGTCATTCAGCAAAGAATCGGGCCTGAAGAGGAACGGGTTGAAACCCGCAAAACGTTGATAGCTTCCTTTATTGTAATATCCTATCAAACCGGCCTGAACAGTGAAACGTTGATCATTGGTGGTGAAATCGGCGGTAATTTCAGGAAGCAAATGAAATTCATTCTGATCTGAAGAGGGTGTGAGCCCTGCATGCAGATTTAGGTTTTCGTTTCTAAACACCACTGCAGGGGTAATGGCAAAAATATTATTGGCAAAATCAGCTTCAGGGGCAGTTAACCTGTAATTGGTAAGATCTGCTAGGGCTGTAAGTTTTACCCCCCAGTTATCTCCAAACATTTTGGTTACCGGAGCCTTAAGGCTTACGTTTGTTTCGGTAGTGGAATTGTTGTGGTTATCGGTGAAATAGGAAATCTTCAAAACCGGATGATAATCGAATCCTGTTTTTGTTTCCGTTATATTCTTTAGAGAAAGGCTTGCATCGAATGTGGTAAAGTTTTGCTTAAGGTCTTTCTTATCAAACTGCAGGGAATCGGGACGAAAACCGTACAAATTATAATTATCAGAGGAAAAGCCTAAGAAACCTGTCCATTCCTGATTTCTGAGGTTTTTGTAACTGGCCATGCCTCCTACTGAAGTTTGACTGCTTTTCTGGAACGGAAGGTCGCCTTTTGCAGAAAAATGACTGGCAAACACATTGAAATAAGCGTTTGTACCATCCCCAAAGCTCATTCCTGCCTGAACAAAGGGAAGGTAAACGTTTCCGGCTCCAACCTTAATAAAATTACTTTGACTCCAAACATCTCCGGTATCGGTTTTAAGTGCCGATGGCTTCAGCTCTGCTGCTTCATAGGCAAAGTTCAGGTTGAGTGCAGGAATGTTATAATTTAATACCGGCCTTAGGGAATCTCTCTGAGCAGGCTGGGCATTGAAATTAATTTTCGCTGGCTCTCTGAGCTCCGGTTTAAAAGTAGAGGTAATGTTAATGGTACGGGTAGTATCCTGTGCAAAAATGAAGATACTCATACCACTAAAGAAGGCCACTAATGCAATTTTTCGGAATATCATGTATAATGATTGATAATTCATGAATAATGGTTGATTAATCTTCAAGCTTACTGTTCTTTTTCTCTTCATTAATAACCTGCTCCAGTTTAGTTGCAGCTATTTGTCTTAATTCTTCTATATTGGCATTATCCACAATGCTTTGGAAAGTTGCTTTGGCATTGAAGAAATCTTTCTGCACAAAATAAATATCACCCAGAAGGATATACGATTTTGTTACCCACCAGGCATAAGAACCGGATTTGTTAATCACCTCAAAGGCCGATTTTTCAGCGTCTTCATATCTTCCGGCAGAAAACTGGCAGCTAGCAATTTCATATCTGGCTTCTGCACCATATTCACCTTTGCTCAAATTTGCAACAGCCCTGTAATGGGTAATGGCTGTAGGGCATTGTCCGTTTAGCTGGGATGATTTGGCAAGGATAAGGTTGGCAAGTATCTGATCATCCGTGCTGAGGTTTTTCACTTCCAGAAGATCTTTTGCATTAGGAACAGCTACATCCCATTTACCAAGCTGATACTGGCTTCTCAATAATCCTCTCATCGCTTCCAACCTTAAAGATTCGGTGGAGGCAAAATCTCTCATCTTTTGGAAATAGATTTCGGCTTTCTCATAATTCTTCAGGTCGAAATAATTCAGCCTTGCTGCCTGGGTAAGAGATTTTTCGGCAAATTTATGAGGTACCCTGTCGGCAAGCTTTTCATACCCTTCTGCAGCCTTTGCCCATTCTTTTCTGCTCAGGTATATTTCGCTTTTATAATAAAGAGCATCCAATACATGTGCTCCATCAGGGAATCTTCTTAAATAATCTTCAAACCTGGTAAGTGCAGCATTAAAGTTGCCATTGTTCATTTGCACCTCAGCTTCGTTATAAGCAAGATCATCTTCCTGATTTGCGGAAATTTCTTTACCCAGCGATCTGGCAAAAGCCACATATTCACCTGACCTTCCTTCATTCACAAAAATTATTCTGGCGTTTTCCAAAGCCTCCGATGCTTCAGGAGAATTAGGGAACTGGGTTAACAGTGTTTTATAGCTTTCAATGGCTTCATTATTGTTTCCGTTGTTAAAATATGCCAGTCCCAGCCTCAGGAATGCGCGGGGTTTCAAAGATTCATTATTAGACAATGTAACCCTCTTCAAAAAGGGAATAGCATCGGCAAAATTCTCATCGGCCATATAGGTATTGGCAATCTCCATATTGGCCTCATCTATAAGATGCGAATTCGGGAACCTGTTTACGAGAGACGACAGCTCACTTATTTTACTCCTGCTGCTGTTTACCCCTGCTATCATTCCTTTCTGGAAAGTTGCATAGTCTGTAGCCGGCCAGGCAAGCTCCTGTACCCTTCCGTACATTTGGGAAGCACGGCTGTAATTTTTCATCATGTAATAACAGTCGGCTGCCCTGAGGTATGCGTCCTGCTCCACTGCGGTGCTTGAATGGGAAGGAGTACCATGTACCTGGGCGAAAAATCCTAATGCCTGATTATAATTTTCTTTTTTCAATAGCGCATATCCCAAAGTATACCGTGCGTTCTTAACACTGGCATCCCCGTTTTCCACACCCGAACGCAGGTAGGCATACAGATAGGAAATAGCATCATCTATATTTTCAAGCCTGTAAGCAATTTCTCCTTTCCAAAAATGAATAAACGGAAGCACATTCTGATTTTCTGCCATATTTTCCGCTTTTGTAAGCAGTTCGTTGGCAGATACCAGCATACCGTCATTAATCAGCTCAGAAGCCCTTCCATAATAGATAGCGGGAATCAGCCTTCTGGTAGAAACGGAAGGATTGGGAATCTGGTTCAGCAAATCCATCGCCTCACGATAATTACTGGTATTGGCAAATACACCCACCAACAAGTCGCGTGCTTCTCCGGCATATGTGCTGGAAGGATAGGCATCCAGAAATTTTCTGAATTCATTCAATGCAACATCATGGTATCCCAGCTCGTAAGAAAGCTTTGCATAATTAAACAAAGAAATTTCTTTTTGCACTTCATTGCTACTATTGAGAGAGCAGAACAAAAATGCATTTCTGGCATTACTTTTATCTCCGGTTTTGAGATATGCATCTCCTAAAAGATACATGGCGTTTTGAGAAAGTGAATCTTCTTTACCGCTGAGTTGTTTGAAACCTTCAATAGCTTTCTGCAGTTGTCCGGTTTGGTAATAACTGAAAGAAAGTTCATAAAGATCTTCCCTTTTAACCCTATCGGAACGATTTATATATGCTTCAAGATGCGGAATGGCTTTTTCGTAATCTCCTTTCTCAAAATATGCATGTCCTGTGAGCTGACGCATTTCCATTTCATGGGTCTGCCCGCCTTCGGAAAGTTTCTTTTCCAGATAGGTTAAAGCTTTTTCTTTATCGTTGTTATTATAGTTTATGGTGGATATATAATATCCTACCTGGTTTTTATATTTCGGATGCCCTTCCGCCACGGTAAGCGCCTTCAATGCTTCATTATAGTCCTTCTCCCTGAAGCAGATTAACCCGTAGTAATAATTGGCATCAACATAATTTGGATCACCGGGCGATTGCGCAATGGCTTGTAACATAGGCTTTGCACGGCTGTATTCATTTTGGGAGAAATATGCATAGCCCTGATGGAATTTCATATCGGCCACTTCCCTGTTGGTAAGATGGACGATGTTGGTATTGTTATAAGCCGAAAGTGCCAGTGCATAATTACCTTTCCGGAAATAATATTCTCCCAGGTGGAAACTCAGCATTTCTGTCCGGGGGGTGTTGTCAGTATAATCAATATATTCCCGGGCTTTAAAATCAGCTCCGTATTCGTTTTGTTTCAAAGCACAAACTAGTGCATAATATTTTACTTCCTGATATTTTAATGCCTGGTTGGATAAATCGGTAGCCCTGAGAGACTGTTCCAGTTCTTTTAAAATAGGATAGGCAAGGCTGTATTGTTCCCTTTGAAAATAATCCACTGCTTCTTCAAACTTCCTTTCGGGATGGCTGAAAAGCCTTGTTTCCTGCCCTTTCACCCCGGCCGCAGCAAAGATCAAAAAGGATAAAACCAATGATTTCCTCATACACTTTGGTATTAAAATTCCGGTTTAAGGTTCCGGCAAACTGAAGTTCAGATATTATTTATAAAGTAAAGGTTCTAAATATTTTCTGTTCGTCCAAACATCATTCCAAACACATTGTGAATAAATCAAGGATTAACATTTTCTTTCTTTCCGGGGCAATGACTGCCTTTTATTACATTTGCCCAAAACAATATTTTATGAAATGGATGTCAACCAAATATTCCGCCGCATCTTTCAATGTAGCCATGTTGCTGCTTAGGGTAGGGATGGGCGTTTTATTGTTTCCGCACGGTTACAGGAAGTTGGTAGAGTTTTCAGCCCGGAAAGACACCTTTATGAATTTCCTGGGGTTAGGAAGCACTACCTCCCTTATATTAATCATTTTTGCGGAGGTAGTTTGCTCGGTTTTAATCGTACTGGGGCTATTTACCAGGTTTGCCGCCATTCCTCCCCTGATTGGGATGCTGGTAGTGGTATTCGTTTCTTACAATGGCGATGTTTTCGGAAAAGGAGAACTGGCTGCCCTTTATGCTGTGGGGTATACCGTACTGTTACTGGTTGGACCCGGCAAAGCCAGCATGGATGCCATGATGAAAAAATAATCAATTCAACACGTTCAACACCGAAAACATTTTCCTAGAAATTGAAGATCCGCTTCCCGAATAGTTATTAACAATAATGGTAAAAATATACTCCCTTCCGGAAGCGGATTTATGATATCCTGTGTAACCCCTCGCTCCGTATATACTTCCACTTTTCATCTTCATTCCGTTAATCACCGGAAGCCCTTCATAAAATGAAGAGAACCAGCTTTGTTTTCTGGCATAAGCCAATACCTGAGTTAAAGATTTTGCAGTTACCCTGTTTTGAGGGGAAAGCCCGCTTCCATCCATAATATTCAAAGCCCCACGGTCAACCCCATTGGAATAAAACAGGTTTTTCACATATACAAGGCCGGTATCTGTATGGGCAATTCCGGCTTTTTGAAAAGCAATTGCCTTCACCAGAGCTTCGCCATACAGATTAATACTCTGCCTTAAAAAATGATAGCTGATGCTGTCTAAAGGAGGTGAGTAATGGGTATAAATTTTTTTGAACCCTTCGGGAAGATTTTTTCTGATGGAAAAATCTTTTACTTCAGGAAATTTGAAATCATACAGGCCGGATGAATGCTTCAGGTATCCTGCAAAAAATTTCGCAGGATGCGGATGAGAAGCCCTGATACCAAAATCAAATTCCCCAAGAGGGACGGTACCTCCCACCATCATTTTAGAGGCATCTTCAGGGTTCAGATAAACAAAAGCATTGTCTCCGCTTTTTTCAGGACCTGTAAATAGTTCATGCGGTTCTACAATTAATCCTGTATATCCCGGATCAAGTCGGTTAACTTTCACAGGGTCTTTTACTTTATCGCCGGGAGCGAAATGCACCGAAAAATAATTTTCATTCCAGTTGAAAGGCGCATGCATGGCACCGTAATAATTCCCTATATCCTGCCATATCCACCCTTCCTGGAATGTATATTTAGTACTTCCCTCCCCTACCAAAATCGTTTCAGCCCCGTTGGAAAAACCCCTCACTCCGGCCGCTTCCATAGCGGCTGTCCACTCAGGAAACAATGTCGGGGCAGCAGTGGAATGCCATCTGTTACTGCCCAACGTAGGATCACCGCTTCCGGAAATTACTAAGTTACCCTCTACAATTCCTGAGGCATTCAGGTTTCCGGTAATTCCGATAACGGTAGGATACCTGAAATCATGTCCGAGAAAGGTATATGCAGCAGCTGAAGTCACTACTTTAAGTGTACTTGCAGGAGCAAGCCCCGTATTTTCATTATGGGAAAAAACTTTTTCTCCTGTTTGGGCATCCATTACATAAAATCCCAGTGTAGCAAATTTCATTTGCTCATCTTTCAATAATTCATTTACGGCAGACTGAAGTTTGGCACCTATGCCTGTCTGAGCCCGAATTCCGCTCACCAAGAACATCAGCAAAACCAAGCTGAGAAGTTTTTCTTTCATCTTATACACGCTTTGATTACTTTGCATGGTAAATTAATGCTGTTTTTTCAATTATGGCAGATAAAATCATGAAAGCCACTATTATCACCATCGGCGATGAACTTCTCATCGGTCAGGTGATAGATACCAACAGTGCATGGATTGCTACCAAGCTGAATGAAGCAGGTATCTGGCTGCAAAGAAGAGTATCCATTGGAGATGTGCGTGAGGAAATTGTCAATACATTAACCAAAGAATCTGAACGTGCAGATATAGTAATCATAACAGGCGGACTCGGCCCTACGGCAGATGATATTACCAAACCGGTGTTGTGCGAATACTTTGGAGGGAAGCTGGTAACGAATGAAAATGTTTTAAACCATATTAAAAAGATTTTCGAAAAACGAGGTTTACCCTTTACCGAGAGAAATGCCCGACAGGCAGAAGTACCGGATGTCTGTACGGTATTGCACAACCCTGTTGGTACCGCACCGGGTATGATGTTTGAGAAGAACGGTGTACTTGTTTTTTCACTACCCGGCGTGCCAATGGAGATGCAGGAAATTATGAACCTGCATGTGCTTCCCTTATTAAAAGAAAGAAACAAAGATTCTTATATCCTGCACCGAACAATAGTTACATCAGGAATCGGCGAATCTTTCCTTGCCGATTTAATTCAGGACTGGGAGGAAAAACTTCCGGCATATATCAAGCTAGCATATTTGCCTTCCCATGGATTAATAAGGTTGAGGTTAACAGGAAAGCACTCGCAGAAAGAATTGCTGAAAGAAAGCATGGAAGCTGAAATAAATAAGCTGAAAACAATTGTAAAAGATTATCTGATTATAGATGAAGATCTTACCCTGGCACAGTATATCATTAAAATCATGCGGGAAAGGAATTTAACCCTTGGCACTGTGGAGAGCTGCACGGGCGGAAATCTGGCAGGAACCATTACTTCCGTTCCTGGTTCTTCCGAAATTTTTGAAGGAACTGTGGTATCTTATTCCAACAGGATAAAAATGCAGGTTCTGGAAGTAAAACCGAAAACCCTTGAAGTGCATGGGGCGGTAAGTGAAGAAACATTAAAGGAGATGATTTCGGGTGGCTTAAGGGTTTTAAATACAGATTATGTAATAGGAACAACCGGTATTTTGGGGCCGGGTGGAGGTTCCCCTGAAAAACCCGTCGGAACGGTATGGATTGGCGTGGGGAACAAAAACAGGACCGTTACGGGAAAATACCGTTTCCCATACAACCGCGAAAAAAACACCCAAATGGTGATTAATACTGCATTAAATATGCTGAGGAAAATGGTTCTGGAGGAAGAAAACTAACAACTGTTCGCAAACAGAAATTCAAATTCCTTACTTTTGTACGATATGATTGCCTGCCATTTGCTTTGCACTTAAGCGGCCGGCTATTATCTTTAAAAAAATTTAGAATTATATGGCACTGACAGATCTGGTAATGCCCAAATTAGGTGAGAGTATCATGGAGGCCACCATTTTAAAATGGCATAAGGCACCGGGAGACCACGTAAAGCTTGATGAAACTGTATTGGAAATAGCTACTGATAAGGTAGACAGTGAAGTACCTTCTACCTCTGAAGGTATAATTGAAGAAATCCTCTACAAGGAAAATGATGTGGTTCCCATTGGAGCGGTTATTGCCAGAATCAGGACAGGCGGAGCAGAAGCTCCGGCTCAGGAAACCGTCCAACCGGCTGTTGCACCTGCACCTCAGGCTCATGCCGTTAACGAAAACCGTGCAGAGAAAAAAGAATCTTTTGGCGGAGGAAGATTTTACTCTCCTCTGGTATTGAATATAGCTGCCAGTGAAGGAGTTTCCATGAGTGAACTGGAATCCATTCCGGGAACCGGCAACGACGGAAGGGTTACCAAAAAAGATATTCTTCAATATATCGCCGACAGGAAATCTGCTTCAGGTAAGCCTCAACCACAGCCTCAACCTGTAGTGAAGCATGAGGCTCCTGTCAACATAGCAGAAAAACCAAAAGAAGAAGAACTTCCACAGGCTTATTATGGTGAAAATGTTGAGATTATCGAACTCGACAGAATGCGTAAGCTGATTGCCAAACACATGGTGGAGAGTAAGCATACCAGTCCGCACGTAACCAGCTTTACCGAAGCGGATGTTACCAACCTGGTACTGTGGAGAAATAAAGTGAAAAAAGAATTTGAAAAAAGAGAAAATGAAAAAATAACATTCACTCCGTTGTTTATTGAAGCCGTAGTGAAATGCCTCAAAAAATATCCCTGGGTGAACTCCAGCGTGCAGGGCGACAAGCTGATCGTGAAGAAAGATATAAATATCGGAATGGCTACTGCACTTCCTTCAGGAAACCTGATTGTACCTGTAATTAAAAATGCCGATCAGTTAAACCTGGTAGGACTTACCAAAAAAGTAAATGCTCTGGCCAATGCTGCAAGGATGAACAAACTTAAACCTGATGATACCACAGGCGGAACCTTTACCCTCACTAACGTGGGTACGTTTGGAAGCCTGATGGGAACACCCATCATCAACCAGCCTCAGGTAGCCATTCTTGCTGTAGGTGCCATCAAAAAAAGGCCGGTAGTTATTGAAACAGATCAGGGTGATTCCATTGCCATCAGGCATATGATGTATCTGTCGTTGTCATACGACCACAGGATTATTGATGGTGCATTGGGAGCAACCTTCCTGAATGCGGTGGCAAGAGAACTGGAAAATTTCAACCCCGAAAGAGAATTTTAAAGGTTAAGAAAATCAGTAATAAAATTTACAGGGCTGTTAATTCGGTGAAACCGGGTTAACAGCCCTTTTCTTTTTCCGATGATTTTTTTAAATTGGAAAAAGCAAATTTTTCCAAAATGAAAACTTTATCCGAAACATGGTTTGCCGACGGTTACATTGATTTCGAGCTTAAGAAATACACCCTGCTGGCATACCTTCAGAAAATCTCAGCGAATTTCGATCGGAACAGGCTGTACCCCGATCTGGCTGACCTTATTTTTCACTATAACAACCTTCAGCTTTTTAAAAAGAATAAAGAATTACTAAAAGAACAGTTTCCCAAAAAACTTACCGGCATTCAGATAGAAAAGCTTCAGCTCATTTATGAGCAAATGATAGAAGATGATGAAATCATGCAGGAGCTGGAAGATATTATCCGTTACAGTTCCCGTAAAATGAAGGATACCATTAAAACAGGAACTGAAATTTTTGATATCGTTGAAAATAATATGGAAATCTTCCCTATCGGTATTGTTCCGCTGGAAAACAGGGAAGGATATTTTCTGCTTGTTAACGGAAATTCCAGAAACGTTAGGGGATATTATTATCAGCTGGGTATAATTGAAAGGCACGACGAAAAATACAAATCCATTAAAACGGAATTTATCAGTGAATGGATGAAAAGCATCGTGTACACCTACGAGCATATCAAATCGGAGCTGATCAAAATGAAAAAGGAAATACCCAATCCTGCTGTTTACGGCATTGAATCAAAACTCAGCTTTCCTGTTGAGGAAACCACTTTACCGGTGGCAAAGCGAAGTCTTGTAAGGCATATCAGCGTTAATTAATACCCGAGGATGCTTCAATTTTAGCATTGGTTTTTCCTCTGGTACGGTAAACCATAAAGGTTTGAAGTATTACGGAAAATGCTATTAGAGATAATCCCAGCCAAAATTCACCTGTAAGGTGTTCGTTTTCCCTGAAGATGATAAAGGCTAACAGAATTCCGTAAACGGGTTCAAGGTTATAGGAAAGGTTTACCGTAAAAGCAGATATTTTATCCAACGCACGCAACGACAAGGTAAATGAAAGTACCGTACAAAACCACGCAAGTATCAACAACCAACCTATATCTGCCCAGCCGGGATAAAAATTGTGGGTAGGAAATATTTTTAAGTAACCGGGCAGGATAAGCGAAAGAAAGATAAACCCTCCAGTAAGCTCAAATCTGGTAACAGTTTCAGGGCTATTTCTCCTGAGGAGCGGTTTATTTAAAATGGTAAAGATAGCCGCCAGCACTGCTGCAGCAATACCAGCCAGAATTCCGGCCTCGTATTGGGTATCGAAGTGAAAAATGATGAATATTCCGGCCATGGAAATTAATCCAAACAACACTTCCATCCATTGAAACCTCCTTTTCAGTAACAGAGGTTCAAAAATTGCAGTAAAGAACCCTACAGAAGAAAACGTAACCAGAGCCACGGAAACATTGGCATATTTGATACTGGCATAAAATGCAATCCAGTGCAGGGTAACAAAAGCCCCTACCCCATAAATTTTCCATTTATCTGAAGAAGATACACCGGTCTTTTTTCCGGAAAACCAGTATATCAACCACATGGTAAAAATAGTTATCAGCAATCTGTACCAGGTGAGCAGCGCTTCATTTAGTGTAATAAGTTTACCTAAGATAGCCGTAAAACCGGCAAGGAATATAGAAACATGAAGACTGATTATTGCCTTCTTCATATAAATGGGTTATACCTGTGGGGTTTATTTAACCAGAATTTCTTCGTCTTTTGAAAGCCTGGATACTTCTTTGGTTTTCTTGTCCATCCTTTTCCTGTAATTTTTAAACAGGCTATACCACCGCAATTTCAGCACGCCAAGGATACCTTCTTTAATAATACCCTTATGCATTTTAGAAACTCCGTACTTGCGGTCTTCAAAAATGATGGGGACTTCCTTAATTATAAAACCTAATTTCCAGGCGGCAAACTTCATTTCTATCTGGAAGGCATAACCGAGAAAGCGGATTTCATTGAGGTCGATACTTTCCAAAACTGCTCTCTTATAACAAAGAAAACCTGCGGTAGTATCTTTTACAGGCATCCAGGTAATGATACGGGTATATAAAGAACCACCTTTTGAAAGCAGGATTCGGTTAGGCGGCCAGTTTACTGTTCCTCCTCCTTTAACATACCTCGACCCTATAGCCACATCAGCGCCTTCATTTTTACAGGCATGATACAGCCTGCTAAGGTCTGCAGGATTATGGGAGAAATCAGCATCCATTTCAAAAATATATTTATAACCTTTTTCAAGAGCCCATTTAAATCCCATGATATAGGCAGTACCCAATCCAAGTTTACCGCTTCTTTCCAAAAGGAAAAGTTCTGATGGATATTTTTGTTGAAGAGCCTTCACTATTCCGGCAGTACCGTCGGGTGAGCCATCATCAATAACCAGTACATGAAAATTACTGTTCAACCCAAACACTGCCTCAATAATTCTTGAGATGTTCTCTTTTTCATTATAAGTAGGTATGATGACTATCTTCTCCAACATTGACAATTATAACTATAAGCTGATGGAATATAAGTTAAATCAGTTTTTCTTCAACATCACCCTGTTGAATATCTCTGTCAGTTTTTGTTTGGTATGTAAGGGGAAATCTCCTTTCATCATCCAATCGTAATATTGAGGTTCGGTTTTAAGTACTTCTGCTACAGGCCTTCCTTTATATTTTCCGAAATTGAATACCTCAATACCGTTTTCCATTATCATTCTTCTTCCGAAATCTATATAATTCTCTTCACCAATTTTGTTAATTATAGATTCAAGAGAATTTCCCAGTTCAGGATATCTTTCGATTTGAGCTTTCAACACTTCCCAGGTTGCGGCAGCATCTGCTTCCGCACTGTGCGCCGACTCGAGAGATTTATTGCAGTAAAACTTCAACGCAGCACTTAACGTACGCTGTTCCATTACATGAAAAATCTTCTGCACATCCAGCAAAACTCTGTTTTCCGCATCAAATTTTATACCTGCTCTGAGAAACTCCTCTACCAGTAAGGGCACGTCGAACCTGTTGGAGTTGTATCCGGCAATATCACAGTTCTCCAGAAATTGTTTGATTTCGTTGGCTACCTGCTTGAATGTAGGAGCATGTGCCACCATTTCGTCGGTAATACCGTGCACCTCGGCAATATGAGGAGGTATGGGCATTTCCGGATTAATAAGCTTGCGCTTTATTTTTTGTTCTCCATCGGGATGCACCCTGATAATGGCAATCTCTACAATCCTATCGCTGCTGATATTTACCCCTGTTGTTTCCAGGTCAATAATTGCTAATGGTCTTTTTAATTGAAGCATATTCAGAGCCTTAATATCAGCTTTGCTGATGGGTTATTTTTCGGGCAAAGGTAAGGATATCCATACCATCAAAATCACCTGAACTCATAAGCAGCAAAACGGAATGGTGAAACTGCCTGCTATTCAGCCAGTTTTCTATTTCACTCCGGTTTGTTAAAACTTCCAGCCCGGGTTTTTCAAAAGCCCTGAAAACTTCTTCTTTACTTAATGGTGGAAGTCTTTTAATTTCCAGTGCATGGTGTGAAAAACATACTGCAGCTTCATGAGCCGGATCCATAGATTTGGCATATTGAGAGAGAAAGGCGGCATTCAGGCTGCTATAGGTATGCAATTCAAAAACTGCAACGATTTTTCTGTCGGGAAATTGTTTTTTCACTGCTTCAATGGTAGCTTTCAGTTTGGAAGGGGCATGGGCAAAATCCCGGAAAACTTTAATATCATTCCCTTCTGCTACAAGTTCCAGCCTTCTGGAAGCGCCCTGAAAGTTAGCGATAGCTTTGCAAAATTCCACAGCGGTAACCCCTGTTTGTTTGCATGCAAGCCAGGCGGCATGGATATTTAAAAGGTTATGATCGCCAAAAACCTGAATTTCAGCAGAAGCATCCTCAATAAACAATTTTGTCTTGCCCCCGGAAACTTCATGTTTTGGCAGACCATAAGGAAGATAAGATAAATCTTCTCTTTTACAGCTTTCCACCAGTTTTTTCAATTCCGGATCTTCCTCAAAATATATCAATACTCCCCCGGGTTCTATTTTGGATATAAATATGCGAAATTGTTCCAGGTAATTTTCAAAACTCGGGAACACGTTAATATGGTCCCAGGCGATACCGGTTAATATTGCTATATGAGGATGAAGAAAATGAAATTTTGGTTTTTTCTCCAACACACTGGCAGGGTATTCATCCCCTTCACATACGATAAGGGGGGCATTGGTAATGGATACAGACTGATTAAATCCTTTTAGCCTTGCACCCACCATATAATCGAAATCTTTCCCAGCATCCTTCAGCACATGCATAATCATAGAGGTGGTGGTGGTTTTGCCATGACTTCCACCCACTACAATCCTTTTTTTGTCTTTGCTTTCATTGAATATATAAGAAGGGAAAGAATAGATTTTTAAACCAAGTTCCTGTGCTTTTATCAACTCGGGATTATCGGCTTTAGCGTGCATTCCCAGAATAACTGCATCAAGATCGGGAGTAATTTTTGATGGATCCCAGCCATCTTTATCGGGTAATAACCCTTCCGCTTTCAAAGCCGACCTTGCAGGCTCATATATTTCATCATCGGTACCGGTTACCACATAGCCTTTTTTCTTTAAAGCTATGGCCAGCTGATGCATAACACTTCCTCCAATTGATGTAAAATGAACTCTCATTGAACCGGTAAGTTTAATTGTCAAAAAAATTAAGGCGAATTTACACCAGGAGCCTGAGATTTCTAAGGAAATCCCGTGGTGGGAAAACCGAAAATTTCCATAAAAAAACCTGAGCCCATACTTGCATTTCTAAATATTTCTTTGTTTCTTTACAACACTTTCTCCTATATCCCAACAGAAAAAATCCTCGCTTATTTCTGATCCGTCCTTAGAAGGACCTGGTAATTCTATCCAATCATCCGATCCGTATACCAGGCACTCTATTGTTAACTAAATATAACCACAAAATGAAAAGGACAATTATTACTTTGGTTTTCGCAGCTATTGCGATCAGTTTCTTAGGTACTTCCTGCACTGCCCAAAATCAGGGATGTAAATCCACTCAGGGTATGATCGGATATGGCAATTATGTCCGTTAATCTGAATTTTACGCAGGTCCAATATCGAATTTTAGCATTTTAATATAAAGGGGGCATCAGCCCCCTGTTTTTATGTCTTCTATGGGTTTTTCTCCTTGAAATGGAGGCTCAGGCAACAATATTTATTGGAGAATATGCTTTTTATGGCATTCCCGTTTCATCCTTCCGCACTCCATCCAGAACATATAAGATTATAATGTACCAAGGTCAAATGAAAAAATGCCATAGAGAAAGTTTCCGGCAAAATATTACAATATTCAAAAGATATTTGCAGGTATGGTTTTTACTGCCATTCCATCAAATCTATAATCTTCTGTCCTCATGAACTGGAAAGAACTAAATCAATTATCTCAGCTAAATGACATCATCAGCGCTTCCCAATCCAAGCCTGTACTGATTTACAAACACAGCACCAGGTGTTCTATATCTTCTGTTGTGAAAAACAGGCTGGAAAGCGGAAAACTCCCTGAAGACTTTGAATATTATTATCTCGATTTAATCAGGCACCGTGATATATCGAATGTTATTGCAGAAGAATTTAAAGTGGAGCACGAAAGCCCACAGGTATTGATTATTAAAAACGGGAAGGCTGTTTATCATTCCAGCCATTTGGGAATAAATCCCTCAATTGTTTCGGAACAGTTAGAAAAAGAAGTTTAAGCAGCCGGTGATTTCCTTTTTCTTTCAAAATAATTTTCCACATAGCTCAACACGGTGAGGGAAAATACCAGCCATAACACACCCATGAGGAAGCCGCCCACTACATCGCTTAAATAATGTACCCTCAGGTATATTCTTGACACTCCAATCAGCATAATGAGAATCGCCAGCAGTGCTGTCAATACAAATTTCCCCGGCTTTTTACTTCTTCCTTTCCAGATAATATAAATTAAAAGGCCGTAAAAAGTCATGGCCGACATCGAATGGCCGCTGGGAAAACTGAAACCTGAAGCATCAATCATGAAAGGGGAAACTGGCCTTGGCCTTTCAAAAAAAAGCTTGAGCAGTACGAGAATAATCACCGAACCACTAGCAACTACCGGCACTTTAATGCTATACCACCGGTGTTTGGTAAAATAGAGATAATATACAAACAGAAATAGGTTAGCCATTATCAGAAAACCCGTTGAGCCAAGGAAGGTAATAATTTTCATAACCTTCATTCCGGTATCTGAAATTTCCTGAGAAAAAAATTCAAAACCCTGCCGGTCGATGTCTAACTGGACCAACTTATTGTCATAAATAAAATTTGCAATTCCGAGAAAGGCTACAAGAGAAATGATGAAAATTGCGAGTATGATCAGCAGTTCAGAGGAAAACAGCCCAAATACTCGTGCATGTGAAGGCATCCCGTTATGCTTATTTTCAGACATCAGGGTTAATAATTTTTTTTCAAGTAGGATTCCCGGGGACAAAGAAAAGAACCGGCAAAGCCGGTTCCTGTTACACTATGTAAAGTTATTTTATTGCATGGAATTTACCGGAGTCTGAAATACTGAAGCTCCTCTGGTTAATTCCGTATCGATTACTTCGAATTTAGAGTTTTGACTGATGAATTCAGGAACCATTTCCTTCATTTTTCTTACCAGCATATTGCTGTCGCCGTGTTCCACCATTATAGACAATTCCTCAATATCATTCATCACCTGTTTGTATGGGTACTCTCTTACCTTGGCGATTTTAATTTTCTCATGGTGAGTAGGGATGGTCTTTTCTTCTTCGTTCAGCAATTCTTCGTACAGTTTCTCACCTGGCCTTAATCCTGTATACTGAATCTGGATGTCTTTATTAGGGATGAGGCCGGCAAGCTTAATCATCTTTCTTGCAAGATCATCAATTTTTACAGGCTCGCCCATGTCGAAGATGAAGATTTCCCCTCCGTTACCCATGATACCTGCTTCCAGTACCAGTTGAACTGCTTCAGGAATGGTCATGAAATACCTTGTAATTTCAGGGTGAGTAACGGTAACCGGACCTCCTTTTTGAATTTGCGATCTGAACCTTGGAATTACAGAACCATTTGAATCCAGTACGTTGCCAAACCTTGTGGTGATAAACTTGGTCCTGTTTCCGGTAAACCTTACCTGCCTGTAATTTTTCTGGCCTTGCTGAGCGCTGGTTAGCAGGTCAAGCAGGCTGTCGGCAATAATATAATCTGGTGCCGAGTTCAGAGACTGCACATACATTTCTGCAATTCTCTTTGAAGTACCCATTATATTGGTGGGGTTTACTGCCTTGTCTGTAGAAATCATCACGAACTTTTCAGCACCGTAACAAACAGCAAGGTCAGCTACATTTTTAGTACCCATCACATTGGTGAGGATAGCCTCTTCAGGATGGTTTTCCATCATAGGCACGTGCTTGTAGGCAGCCGCATGGAAAACGATTTGAGGCTTATACTCTTTGAACGGAATCTGCATTCTGTTCATGTCTCTGATGCTTCCTATAAAGGAAACAATTTTGGTATTGGAATGTTTTTCCTCCATTTCCAGCACCATATCGTGCAGTGCAGATTCTGCCTGGTCTACCATGATAATGAGCTCGGGCTCGTATTTCAGTACCTGCCTAACAATTTCGGAACCAATAGAACCGGCGGCTCCGGTGATAAGAATCCTTTTACCTTTAAGGTCTTCGGAAATATTTTTATTGTTAATGACAATTGGTTCGCGTTGAAGAAGGTCTTCAATTTTAAGGTTCTGAATTTGTTTCAGGCTTAATCTTCCGTAAACCCATTGTTCTGATGGCGGAACGGTAAGCACCTTAATATTTAATGCAAGGCATTTGTCGATTACCATTTGCTTCTCACGGCTTCCCAGCTGCTCATTTTCAAGAATCAGCTTATCAACGTTAAACTTGGAAGCAATTTTCTTCAGATCGTCTACATGATAAACTTTTACCTGTTCGATATAGCTGTTAACTTTATTTCTGTCGGTATCTATAAATCCGATAATATTAAACTGATCCTGGCTGCTGTGTTGCAGGGCTTGTTTTATCAGGATAGCATTGCTTTCGGAACCAAAAATCAAAACATTTTCTTTGGGAGCAGAAGAGATTCTTTTAAAGTAGTAGAACAGGCCTTTTACTCCTGTTCTGAACATCACCAGTACTGAAGAAGTGATGAAGAAGTTCACAAGCAATACTGTTCCGAGGTTAAGGGAGTGAATGTTGTATAACCCTGAAATTAAAACTTGTACTGCAATGGGATAGATCAGGCTTGTTACCATAACGGCGGCAAAAATCCTGAACATATCATGCATGTTGGAATATCTGATTAGTCCGGTATGGATACGCATCAGGTAGAAAACTACTGCTGCGATGATTGTGTATAATCCGGTATATAGAAAGTAATGACCTCTAGCAATTTCGGAAAATTCGAATTGTTTAATGATGAAGTAAGACAGGGTAAAGGATGAACAAACAATTACCAGATCGATGATCAGGATCACCCATCTTGGTACTGCTTTGTACAAAAACAACATTCTTTTCATGGTAGTATAGATTATTAATCGTTGATTAACGGTTTCCTACCATAGGATTGTGGACGGATTATTTCAAGTAATAGATTGCAGTCTGAAGGGTATTTTCAGGATTAATGGAGTACAGTATTTCGTGGGATAGGGGATTTGTAGCCGGCTGGTCAGGTTAACAAGGTTGAAATTCCTTCTTTAACCTTTTCCACAACTCTGTTTAGTTCGTCATCGGTGAGATTGGATCCGGAAGGCAGACACAACCCTTTTTCGAACAGTTTTTCCGATGTCCCATCGCCGTAGAAAGGAGCATCAGCAAAAACGGGTTGTAAATGCATAGGCTTCCATAATGGCCTGGATTCTATATTATCTTTTTCCAGGTTAAGCCTGATTTCTTCCCTCGTATTATAGTCGCTGACAAACATTGTGGTAAGCCAGCGATTACAAAAGTAATCAGAATCAGGTTCTTCTGCAAGCTGAATTTCATTTATTTTTGAAAAAGCCGCTTTATAGAATTCAAATACCTTTCTTCTCTGAGCTACCCTATCAGGGAGGACCTCCATCTGCCCCCTTCCTATTCCGGCGCAGATGTTGCTCAGGCGGTAATTATAGCCGATATTGGAGTGCTGGTAATGCGGAGCCTTATCGCGGGCCTGGGTAGCCAAAAACCTGGCTTTTTCCACCCATTCCTGGTTTCTGGAAACCAGGGCACCACCACCTGAAGTAGTGATGATTTTATTCCCATTGAACGACAAAATACTCATTTTTCCGAAAGTTCCCAATTCCTGCCCTTTATATTTTGAACCAAGTGCTTCGGCAGCATCTTCCACAACGGGAATTTCGTACTTATCAGCTATTTCCATGATTTCCTGCATTTTGGCAGGCATACCGTATAAATGCACTACAATAATGGCTTTAGGCTTTTTTCCCCGGGCAATCCTGTCCTGAATAGCCTCTTCAAGTAGTGAGGGAGAGATATTCATGGTATCGGGTTCGCTGTCTACAAATACCGGGGTAGCTCCCTGGTAAACTATAGGGTTAGCCGAAGCAGAAAACGTCATAGACTGGCAAATCACCTCATCTCCCTGCTGTACACCCAGGATAATCAATGCCAGGTGCAGGGCGGCGGTACCGGAGCTCAGCGCCGCAGCATATACTCCGTGGCCCAGAAAAGCTTCCAGGTCCTTTTCAAAACCGTCTACATTGGGTCCCAGGGGGGCAATCCAGTTGGTTTCAAAGGCCTCATTAATATATTTCAGTTCTGAGCCTCCCATATGGGGAGAAGAAAGCCAAATCTTTGATCTCATTGTAATTCGATGTCTTTAAATCCTCCAATAATATTACCCGAAGCAGGAAATTTGGTAAAATCCTGAGGGTGAATATTAAGACCGGGATTCTTTAAGCAAAATATATTCCAACCCAGTTCATGGGGCACAAAAAAATCTTTGGAAGTGTTATCGGCAAAAAAATAATAATCCCTTTTTCCGTATTTATCCATGAAATACCGGTAATTGGCACGATGGGGTTTGGCAGTACCAAACTCCTCAGATATGATGATATCATCAAACAAATCCAGTATTCCCAGGGCTTTTAACTTATTCCTTTGCGTAATGCTCCTTCCATCGGTTATTAATCCAAGAGGGATTTTCTTCTGCTTTAACTTATCCAGAAAATCCCTCACATCTTCCTCTAAACGAATTTCCGGCTCGTGCTCCCTATACCATGCCAAAAGTGTTTGCATGTCCAATTCAGGAAGTTCTTTCCCAAATTCGGAAATGATCCAATTAAAAACATTTTCCCCGGAGTGGTATTTATCGATCATTGCTTGATAAAGGGCTTCACTGTTGTGGGGGCGAATTTTCCTGGCAATATACTTATAGGCAGATTTCAGGTAGTCTATTTCCCTGAACAGGGTATCGTCCAGGTCAAAAATGAATACCATATCGGGATTAAGCCTGATAACCATGTACCAAAATTTCGTCATCATATCTAAGCATCAGCAGTGCATCTTCCCAGCCTTCGAAATATTCTATATTCCGGTTCCCGTAATATTCCTCAATCAGCCAGCCCGGATAGTTCCCCCCTGCCCTGTAACTAAGGGGAAAGCCTCCTCCAAATCGCGGATTGATTTCTATTCCGGTAATCCTTCCGTTATCCCTGTTTAAAAACAGTTGCAGTGTAAGACAGCCAATCGCTGTATCAATATGGGATAGCCTTTCCTTAAGAAAAGGCACGATGGCATTTTTGCAGGTTAATCCTTTATTAATCTCCCCGGCCCTAACCTTTATCCGTTTCCGGGGGATAATGCATTTTACTTTATTATCCCTGCCGTAGTACATATCTACTGTATATTCATCATTCACCTCCTTATCGATATATTCCATAAACATCAGCTTCTCGTTGGAGTAATGATATTCCGTAAGTTCATTTTTGGAACGAATTAAATAGGTATCAGCACTCAGGCTACCGTCGTAGGGTTTTATAAATAAAGGGAAAACAGGCTTGGCCTTATCATATAATGCAGGAACACTTATTCCCCTTTCGGTAAAAAAATCTGAGATCAGCCTTTTATCCCTGCACTTCTTCACAAAATCTTCTCCCGATACAATAACGTGTATCCCTTCTTTTTCAAACTTTTGTCTATTTGTAGACAGTACCAGGAGCTCAGTATCCAGCGTGGGCACCACCATTCTTACCCCATTGGCCAAACACAGGTTTATGAGTTCGTCGATATAGGCAGGATCAGTTACCCTTTTAACCCTGAAATATTTATCTGAAACATTGCAGGCGGCACTTAATTCCGGTTCCATATCGGTGGTAAGCACCAGTGCACCGGGACACCTTTGATTCAATTCTTTTTTAAAAGCCCTCACCAGGGAAACTCTTTGCCCGGCTGAGGTAATAATGATATTATGCATACATTTTATTCGGATATCCTTAATCGTGACAATCGTAATCCACCAGCCAATTCATGGGATTCCTCTATTAATGGAGCTATTTTATCTGCAAAGCTAATATGGCCGGGGTATAAAAACCAGGTTGTGTTCAGCTTTTTCGATACTTCCACTAAATTATCCCAATCATACCTTCCGGGGAAATAATATATATAATCGGGCATTACCACGTAACTTAGCATAATTGCCCGTCCACCATAATAAGGCACCATCACTGCAGAACGGTCTGTGATTTCACGAATGATTTTTAATTCAGCCAAAAGCTTTTTGTCTTTTCGTGCCTCCGATAAATTATTGAACCCTATCAACCCTGCCAGGACAATTACCGGACCCAGAGGAATATAAACTTTCCATGGTTGATAAACTACCTTACGGGATATTAATCTGTACAATACCAGCACCAGCATAGGCATCAAAACAGAGCTGAACCTGTTCTGATTTTCAAAAATGATTACTGTTGCCGCCTGGATGACTACCATCCCTGCGATAAAAAACACCTCCTGTTTCAGGTTTTCTTCAAGTGTTTTATATCTGTACAACAATATGCCAAGCGGAATGAGCAATAAGTTTATGGTGTAGAAAAAAATGGCTTCTGATCCTTTGGGAATAAATTGCAGCTCCGCAGCTTTTACAATTTTTTTTCCAAGTATCTGCATTGCCTCCCCAGCACTTCTATCGGGTGGATTGGGGAAGAGATAGTTGACCATGTTGGAATTCCCCGGCCGCACTTCGGTAAGCTGGTGTAAAGCAGAAATAGGATGAATAGTATGAGCAGGAAAAACCAAAGGTTTAACCGCATACAAAATTGCTACGGCACACACAAATGAAATTATTCCCAACCATCTTTCTTTACCTGACAAGAAAATATAAAGGAAAGCAGGTACAAGTAAAAACACCAAAACAAAACTTTCCCTTTGATAATACAGCATACCTGCAAGGACAGCCGAAACCAGCGCTTTAGGAACTGCAGATTTTACTTTTACCAAAACTCCAAAAAGAGCAATAGCAAGGAGGCAGTTAAATATTTCAGGCAGGGCCTGCATACCAAGGTAAAAGATAAGGGGATTAAAAACCACCAGGGCAGCACAGGGAAAGAATGCAGGATGAACTTTATCTGCACTTACTGCAAGGGTGGTAAATATTCTTAATATGGCAGCCAGCAAAAGGAAATTCATCAGCATCCATCCTATATGGGCATTTCCTGTGAATATTCCGAATACAGCTCCCAGATAAGTAACGGGACGGTTTTGCACCCATGGTCTGGGAAGATTTTCAGTATCCTCCGGCATTCCGGCCGGAAAAATATTATTGGTCTTCCAAACCCCGTCCATGTGCACAATACGCTCAATATTGCCCAGGTTCCAGTATTGATCGGTACCGCGGGGATAAGGAGAAAATAGGATGATGCAGATAGCGTAAATAAGCAGGATTAAAATTATACCCGCAATATGGTTTCGTTGCAGCACATCTGTAACACGGGCATAATTTCTATTTTCTTTCATAACAGATAAGGTCAGTTTTGGGGGCTGCCTTTAAATGGTTCCATAGTGGCGTGGTTGGCAGCGCTTATGCCTTCAGACTTCAATACTTTGATAAAAGTTAACCAAAGAATTTTACAATCAAGCATGAAGCTGAGATGGTCTACATAATAAACATCGTATTTAAACTTTTCTTCCCAGGAAATGGCATTTCTTCCGTTCACCTGTGCCCAGCCGGTAATACCGGGCCTTACCTCATGCCTTCTGCGTTGTTGAGCATTGTACAGCGGCAGATAACTTACCAGTAAAGGCCTGGGACCTATCAGGCTCATATCGCCTTTGATAACATTCAGCAACTGGGGGATTTCATCAAGTGAAGTTTTACGAACAAATTTGCCAATAGCAGTAAGCCTTTCTGCATCAGGAAGAAGATTGCCGTCTTTATCCCGCTTATCATTCATGGTTTTAAATTTAATCACCCTGAATACTTTTTCATTTTTCCCCGGCCGCTGCTGAAAGAAAAAAGGCTTGCCATTGTTGGCAATGGCAAGCAATATGGTAAGAATAATAAAAACCGGTAACAGGATGATAAATCCTGTCAGGCTGACGAAAAAATCGATTAACCGCTTGAAAAAATTTCTGTAAAACATGAATTCAATTCCTTCAATAAAAATCAGTCCGACAGCTTTGTCACTGCTCCGTTTTTCAGTTCATATTTCTGTCCGCTTTCAGGGCATACGGCCAATCCGTTTTCATCGAATTTCAGTTTGTGGCCGTATTCGCTCATCCATCCGGTTTGCCTAGCAGGATTGCCCACTACCAGCGCATAATCGGGAACGTCTTTTGTTACCACTGCACCTGCTCCGATAAAGGCATATTTACCGATATTATGCCCGCAAACGATTGTTGCATTGGCTCCTATTGAAGCACCTTTTCCAACATGCGTTTTGGCATACTGTCCTCTCCTGTTTACGGCACTTCTGGGATTCACCACATTGGTAAATACGCAGCTTGGACCCAGGAAAACATCGTCGTCGCAGGTTACTCCCGTATATACAGAAACGTTATTCTGAATCTTGACATTATTGCCCAACACCACTTCGGGGAAGATCACGCAGTTTTGTCCGATACTGCAGTTTTTACCAATTTTACAACCGGAAAGTATATGCGAAAAATGCCAGATTTTTGTCCCTTCCCCTATTTCACAATCCCCGTCAATAATGGCAGTTTCATGAACAAAATAATTCATATCGTTATTTTTTGTTGGTAAGTGCACTTAAATCTCTCGACTGATAAATCCTTTCTATAATTTCCACCACTTTTAATCCTTCCAGCGCATTTGCAGTAATGGTATCGGTTCCGTTAAGGGTATTGATTACGTTTTCAATCACAAAATGGTGATTGGCTGCACTACCTTTAAACGGACCATAATCGTTTGGCGGATTGGTAGGTGGAAGCTCGGGTTTTTCATAACCTTCAATATGACAGTATTCAATTTCATTCATATACTGCCCTCCCACTTTTGCAGACCCTTTGGTTCCAATAACGGTTATGGAGCTTTCCATGTTGGTATCCCAGACGGCAGTAGAGAAGTTGATACAGCCCATTCCACCGTTCACAAATTCAAATTGTACAAGTCCTGAATCTTCAAATTCAGTATTATGCCTGTGAGCATAATTGGCAAAAGATGCTTTTACGTTTTTCACGTCACCAAAAACCCAGTACATGATATCAATAAAGTGAGAAAACTGGGTAAACAAGACTCCCCCATCCATATCCAGGGTGCCTTTCCAGCCTCCTTTTTTATAATACCTGTCGTCGCGGTTCCAGTAACAGTTTACCTGAACCATTAAAACGTCTCCGATAATTTTTTCGGAAACAATTTCCTTCAACCATTTACTGGGAGGACTATAACGGTTTTGTTTCACCACAAATATCTGACGCGACATCTGCAGCCCGGTGAAAATCACTTCCTCGCATTCTTTTTTGGATAGTCCCATGGGTTTTTCAATTACCACATGGAGTTTATTTTTTAAAGCCTGAATAGCCAACGGAGCATGTAATCCGTTGGGGGTACATATATTGGCTACATCAGCTTCAATTCCTGAAGCAAGAAATTCATCCAGTGATTTAAACAGAGGAACTTTCTGCAGTTGTTCGAAACCATCCAGTTGCGAAGGTACAGGCTCTATCACCGCAACCAGTTCGGCACCGGGTGTACCAAGCACCATATGGGAATGCCTTTTACCAATTGCTCCCTGCCCAACAACTACGAATCTGATATTGTTCATTGATTATATTGTTTTACTACTTTTTCAAGTTGTTCAGATAACACACCGGCCAGGTACGGATAGGTGAGGTTCGACAGCAAATATTCCCTACCCTTTCTGCCCATTTCATCGAGCTCTTCAGGGGATTTTTTGTAAAATTCCAAAATACCCTTTTTCAGGGCTTCTTTATCTTCCGGCCGGACAAATATACCACAACCTGCATCACCTACAATGCAAGTTTGTCCACCAAGAGCTACCAAAACGGGCCTGGCCGACAACATGTAATCAATCCACTTATTAGGACTCACCCCGTATCTGTAAATAGGTTGATTAAGATAGGAATGAATCAGGAGGTTCATGGTGGTCAGCAACGGCTGAAGGCCCTTCTTGGAAACGGGATCTCTGAATTCAATATTTTTCAGATGTCCGTATTTTTTAATGTAATCGGGTTTCATGGGTCCGTCGCCGGTAATGATAAACCTGATATCAGGGTAATCTTTTTCAAGGTCAGCTGCGGCCTCAAAAATTACATCCATGGCGTTGGCCAATCCAATCGTCCCTGCATAACCGATTTTAAACACACCTGGTTCGGGTTGGAATGCCGGAGCCGGATCGGAAGGATTGATTCCGAAATAATCCGGATCGATACCCATAGGTATCCATTTAAAATTGACCTTTTTGCCCATAACCTTCTCTATATGCTGGTCGCAATTGGGTAAGGTGCTTAATATAAGGTCAGCATGCTTATAACCATATTTTTCTACCCATCCAATAAATTTCACCAAGGGATGTCGGGGGCTGTAATTCCCAACTTCTACCAGAGTTAAAGGATAAATATCCCTGATTTCCAGCACGAGCGGAATTTTCAGCTTTTTTTTCACATACACCCCGAAAATAAAGGTGAGGATGGACAGAGATGAAACAATAACCACATCGGGCTTAAATTTTTTCAGATGCCTGTAATACCGGAACAGATTGATTTCAAATACCAGCCAGCTCCAGACTCTTTTCAGGCTGAATCCGAGTTTTACAGGGGGGCCTTGTAAGGTTACCATTTCCAGGTTCCCTTCTTTTACACTTCTGTAAAGCCCCTTAAACGGAGGTACTTTTTCCGGGATAGACCTCGAACCAATCAGTTTTACTTCATGGCCTGAAGCCGCCATGTATTTGGAAAGAAAATATTGTCTTGTCGGTGCACCAAACTCAGGCAACACAGCATATTTACTGATGTAGGTTATTTTCACGGATTATTCAGTTTATTTTTTGCATCCAAAAAGTTCACAAACCTGTATTGCTTTTCATGCAAATAGGCGATGAACCACTCATACCAGTTTTTATAATCAGGATAAGCCTCATTAAAATAAGCATCGTGAAAGTTGATCACGAAATAAGGAAGATTTTTTTCTTCCGCTTCCTGAAGCATACGAAGAGACTTCTGTTTGATCACTTCAAAATCATTTTTATAAAGGCCTATAAAACCAGCATCCATTACGCTGATAGGAATTTCCCACATTTCCCCGATTTTACGGGGCTGCTCCAGGTGATATTCGGTGGAATCAAATGCAAAACCCAGCTCACTCATGAAATGGAGGGTATTTTTATCCTTTCTCAGATAATGATTCCTAATCCCCAGCTGATAGCCTGCAGGAAGAAAAGATTCCAGCCTTTCTTTTTCCTCTTTTAGTAATTCCTTATTGTTATAACCCATTCCGTGCAATCCTACCAATACACCTTCTTCTTTTAATAAAAATTCGATGTATGGTTTTGCTGCTGTATAATGATAGGAAAGATTTAATCCTTTCCTCATTCCAAAAAAATAGGTTTCCTTTATGCCGAAAGATTTATTAAACGCTCTCAATTCTTTTACACGGTTAAGCTTGGACGAAAACCTTCCGGGCAATTTCCCAGGTGATATTCCTCCTTTCACCACACCTTTAATACTTCTCAGCAGCAATCCCGGGATATAGGTATCGGTCAGATGCTCTGAAAGATAAAGGTGATCCACATCATGAGACACGATAATATCCATACTCACCTGTTTAAAATTCTGTTATACGCATCGGTAAGTTTCTGAGCCTGCATATCCCAATTATATTCTTTCCTTACCATTTCAATACCTTCTTTGCTGAGCTTATGAAACAGCTCTTTGTCTTCATATAATTTCTCAATGGTCCTTGCGATTAAATCTGTATCTGTTGGATCCACTGTTATCCCTCCACCGTTCTTTTCATTGAATTTTTTCAGCCCTGGGAAATCAGACATGATGTAGGGAATTCCCATGCCCCCGTATTCAAATAGTTTTACAATATTTTCACCCGGATAATACATAAAAGCTGAAACAGGTTGCAGCAGGATTAATCCCACGGAACATTTATTAAGTTCGGCACTTAGTTTTTCCCAGGGAATTCTTCCGTGGTACACCACCCTGCTGCTTTTCTGAAACAATTCGGTTAGCTCTGGGAAGTTGGAATTTCCGATGATATGCAGTTTAATGCCGGGGTACTTCACTTTCTCAATTGCTTCCACACATTTCCTTAAACCTCTTTGTTCGTGTATGGTGCCCAGATAGACAACTCTGAAATCTTCTTCTTTTTCGGGCACAGAACGCGGAGCTGCATCTTTAATAAATTCAAGCGTTGGAAAGTTACCAATAGTAATGGTGCGGTCGGGAGGGAACTGCTGTGCGGTAACGGAATCGGCACTTACAATAAGGTCGAAGCTTTTTGCCATCCACCTTTCCATCCGGCTCCAAATTCCAACAATTATGGGTTTAAAAAGTTTCAGTTTTCCAAAACTTTTACTTTTCATTTTATTGGTATAGTGCTCATGCACATCATATGCCACCCTTTTGCCGTAAAATTTCTTCAGAATATATCCTGTAATAACTAGTTCAGGATCATGGAAATGGTAGATATCTGCATTTTGTTTCACCAAAACGGGCACGATAGAAAAAATCCTTTTTAACCTTTGCCATGCTCCTTTGGGCATACCCAGTCCGATTATATTAATGCCGTCTTTCACTTCGTCTTTACCGGAAGTAGCCACAAGGGTAACGTCGAAATCTTTCAAAAGGGATTTACATTCCTTATGAAAAATTCTTTCGTCTTCCGTAAGATGAGCAATTGTAAACTGGCAGACTTTCTTCTTCATTATTTTTTTACAAGTTGATTATAGAGTGCTTTATAGCCTTGTGCAAATTGTTTATAGTCGAGATTTTTCTCTACAAACGGTCTGCTTCTTGACATATACGTTTCCAACAACTCTCTGTCATGAATCAATTTGAGCATAGCCTCCACCAAAGCCTTTTCATCTCCCGGTTCAAACAGAATTCCGTTTTGAGCCCCGTTTATCAGTTCGGGTATTCCCCCTGCAGTAGAACCAATCACTGCGCATCCGCATGCTGAAGCTTCTACCCCCGCATTAGGGAAACCATCCCACATACTGGGCATAACCAATACATGTGTTCTTTGAAGAAAATTCAAGACTTCAAAACGACTCACATGGCCTATAACATTAATTTTAAGATCTTCAGGTTGGGCTCCAAGAATTTCCGTTACTTCCTCTTTACTCACCCTTGGGCCGCCATATTGCAATTCAACCTTCAGCCCGGGATTTTCAGTAATCATGGTTTTCCATGCATTTAACATGGAAACTGCACCTTTTTCATTTTTTATGTACTGAGTATTGGGAACTGAAATTCCACCAATAAAAGAAAATACTAACTTATCAGCCGGTCTTTTAGAAGGATCGGGGAAAAAATTATCCAGGTTAATTCCCCTGTACACCACAGCAGTTGGTTTGTCGGGATAATTCTTTTTTGCCTCATTGGCAAGGCTGTGGCTATTACCTGCAAAGATATCTACGTATTGATCAAAACCTTTTACCCCTGAATATTCTTTCATTTCAGGCAATACATAGTTGATATCTGCTCCAATACACTGCGCAATATGAGGTTTTCCGGTTTTTTGGCTAACATATGCTCCGATAATTCCCGCATGCGCCACTCCTACAGTATGTATTACATCAACAGACGAAAGATCAATCTGACGGCGGATGATTTTATAAAACCAGCGTTTGTATAAACCGATATTCCAGGCTTTAATTCTTGCGGGTGAAAATGCATAAAATGGCAAAGCTACCGAAGTGATGTTAACATTGTCTATGGTATAATTATCGGTAACCTTTCTTCCGGGTTTCCACGACCTGAGATGATAAACTTTTACATCCATTCCGGCTTCGGTAAGATTATTTACAGCCCTGAGGTTAAAGGGGGCCATTTTCGGAGAATCCGGGCTTGGAAATGTATTAGCAATAAATAAAATTCTCATAATGGTTTCAGGTTTATTTTGGCACAGACCATTCTTCGGAAATCAGGTCAAGCTCTTTGTATATTTTGGGTAATATCTCCTTATAAATTTCTCTCCTAAATTCCTTTAGTTTAATATGATACATTTTTATAGTATCACCGAAAAGACGGTGGGTGTTAAAGATTACCGATGTATGATATCCTACCAAAACTTTCGGCAATTCCTCCCGTGTAACCAGGAAAACTTCAAAAGGCACACCCGGCCTGATGATTTTTACCATCTTCCCGATTCTTTCTACTTTTTCAGGATCTTCGGTACTTCTTGGAACGTAAAAAAGGTTATCACCGTATATATTTTTTACTTCTTCAATCTGACGGAAGTAGTCTTCTTCGCTGATAACATTTCTTTCCACCAGGGGATCGCCTATAAAATATACGTCGTTGCTGATCTTTCTGTCTTTTGCCAGTTTTTTCAGGTAGGCAAAGCTGTTATCCATCAGCTTAACAGCCCCTAAAGCTGAAGGATCTATTTTATCGCGGTAAGCAGTAAAAAACAAATCCGGCCTGACAAAATGATTTTCCACCCCGAAATATTTTTCGGTGAGTACAGGAAGCCGTCCTCCGTGCTTTACCTCATGATCGTGCTTAAAAGCAATACTTCCCGCTCCATCGTCGAGAAGCACCTGGCGGGCGTTTTTTCCCTTCTTGCTTATGTAACGGCAGAATACATTCCTTTCATGGCCGAAGATGAGATCGGCCTCAGGGTCAAAAATTTTATTCAGCTTCCTTCTGGCAGAATAATTGATTACTGCCGTACGCAGCAGAAGATTATTAATTTTAAGAAATTTCTCCGGAACCAGGTCAATTACTTTTGACCATTTAAACAAATGGAGTACCGATTCCGCTTCTTTTTTTATCTTATGACTTACCGTACAGAGAATGAGTTCATTGAAATCATTTTCCTTACCGGTATGATAAATATATTCAACAGCGTTTATCAGTTGTAATGCAGTGATGATAAAAAACTGGTTCTTCTTGTGGGTTTGTTGAGGCATAATGGTTTAAATGGTTTAACTGACCACCGCTTCCTTTTCCTGCTCGCTCTGCATCAGCAACTGGCTTAACTGTAATTCGAAATCGCTGAATATTCCGATGGACTTTTTACTGTCTACCACAATATGGCCAATCTTACCCTGAAGCATTTTTCCGTGTTTGCGGTATCCGTCAAGGCGGGATAAGACTATTCCACCAACACCTTTGTATATCGCTTCCCTTTCCAGTTTGGTATATTTTTCCTGTCCGAGGATTGGTTTTAACCCGCTGCCATCGTGCTGATAATACATGTTGTTATCCGGCCTTACGCTTAAAAGTGAGTCTGCGCCAAATATGGTTAAGGTATTTACGGCATCGTCAATTACTTCATGCGTAATAAAAGGATATTCAATGGCCACTGTCATTACCGCTTCCGGTCCGAATGCCTTTACAATATCCTGATCCAAAACAAAATCAATGGTTTTGTTCAGAGATTCATTCATGCGAGCATATTCTTCAGGACGTTCTACAAAATGAAGCTTATCGCTCAAACCATCGAGATGGCCTTCATAATATTCTCTGATTTCCTTATCGGCAGATGTAATCACTACTAACCCCACCTTTCCGGCAGCTGTGACAGTTTTTACCAGCCTTTTCAATACGGTTTCTCCTGCAAGTTCTTCCAGAGGAAGATTTTTTCCCCTGATCATGGTATTTCTTACAGGGATGATAGTAAGCGTTTTGGGAGTTGGAATTTTATTCTTGTTAATAAAGTTCTCCTTAATCCTGAACCTGGTATCCAGAATGCGTGATTCATTGCTGGTGAGGTTGTTTCCATGCTGGCGGTAATAGAATAACGGCTTATTGATGTTTTCCACCTTATAATGGGAAATGAATTTTATCCAAAGTTCATAACCATCCTGGCAGGTATAATCTTCATCATATCCCCCCAGTGCAACCAGGAAATCTCTGCGAATCATGGTACATGCGCCGTGGGCAGGTTGGTCGAGCAGGGAAACCTCATTGCTGAAATTCAGACGCTGAACCTCTCCTATAAGTGTATTTACAGAGTCAATCAGGAAGTAATCGGGGAATACCAGGCCCAGTTCGGGGTTGGCTTCAAGCTTGGAACTCATTATTTCCAGAGCGTTTGGCTCAAGGAAATCATCGGCATCCAAACGCATGATATATTTTCCACGGGAAACCCTCAGGGCTATATTGTTGGTGATATTTAGCCCCTTATTTCTCTGGTAAATGATGCTGATTTGAGGATGCATGGCATACTCCTCAATAATTTTCCTGGAAGAATCGGTAGAACCGTCATCAATGATGAAAAGTTCAAAATCCTGCATGGTTTGGTTCAACACGCTTTCCACAGATTGCCTGATGTACTTACCATAATTGTAGTTGGTAATGTATACGCTTACCAGAGGTGTTTTCGCTGCCATATTATTCTCTTTGTTTTATTGGTTTCGCAGGTATGCCTGCAACTACGGTATAATCATCCACTGATTTGGTCACCACTGCATTACTTCCTACTACTGCTCCTTTTCCTAAGGTAACTCCCGGCATGATCACCACATGGGTACCCAGCCAAACATCGTCTTTTAACTCCACCGGAGCATGGTCGTAACCCTGGTCCTGAACTGAAAGGCTTTTACTGGCAAAACCGTGCATACTGGTTTGTAAATATACGAATCCGGAAACCAACACTTTTTCGCCGGTTTTTATAGAATCCCCTCCGTTCAGCACAGTATACAACCCAATTCTGGTGCCCTTTCCTATTACGATTTCGGCTTTATTGGCGGCAAGGATACGAACCCCCCGATCAATCCTCACATTATCCTCTATTTTCACCTTTGCCTTACCGTGCACCCTTATTTCCAGATTTCTCCTAAACTCCACATTATCTCCAATCTCCAGGCTGGCTTCGGGATCCACCAAAATCCTTGGGACAGAATCAGTAGTAAAATTCCTGCCAATTTTGACATTCCTGCTGGAATAAACCAGGCGGGTAAGGAATGCCTTCCATTGAGGCCTGAATTTCCTAATATAGTATTGAGATAGCGCGAAAAACATTATTCAAAATTTTCTTTATTAATCCGCCTGAAGGCCTGCTGTGCCACCCGGGCTTTTTTCCCAATTATGGAATCTTTTTCCCTGGCATCCAATCCGTGTAGGGGCCTTAGGTAAACCAGGTCTGATGATTCAATCACCTTCCCTTCCGGAATATCCTGTTTAAAATAAGCAGCTCTTCTGAAACTGATGTGGTGGTTAGTGGACAACTCAATCGGAGTGGGCTTTTTTACCGGTTCTCCTTTCAGTTTATTCAGAATTTCCAGTTCCTTAATCAGATTCCAAACATCTTCCCTTGTAAGGGATACTTTATGGTCGCGGAAGGTTTTCCCTTCTCTGGTATCAGTAAAATGGAATTCCAGAATTTCGGCACCCATGGCAGTAGCGTACAATAATGCCCTCATGTCTTCAGTATGATCGGAATACCCGATGGCCAGTCCGGTCAGTTCTTTTAGCCTAGGGATGACACTCAGATTAGCGTCTTCATATCCAATAGGATACATGGAAGTACACTGAAGAATGCCGAAGTATTCCGGACGGGTATATAAGGAGTCTTTAGACTGGATAAATTTCACTACATCCAGAATTTCCTGCTCAGTTGCCAACCCAGTGGAAATAATGATGGGCTTTTTCCTTTTAATGATTTCTTCCAGCACCGGATAAGCAGTAAGGTCGCCGGAACCGATTTTATAAAAATCCATATAAGGATCAATCCAGTCGATGAATTCGGTATTCCATACCGAAGCGGTATACCTTCTTCCGGCATTGATTACCATTTCTGCCAGTTCAATATGCTGTTCTTTGGTTAATTCAAACTTCTTAAAATGGGCATTACGGTCGGGGCTTTCCACAGGGCTAACCAAACCGTCGCCGGTATATAACTGAAATTTTACATAATCCGCTTTTGAATCAATGGCCAGCTGGCATAACTTCTTTGCATAGTCGAAGTTGCCTTCATGGTTACCCCCAATTTCGGCTATCAGTAACGGGCCGTATTTACCATTCCATAAACTCATAACAGTTCTTTATTTAATTGAACAATTTTTTTCCAGTCGGCTGTTTTATATTCAGCGCCGAGAATATTCATAATTTTCTCTGCCTTTTTAAAATCTTCTTCTGTATCTATTGCCATTTTCATCCCCGTTGCAAAAGGCAGCGCTGTATTTGTCACAAATTCATGCGCACCCAGAATTTCAGGATGTTCATAGAAATAAAGGGTTACATGTTCAAAATACTTTTCCTCGTTAAATTTTTGCATGGAAGATTCATAAAAATCGGTTTTCACTACCTCAATGCTCATTCCAGTAGGAAAGGTCCGTTGCGGAACATTGGAAAGAAAATCCAGATGTTGGCTTGCAGCCCTTTCCGCAAGTGATTTAATCAATTCGCCATCTGCAAAAAGGTTATCTCCGTTGATTCTAACGGCATAGTCAAAATTACCCCAACGTGCAGCCTTCAGGAATCTTTCAGCTACATTATCCAGCGAACCTCTGTAAAATTTCACGCCATTTAGTTTACACCAATCGGCAATTGGATCATCTGTTGATTCCGTGGATGTAGCAAGGATAATATTTTCCCTGCCCAGAGGCTCCAGTCTGTCGAGGATGATTTCCAGTAACGGCTTACCGTTAATTTTTCTGAGAATTTTTCCGGGAAGCCTGCTGGAATTAAAACGGCACAATATGATATAACCTATACTCATTTTCTTTCACTGATTATTTTTGCAGGTACACCTCCAACTACCATATAGGGAGGAACATCATCTTTTACCACGGCACCTGCAGCAATGATGGCTCCGTTGCCAATAGTAACGCCTTTTAATATTTTGGCACCCGTACCAATCCATACGTCATTTCCAATTTTAATGGGCGATGTAATATTAGGCTGAGCGTTCATATTCTTTCCCCTTTCAGTACCGTGATCGCTGTCTACCAGGTATACAAAAGGAGCAATCATGCAATCATCTCCAATTTCAATTCTTTCGCTGGCAAAAATGAAGACGTGATAACCTATAGAAGTATTTTTTCCTATTGAAATAATGGCTTTTTGATTACAACTGCAAATTCTGGCACCTTCTTTTATAAAAGCAAAATCCCCGATGAAAATATTTTTCGGGAATCGCATCAATTTCACATTATCGTCAAGATATACGCTTTTACCCAGCATACCCAGCCTTCTGCGCTGAACAAAACTTCTCCACTTATGTTTCCAGGTATACTTTGTGTTCTTTCTTAACTGACTTGTGGCAGGTCCTGTATTTGACTGTTCGTTCATGCAAAAAAATTTTAGAATTCCTGCAGAGAAACCATCCTTTGAAAACGCGGAGATTCCTTAAGCATTGTTTCAAAATTTCCGGAACTTTCCACCCTGCCTTTTTCCAGAAGGTAAATTCTGTCGGCATTTTTAATGGTAGACAACCGGTGAGCTATGATTACCATGGTATACTTTCCATGCAATCCTTCAATATTTTCCTGAATCACTTTTTCAGTTTCAGAATCAAGAGCGGAAGTAGCTTCATCCAAAACCATGATTTCGGCATCTTTAAACAACTCTCTTGCTATAGAAATCCTTTGCTTTTGTCCGCCACTGATCATAATACCATTATCACCAAGCTTTGTATTTTCTTTTTCCGGCTGAGCCTGAACGAATTCGGTCAGGGATGCCAGCTTCACTGTTTCCCAGAATTTTTTATAGTTTTCAGGAGTCCTTTCAGCCCAGAAGGTGATATTGTTGAAAATATCGTCATTGAAAATCACAGCCTCCTGTGAAATGTAACCTATTTTATTTCTGAAACTTTCTAGATTTACATCATTCAGCTCTACGTTATCAATATATACTTTACCGTTATCCGGTTTAATTAAGCCTACAATCATATTTGCCAAAGTAGTTTTTCCCGATCCACTTTCACCCACAAGCGCTATTGTTTTGTTGCGTGGAATGGTAAGGTTAATACCATTCAGCACTTTATTGGTGTGATAGGAAAATTCTACATTCTCAAAACGGATATGTTCTTTTAAACCATTATAGGAAGTCTCTCCGTGCTCTTCTTTCATCTCCCTCATTTCCCTTGAAAGCTGGGAGACTGTTTCCATAGCACCGATATTCTGTATAAAGTTTTGCCAGAAGTTCTGCACCAGCATCAGATAGCTTAATGCTCTGTAGAACAACAAAAGGCTGAGGATAATGGATGTAAGGCTACCACCCATGAGCGTTACCTGAAGATAAATCACCAAAGCAACAATACAAATGATAATTGGTTCTCGAATACTTAAAGTAATAGCACTGTAAACTCCCATTTTCCGGTTCAGCAATTCCGATTGATGAATAACATCTTTAAGTTTTACTGAAAATTTGGAGAAATAATCTGTTGATTTCAGGTATTTAAAATAATGGATGGCCTGAATTAGAAATCCATTAAAGTCATGACCACGTTTAGACAAGGCAACGGATGCCCTTTTAGTAGCAATATATATTCTTCTGTAGAGGAAGTTTGAAATAACGGCACCAATGGCCACCATAATTGCAAACTGGTAATTGGCCAATATAGCAAGAATCACATAAGTAATCAGCATGATACCTGACTGGGCAGCATTGAAATAATGGTTCATAGTCAGGAACAGCCTTTGGGATTCCGCTATCAATGTATTCTGAATTTTACCGGCATCGAGTTTTAAAAATCCTTTATAGCTGAGGGCTTGAAGGTCATCTACCAGGCTGTTTCTAACCTTCTTCATGAAAATATGGCGAAGCTTTACCTGATAATGCGATTGAATAAATTTTACTGCTCCTTTAAACATGAACATCAGCACCAAAAATACCAGAACGGTATTCAGGTTAAGTTCAAAGCCCATTGCCCTTATTCCATCTGTAATGAATTTCAGGCTTCCCATGGAGGCATCTTCTCCTCCTGCTCCCCCTTCGCCCACTGCCTGCAGAAGAGGCATAAACATGGCTAAACCGATTCCGTCGAGAAAACTCACTAACACACACAGAAACAGATTGAGAATAATCTTGTTTCCCAGAACTCCGTAATAAAACCGGAAATACCCAATGAAATTATTTTTAAAATTCAGTTGCATTTTTTTGTGGTTAATTCTTAGGATAAAGCCAGTTATTCCTTACCCACTCAATTCTTAAATTGGCACATCTGTTCCTGAAAAAATCTCCTTTTTCAAAACTCCATTCCCCGGTTTCCTGATTATAAAGATACCTTCCTTCCAGGTCGGGATGATGAATCTCTTTTCCTCCCCACAAAGCATGGATTTCATTAATCATGAATCTTCCGTCGGTAGTTTCGAAAAAGTCTACATTGATGTTTGGAATTTCAAATTTTTCACTGATTTCCCTGGTCATATCAAGCAACACTTGTGGTGGTTTTGCCCATTCGATATCTCCTGAACCGCTGTGAAATTCTCCTACCCTGATTTTAAACCTGCAGAAATAAGAATCTCCTACCCTGATAATCCTCCACTCATTACAGTTGGGTAAATATTCCTGGAAAATAATATACCCCTGATGTCTGTCATAAAGTCCTTTATTTTTAAGCGTAATTCCTTTTTTAAAAGCCTGGTTGATTTTTGCTTTTGCCTGTGCCGGAGTTTTTAAAATATATACTCCGTTTGCAGAAGCCCCCTGATCTGTTTTGCTTATTATAGGATATTTGCAGGTTTTGACAAATTCTAAGGCATCCTCTTTTTTGAAAAAAACTTTGGTATCGGGATGAGGAAGTTTATTCACTTCAAGCCAGTTCAAGGATTTCCTTTTACTCTCATACAACCACAAAGCATCAAATGATGGGAAGATATTTTTCTTTAATTGAAATTTCAGAGTATATATCCTTTCATCCCAGAATTGTTTAAGTATTGGGCTGTATATGGTAGGCCATATCATAAATGCTTTACTGTCTGATTCCTGAACTTTTTTTATCCAGTCGTGATCCGAAGGATCTAGCACTTTATAATTTTGCTCCATTTCAATGCAGGCCTTTATATAGTTGGCATGTTCATGTGCCTTATCTGCAAAAATGGTAATAACCGGCTCCCCTTTTTTGAATATAAACCCTTCAGCGTAGGGAGTATTCAGATAGGGATTCCTCTTTTCCCAGTTTTTTTGTTCAATCCGGTCGTACCCCAACAATATTTTCACATATCTCCTAACTGTTCGCATCATAGATTAATAAGTTGATTTAGAGAATAAGCCGTTGCCAGGAAAGGTTCCACTCTTTTGGAAGAAGAAAGGAAAGTATCCCTGTTAACGCCCAGATCCAGTGCATCCAATATGGCCAGCTGGTTCATTTCAAACGGTGTTGGCTGATATTTATGATTTCGCTGAACGGTTTTCTGAAACGGAATCATCACAGGGCGCTTAATAAAAGCCCTGAGGCCGTTCATAAAAGCCGCTTTCTTCGGATATTGGTTTAACGGATATCCGTAACCGCTTTGAATAGAAGCCAGTGCGGGATGAATGGCATTTATAAGCTGCCCTTCAAACCTTCCGCCGGTTCCATGGTATTTTGCTGTCCCATAGCTCAGGTTGATAACAGCCTGGTCGGTAAAAGGTGTATAATAAAATGAATACTGGCTTTCAACCGAATTCCTTACACTATGCCAGTCGCGAAGGAAGAGTTCTCCGTAATACCTTTTTCTTTCGGCAAAATTGATTTTTTCAAATACACCCAGTTCTTCTTTAAGATAAGCTTCAAACAGTTCCATAACTGCATCAGCCTTATCTTCCCTTACATAATCTACCAGTTTCAGACCGTTGAGCAAATATGCTCCCACCCAACTGTCTACTGAAGTGGTAACCTTATGGTCGAAATTGTAATTTCTAAACAGCTCCCCACCCACTCCAGATAAATGCAAAGATCCTGCATCGAAAATTTCCCTTCTGAACTCCGCTGTATAATCAGGTTTTGAATACTGCATCATGGTAACAGCATGACCGTCGAAAAAGCGGAAGGCATTTTGATAAACCCTTTCCTGCTCGGCATATTCCATTACCCTTCCGGTTTCTTTTTTAATCAGCGGTAGTCGGGATAACCGGGCTATTTCAAGTGCAATAACAGGATCGGCTGCTCCTGGTTTATTAAATGTGAAAAAGGATAAGTTATCCAACCCGGCTTTATTCAGCAACGCAGCCATCAGCCTGCTGTCATATCCGGAAGAAAGCCCGAGATATTTTTGCAGTGATTCGCCCTCAATGCCATGAATGCGTATTCTTGATTCAAGAAGTGACACAGCAGCCTCCACTGCAGATTTTTCAGATTTAAACACCCATTTCCTGGTATCTTCCGGAATTCTGGAATAAGCAATGTCCTCGGGAAGATGCCCGGGTTTCAGTACCCGCGATACCGATTTTACCCAGGTTTTATAGGCAGGATTAAAACCAAAAATCAGATTGAACCTGATAATATCATAATCAAAGTCTGATTTATCGGCTGCTTTTACCAATACCGAAAATGAAGAACTAACTGTTTGATATACCCTATCGGTATAAAAACGGAACACCCCGTTGGCATCGTGAAGGATGTTCAGATTTTTCTTTTCACTATCATAAGTAATGATACAAAAGGTACCGGTAATTTCAGAAGCTTCCAGCTTCCCGTTACGGATTTTGGTGAAAAGCTCCGCACTCCCTTTTCTGTTCAGTTTACCCTTTTCAATAAAATTTCCGGCTATAAAAAGGAAATTTCCTTTTTCATCTTTCCATAAGGTTGAAGGTTTACCATTGGCAATACCTCCGAAACATAAGAGGCTGTAATTACCGGCATCTACCATTTCCGGATCAGAAAATCCTCGTTGGAGGAAGTTCTCCACGATTTTCTGCCGGTAAGCGGAGTTTGCAATTTTTTTAGGTATTAAGGTAAAAGCAGCCATAATCTTTAAGCATTTATCGTCATCTGTTCTTCCCCTGGATAAACATCGCTGTTAGCCAATTCTACTGTTTCATCATATGCCCTTGTCAAAAACCCATGGAATAATGCTAGCAGCATCATTGCGTTTGGGTCAGCAAATGAAGGCCTGCCGGTTCCCAAAACAAGCATCCCCACAATAAATCCAAGTGCTATTATTAAAAAGTTGGGCAAAACTTCATTTCTGTACAGGTAATACCATTTTCTTCCATAATCCACATATATCGACATGTAGATAATAAAACCCAGAATGCCCAGGGAAGCAAGAATCTCAACATAGTCGTTATGCGCCACCATTCCTGATGTGGAATAGGAACTAAAACTTCCGAGAGCAACCCCCACTACGGGGCTTCTCAAAAACATATTTATTCCATCGTTAATCAGCTCCACCCTGATAGCCGTACCACCTTCAAGTGATTCGCCGCTCAACCTTGCTCCCACTGTGGTATTTTCCATTACATAATCATAAATAAAATTAAATGAAGCAAAACCGGCCAACACTACCAGTATCATCAGCCCCATATGTCTTTTCTTCATAAAGAGGAAACCGGAGAAAGCCAGGAAAACAACTGTAGCCGCAAGAGATTTCCTTGACCCGGATTTGAAGAGGATGAATATGAAAAACACTATAGCAAGCGTAAGAAGAATTTTAAAGAACATTCTTCTGGAAATCATAATCATGAAAGTGGCTACCACAATTCCATACCACATAAGAAAACCCAGCTGATTGGGATTGGCCGTCAAACCTGAAGCTCTTCCTATCACCCTGTCACTTATGGTTTCCGGCTCAATGACCATTCCGAAATAGGCATGTAATAAGAAAGCCAATAAAAGCGGGATAAGATAACTGATAATATCCTTTGCATGAATGACCACCGTGGCGGTAATAAACCAAATGATAACATTCCCCAGTACTCCCTGAAGGTAGTTCATGGTGGAAGGCATATTCACCGTGTAAAATACCGAGAAGCATGCCCAGACAAAGAAGGTTACATATAAAGCAAACCCTCTGTTTTTAAATCGTTCGGAAAAGCCTGATTTAAAAATACAAATCAGAAAAAGCAGGGGGATAATAATCTTAAGGATAATCTGGTTTAGTGCCCAGAATCTTGAAGCAAATATCAGCCCTATTGAAAGTATCCACCATACAATCAAAAAGAATTTAGAGTCCTTCTCTGTATTCAGGCTAAAATTCATAACGCTCCTTTTTGATTTTAACGGCTGACCGAAGTAACGACATTATTATAGAACCCGATTTCATCATTCTGAAATTAATCTCAGGAACACCTCCCATCATCCGGTAAAACGCAGCTACTCCCGGAATATTGGAGCCTTCAAAATCAAAAGACCTTCCTCCGGATATGGCAGATTCGGCCATTTTATAAGCCGATAATAAATTTGTTTTATCTAAAAGGCTGTCTTTGTGCCTTACCGAAGCATTAATTACATGATATGCATACCGTTCATCTCTTGGACAAAATGCCCCTGCAAGCGGTTGCTGGTCTTCTGAACAAATCACAAATACGGTTTCTTCTGAGGCAAACTGATTTAGGAGTTTTGAAAGGACTTCCCTGTTCCCTTTAAAGCCGGCCCTTTCCTCTGTTTCAATATTCAGTTTTTTCAGATCTTCAACAGCTTCCTTTCCTTTCTTAATGATAAATTTCCCACTACGTTCAAGCTCCAGCAGTTTTTTTACATATCTCCTCTTACTTCCGTGGATATTGGAAAGCCCATAGCCCTGATTTACGTCAATGATATGGGTTTGACTGGCTTCAATGGTAAAACCCAGTCTGGAAAAATTAACGATATCCTTATCCGAAGGCCTGATGACAAAGTCCAGATGCCCGGATTTGGCAAACGGCTTTATAAGGGTTTCTATAATTTCGGATTTTTTCAAAATATCTTCCTCATAGATCACCGGCCCGAAATAAGGTGTGTAGGGTGGAATGTGATAACCTTTAATTCCAAACTTTTTTGTTTGAACAAGCGGCAGATATCCCTTTATCTGATTTTGATCGTCGTAACAAATACCCGCCACGAGGTTATCTCCGGTAATGGATAACCATTCGGCCCGTTGAAACACTCTTAAAGGCATGGGCAAATTATTTTCTGCTTTTGCCACTTCATCTATGCCGGATAATATGTTTACTCTCAGCCTGCTCATTTGGTATCAGATTTTAATATTTCCTGAATAGCCTCAGCATGTTCTTCGTTCCTGAAGAAATTCAGCAGGGTGAGTTTGATGGATGAAGGAATGAACCTACCCAGATTTACCCTTCTTCTTAGAGCACTAAAATACCTTCCTTCCGGGAGCATCATCATTCCGTAATAATTATTCCTTTTCTTAATTACCGATTCCACGAATTTTTTCCTGATCAAACTTTCCTCTTTCAGGAAATTATTCAGGTTTTCAATTACTTTCATCATTTCATTCTGTTCTGCCGCTGTCATCAACCTGATCATTGGTTCTTCATCAAATTGAACAGTTCCTGTAATCTGTGTTTTTGCACTGTCTTGGGTAAACTTCAGCGAAACAACATATCCTTTGTTCCAATGGCTTTTTTTCTTATTCATATCGAAAAGGAAACTTCCCTGCCCATATGAAATAAAGCAACCATTGACATTTTCAAAACATCCTGTAATATGGGAATGCTGGCAAAGTACTGCCTTCACTTTCGGTTGAGTTGCCAGAAACCGGCAAATTTCTGCCTGGTTAGGACTGGGAAGTTGCAGCATATTAAGGCCCATGTGTAAAAGGACTACAATATGATCAACTTTAGACTGCAGTTCACCAAGGTCCTTTAGGATTTTAATCAAATGAATTTTTTCAGCACCATTTCCATTGAAATCATCCGCAAGGCAAAATTCCGCAATGCTGTAAGAAGTTATCCCTACTTTAATCCCTTCTTTCTCAAAAATTACATACTGATGTGATTCATGATTCTTTTTTACCCCGAAATACTTTATCCCTTCCTGTTCAAGAACGGAACATGTTTCTTTAAACCCCTCAATTCCATAATCCATGATGTGATTATTGGCAAGGGAAACAGCATTGAAATTAAACTGTGAAAGTCCGTTTTTAATATCCGGGCTACATTTCATTAAGGGGCCTGATTTGCGAATTCCCTTATTGTATGTAGTAACCGGACATTCAAGATTGGCAATTCTGAAATCTGCTGAAAGCCATAATTTTTCAAAATCAGGATGAATTACAGATCCCCCTTCGGAAAGCAGTCTTTCAGCTTCCCGAATCGGACAAAAATCACCTGCAATAATCAAGTTCAGCAATTCTTAATATTATTTATATTAAACTTTCTCCGTTTCGTTTTGTTTGTACCAATCTATAGTCAGTTTTAAACCTTCCCTGATATTATATTCAGGTTGATAACCAAACATATTCATGGCTTTGGAAATATCTGCCAGGCTGTATTTCACATCTCCCTTTCTGGCTTCGCGATACTTAGGTTTTATTTCAGTGCCTATAAACCCGCAGATTTCAGCCCACAAATCATTTAAGTTGGTTTGATTTCCACAGGCTACATTAATGACTTCGTGCCTGTGTATATCGGTGGAAAACAATGTTTTCACATTTGCCTGTACAGCATTGGCAACAAAAGTAAAATCTCTGCTATTGAGTCCGTCGCCATTAATCCAGGCGGGTTGTAGTTTTAATGCCGATGTTATAAAAAGAGGAATAACGGCAGCATAAGCTCCGTTGGGGTTTTGCCTTGGGCCGAAAACATTAAAATATCTCAGCCCTATAGTATGAAAGCCGTAAACATCAGAAAAAACTTTTCCGTAAAGTTCATTCACATATTTGGTAATAGCATAAGGCGAGAGGGGATTCCCTATCACCTCTTCCTTCTTGGGAAGTGCAGGCGAATCGCCATAGGTACTCGAACTTGCGGCATAAACCATTTTCTTCACCCCTTCATCTCTTGCGGCAACCAGCATGTTCAGAAAACCTGAAATATTAACTTCGTTGGTGGTAACCGGATCATTTATGGAACGTGGCACCGAGCCAAGGGCTGCCTGGTGGCTAACATAATCCATCCCTTTAACAGCTGCACGGCAGGTGTCCAGATCCCTGATATCTCCTTCGACAATCTCCAGGGCTGGGTAATCCTTAAAGGCATCAAGATTTTTACGAAAGCCGGTACTGAAATTATCCAACACTCTCACTTTTGCGGCCCCATGTTTAAGAAAATATTCCACCAAATGCGAGCCGATAAATCCTGCCCCTCCTGTTACTAAAATATTCAGATTGTTTAATGAAATACTATGATGTATTGTTTGATACATAATTTACAGTTACAGTCTACAGTCTACAGTCTACCGTCTACCAAATTTTTATCCAATATGCCCTTCACGTCGAATATAACGCATTTTTCCCTGCAGAGCGAACGGATTACATCAAATGTAAATTCCTTATGCGCTACCGCAAGAATAATGGAATCATATTGAATACCGTTTGGAACTTCCTGAGTGGAATCTACTCCGTATTCATGCTTAACTTCCTCAGGATCAGCCCAAGGATCATAAATGTCTACATTAATATTATAATCCTGTAGGTGTCGTACGATATCTATTACTTTGGTGTTTCTTACATCGGGACAGTTTTCCTTAAATGTAATTCCAAGCACAAGAGCGCGGCTTCCTACTGCCTGAATACCTTTTCTGATCATCAGTTTTAATACCTCATCAGCCACATAAGTTCCCATGCTGTCGTTCAACCTCCTTCCTGCAAGAATGATTTCAGGATGGTAGCCGACTTCCTGAGCTTTCTGAGCCAGATAGTAAGGGTCAACACCAATACAGTGGCCACCTACCAATCCCGGTTTAAATGGCAAAAAGTTCCATTTAGTGCCTGCAGCAGCAAGTACTTCAGATGTATCAATTCCTATTTTATGGAATATTTTAGCCAACTCGTTAACAAAAGCAATGTTAATATCGCGCTGGGCATTTTCAATTACTTTCGCAGCTTCCGCAACTTTAATTGACGAAGCCTTATGGGTGCCGGCGGTGATAATACTTGCATATAAATTATCTACTACCGTAGCAATTTCCGGGGTAGACCCGGAAGTAACCTTTTTAATTTTGGTTACAGTATGTTCTTTATCGCCGGGGTTAATTCTTTCGGGAGAATAACCACAATAAAAGTCGGTATTGAATTTAAGCCCCGATACTCTTTCTAATACCGGAACACATTCGTCTTCTGTAACACCCGGATATACAGTTGATTCATATATTACAATATCTCCTTTCTTCAGCACCTTTCCAACTGTTTCACTGGCCTTGTACAAAGGGGTAAGATCAGGTTTGTTGTGCTTGTCCACAGGTGTAGGAACAGTAACAATAAAAATATTGCATTGCCTTATATCTTCCAGTTCATGGGTAAAAAACAAACCGTTGGAAGAAAGATCGTTTTTAATAACGGTCTTCAGTTCAGCTTCTTCTACCTCCAGTGTATGGTCATTTCCTTGTCTTAATTCCTGAATTCTGGATTTATTAATATCAAAACCTGCAACAGGATATTTTTTTGCGAAAGCTACGGCCAGGGGAAGTCCGACATACCCTAATCCGATTACTGCTATTCTGTGTTCCATTAGTATAGTTTATTTATGGTATTTGACTTTTTACTTAAAATTACTTTAAAGACGCCAGTTCAATATTGTCTTTACTTACTTCGGCAATAAGGTTATAGCCAAGTCCTGGAAGAATTAATTTAACAGTATGTTTTTTGATACCAATAATCTTTCCTTCTTCCATCATTAGCGGTCCTTTAACTATTCTAACCTTATCGTTCAAACGAACTTCGGCCTTTTCTGCCTTTACGTTATCATATTCATTCAGGAATTTTTTAATCCTGATAATTTCTTCTTCTTTCACTACTGCAGGTTTTCCTAACCAGTAAACGAAGTTGATAACACCCGGAGTATTTCTTACAGACGCCTGCTGATCGTCTGTGATATGCACAAAAACATAACTTCTGATTAAAGGTTCCAGTACAATTTTTTTTCTGTCACTCCATTGCTTGAGTACTCTTGTCAAGGGACAATAATTTTCTACCCCCTTATTATTAAAGAGTCCCGCAACCTTTTTCTCCCATCTTGGTTTTGTATAAACCGCAAACCATTTGGAATTCCCCGGAAACTTCTGTTCAGATCTCATACAAGGGGGTGAGAAATTATGAATTGTCTCAATTATTTATCTTCTCCAGTTGTATCATACAGTTTCTTCAGATTTTTTCACTTTCTTCTTCCTGACTTTTTTACCTGTTTCTTCTTCATATCCGTATCCGTATCCGGCACCATATCCATATCCGTAACCGTAATCATTTTTACCAATTCCCCTGGCCTTAACATCGTTGAATACAATAGCACAGTTCTTCAGTTCTTTCACTCCGGAATTCGCTTCCAGCATCTTCACGGCAGACTTCGGAGTATATCCATGTCTGATCACATATAAAGTAGCATCACACATTGGAGAAACGATATAAGCATCAGTTACGGGGCTCACTGGTGCAGTATCCACTATGATATAATCGAAATCTTTTTCCAGATATTCAAAAAGTTCTTGAAGCTTACCGTTAAGTATCAGTTCAGAAGGGTTTGGAGGAATTGGACCGGAGGTGATGATGAATAAGTTTTCGGCCACATCCACCTTCTTAATAATTTCAGCGGGCTCGGCTTCTCCTATAAAATAATTTGACAAGCCTATATCCCTGCTCAAATTGAAGGCGCTACTCAACCGGGGTTTTCTAAGGTCAAGTTCAAGCATTACCACTTTTTTTCCGGTAAGCGCAAGGCTAATTCCCAGGTTGGCGGAAATAAAACTCTTACCTTCTCCGGATATTGTAGAGGTAAGCATAATTCTTTTATGCTTGCTGTTAATTCCCAGATACCCCAAGGATGTTCTGAGCTGCCTGAATTGTTCTGCAATGAAATTCCTTTTTCCTTCTGCAATAACTATAGAAGATTTGGTAGGATCATGGGCAATTTCTCCCACTATCGGAAGAGAAGTAAGTTCTTCAATTTCAGAACGGAACAAAATGTTGCGGTTCATCACCTCTTTCAACATCACAATCAAAACGCCTAAGCCTATGGCAAGAATAATAGCAGTAAGGAGAATGGCATTTTTATTGGGTGATACCGGAACGTTAGGCGTTTCAGCCGCATCAATCAACCTGCTGTCGGGAACTGTAGAACCATAACTGAGAGCAGTTTCTTCCCTTTTCTGAAGCAGGAAAGTATAAATTTCGTTCTTAATAGATTGCTGCCTGCTTATTTCCAACAGTTCTCTTTCCTTGGTGGGAATGGTCCTCAACATAGAGGAATATCTTGAACTGGATTGCTCAATGTTTCGTTTACTTGCCTGCAGGTTTCTTCTCTGGTTTTGAATGTTCTCCAGAATGGCAGGTTTCAGCCTGCTGATTTCTTCTTGCAACGGAATGAGCATGGGGTTGTTTTCACCAACAGACTGGCGTTGACGATCATATTCGGTTTGAGCCTGGTAAAGATTATTCAACAGTTGGGTAAGAAGAGGATCAGCCACACCCATGGTGGAAGGAACAATCCTTCCTGTTAATTTACCGGAAACATAATCCTCTACCTGATTTAATACATCCAACTGTATATTGATTTCGCTCAGGCGCTGATCACTTTGACCTACCGACTCCAGGAACTGCCTACCCTGCTCGCTGATATCTACTATACCATGCTGGGTTCTATATTGTTGAATTCTCGACTCCACAGAATCCAGTTCGTTTACCACGAATGCCAGACGATCGTTAACGAACTCCAGCGTATTGGCAGCAAGCTGGTTTTTATCATTGATAGCCGCTTTATTATACTCGGCAATCAACATATTCAAAATATCCTCTGCCCTTTGGGGCACTTCATCCCTTAACCTAAGGTTCAAAACGGTAGAAGACTTCGTAGCAGGGCTGATGGTCAACCTTCCCCTTATGCCGTTGGCTACTCTTTGAACAGGAAGCAGGGAAAAATACATTGGTACCTGAGGTTCGGAATTGCTTTTAAACCTTGGGTTAATCACAAACCTCAATTCACCATATTCTGTATTATACCATTCATTGATATTATACACATTCTTCCCAATGGTAACAGTGATACTATCGCTGTTAAAGGAAAAATATACTTTCTCTACAGGCTTGAGAGAATCGGGATTTTTTACCTGAATATGCACAGGAGAATAAACGTATCCGGACCTGGATACTACAGTTCCTTCCTGCGTAATAGGTGCATACAAGTGTAAATTTTTCACCACCTCTCGGCTTAATTGCCTAGAACGGAGAATTTCAATTTCGTTCTCTACAATTTTTCCGGACCCAAAAGGGTTTAATTCCTGCAGGATTTGGGAATCCATGTTTTTCTTCTCATCCTTAATAAGGATGGTAGCCACGGATTCATATATAGGAACGGTATATCTTAAATAAATCCATGCACCGGCAATACCGATGATTATCAGAAACAGGAAAAGCGGCCAATAAGGAAGGTATCTGAAGATAATCTTATTAAAACTGCCGTTCCCCGATTCGGGTTTCTTAAATCTCTGATTTCTGTTTTCCTGCAGCATATGAAAAATAATGTTTTAGAAAAATACTCTGGTTACAATAACGGCTACAATCGACAGCGCACTCAGCACCAGAGGAAGGTTTTGCCTTGCGGTGCTGGTGGCATACAATTTAGCCTTGCTTGGTTCTGCATAAACGATATCATTGGATTTAAGATAATAGTACTCTGAATTAAATATTTCGTTGGAATTCAGGTTCAACCTTTTCGTAATTATCGTGCCATCTTCGTTTTCCCTAATCAACAGCACCTTGTCTTTCTGGGCATAAATGGTCATATCGCCTGCCAGACCAAGTGCTTCCAGGATGGAAATCTTTTCATTAGCTACCGTCACTACAGTGGGGCGCTGAACCTCTCCCAACACAGTTACCCGGAAGTTCAGGAAACGGATATTCACAATGGGTTCTATCAAAAGTTTCCTTTCTACAAGTTCATTGGAAATTTTTTCCGACAGCTGTTTTTTGGTAAGGCCGGCAGCTTTAATTTGTCCCAATATTGGAAATTTAATGTACCCTTCGGAATCCACCAGGTAACCGGTGGTGGGAGACACCCCACCTGTGGTGTTTCCACCCGGAACTGCCGAAATATTAGGAGCATTAAACATCTGGGAAGCTGCTTCATTTAGGCTGCTTACGGTGATGCTTAAAATATCGTTGGGCTGAATTTTAGGCTCCAGGTCTACAGGAACCGTCCTTTTTATGGCTGTATCAGAAATGTTATCGAAATAAATCGCATTGCGCGGGGTTCCGCAGGATGCCAATACCAGGGCTGCAAAAGCCATTACAATTAAGGATAAGGAGGACATTCTCCCAGAAAATACTCTGTTTGATAGGTTCATGAGTTGATTATATATTTATCCGAAAAAAAAATTAAAAAAGCAGAAAAACTACGGTAAGACCTTGAGGCCGCAATATTACATGCAGGCACAGGCATGGGAGTGCTGTGGTCCAGAGGTAGTTTCATGATGAGCTTTTTAGCAACGGATTGATCCTTAACATTTTTTATACCAAAACGATTTGGTATAAAGAATATTACAAACAAAGAAACAAAAACTTTCCGAATTCAGGAAGGTTACTTAAGAATTTGCCGCTATTCATGAATACTTATTTTCCAATACTTTCGGGCATTTCTTCCCGCTATTTTTGGAATTCCGGGAGAAAATCCTTTTGAAGCTTCAGTGCGGTTTTCCTATCTTTCATTCTAAATCAACTGTTTATGAAGAGGTTATTCCTATCGGCTTTTCTTTTGGGAGGGCTGTATTCCATTGGGTATGCCCAGTCCTTTCAGGATTCCCTGAAAGATGTAATTAATTTCGGAAAATATATCGGAATAGGGCTTACCGAAACCGAAGCCGATTCCCTTCTTGGGAATCTGCGGAGCCAGAAACGGAATATCCTTCAACTGCATGCCGCCCCGGTTCCCAACCACCTCCCCTATCCTTTTGCCTTTCATCCCCACCTTGGTAAAAAACTTCCCACTAAGAGGGATGCTGTACAATCTCCTTTAAAAGATATTCCTGTCTCCAAAAAAGTAAATTTACCCTCCAATATAAATGCACTTGCTTTTTACTCCATTCCGGAACTCGCTTCTTTATTGAGGCAGAAAAAAATCACTTCCGTTGAGCTGACAGAATTCTTTCTGAACAGATTAAAGCAATACAAAGACACCCTGTATTGTGTCATCAGTCTGACCGATTCCATTGCAATGGTTCAAGCCAGGCAGGCCGACCGGGAATTGCAATCGGGAAAAGACAGAGGCCTTCTCCACGGTATCCCCTACGGATTGAAAGACCTGTTTTTTGTAAAAGGAACCAAAACCACCTTTGGGGCATTACCCTTCAAAGACCAAGATTCGGAAATTGACGCTTTTGTTTATAAGCAGTTAAGAGATGCCGGAGCTGTTTTATGTGCCAAGCTCAGCATGGGGGAACTGGCTTATGGTGACCGTTGGTTTGGGGGCTTAACCAGAAATCCCTGGGACCTCCATCAGGGTTCAAGCGGATCATCTGCGGGATCAGCCTCGGCAGTGGCTGCAGGATTATTGCCGTTTGCCATTGGTACCGAAACCCACGGTTCTATTATTTCTCCCTCCATCCGATGCGGAACCGTTGGCTTAAGGCCTAGCTTTGGCGCTGTAGCGCGTACCGGAGCCATGGTATTAAGCTGGAGCCTGGATAAAATTGGGCCTATATGCAGAAATGTACAGGATGCCGCTATTGTTTACAGTTATATTAAAGGTGCCGACGAAGCGGACCCTTCCTCTGTGGATTATGCATTTAGGTATGTCCCCCCTAAAGCCATCGGGAAGCTCAATATCGGGTATGCGGAAAACTATTACCGGAATGTACGCCCTGAAAGCCCGTCTGCCACTCTGCTGAAAGATTTGGAAAAGGAAGGCATAAAACTCCTGCCGGCAGTGTTCCCCGACTCCGGTATTTATGACAGCGGATTAATGAGCATCATCATCAGTGTGGAATCTGCAGCAGCTTTTGATGAATTAACAAGGACCAATCAGGATGATTTGCTGGTTCGGCAGGATAAGGCATTCTGGCCAAATTCCTTCAGGGCGGCAAGGTTCATTCCTGCAGTGGAATATATTAATGCCAACAGGCATAGATACACGCTTACGCAAAAAGTAAATAGGTTTATGGAAGATTATGACGTGCTTATTCTTCCCGGCCCGACAGGGGCAAGCCTGGCCATTACTAACCTGACCGGACATCCGATGATCAGCCTTCCCATCGGATTGGGAGAAAATGGCAAACCCGTAAGTATAATTTTGATGGGAAAACTTTACGGGGAAGCAGAAATTCTTGCAGTGGCCGAAAAAATTCAGCAGATTACCGCATTTCATAAAAACAAACCACCTATATTTAAACCATGAGAAAAAAAAATATTTTCAAATCATTACTTGCCATTGGAATTGTTTCGGCAATGTTTTCCTGTTCAGGTTCGAATGCTGACCTGATTGTAATTAACGGGAATATATACACTGTTGACAGCAATTTTACCATTGCTGAAGCCATGGCCATTAAAGACGGAAAAATTCTGGCCATTGGAACTACCTCGGATATTTCTGCCAAATATTCTTCCGGGAATATAGTGGATGCGGAAGGGAAGTTTATTTATCCCGGCTTTATTGATGCACATGCCCACTTTACAGGATTTGCAGGGGACCTTCGTCAGGCTTCATTATTCGGTGCTGCATCCTGGAGCGAATGCCTTAACCGACTTAAAGCTTTTGCAAAAGAAAAGAATATTGATAAAGGGGAATGGATCCTCGGAAACGGCTGGGACCAAAACCTTTGGCCGGAAAAAGCTTTCCCCGACAGAGACAGCCTGGATTATTATTTTCCCGACAACCCTGTTTATCTCAGCAGAGTGGACGGGCATGCTGCTATTGTGAATGAAGCTGCTTTTAAGGCTGCAGGAATTACCTCTGCAGTAAAATTGGTTGGAGGGGAAATGATTACCAGAAACGGGAGATTAACGGGGGTATTAATTGACAACGCAATGGATATAGTAGCCAAAGCAATTCCGGAAGACTCTGAAGCAGACGTGAAAGCATCGCTGATGGAAGCTCAGAGGAGGTTGTTTGCTAAAGGGCTTACTACCATAGTAGATTGCGGACTCAGTTATCAGGCAGTGGAGAAGCTGATGCAATTGCAGGATGACGGTGATCTCAAACTGAGATTGTATGCCATGCTATCCGACCATCCCGATAATTATGATTACATCCTTAAAAAAGGAAAAATCAAAACAGACAGGATGCATGTGAGGTCTTTTAAAGTGTATGGCGACGGGGCTTTAGGTTCAAGAGGCGCTTGCCTGATTCATCCTTATTCAGATGATAAAAAGAATTACGGCTTCCTTTTAAGTGACCCCCAACATTTCGATTCAGTAGCCAATTTCCTTTATTCACACGACCTTCAGATGAATACCCATGCCATCGGAGATTCAGCCAACCGTACTATCCTTAAGGTATATGCAAAATATCTTAAAGGAACGAACGACAAAAGATGGAGGATAGAACATGCCCAGGTGGTACATCCTGATGATTTTAATTATTTTAAAGAATATTCGGTTATACCTTCCGTTCAGCCCACTCACGGAACATCCGATAAAATATGGGCTTTAGACAGGCTTGGAGCAGAGCGGCTGAAATCGGCATATGCATACAAAGAATTGCTTCAACAAAACGGTTGGGTTGCCCTAGGAACCGATTTCCCTGTTGAAGATATCGATCCGTTTAAAACTTTCTATGCGGCAGTAATCAGGAAAGATATCGACGGACTTCCTGAAGGAGGATTTCAAATGGAGAATGCCCTTTCAAGAGAAGAAACCCTAAAAGGAATAACTATTTGGGCGGCCAAAGCCAATTTTGAAGAAAATGAAAAAGGAAGCCTTGAACCCGGGAAACTTGCCGATTTCATTATTCTGGATCAGGACTTACTGAAGGCAGGAGAAAATGAAATTCTCAACATTAAAGTACTGGCTACTTACCTTAACGGGGAGAAAGTTTACCAGCAATAAAAACTTTTTATAATGAGCATCCGGATTTTTGCCATCGGAATTTTATTAGTAACAGGTCTTGGATTTACCAGCATGCAAAAGAAGCAAAGGATTATTTTTTTTGGCGATTCCATCACACAGGCCGGAGTAAGGGAAGGAGGATATATTACCCTTATGCAGCAAAGGCTTGAAACGGAGGGTAATAAAATGATAGAACTGATAGGTGCAGGGATTGGGGGAAATAAAGTGTATGATTTGTATTTAAGGCACGAGACAGATGTGCTGGAAAAAAATCCGGATGTGGTGGTAATATGGATCGGAGTGAATGATGTTTGGCATAAACGCACTCATTTTACCGGAACGGATTATGACAAGTTTGAAAAATTTTACAGAGCCTTGATTAAAAAGTTTTCCGAAAGAAACATTAAAGTGGCCATATGCACGCCTGCTGCCATTGGTGAAAAAACCGATTTTACAAATGAACTGGATGGAGATTTAAACCGCTATGCTGCACTCATCAGGGAAATTGCAGGTTCCACAGGTGTGCAGTTAATTGATATCAGGAAGGAATTCCTAAAATACAACCTTAAAAACAATCCATCCAACCTTTATCAGGGAATTTTAACCACTGATGGAGTGCATTTAAACGATAAAGGGAATCAGCTGGTTGCGGACCTTTTTTACAGTCAATTGATTAATAATAAATAATTGATTTTCAGCTATTAATATCCAAAATGTTACCCTTAAAACCGCTTTTTGTATTTTTGCAGGATGAAGTTTATTGAAGATACCCTGAGGATTGCGATACTAAACCTTAATGCCGGGCAGCCAAATGAAGGGATGCGTTGTATAAGGGAACTTGTGCGCAATTTTGGCGAAAAGCATGATGGCGTGGTGGAATCAGAAGAATTTGAAGTAAGAAATGCCCTTGAAATCCCCGGATTGGATTTTGATATTTATATTTCTTCCGGAGGGCCGGGTTCACCTTTGGAAAGTGAAGGAAGCGAATGGGAGAACAGGTATTTTAACTGGATTAAAAAAGTGGAGGAATACAACAGAAAGCATATACGAAAAAAACATGTGCTGTTTATCTGCCATTCCTTTCAGTTAGCCTGCAGATTTTTCAATGTAGCTACCGTAACCAAAAGAAAAAGCACCTCTTTCGGGGTATTTCCGGTACATATGGAAGAGGAAGGGAAGCAGGAACCGGTATTTGAGGGTTTACAGGACCCTTTCTATGCAGTAGATAGCAGAGATTATCAGGTAATACAACCTAAAAGGGATGTATTGGCTTCTATGGGAGGAGCTGTGCTGGCTATTGAAAAATATCGTCCGCACGTACCACTGGAAAGAGCCGTAATGGCCATCAGGTTTAATCCTTACATGCTGGGAACACAATTCCATCCCGAGGCTGATCCGGAGGGCATGTATGTGCATTTCAGCAATGAAGAAAGAAAAAACCTGGTAATTTCCAATTTCGGAGAAGAAAAGTATCTGTCGATGCTTAGCCAGTTAAACGATCCTGAGAAAATTCTGACAACCTATTCAACCGTTGTTCCGAATTTTCTCAACCAGGCCGCAGGAGTAGCGCATTATACTGTTAATAACTAACTGCATGATACCATCAGCAAGGGAGAAGTTTTTAAAATCTTTCTCCACCCAACGCTATGAGGAATTTTTAAAAGCATTAAACAATGTTCATCCCGGGCAAATAGACTTCAGGGTGGCAGAAACTCCGGTATTCGTTCCCGCTGATTTTAAAAATAAAATGCTGGACGCATGTGAATCCATTATCGACTTGATTCTGGATGAAAATTTTATTTCCAAAACGGAAGCCAGTATACCACCGGGAGAAAAAGTTAAGGGAAGTTCTTCTATCCCTCAGATGATTGCCTTTGATTTTGGAATTTGTGTTTCGGAATCAGGTGAACCGGAACCAAGGTTAATTGAAATGCAGGGATTCCCTACCCTGTTTGGTTTCCAACCCATACTGGCAGGATATTATAAAGCTTATTTTGATATTGCGGAATCCTTTTCGCCCCATCCGCTTCAAATGAGCAGCGAAGAATACGCTGCCGTTTTGAAAAAAACAATTTTGGGCAACCATTCACCCGAAGAGGTAATTCTGCTGGAAATCTTTCCTGAAAAGCAAAAAACCAGAATTGATTTTTATTGTACGGAAGATCTTACCGGCATTCAAACAGTTTGTTTAACCCAACTGCAAAAAGAAGGAAGAAACATATATTACCTGAGAGATGGAAAGAAAACCAAGGTAAAAAGAATTTACAACAGGGTAATATTTGATGAACTGAATAAAATCGTAAACGTAAATACTCTTCCTGTAAAACTCACCGACGACCTTGATGTAGAATGGGTACCGCATCCCGACTGGTTTTACAGAATAAGCAAATACACTTTGCCTTTTATTCATCATCCTTATGTACCAGCAACCTATTTCCTGAATGAGGTGAACCAGCTGCCCGGAAATCTTTCTAATTTCGTTTTAAAGCCATTGTTTTCTTTTGCGGGCCAGGGGGTAATTATTGATGTACAACAAGAAGACATATACAAGATAGAAAATCCCGAACAATGGATTTTACAGGAAAAAGTGGAGTATAAAGAAGTGATACCCACCACTAATATTCCTTCCAAGGCAGAGATCCGCATCATGTACATTTGGGAAGAAGGGGAATCGAGGCCAAAACCGGTGATGAATCTTGCCCGGTTAAGTAAAGGAAAAATGATTGGAGTCAGGTATAATGAAGGCCACGATTGGGTGGGTGGAAGTATAGCATTATTTGAAGGTTAAACAATCAGAATTTTTCCACAGAATAAATATTGAAGGAGCCCTTACCGGCTCCTTCATTATTTACAAACATTACAAAACATTAATTGTATTGCGTCATCCAATCGGGTCGTACTTCTGCATCATCTTTTCGGCTAACCACATTAATATATATCACCCATTCATGCAATTCGTATTGCAGTTCCAGTTCTACTTTAAAATCTTTATACCTTCTGTCGGGATAATCAAATGTAAAACTGCTTACAATAAAATCCATATCATCTGTGGGAGTATTGTAATGACCAACAAGGTAAAATTTACTTCCGTCTACCATTGTTATAGGAGTACTTTTTAACTGGCGATAAATATTTTTATATTCATTGGCAGCGGACTGAAAATTTTCTGAGCGATACATTATTGCCTGCCACGAGGCGGTAGTATCTCTTACGGAATGGTATCTTCCAATCCGGCAAGATTGAGCACCGGGAAGGCATTCCATGGATTGATACTGTTCAAACTCTCCCTGTGAAATCAGGAGGTTTCCGGAGATGTTCCAAAAGTTAAAAGGGAAATCAAGAATAATCCTTTCAAGAGATCTGGCAAAAACAGGAGAAACATTTACCTCGGGCTCCGCACTGCCGAGAGATTTTACTTTCTTAATAAAATTGGGTTGTGCATAGGAACATAGCATTGCCATTAAGGCAATAGCCAGGCTTAGGATATTTTTCATTGGGTTAGATTTTACACAAGTTTACCACAAATTTTATAATGTGGAAAAAAATTTTTTATGTTTAAATCAGAATCTCTTAAAAGCAGACTATTTATATAACGACATTCTAACGCCAACATATCCACGCATACCCTGATTGGGAGCATAAATATATGAAGCATCAAAACTTAAGGCATAAGGGTTTTCAGGTGTGGCGAGCGGTATCCCTTCACTGTCTAATTCAATCAGTTTATCAAAAGGATCGTGTGCTCTGGCAATCAGAAAAGGAACATGTTTGGCCGGAGTAAAATCCAGAAGATTTTTTATTCCTCCATAAATTTCCCAACTGCGTTTACTTTTCCAGGTGAATTGAATATTCTGTATACTCCATACAGTGGATTCTTCCGGACGAGGGTCAAGCTCGGAAACAAGCGGAAGCCTCATTGGCCCGTAGATATTACCGGTATAATCTATTGTAATATTAAGCGCAGGAAGAGTATAGGATATGGTCCAGGTTCCGGTCCATTTTTCTGACAACATTTCTCTTTGTTTTTCCAGTACTCCCCTGTCATTCTTTTTATGAAGAATGACATCCATTACGGTTATCCCGACCGAACCCTTCCACCTGTTCCCTTTTGCCCAGTCGGTATTCAGGGAAATACCTTTTGATAAAGCAAAACCGTTCAGATTTTGATAAATTATTTTATCCTGAACACTATAATCGGGTGCAATTTTATTGGAGAACCTTGTATACCATATTGAAGCATCCCAATTCATCCATCCTGAGTTCATGGTAAGTTTTTTAACATAATTAAGGTTGAAATTCAGGCTTTTTTCAGGACGGATATTTCCAAGAATAACCACCTCACGTGCACCAGTAAGTGCAGCATGGTCTTCCGTAAAAATATTTACCACCCGAAACCCGGTACCCATATTCAACCGCAGGATATCATGCTTGTTCAGGTTTAATTTGTATGCCATTCTGGGCGTAAGAATACTTCCATGCCGGGGGTCATAATCATAACGTAAACCTCCCAACCAATGATGCTTATTTTTTACGGAAACTTCAACCTGAGTAAAAATTCCGGGAATCCAAACGTTATCAGGGTTTGAAATATCCCTTGACGGGTCGTGTGTAGCAGGGGTATTGTCATCATACCATTGTAAGCTTGAACTTAATCCTGATAGCATTTCCATTCCGGAAAATGTTTTATTCCATGTCAGCCTGGTAAAAGCATTACTTTGACGGGCATTAAAAATTGTAGTGCCATAGGCGGAATGTTGAAGATGGTGCACTGCTGAATATGCCAGAGATAAATTTTCTTTTCCCGGAATATCGTATACCCCTGCAACTTCCATTCTTGAAGTTTCAATATGCTCTCCATACACATCATCACCACCCCTGAAAGATTTGTTCCAGTTTAATTCCCCACCCCATCGGTTTTCATAAATATATCGCAATGCAACAGATGCTAATTTACCGGCATCCTTCCTTTTATAATCTAACCTGTTAAAGGCTGCAATTCTTTTTTGAAGGGTAACATCTGTAAAATTATCATGGTTGTAATCTTTCGGTGAAGTATAGTTGAAAATATTCATCGAACCCAACGCAGTCAATTTATTACTCAAACGGTATTTAACTGCCAAATCCCCATTCAGTTCTTTCCATGAGGAAAGCGACAATTCGGCAAATACATCAGGAGCTGCAGCCGGAGTTTTTGTGATGATATTAATCAGCCCACCAATAGCTTCAGTACCATATAAAGATGAGGCAGGTCCTTTAATAATTTCTATACGCTCAACTATTGAAGGCGGTATTGCAAATAATCCATAAACAGTGGCAAGGCTGCTCATTAGCGGCATACCGTCAATCAGCACTGCCGTATAAGCTCCTTCAAGTCCGTTAATATGAATATCGCCCGTATTACAAACACTACAATTCAATTGAGGCCTTACCCCATTAACCAATTGGAGAGAACCAAATAAATCGGGAGAAGGATTTTTCTTTAAAAATACAGGAGTGTAAATTTCCACAGGTACCGGAGAATCAGACTTTTTTACGGCTTTCAGTGTTCCCGAAACCACCACCTGATCCATTTCATTGTCGGGCATGAGTGATATTACCAGTTCGGGTTGGTACTCCTGAAGTTTTTGGATTTTAGACTCAAAACCCGCTGCGGTTATTTCCAGTACCATACCGTGTCGAAATTCCACGTTGACACTTCCCAGTGAATCTGCAACAAAGGTTTTCCCCAATGCTTTAATGGTGGCGAATCTTAATGGCTCATCCCCCGTTATCACTCTGATATGCATCTGCTGCCCCAGTGCCAACTGAAACATCAATACACCAATGCAGAAGAAAACCGGCTTCATTTTAAACTTGTTTAATATTTTTTTTAGACAAATCTAAATTTAAAGCAAAAATACGGCTTTACCGGAATTCACCAAATTAATTCTTAGAATATTCCTGCCGAGCCCTGAACTATTTTACTGCATAAATCAGCGCATTTCAGACAAGCCTCTGCACATTTGCGACAATGTTCTTCTTTATGGCGGGAACATTCTGCCGCACAAGCCCGGCAGATTTCGGCACACAAGGTGCAGATATCTGAAACATTTTTACTGTTAAGGCACAGAAGTTCGGCTGTAGCCTTGCATATGGTTTCGCATTCCAAATCGGTTTGTATGCAAGCCACCATATGATGCACATGCTCTTCCTGGAGGCATGCCGAAGCACATTTTTTGCAGGCTGCCGCACATTCATAGCAAGCTTCAATGCATTGCGAATACAGGGAATTTGGCATAATGTTTTTTATAACATTATGCAATTTTTACACCTCCTTAATTGACGAATCCCCAGAATACGCCCAGGCGAATATGCATTCCGGGATAAGGATAGCCGGGAGTCATAATATTGTTGTTCAGGAATCCCCCCCTTTCAAAATCGAAAGTATTCAGGTTTTCCACCCTTAAATAAGCTGCGAAGCTGCGGATACGTAAATGCAGGTAGGCGGTAATTTCCGGAAGTTTCATTTTAATGGTTTCGGAATCCTGATAAAAGAATCTTCCCATTACAGGCGAATAGTTGTCGGATATATAAGGCAGGATATATCTTCCTTCCAGCCCAACGCTTAACATTAAATTCGGAAAACCAAGTTTTCCATCATACCCTATGGTATGCCGGGTAATAACCTGGGGGAAGTTTACAGGAGCAGAACCTGCTTTTTGCTGTATCACCAGCCATGCTTTCCAGTTAAATCCTTTTTTTCCCATAGGGAATACTTTCTTCCCTGAAATCCTCAGCATATTGAACAAAGCAGCAGCCTGATCGGGTATATAGTAATTGCGGAAATAAGTATAATTATTCAATATATAATAATCCGCTTCCAGATGAAGCCCGGACTGCGGGATATCCAGTTTTCCGTAAAAATGTGCAGTATTTTCTTTATTAAAATCCCTTTGCTGGTGAAGGAAAAAACTGCTGTAAGGCTGAAATACCGCGGAAGGGCTGCGGTTCACGTTTTCAAAACCAACCTGCAGCGAACCCAGCTTTTCACTTACAAGCCTTTTCAGGCTGACATATGCCAAATAATCACCGAAAGTTTCACCTACCACATGAAAATTTCCTCCTGCTTCTATATCCCATTTTTTGTTTTTCGTGCGGTTACGGTATTCTCCATGAAGAATAACATTATGGAATGTTTCCCTTACAGACCCTGTATCGAATAATCCTGTCAAATTTTGTAAAGCGGCACCCAATTTCAGAAATTGTGCGGGATTCTTTGCATCGGGGAAAGTATAAAAGGAAAAGTCGTTTACCAGTTCCCTCCATTTATCATGCAGATATACCACCCCGTTAGTATCAGGATGAAGATTATAATAATCGAAGTAGTAAGCTGAGTCTGATTCATTATCTCTAAACCTGAAATTGTAAGTACGATAACTTATAGTATGTTCAAGTCTTAATCTTGGATAAAACAACGGGACTACCACCGTATCTGTTACCAGTGAATCTTTTTGCCCGATATCGTACTGTTGCCTGAACATGAAAATACCGGTTGTATTACGGGTTCCGGTTATCATCTGGCTGGAAAAGAAGTTTCGGAATCCGCTGGAAGTCATCCCAATTCTTGTGGGAATGTTTAATCTTTCATCGAAAGCGGGATTAGTCAGATAATTACTGTCGGTACGGATACCTCCATTTTCAGAAGACTGCAATTTGTTACCAATAATAACGGCAAAGTTTTGATATCTTCTGTTTTTGGATTGATACCATGAACTCAACCTGTAATTATTATGGTTTACGTCCTGGCTTTGAAAATAACCCGGCGAATTCATCAGCCGGTATTCTCCTGCAATATTCCAGTAACGCGATACATTCTGTGTATGCAGAATATTTATCAGTTGTTCTGCTCTTCCACCTAACATATATACCAACTCGGAAAATGGGCGGGTGGTATTGTAAAATTTTGTTTCTTCAACCGTAAAGTTGTAATTGTCCAAAGCATTAAAGCCATGGTGCCAGCCCGATTTCATCATCGGTTTAAACAAAAGTGACCTTGTTGCGGTTCCCATATTCCCCAGATGAACATCGTGCCACTGAAGGGGTATCTTGCCAAAGAATTCAAGTACAGAAGAATCTTTTTGCAAAAGGGTGGTAGTATCCAGATACCTGAATCTAAGGGTGATAGAATCTTCCAGGCCTGTACGCTTTTCCAGGGAATCGGTGGTTGTTCCCATACTTCTTCCCCGCATTCTGCCCAATATGTCGTTTTGGGCATAAACCTGATGCGTCAGCAGGATTCCCAGTATACAGCCTATAATAATTCGGAAAGACAGCTTCACACTTAAATTATTTAATCTTTTCAGATCAGGCTTTCTCGAGCAGTTTTTTGAACAGAAGGCTTAATTTGGGTTCTGCAGCTTTGGCTGCTTCCAAAACTTCCTCGTGGGTGATGATATTATTTTCGTCCCGGATTCCCAAATCGGTTACTATACTTACTCCTACTGTAGGAATATTCATGTGGGCGGCAACGATAGCTTCCTGAACGGTACTCATACCCACCACATCGGCCCCCAGTATTCGGATCATATTATACTCTGCCCTGGTTTCAAAAGTTGGACCTGTAACGCCGAAGTATACGCCTTCATGTAAGGGAATGTTTTCCTCCCTGGCTATTTCTTTCAATAGCTGAATAAGTCTTTTGTTGTAAGGTTCGCTCATATCGGGGAATCTGGTTCCCAGTTCATCGTGGTTTCTGCCAATCAGCGGATTTACAATAGCCAGGCTGATATGATCTTTTATCACCATCAGGTCGCCTACTTTATGATTGGGATTTACGCTGCCGGCTGCATTAGACAGCATCAGCATTTGAATCCCCAGATATTTCATAACCCTCACGGGGAATACTACCTCCTGAGGGGAGTACCCTTCATAATAATGAAACCTGCCCGACATGGCAACAATATTCTTCCCGGAAAGTTTTCCGAAAATCAGTTTGCCCGAATGTCCTTTAACGGTAGAAACCGGGAAATTCGGAATCTCGGGATAAGGGATTTCCAGTTGAACATCAATTTCCGATGCAAAATCACCCAGGCCGCTGCCAAGGATGATACCCGCGTCAGGAACCATATCTGTTTTAGATCTAATGAAACTAACTGTTTCCTTAATACTGGCCAGAATGTCTTTCATCATGGGTTAACTAACAATTTTAATGGCCAAAGATACATAGCAGCCGGGAGGTTTCCTTAACTCTTTTATGGCCCGTGGATATATAGATTTTCCAAATCGGGATGAATCGTATAATTTTGCAGCACATTTTACCTGAAATGGTATACACAATTTAAAAATGCTGCTATGAATTTGCACGAATATCAAGCCAAAGAATTATTAAAAAAATACAATGTTCCTGTACAGGAAGGAATTCCGGTAGATAATTCCAATGCTGCCGAAGAAGCCTACAAAACCTTAAAAGTAAACTACGGTAGCAATTTTGCAGTAGTGAAAGCCCAGATTCATGCCGGGGGAAGAGGTAAAGGCAAAATCAAAGGAACCGAACAACGTGGTGTGGCTGTGGGTAAATCTGCCGAAGAAATCAGGGAAATTGCCTCCAACCTGCTGGGAGGAACATTGGTAACCGTACAAACCGGACCTTCAGGTAAAGTGGTGAATAAAGTGCTCGTAGCCCAGGATGTATATTACGAAGGCCCCAACCCGGTAAAAGAATTTTATCTTTCCATACTGCTCGACCGTTCCACCGGAAGAAATGTGATTATGTACAGTACCGAAGGTGGTATGGATATAGAACAGGTAGCGCATGATACTCCTGAAAAAATCTTTAAGGAGTATGTTCATCCTGCCGGCGGACTCCTCCCTTTCCAGGCCAGGCAAATTGCCTTTAACCTCGGACTGAGCGGTGTTGCTTTCAAAAACTGCGTAAAATTCGTTACCAATTTATACAATGCTTACGTAGGTCTCGACTGCAGCATGCTGGAAATTAACCCCCTGTTTAAAACTTCAGACGAGAAAATCATAGCAGTTGACTGTAAGATGAACCTGGATGATAACGCTCTGATGCGTCATCCCGACCTTGAGGCTATGAGAGATTTGACGGAAGAAGATCCTACTGAAGTGGAAGCCGGCAAATACAACCTGAACTTTGTTAAGCTTGACGGAAACGTAGGTTGTATGGTTAACGGAGCCGGTCTGGCCATGGCCACAATGGACATGATTAAACTCAGCGGTGGTGAACCTGCAAACTTCCTGGATGTGGGAGGTACTGCCAATGCTGAAACTGTAGAAGCAGGATTCAGAATCATTCTGAAAGACCCGAAAGTAAAAGCTATTCTCATCAATATTTTTGGTGGAATCGTAAGATGCGACAGGGTTGCTCAGGGTGTGATTGACGCATATAAATCTATCGGAGAAATTAAAGTACCCATCATCGTTAGGTTACAGGGTACCAATGCAGAAGAAGCCAAAAAGCTTATTGAAGAAAGCGGACTGAAAGTACAATCTGCCATTCTTCTAAGCGAAGCTGCCCAACTGGTTAACAAGGCCGTAAACAGCTAATTCTAACTACTGATAAAAAAGAAAGGAGGCTTAACAACCTCCTTTTTTTATTGCTGAATCCGATATTCCTTTACTTCATAAAGTGGGTTGAACAGGTAAATTTTTCCGGTTTTTATTTCCGTACACTGAATTCTTTTCCTCAGTTTATGCTCCCTTCTGAATATCTGTCCTTTTTCCAACTGAAAGTATCCTCCTTCCGCAATTTCTTCCACCGTTTTCATAAAAGGTTTCGCTTCATCGTATTTTCTTAATGCCCTCATGAGGTTTTCATCTGCGCAGGATGAAGCAGGAAGGTTGTGCAAAGAATTTCTTAGCACATTCAGAATATCTGCAGGGAAAATATCTTCTCTCAAAAAATCTTTCAGTAATAGCGCATAAGTATGTTTCCATTCCTTACCATGAGCTGCTATCCTCGCGCCATAATTATCGAAGGCTACCAGATGGGCAAGCTCGTGTATAAGGGTAATGAGAAAAGCATATTTATTAAGTGTTGAATTTACTGTAATACGATGAGGGTATGGACCGTGGGCAAAACGGTAGTCGCCGTAACGGGTTTTTCGGTCGCGCGTAATGGTAAGATGAACCTTATAATAATTTATGATATTAATTACAGCTTCCGCTGCGTTTTCAGGGATGTAATATTTCAGATACTCAATCGGCTTTCGGAGCGTTGACATTTTTATTCTGGTTGCTAAGCTTCATCAAAATGGAAATCTCCATAAAAGTATAAATGAAATACAATGCCATAAGGGTAAATATTGCTCCCAGGCTCACTTCTTTTTTCATTCTCAGAATATACAAGAGGGCAGCAATGAGGCAGATAAACATTTTCATCATAATGCCCAGGTAAATATTTCTCATAAAAACCGCGGGGCGGTTATTGGAAAGGGAGCGGGTAAGAAAAACCCATGAGATAGAAGTGGCGAGCATCAAAACCAGATTTCCGCCCAACACTACCATAGGATGAATACCCCATTCACTCAGATAATCGGAAAAAGCATAAGTAATTACCGTAACCACAAGGAATACGATGATAATGGGAAGAAACGGACGGCTGAGGCTGAGATTAGATTTTTCCACAAACTGATTTTTGCACAAACATACAATATTCTGAAGGGCTGATAAAAATAAACGGCCTTTCGGCCGTTCTAAAATAATTGAATGCAATAAATTTCAAAGGATTAATATTAACCAAGAGCCAGAACCGGATCTGCCTCCGTGTTTCCTGTTTCTACCGGGGAGTTCCCCTGGTTCATATGGCACTGGCCGTTAAAATTGGCGGAAGGTTCAATTTGAAGTTTTCCTGCACTTATGTTTCCGTTAACGTTTGAACCACCCTTCAGCTGGAGCAGTTCCTTCACTGTAACTGTACCGGATACTGTACCCATAATGTCGGCCTGCTGGCCAACGATGTCACCCTCTACTTTTCCCTGTGCCCCAATTACAACTTTGGCTGAACAATGGATATTTCCAACGAGCGTGCCATCTATTCTGATGTCTCCTGCACTGGAAATATCTCCTTTAAGAGAAGTTCCTGCTGCAATAATGCTGGCACTTCCGCCTGATACAGTTTCTTTGGTTTCAGATTTGGATTTTTGGTTGAACATAGTGATTCGTTTTAAGTTATTCTTCAATCTCCTCCACTGGAGGTTCCTCCAGGAGGGTGGTATCCAGTATCACTTCACCTGCTTTTCCCTGCAGGATATTCATGACATTCAGTAAATATCTGTCTTTATCCATTACAGCCTTTTCCAGCGAATCTGTCTTCATCTTTATTTCTCTCAGTTCCTTGGTAGCATTAATATCTCCATATCCCGGGATATACAATTTCAGGGGAGTAAACACTATCAGCGCCACGGTAATTCCTGTTACCAAAACAAAAATGGTACTCAGTATAATATAAACACTCATCCTCGATAATTTAAACGTTACCACCTCCTCGTAGGTATCGTCGTTCATTACAACCAGCCTGTACCGGTTCTGTAATCGTTTAAATGTCGAGTTGGCATCCAATTTGGCCATAATTCATCTATATCGGTTGTTGCAATTTAATATATTGCACCCGGTACTTTTGGATTTTTTGTGTTCTTTTTAAAATATTATTCTTGAATATAAGTTATTTAGAATTTAGCTTGCAATCAGATGAGTAACGTTTTCAAAGCCCTTCTAAGTATATTATTTTTCCTGAATTCAGGAATCACTCCTCTGTTTGCCCAACCGACCCAGCCCATACAGCTTGATAAGCCGGAAAAATATAAAAATAAACAGCTCGGATCCGAAAAAACCGGAGAAAAAAAGTTCAAAACTCCCCGAAGATTCATCCAAAATACAGTTACCCACTATAACTGGTATTATAATGCCAATACAAAGCTCAATCTGATTCTGGAAAGAGCCAAAATGGCACATACAGACAATTTTAATGAATTGTTGAGTTTTTATCCTTATTCCTTAGAAATCACCCGCTCCGACAGCCTTGACCTGGATTCCGTCATTACCAAATCTTCAACAGGGATTTTGGTGCACGATTTACGAAACGACTGGATCGACAATCTTTTTCTCCTGATAGGCCAGGCTTATTATTACAAAGCAGAATTTGACTCGGCCTATCGTACATTTCAATATATCAACTATACCTATTCTCCCCGTGATAAAAATGATTACAGGGTCCCTGTAGGGAGTAATGCTTCTGAAGGGGGAAATGCGCTGAAAATCTCTACCCCTGAATCGAACAGTCTTCCGAAAAAATTATTTGCTCTGCCTCCCAGCAGGAATGATGCCCTTTTATGGCAGATCAAATCCCTTATTGCAAAAAAAGACTTTGGTTCTGCATCCGGGATGATTGAAATTTTAAGAAACGACCCCGAATTCCCTAAAAGACTGGGGCCTTTCCTGGCAGAAATGCAGGCATGGTATTATTATGAGCTGAATATTCCCGACAGTGCAGCATATTACCTAGAAAAAGCCCTCCCCAATGCTTCCACCAGAAATGAAATGGCAAGATGGGAATATCTTATTGGCCAGTTGTATGAACATGCAGGCAAAAGGGATGAAGCAAGGAAGTTTTATGAATTTGCCATAAAACACACTACCAATCCGGTATTGGAGGTATATGCAAGACTCGCCTCTCTGAAACAGCATCCCGGTGATGCCCTTGCTGTTGAAGAACAGCTTACGGCATTGCTAAAAATGGGAAAAAGAGATAAATATATTCAGTACAGGGATGTCATTTATTATGCAGCCGCCCAAATTGAAATGGACCGTGGCAATTGGGCCCAGGCAAGAACATTGCTGAAAAAAGCCGCTTCCGCCAAACCCAACCCGAATTTCACTCAAAGTCGCAAAAGCAGTGCTCTGCTGGCATTGGGAGATATGGCCTATGCTGATGGGGAATTCAGGGAAGCAGGATTTTATTATGAAAGCATATCCCCCTCCGATCCTGCCATTACCGATCCTGTGGCATTTTCTGCTAAACTGAATCAGTTGCAACATCTTATTTCCAATTACGATATCATCCGCAGGCAAGACAGTCTACAGAGGCTCGCTGCTATGCCTGAGGCAGAAAGAGACAAATTCCTTCAAGATGAGGTAAAGCGTTACCGAAAACTGGCAGGCATTGAAGAAAGTAAATCATCAGCTCCATCAGGCAAAAATCAGGAGACTTCAGATTTATTCGGGCAAAAATCGAAAGGAGAATGGTATTTCTATAACCAGTCGTTAAAAAGCAGAGGATACAATGAATTTATTGCCAAATGGGGAAACAGGGATAATACCGATAACTGGAGAAGAGGTGGATTACAAAGAGGAAGCGGGTTGGTTCCAGTACAAGGAACAGGGATTACTGATGTGGAAAATCCTTACAGTTACGAAGCTTTGCTGGCCGGCATCCCACTTACCGCAGAGAAATTTGAACAATCCAACGACTCCATTGCATCAGCCAGGTTGAACATTGCCAGGATATTTTTCGAAAACCTGGAAGATTATAACATGGTAATAAAAACCCTGGAAAGTTTCCATGAAGAACATCCCTATAGTGGAAGACTTGGTGAAGCCTTGTATTATCTTTATTTCAGTTATGTGAAAATAGGCAGGGAAGATATGGCCACCAGAATGCGGGAATTGTTAATCGAAAGGTTTGAAGGAAGCCCGTTTGAAAAACAGGTTAACATGGCTGCGGCGGGACATCAACCTGAAGATCCCGGAATAGCCATTCAGCAGAAATATGAAGATATATATAACTTGTTTATAGAAGGCAGATTTGCCGAAGCGTTTTCTGAAAAAGCAGTTGCCGACAGCTTGTATGGGAATCATTACTGGACTCCGCAGTTGCTGTATATAGAATCGGTTTACCATATCCGTCAGCGTAACGACAACCGCGCACGTCAGGTTTTGTCACAGCTCATCAATCGATTTGCCAATCATCCAATGAAGGAAAAGGCAGAAACCATGCTGAATGTATTGAACAGAAGAAGAGATATAGAAAATTACCTTACCAAACTTGAAATATCTCTTCCTGAAGAGGAAGATGTTGTAATCTATCAGCCTAAGGCTGCAGAAAGTTTGCCTGAGGTACCTAAAGCACCTGTACAGAAAGAAGTCAATGCTCAAACTCAAAGGAAGGAAGCAGTAAAAGGTGAAATTGAAGCTCCTACCCGTACAGGAGAACTTCCGTTAACCAAAATTACACCTCCTGTTGTTGAACCTAAAGATACCATGAGCAGGGAGGAGCCTGAAACGGAAATTACCCGTAAAGACAGCATGGTTACCGAAGTTCACGTGGTGAAAGCACCCCCCCTTAATGAAAAGAATGACAGCCTTGCAATAAATCTTCCACAGCCCCCGGCGGGCAAAATAGTATCAGGGGCATTTGAATTTGAAAAGAATGTTCCCCATATGGTAGTAATCGTTATGGATAAAGTAGATCCTGTTTATATATCAGAATCGCGGAATGCTTTCAATTTATATAACCGATCCCGTGCATCCTCAGCAGGAATAACCATAGAAAACCATAAGTTTTCTGATACCCTGCATTATGTCATCCTCCGGGGATTTAAAGGGTCAGATGATGCCCTGAATTATGCTTCCATAGTGGAAAAAGAAGCACCGGTTTCGGTAATCCCCTGGCTACCTAAGGGCAAATACAGCTTTATGGTAATTAGTGAGAAAAACCTCAGCAAACTGGTTGAACTGGGGAACCTGGAAGAATACCGGGAATTTGAGGCAAAGTTTTTGCCCAGAACATCCCAATAAACCGTTAAAGGAATACATTGCACCGGAAATTTTTAGTTAAAGTTTTCCCCTGAATGGTGCCGGATTCCTAAAGGAGTTTTACCCCCCGTATGAAATTTGTAATTTCGGGGGATGTATTTCGGGTTTATCCATTAATTTAAATCATGATGATGTCGCGAAAAAAGATCAATAGTTTATTCTGGAAAATATTTGCAGGAGGAGTTTTGGCTTTTATCCTTTTCCTGGTACTGCTGAATTACGGAGTATTTGGAAAAATGCCATCTCTTTCTGAGCTGGAAAACCCCACAATCGTATTGGCTTCTGAAGTTTATGGTGATGACGGAACCCAGATGGGTAAATACTACCGTGCGAGGGGCAACAGAAGCCATGTGAGTTTCAAGGATATTTCCCCTAATGTAATTAATGCACTTGTAGCCACAGAAGATGAAAGGTTTTATAATCATTCCGGAATAGACGGAAAATCACTCTTAAGGGCAATTGTATTCCTTGGAAAAGAAGGAGGAGGCAGTACCATTACGCAGCAGCTTGCGCTAAACATGTTTGACGAGCGCTCTTCCAATATATTGATGAGGATAATCCAAAAACTGAAAGAAAATATAATAGCCGTTAAGCTGGAAAGAAATTTCACCAAACAGGAAATCATTGCATTATACCTTAATACAGTTGCATTTAGTGATAATGTGTACGGAATCAGAAATGCTTCTCGCACATTTTTCTCCAAAGAGCCCGACAGGCTTTCAGTAGAAGAAGCTGCAGTATTAATCGGAATGCTGAAGGCGACCGGAATTTATAATCCGAGAACTAATCCTGAAGCTGCGAGAAACCGCCGTAATACCGTGATTGAACAGATGAAGAGAAACAATTACCTTACGGCAGAAGAAGCAGATCGTTATAAAAAAATGCCCATTAAGCTGAATTATAAAAAGCTTGATGAGAACAATGGAATCTCGCCCTATTTTCTGGAAATATTAAGAGAGGAAGTGAGAAACTGGGCAAAGAATACCAAAAAGCCAAATGGTGATTCTTATGATATATATTCTGATGGATTGAAAATTTATACTACCATCAACCCGCGCATGCAATTGTATGCCGAAGAAGCAGTTGCCAAGCACATGCCGGTACTTCAAAAAGCGCTAGATAATCAAAGAAGCATAAAAAACGGTTCGGTATGGAAAGGATTTGAGAATGTGCTGGAAGCTGCCATGAAAAACAGCCAAAGGTGGAAGAACCTGAAAGCTGAAGGCCTTTCGGATAATGAAATCAAAAGGACATTTAATGAGAAGGTGCCCATGAAGGTATTTGCCTGGAATGCCAACAGGGAGAAAGATACCGTAATGACCCCACTGGATTCAATAAAATATCACAGGCAAATGCTGCAAACTGGCTTCATGGTGATGGATCCCATAACCGGGCATGTAAAAGCCTGGGTAGGGGGAATTGATTTTAAAAATTATAAATACGACCATGTTAACCTGAAAACTAAAAGGCAGGTTGGTTCAGCCATAAAACCATTCCTCTATGCATTGGCAGTGGAAGAATATGGGTTTACTCCCGAAACAGAAGTAGAACAGTCTGCACAATATTTCCCTGGATCGGGTTGGGTACCGGCAAGAAATACCGGACGCACCGGAACAAGGACACTGGCATCTGCATTAACCTGGTCGATAAATGAAGCAGCTGCTTATCTGATTAAACAAACTACTCCGGAAAGATTTGCCGAATTTCTCAGTCAGATAAATATTCCTACTAAAGTTCCTCCCTACCCTTCAATCAGTTTGGGTAGTTGTGAACTTTCATTATTTGAAATGATGTGGGGATATACCATATTCCCATCGGGAGGCTTTAGTACTAAACCTATTTATATTACCAGGATTGAAGATAAAAACGGAAATGTATTGGCAAGGTTTGATACAGAAAGGAAAGAAGTCATTAGTCAGCAAACAGCATATACGATGACCAGGATGCTTCAGGGTCCTGTAGATATTGGAACTGCAGCAGGATTGCGTCAGCGTATAGGCCTTGCCGAAATGGGCGGGAAAACCGGTACTACCAATGATAACTCCGATGCCTGGTTTATTGGATTTTCACCACAACTTGCAGGCGGAGTTTGGGTCGGGGCCGATGACAGGTTCATCAGGCTGGAAGGAGCATTGGGTTATGGAGGCAGAAGTGCCATGCCTATTTTCGAATACTTCTTTCAGAAAGCATATGCAGATAAAACATTAGGGTTAGATGCCAAACTGAATTTTGTACAGCCTGAAAACATGAAAATAGAGTCCATGTACGATTATATGGATCTTATAGACCGTACCGCTCCTCCGGGTGCCGAAGATGCAGATGCAGGAAGAGGCTTGGCTGATGAATATTTTTCCAGTCCGGAAGAAGTTCCTGTTGAATCTAAATTATCATTTGAAGAAGAAAAAATCCTTGAAGAAGCAGGTGGGAAAAAAAAGCCCAAAGCGGTAATGCCCAAGGACACCAGTGATGAGAGTGATTCCAAACAAAAGAAAGGTATACTGAGGAAAATTTTTGGAAAGAAAGAAGATAATTAGAAGTGAATTCTGTATACCGGCAATACTTAAAATAAAAGAGGGGATCTGTTGGTCCCCTCTTTTATCATCATCAATCATAATAAAAAGCCGGCTATTTAAGCGTATTTAAATTCGCTGCGATGCCAATACTGTAATGGAATCTGTAGCTATAAGTATTTATTACCGGAATCCTGTACTGGGCGTTGAAAAGAAAATAAGCTTCATCAAAAAAACTTACCTGTAAACCTACCCCAAGCGGAATAAAACATCCGTAATACCCCCCCTGTTTGGATAAACCTGCACCAATCTGGGCATAAGGATTTACCCAATATTTATCTTCCAGTAAGAATGACCTTAAAGAAGCATCCAGTTCCAGGCTAAGTTTGTCTGCGCCGATAATATCTTCATCTATCAGGCTGGGGTTGGTAAAAGATGCGGCAAGCGTGGAAGAGAAATCATATTTACCGGTCAATCCTTTGGAATAACTTACCGCAATTCCGGGAATCATATTTTTTATTCGGGCAAACCGGTCGTTAGCTAATGTAGCCGAGAGAGAAGAGCTACGAATACTTCTTGCCGAAGCGATATCATTTAAAAAATAATTAATCCCAAATGTTCTTTTAACATCCTGGCTGAAAACATTTAGAGAAACAAGGGTAAAAAGCAGAAATAGGGAAATTTTTCTCATTGAGTTATTATTTTAGGGCATTTCAATTTACCATATTGCCTTTGAATATAAAAAAAATTTTAATCTGGCGGACCAGGAAGTACTTCTAATTTTACCCTGGCTAGACCCACTTTAAGAATACCCAACTTTGTAGCAGCAGATTTGCTCAAATCAACCAACCTGGTATTTTTATAATGTAGGCGGTCGTTGATTTTAATCACTACTGACTTTCCTGTCTTAAGATATGTAACTCTCACCCATGTATGGAATGGTAAGCTGTTATGCGCACCTGTCATTAGATTTTCATCATACAATTCCCCACTGGCCGTTGGTCTACCCTGAAATTTGGAATGGTAATAACTTGCAATTCCGTACTGAAGAGAATCAAGGTTTTTAGGCCGGGGCTTTGATATGGTATCTGATGCAGCCTCAGCAGCGTATACCACTCCGGTTCCAAGGGCCAGAAATATTACTGTGAAAAGGAAATTTTTCATAACCTTGAGCTTCAATATCGGATTTTTTTATAAAAAATACAATTCAATATGTCCAGGCCCCGCATCATAATCATATTTCTGTTATTTACCACCCTTGCATCAAAGGCTCAAAAGGTAAATGCTTATAACCTGAAAGTTGTAAATAACAAGAGTTATTATAAAAGCATTATTAGTGAAGATTCTTCACAGAAGCTGGTAGAGTTGAAAAGCATTATTCCTGATATTGTTTATGACTTGAGATATGCCACTACCAATAATTTTACGGAAAAGCGTTTATATCCTTCCGGCACTCAGTCTACTTATTTACGTTATGATGCAGCTATAGCGTTGAAAAAAGTCGCCGAAGAATTAAAGGCCATGGGCTACGGAATAAAAATTTATGATGCTTACAGACCATATGCTGTAACGAAAAAATTCTGGAAGTTAATTGGTGATGAAAGATATGTTGCCCATCCCCGCTCAGGATCAGGGCATAACAGAGGATTGGCGGTTGATTTAACCATAATCAGGCTGGACAATGGAGAGGAATTGGAAATGGGAACCGGATATGATGATTTCAGGGAACTTGCCCATCATGGAGCGGAAGGAATTACTGAAGTTGCCAAAACCAACAGGGAAATATTAAAAAGCACCATGCTTAAGCACGGGTTCAGGTTGTTTGAAACAGAATGGTGGCATTATTCCTGGCCTAACGAGAATAATAAATATGAGGTGATGGATTTTTCCTTTAAGCAGTTGGAGAAATTAGGGAGGAATTATTAATCAATTTTAAAGAAGAAAATTCTTCTGATCGAAAGTGGTAATAAACATGGGAAAATCAAAGGCCTAAGATAGTTTTGTTTTGCCCTGACATTCGAAAGAGATTTGCTTACCGCGGTGCAGAAGAAATTGAAGGATGAATTACCTCTTCATGTATAGCTGAAGAGAGGAAATATCATTATATCAAGGAGTGTTGGTGGTGGGGGAGGGAGGGCCCGCCAGGGGTTAAGATTTGAGGAATTTCCCCATAAATAACTGATGATTTTACGTTTAAAAAATGAGTTCTTTCAATTACCCTCTGTGAATTTCACCAAAAACCTTAAAATGCTCTACCTTTATCCCCTACCCTTTTTATTGATTAATTCCTACAAACAGCTATTTTCCTCACCCATTTCATAAAAGAAAAATACTATTGATTTATGGTATAATCTACATTGTAGAGATTTACAATGAAGGTAGCTTTGATTTGCCATACAACATATTAATGTGTAGTGGAGATCTATTCCGGAAGATTGAAACTGACAATAGGATTAAAACCTAAAAGGGGCTGCTATTACTTATTCAAAAAAGGAGTGTTGGTGGTGGGGGAGGGAGGGCCCGCCAGGGTCCGGGGCTCCCGTGTTTTACACAAAATTTTTGAGTGATTTTCAGGATTTATCTTAGTGAATTTCCTCCATCCCTTCTACCCCTACCCCACTCTATCTTACCTAAAAAGTATTATTTCTACCCCTTTACCAATTACCTTTATTCATACCTTTTCTTTAAATACTCCACCACAACCTCCGTCATTTTCTGCTGCATTTCAACATGCCCATGTTCTGCTTCAATATTTATATACAACTTTCCTTTCACTCCGCAATACACTGAAAGTGATCCATCATCCCTTACCAAACCGGGCTTTTGTAATACTGTATTGAACCCCCTGGATTTTGCAAATTCATGAAAATCTTTGTCGGTGGTATAAAAAAAATCATCATGGTCATTGGTATCATTCACATATATGTCTTCCACATCCGGTGCATCAGGTCCTCCCGGTAAATAACCTAAAACTGAATAATTATCCGGAGTATTATTATGAAGGGCTACAATATAATCAGCTTTATCAACAAATTTCTTCCTGACTTTCCCTGAAAACTTTAAAGCCTTTCTTACAGCATAAGGGCTGAATTTTTCAGAATTGCGTTCAACAGTAATTTTGGCTCCTTCCTTGGTATATATTCTGTTGGGATCTACAGCATATGTAATCCCTTTTCTGGTAAATACCAGATTTCTTTTTCCGCTATGCCTCAGTGCTATCAACCTGAAGCTTCCTCCCTGCGATAATACTGGTTTGGCAGAAACCACAGAAGTACTCTCATCTTCGTGCATATTAAAAAACAATACCCGGGGATTTTCTCCAAAATCGGTTTTCTCAAATGTTACTGAAGTTTTTCCGATTTTATACTTCAAATGTTCAGTTTCCTGGGCTTTCACATCCACCAGAAAACCAAGGCAAATAACAAGCGTTAAATAGATTTTCATATCCGGTAAATATCAGAATTTTTGAGAGAAACTGTTTTCGATCATCAGCAAATCTGTAAGCACACAGGCCGTTATGGCTTCAAGGATTACCGGGATCCTTAAGGCTATACACAAATCATGTCGGCCTTTAATGGAAAAATCTTCTGTTTGGCCGGTTTCAAGGTTCAGGCTGTGTTGAACTTTCGGAGTAGATGAAGTTGGCTTTACCGCAATCCTGAATACCAGGTCATTTCCATTGGTAATTCCTCCCACTACCCCTCCGGCATGATTGGTTGTAGTTTTACCGGTTGCATCCAATAACGAATCGTTGTGCTCAGATCCAAACATTTTTGCTGCTCCAAATCCCGAACCAAATTCAATTCCTTTCACTGCCGGAATGGCAAATGCCATATGGCTGATTAAAGATTCTACCGAATCAAAGAATGGCTCTCCCAATCCAATAGGCAACCCTTTTACGGTACATTCAACTATTCCTCCTACCGAATCCTTCTGCCCTATGGCCTTATTCAGTCCAAGTTCCACATCCTTCTCCCCTCCTACTTCGGTGATATATGCTTGTATACTGACACCGGGTATTACCTTCTTTAGAATTTTTTTTGCCACCACTCCTGCAGCCACAATACCGGCAGTAAGCCTTCCGCTGAAATGCCCGCCACCTCTGTAATCTTCATAGCCTTTGAATTTTTGAGATGCAACAAAATCGGCATGACCCGGCCGGGGAATTGCCCTTTGTTTCTCATAATCGGAAGAACGCGTATTGTTATTTTCAAAAAATATATTGATGGGTGCTCCTGTTGAATGATTGTTAAATATTCCGGATACAAACCTGGGGATATCATCTTCTTTCCGTGGAGTTGTTCCTTTTAAATTTCCACCCTGCCTCCTTTTCATATCTTCAGTGAAGTCATCCTCCTGAAGCGGTATCCCGGCCGGGCAACCGTCAATTAAAATACCTACCCCGGAGCCATGTGATTCCCCGTAAATGCTTAACCTGAATATTCTTCCAAAACTGTTCACAATATTGAATTTATTTTTGGTTAATATCAGTTCGTATACCCAGCCGGGTAAGATGTTCAAAAAATGCAGGATAGGATTTATTAACTGCTTCTGCATTTTCAATGGTTAAAGATTCTTTACATCCTAATGCCAATACAGCTGCCATCATAGCTATCCTGTGATCGTTATGGGATGTTACTATAGAAGAATGAAAAGATTTCTCCCCTTTAATTATCATTTCGTCTCCCTCCAGTTTTACTTCCACCCCCAATTTACCCAATTCCTGTTGAATTGTTAATCCCCTGTGGCTTTCTTTATGTGCCAACCTGCTTACACCTTTTATTTTACTAATTCCTTTGGAATATGCTGCAAGAGCAGCAAGGGGAGGAAACAAATCAGGGCAATCGGTTGCATCCGTTTCAAACGCATGTAAAGCTGAAGCGCTAACAGAAATGAAGTCTTCCTTTACTACCATGACTGCCCCTGCAGCTTTAAGACTTTGCAATATTGCTTTATCGGCCTGAAATGAATGAATGTTTAATCCTCTCACTGTAACATTTCCTTTTACTGCTCCGGCTACCAGAAAAAATGCCGCTCCACTCCAGTCGCCCTCTACAGCATATTGAAAAGGTTGTATTTCTCCACTGTTTCCTTTAAACCTGAAGTATTGATAATTTTCATTCTCCACATCCACCCCTGCCATTTTAAGCATTTCAAGGGTAAGATCAATATAAGGCTTGCTTTTCAGTTCATTCACCTTTATGGAACATTTGGCGTTGCCTGAAGCTGCATAAGCCATTAATAATCCTGTTAAGAATTGAGAACTCAGCGAACCATCAATAGTAATATTTTTAGGTTGTAAAGGACCTTTTATGGTAATAGGCAGCTTACCGTTATTGGTTTGGACTTTTACAGAAAGCTCCGGGAAAATCTTATCAAAAAAATCCATAGGCCTTGAGCGCAAACTACCGCTCCCGGTTATACGAATTTCTTTATTGGATAATGCTGCTATCGGTGCAAACATTCTTATACCCAATCCGCTTTCACCACAGTAAATTTCCTCCCCTGCATTTTTGATGCCATTTGAAGTTATTTCAACTGTATTTCCCCTGACGAAATTTACTTCTGCCCCAAGATTCCTGATAACACCAAGGGCAGCTTTATCATCATTGGAAGTACCTGCGTTACGGATAACAGATTTTCCTTTTGCCAGCAATGCCAGGGCACAGGCTCTCTGCATGGCACTCTTGGAAGGTGGAGCATGAACTTCCCCTTCCGGATTCCCATTATGAACTATAATTTTCATATTAATAAGCTGCAATTAACCGTTGAAGTGCTTTAACCGGAATAGGATGAATGACTGCTTTACCGGTTTTCTCCAGCAGTATAAAATTCATTTCCTTACCTAACCGCTTCTTATCCATCACCAGCCTTTCCTGCACAGCTTCTTTGTTGAGAGGATAGTGAACAGGAAGCTTGTATTTCTTTAATAAAGCTGAAAGAGCTTCACGATCTTTATACCCTAAAATTGTTTCCGATAAATGCGCTGCAAATACCATCCCTAATGAAACCGCATATCCATGTGGAATATTATGCACCGTTTCAATAGCATGGCCTGCAGTATGGCCGAAATTCAGAATTTTCCTTTCTCCTGTTTCGAATTCATCTGCCTGTACCACGCGTGTTTTTATCAATACATTTTTCTTTATGAGCTCTGCTAATGCAGCTTTCTGCTTTTTAAAATAATCAAGGTTTACTTCCTGAAGCTCCTTGAACAGCGCCCCATTTTTTATACAGGAATGTTTAATGATTTCCGCAAAACCATTACGCCACTCCTTTTCGGGTAAGGTACCCAATAAGGTTGTGTCAAACAAGAGAAACTCCGGCTGTCTGATAGTTCCCACAAGGTTTTTAAATCCCCCTACATCAATGCCGTTCTTACCACCAATAGCTGCATCTACCATTGCTAATACTGTAGTAGGAACGAAACCGAATTTTACTCCACGCATATAAATGGAGGCAACAAAACCGGTAATATCGGTTATCACTCCTCCTCCAATTCCAACCAGAAGGGTGGTACGATCTGCTTTAAGTTTAATGAGTTCGCCGATGATTTTATCGACGGTTTGTTGAATTTTATATTTTTCTCCGGAAGGAATTACAATCGAACGGTATGATTTAAACCGTGCTCCATGTGCGTTAAATACTTTTTTATCAGTAATTACTACAATGTTCCTTTTATCCGCAATTTGGTTTAACCGGTTGATATTTCCTTCAAAATAATAATCTACGGAAGCTTCGGAAAACCTGAATGTTTTTTTTACCATAATCTATTCGGGACTGTTCATTATTTTATTCTGATGATTGATACTTTCCATATGCACTGCATCAAAATATTTTGTAATAAACTCTTTACTTAATCCCAGAATTTCTCCTTTTTTGAATGCTCTTTCGAGAATTTCGTTCCACCTGGTGGTTTGGAGAATGGTAATATTATTTTCCTTTTTAAACTTTCCGATAGCATCTGCAATTTTCATTCTCTGGCCGAGAATCTGCAACAGCTCATCATCGAGATGGTTGATCTGCTGGCGAAGTTTTTCCAGAACGGCATGATATGCAGCTTCATCCACTTCTTCTTTTCTCCATTTAATCCCGTCTAGTAATGCCGCCAATACTTCTGGAGTAATCTGCTGTTTTGCATCGCTCCATGCATTGTCGGGATCAATATGTGATTCTATCATCAGTCCATCATAATCGAGGTCGATGGCTTTCTGAGCTAATTCCTGAAGGTTATCCCTTCTTCCACTGATATGGGAAGGGTCGTTAATGATAGGTATTTCAGGATTTCTTCTTTTCATTTCAATGGCCAGATGCCACATGGGAGCATTCCGGTATTCTGTATTTCCGTAAGATGAAAATCCCCTGTGGATAAGCCCGATATCCTCTATTCCTGCTTTTGCTATCCTTTCCACTGCACCGGTCCATAATTCAAGATCGGGGTTAATTGGATTCTTAATGAATACAGGAACATCTACCCCACGAAGGGCATCTGCAATTTCCTGTACACTGAACGGATTAACGGTTGTACGGGCTCCAATCCAAAGGATGTCTACCTCAAAATGAAGTGCGTCTTCCACCTGCTTCCCTGTAGCCACTTCTACGGCTACAGGAAGGCCGGTTTCACTTTTTGCATGTTGAAGCCAGGGTAAACCTTTCGTACCCACACCCTCAAAACTGCCGGGCCTTGTACGCGGCTTCCAGATTCCTGCGCGCAATACGTCTACCTTTCTGGTTTTAGCCAGTCTTTTGGCAGTTTCCACCAATTGGGTTTCTGTTTCGGCACTACAGGGGCCTGAAATTACAATCGGCCTTTTTTTTAATACCTCTTCCACAACTGTTTTGATAGGTGCTGCTTCCTGCATAATTCAGAATTTTATAGATGATTAAATTTTACCGGTTGGCTTCATTCATTCTCAGCCTTCGTCCTTTAAAATTCTTTCCGTCGATGCTTTTGGTCATCTGCCTTGCAGCGGATTTATCAATTTCAATCCAACTGTTCATCTCCTTCATATCAATTCTTCCAAGCACTTCTTTTTTCAACCCGCTCATATCCAGAATAAACTGGAGGAAACTGGCTTTATAAAAACCATCCTTGCTTCCCAGGTTAACAAACAACCTGGTAAAATCTCCGTTTCTGGAATACTTCTCTTTTCCGTCTCTCTTCTCTCTACGGAATCCATCCCTGTCGGAAGACCTCACCTGCTCTCTGGTCCTTTCTCTTACGTTAAGGTCTTCGGCGTTCTCATAGTACTTCAGCACTCTGTCAAATTCAAGCGCCGTAAGCCTTCTGAGAAGCTCTTCTTTAGACATTTCAGCAAATTTTTCTTCCATCAGGGGAACATAGGTTTCAAAAGCTTCATTGGTAATATCTGCCTGAAGAAGTTTATCCATGTAAGTATATAACTGCTTACGGCAAACATCTTTACCGGAAGGGATTTCAAGTTTATTAAACCTGCATTGTACTATTCTTTCTATCTGACGGAGTTTACCCAACTCACGGGTATGTACAATAGACATACATATTCCGGTGTTTCCGGCTCTTCCGGTCCTGCCGCTTCTGTGCGTATATACTTCTACATCATCAGGCAGTTCGTAGTTGATTACGTGCGTAATGTCTTTTACATCTATACCCCTGGCTGCCACGTCAGTTGCAATCAGCAATTGGAGTGTCCTTTCCCTGAACTCACGCATTACCTTATCGCGCTGGTTTTGGGTAAGATCGCCATGGAGCGCATCTATGTTATACCCTTCCCTTGAAAGCTTTTCTGCAATGTTTTGAGCATCTGCTTTGGTACGGGTAAATATGATGGCATACATTTCAGGATTAAAATCGATAATCCTTTTCAGCGTTTCATACCTGTGATGGGCAGAAGTAACATAATACTGATGGTCAATATTCTTGTTACCGGTGTTAACTTTACCCACGGTAACTTCTACCGGGCTTTCCATGTACTTTTTGCTCACCTTTCTTATTTCAGGGGGCATGGTAGCGCTGAATAACCAGGTAGCTTCTCTGTTAGGGGTATTCTGAAGAATAAATTCAATATCTTCCTGAAAACCCATGTTCAGCATTTCATCTGCCTCATCCAAAACAACATAGCTGATATTGTCGAGATCTACGGCTTTTCTTTCAATAAGGTCAATCAATCTTCCCGGAGTGGCTACCACAATCTGAGCGCCTTTTTTAAGTTCACGAATCTGGCTGCCAATGGGCGTACCTCCGTAAACGGCCACGATTTTCATACCGGGCACATATTTCTTAAACTTCTTGATGTCTTCAGTAATCTGGAGGCATAATTCCCGGGTGGGACAAATAACCAATGCCTGGGGATGCATCTGGTTTGCATCCAGCAATTGCAGCAGGGGGAGACCAAAAGCTGCCGTTTTTCCGGTACCTGTTTGTGCGAGGCCGATAAGGTCTTTGGTACCGCTTAAAAGAACCGGTATGGCCTTTTCCTGTATAGGAGTAGGCGTTGTAAATCCAAGAGCCTCAACGCCCTTCAGGATTTTCTCATCCAGTCCTAAATCTTCGAATCGAATCATAAATAATAAAAATTTTTGCAAAGGTAGTGTATTAGCCACCGTTGCCTTGATTTTCTTTGGCCTCCGCACCAAGATTTAACCGCATATTTTGATTTTCGACCAATACTCTTCCTATTTCATTGGCTTTTTCAATCAATTCTCTCAGATAAGCGTAGTTTTCCTTTTCCAGACAACTCTTAAACTTCCTTAACTGCGAAATATGCTCATTCAAAACATCCAGTACGTTTTCCCTGTTTTGCATAAAAATGGGCACCCACATATCGGCATTACTTTTGGCCAACCTTACAGTACTTTCGAAACCTCCGCTTGCCAGCTGAAATATGGTATCCTCTTCTTTTTCCTTTTCCAAAACCGTATTGGCTAATGCAAAAGAAGTAATGTGGGATATATGGCTCACGTAGGCCGCATGTAAATCATGAGCATCCGCACTCATGTATACGAAATGCATTCCCAGGCTTTTGTATATCTCTTCTGCAAGTTTGACTGCATCTTCATCTGCATCGTCTTTGTTGGTTATAACTACAGCCTTGCCCTGGAAGGAATGAATTGTAGCTGCGTCAGGGCCACTGAATTCCGTTCCCCACATAGGATGGGTAGGCACAAACCTTTTTCTGAAAGGATGATTGCTTACTGCATTTATAATTCCCGTTTTTGTTGAGCCAACATCCATAACCATTTGATGCACCCCTATCATATCTAAAACTTCGGGAAGCAGTTTTTCGGCTGCATTTACAGGAACCGACAGTATGATAACATCAGATTTAGCAACTGCTTCACTTAAGGGGAGTACCTCATCTGCCAAACCAAGCGCCAGGGCTCTTTCTGCATGACGGGGATTGGCATCCACGGCCACAACATAACCTGCAAGTCCATTCCTTTTTAGCGAAAGCGCCATCGACCCTCCTATTAATCCAATTCCTATTACGCAGATTTTCCTTCCCATATCAATTATTTTGCGGCAATCGCCCCGTTTAATTCAAGGTAATTTCTAATCCTGTTGGCGGCATTCTCCAGGTTTTCTTCGCTGGCACATAAGCTCAATCTGATGTACCGGTTGCCTTCGGAACCGAATATTCCTCCGGGGGTAAGAAATACTTTGGCACCATAAAGAATTTCATCGCTCAGCGCATAACCGTCGGCGTATCTGTCTGAACATTTTGCCCAAACAAATAATCCTGCCTGTTCTGAAGCATACTTACATCCCAGAGATTGAAGTATTTGTTCAACCAGTTGCTTTCTTCTTTTATAAACAGCATTCAGCGATTCAAACCATTCTTTTCCCAGACTTAATGCTTTTACTGCTGCCAGCTGTACAGGCAGGAACATACCACTGTCCATATTCGATTTAAACCTCACCACTATATCAATCAATTCCTTTCTTCCACAAAGCATCCCTAGCCTCCATCCTGCCATATTGTGCGATTTGGATAATGAGTTCAATTCCAGTACCACCTCTATTGCACCTTTCACAGAAAGCATGCTTACGGGGTTTTCATTCAGTATAAAACTGTAAGGATTATCATGAACTATCAATATATCATGCTTTTGGGCAAATGCCACAAGTTGCTCAAATACCTTAATATCCGGCAACTTACCTGTAGGCATATGCGGATAATTAGCAAACAAAAGTTTTACCTTTTTATCCCGAACCAGATTTGCCAGACTATTAAAATCAGGATACCAGTTATTTTCTGCTGTCAGGGAATATTCCAATATTTCAGCTCCGGCAATGGATGCGGCACTTCTGTATGTTGGATATCCGGGATTAGGAATCAGTACACCATCGCCCGGATTGATAAAGCTCATGCATATATGCATGATTCCTTCCTTGGAACCTATAAGCGGAAGGATTTCACCTGCGGGATCAAGGTTCACGCCGTACCAGTCTTCATACCACGATGCTATGGCATTTCTGAATTCAGGGATACCCTTATAGTTTTGATAAGCATGGGTATCGGGTCTGGCTGCCTGATTTTGCAATTCTGCAATAACATCCGGATGCGGAGGAAGATCGGGGCTTCCTATTCCCAGATTAATAATATTCTTCCCTTCCTTATTCAGGACATCTATTTCCCTCAGCTTTGAAGAGAAATAATATTCACCAACATGATTTAATCTATCTGCAATCTTCATCCTAAAAAATTTTAAACTGTCTGACCTTTTTTATACACCCCAAATATTCTCAGCTCCCTTGTTACCGGCTGAATTTTTTCAATCACTTTATAATAATCCTCTAATTGTTCAAATTCCATATCTGCATAAAAAGCATATTTCCAGTCACTGCCGGGAATGGGCATACTCTGCAGTTTGGAAAGGTTTACTCCCTGGTCTGCTATCAATCCTAGTACTCTTGCAAGGCTTCCTCTGGAATGATCTGTTACAAAATATACTGAAGCTTTGTCGTCGCCTTCTCTCACTTTTCTTTCCCCGGGTTCCACCACCAGAAAGCGTGTATAATTGTTTTTCATGGTATGGATGGAAGGGGCAATTATTTCAAGTTCAAATAGTTCAGCGGCAATAGTGGAAGCAATGGCAGCAACATGCTTTCGATGGTATTTCCTGATATGCATTGCGCTCAAAGCTGTGTCTTCGGTTTCCACCAGTTTCCAGTTATGCTCTTCCAAATATTGAAGGCATTGCTGAATGGCCATATGGTGAGAATGAACTTCCCGGATGTCTTCCATTTTTACTCCGGGGAAAACCATAAGGTTCTGATGAATGTTCAGATAAATTTCACCGGTTATATTCAGCCTGCTTTTATGCAAAAGGTTATAATTGGGTAGAATACTTCCTGCAATGGAATTTTCAATAGCCATAATTCCACCCGAACATATTCCGGGATCTGAAGCTGCTTTAATTAACTCTCTGAAGGTGGCACAGGGAATAATATTCACTTTTCTGCCGAAATAATTCCATGCCGCTTCCTGATGGAAACTTCCTTCAAAACCCTGGATGGCAACCGCTATGCCTTCTCCTTCCTCCTGCCGGTTATTCATATTTTTCATTTGGTCCTTAAACAAGAAATCCCGGCGCTTTGCCGGGATTCTTTATATATCAACTCATTAGTCTGGTTATTACAAAGCATTCCCGGCTTTACCTTTAAAGTAAAAATAAAAGTAAAAATATCCGTATGCTTTGCGATTGTTCATGAGGTAAAATTAAGTACTGTGAATTACCACCCAAATATTTTTTTCAATCCGGTTACGTAACCCAAAAGCCATTTTCAGTAAAGAAATTCAGTATTTACAACTATTTCAGCCTGGCAGCAATCTGCTGGTCAATTAACCTGAACAGGTGAATAGGTTTATAAACTCTCCAGTTTTCAATTTCCATCAGCTCTATATACTGATACAATTTTTTCTTTCTGAACTCATACTGGGAAGATTCGGGCATATTCAGGCAAATAATCCAGCCTTCATTATCCATTACTTCCTCATACCATTCTGCATAATAATCCGCATCACCACTGTGGAAATTCAAAACATTTTCTGCTATGAGTATAAATTTATAAATCCCTTGTTCCTGGAAAGCATCTATCATATCCCGTTTAATGGTCATGATGTCATTTTCAATGGCATCATTCCACTCTCCTATCATTTCAATGATGGCGTAACCTTCATCATAATCTGCCATCAGCACTTTTACATAAATGGTCCGGGAACCGATGTCATCCCATTGGGGATGGATATAGTAATTATATATGGTTTGGGAAAATTCAAATTCCGAATGTTCTCTTCCATAGAAAGGAGACCTTTCGTCTTCCTCACTGATATAAATATGCCTCCAGTTGTAAAAAGGTTCTATTTCGTGCATTACTGAAACGCAATTCCTGCCTCCAATAGGCAGATTTATTTTTTTTATAACCGGAGAACAGATAAGCATTAAGCCCTGGAATCAATGGCTTTTTTCACGCTGCCGTATTTCAGCAACAACTTTCTGGCCTCCTCATATTCCGTAATTCCGGCTTTTTCCATAACCATTTTGGTGCCTCTGTCTACCAGCTTGGCATTGGTGAGCTGCATGTTTACCATTTTATTCCCTTCTACTTTCCCAATCTGAATCATCAGTGAGGTAGAAATCATGTTCAGCACCATTTTCTGAGCTGTTCCACTTTTCATTCTGGTGCTTCCCGTTACGAATTCCGGACCTACTATCACTTCAATGGGATAATCAGACACTTCGGCAAGCGGGCTATCGGGGTTACAGGTAATACATCCGGTAAGAATGTTGTGCTTTTTACATTCCCTCAATGCCCCAATTACATATGGAGTTGAGCCGCTGGACGCAATTCCCACTACAACATCTTTGGAATTGATTCCATGCGCCTGAAGGTCTTTAAATCCCTGCTCCTGATCATCTTCAGCATCTTCCACCGCCTTAAGAATGGCTTTTTCGCCTCCTGCAATTATCCCAACCACCACTCCGTAAGGCATTCCGTAGGTTGGAGGTATTTCACTGGCATCCAATATCCCCAATCTTCCGCTTGTACCAGCTCCTATGTAAAACAGTCTGCCTCCTGCAAGCATCTGGTCGGTAATGGCATGTACCAGTTTTTCAATCTGGGGTATCGCCTTTTCCACAGCATATGCCACTTTCTTGTCTTCGGTATTAATATTTTGGAGAATCTCCTGCACCGTCATCTTTTCCAGGTTGTCATAGAGACTAGGCTGTTCGGTTATTTTCGTAAATGCCATTATTCAGATGGTTTCTTTAAAAATGCTTTGCAAGATACGCATGTTCACTAAAAACAAGCCGTTAAATCACAAATATAAATATAACTCATTAAGAATGAAAGAGTTTCAAACCTTCCATGGGAGATTTGAGAACCTTCCCGAGTTCAAATTCATAACTGTGACATAACTGCTCAATAACATCCCGGAAACCGAAAGCAATGCTGCCTGTGAAGTGAACTGGTCTTGTCCAGCTGGCTCCGTATTTTGAAATATGGTAAAAAAAGAAATCGTTTAAACCATCTTCAATAATGTTTTCTATCATATAATGTCCCCTGTTTTCGGCCAGGAACAGGGCAAATTGTGCCAGAAACCTGTTAGGAAGAGGTTGCTTGTACACATTAAAAAGGATTTCGTCTTTTGTGAGGTTATATTTTTGCTCGAAACGGTAATGTAAATCTTCATCGAAGGTTTTATACAAATAATACTGCAGTACTTTTTTGCCCAGATAAGTACCACTCCCTTCATCCCCTAGTACATAACCCAGCCCGGGGCTGTTTTCCACTATTTCCTTACCGTCGTAATAACAGGAATTGCTACCCGTACCTAAAATACAGGCAATTCCGGGTTCCCTTCCGCATAAAGCACGGGCTGCGGCCATCAGGTCGTGAGTAACTTCGGAATCCACTCCCTGAAATACCTTTTTCAGGGCATTTTGCACGATTCCGGCATTGGCAGGTGCCGCACAACCCGTTCCGTAATAATAAATTTTTTCGGGGGTTCCGGGAAGCGAAGGAAGCAGTTCCGATTGTATCAATTCCGCAATTTCTGTAGTGTTCAGGAAATACGGGCTTATTCCTTTGGTAACAACTGTTTTCTCTTCTTCTCCATTGAGCCATACCCATTCACATTTGGTAGATCCGCTATCGGCAATTAAAATTTTCATGAATAATATAATTAGGATACTATTTTAAAGCAATGTAATATTTAAAAATTTATTGTGAACTTCGCCCGGCGGTAAAATTAACTTAATGCAATCTGAGGAATGAAAAAATTTCTAATCTGGCTTCCGGTATTACTGGCTGTAACGATCGTTTTGGGCATGCAAATTGGCTTAAGATTAAATTCAAGCCAGAACGCCTCCCAGGGATTTTTTGTTTTGAGCAAAAGAAGTCCGGTGCAGGAGGTCCTGGAGCTGATTAATGCAAAATATGTTGATACCGTAGACCAAAACAGCCTCAACCGCTCAGCAATTGAATCCATGCTTACCCAGCTGGACCCCCATTCCATTTATATTCCTGCCGCCCAACTCAGAGGCATTAATGAAGACCTGCAGGGAAATTTTGAAGGAATTGGAGTAGAATTTCAAATTATCGCCGATACCATTCATTTTACCGGAATCATTGAAAACGGTCCCAGTGAAAAAGCAGGTTTGCTGGCGGGTGACAAACTGATTAAAGCCGCAGACAGCCTGGTAGCAGGGAACGGGATTACTGTGGAAGGCATTAAAAACATTCTTCGCGGCCCTGCCGGGTCTAAAGTAAAAGTAACAGTGTTAAGGGAAAACGAATTCCTGAATTTCGATATCACCAGGGGCACCATTCCTATTGTTTCTGTAGATGCCGCCTATATGCTGAACGATACAACCGGTTATATTCACCTGAATAAATTCTCCAGTACCACCTATGAAGAATTTATGCATGCCCTGGAATCGCTTAAGCGTCAGGGAATGAAAAAGCTGGTGTTCGATTTAAGAAACAACGGTGGCGGAATTTTACAGGAAGCCATTGACATTCTGGATGAATTCCTGGATGAAGGGAAATTATTATTGTACACTGAAGGCGAAAAAAACCCGAGAAAAGAATTTAAAACCAAAAGACCTGGATTATTCGAAGAAGGTAAACTGATGGTATTGGTAAACGAAAGTTCTGCTTCTGCCAGCGAGGTTATTGCAGGAGCTTTGCAAGACTGGGACAGAGCCACCATTATCGGTAGAAGGACATTCGGGAAAGGGCTGGTACAGGAACAGTATAACCTTAGCGACGGATCAGCGGTAAGGTTAACCGTTGCAAGATATTTTACACCTTCAGGAAGAAGTATTCAAAAACCTTATAACAACGGAAGAAAGCAATACCACGACGAACTCCTTACCAGATTCCAGAATGGCGAATTACTGCACCCCGATACAGTTAATGCATTAAAAGGCCAGGAGTTTAAAACCAGCCGGGGAAGGACAGTTTATGGTGGCGGAGGGATAACCCCCGATATTTTCGTTCCTATAGATACAACAGGATTTTCCGGAGATGTACAGGCTTATTTCCAAAACCAGGCTTTCAGCAGGTTTATTTATGATTATTATATCTATCACCTCCCCGAATTAAAACGTTATAAAAACTCAGCAGAGTTTTCGGATAAATTCCACCCTTCCGATGCGCTTATTAATGATTATTATGAACATCTAAGAAAGCTAAACATCAGTTTCACTCCATTATCCCCAAACGATAAAGAAGAAATGAAGTTTCAGATCAAAGCATTCCTGGCAAGGCAGCTGTTCAAGCTTCAGGGATATTATCAGGTGGTAAATACGAGGGATAAGACGATTCTGGAGGCAATAAAAAACTAATGGAATTTACGATGTAATTCCATTTTTTTCAATTGTCATCTTGAGCGCAGCGAAAGGATTCAACCTACGAGATAGGCGATTCCGGATACGATATACGGTTGTTGAATCAAAAGAAAAGTCTGTGGTTTGAACCGCAGACTTTTCAGTATAATCACTTCATTCTTCCTTTATTTGCCATCCAGTTTTTGCCTGATTTCATTCAGTTTGGCCAGGAATGGATTGTTGGAAGAAGAGGGAGAGGTTTTTGGCCCGGAAGATTTCTCCTGCTTTCCTCCTCCTGATTTTTTTGCAGGGCTGCCTTTCATGGAAAGGGATATCCGTTTTCGGGCAATATCAACTTCCAGTACGGTTACGCGCACTTTTTCCTGAAGCTTTACTGCTTCATTGGGGTTGGAAATATAATGATCGCTTAGCTGAGAGATGTGCACCAGGCCGTCTTGCTTAACGCCTATATCAACAAAGGCCCCGAAGTTGGTGATATTGGTTACAATACCCGGCAACTCCATTCCGGGTTTCAGGTCTTCGATGGTTTTTACGTTGGCATCGAAGGCAAACATTTCAATAGGCGGACGGGGGTCTCTTCCCGGCTTTTCAAGTTCTTTTAAAATGTCTTCAATGGTGTATTCACCATATTGTTCTGAGATGTATTTCTTTTTATCAATTTTCCTCCTGATCTCAGCATTTGTAATCAGGTCTTTTATGGTAGCCTGAAGGTCTTTCGCCATTGCTTCAACAAGGGGATAACTTTCCGGGTGTACGGCACTGTTATCCAAAGGATATTCCGCATCCCTTATCCTTAAAAAGCCTGCACATTGCTCGAAAGTTTTCGGCCCCATTAAGCTGACCTTTTTTAATTCTTCTCTTGATTTAAATGCTCCATTCTTCGCCCTGTACTCTACAATATTCGCTGCGAGCTTAGGACTTAACCCGGATACATATGTCAGCAGATGCTTACTGGCAGTATTCAAATCCACTCCCACATGGTTTACACAGCTTTCCACTACCCTGTCGAGTTCTTCTTTCAGTTTGTTTTGATTCACATCATGCTGATACTGACCCACACCAATGGATTTGGGATCAATCTTTACCAGTTCACTCAATGGATCCAACAACCTTCTTCCGATAGAAACTGCTCCCCTTACTGTTACATCTTCATTTGGAAATTCTTCACGGGCAACTTCTGAGGCAGAATAAATGGAAGCTCCACTTTCATTTACCATGAAAACACCCACCTGCTTACCGAAATCAATTCCTCTCACAAACTGTTCTGTTTCTCTGCCTGCCGTACCGTTACCAATGCCTATCACTTCCATATCATATTTCTTTACCAGGTTCACCAGTATGGCTTCGGATTCTTTCATCTCGTTTTGTGGAGGATGAGGATAGATAGCCGTATTATATAAAAGGTTGCCCTGGGCATCCAGACAAACTACTTTACATCCTGTTCTGTAACCGGGGTCAATGGCCAGCACTCTTTTTTCTCCCAAAGGTGAAGCCAGTAAAAGCTGCCTCAGGTTTTCCGCAAAAACTGCAATAGCTTCCTGATCTGCCGCATTTTTACTGCTCAGGCGGAATTCATTTTCAATGGAAGGTTTCAGTAAACGGTCGTAACTGTCCTCAATTGCTTTCGCTACTTCATCGCAGTTTCTAAGGAATATTTTATTTAAAGCATCAACAGCTTCGGTTTTTTCAATAGAAATATCCATACTGAGGATTTCTTCTTTCTCTCCCCTTCTGATAGCCAAAAGCCTGTGAGAAGGACAATCTTTTAACGGCTCGGAAAAATCGAAGTAATCGCGATATTTCTGCGCTTCCTCCGTATCCTTTTTGGTAGAAATTACTTTTGAATACAATACTGCACTTCTTTCAAATATTCCCCTGATGGCATTTCTTGCCCTTTCATCATCAGCCACCCATTCTGCAATGATATCTCTTGCACCCTGCAGTGCCGCTTTAACATCTTTTACCTCTTCGGTAAGATATTTTTCAGCTTCAGCATTCAGATCTGCACCGGTTTGCTCAAACATCAGTTTGGCCAAAGGCTCCAAACCTTTCTCAATAGCCGCAACCGCACGGGTTTTTCTTTTTGGTTTGTAAGGCAGGTAAATATCCTCCAGCTCAGTTGCATTATAACAATCTTCAATCCTTTTCTGCAGTTCGGGAGTTAGTTTCCCTAAAGAAGAAATAGTTTTTAATACGGTTTCTTTTCTCTTATCCAGTTCGGAAAAATATTTAATGTCTTCGATGACTTTTCCTATCTGAACTTCATCAAGGTTTCCGGTGGCTTCTTTACGGTACCGGGCCATGAAGGGAATGGTAGCCCCTTCTTTATGCATTTCTGCAATATTGGTGACCTGCTTAACCGTGAAGCTGTTTAACGCTGCAATCTTTAATAAGTACTTTACATCCATATATTCAAAATATCCTTTTTCAAAATCGTTTTTTCGGCCGGGCGGCAAATTTAAGGGCTATAACGGTTGAAAGGGTGTCCGCTCATCACAAGAGCTGTTGATTTTACGCGTAAAACCCTTTAAACAGCGGGTTTTAAAATTTATCCACAGGTTAAAAATCAGCCAATTGGCGCCTTTGGGCAAACAAACTAACAATTATTAGTTATTTTAGCGCATCAAATACAAGACATGGATATTAAGAATAATATTTTAGAAACCATTGGGAATACGCCTTTGGTCAGGCTAAATAAAATATTCAAAAACGAACCTTTTGAAGTAGTGGCCAAGGTAGAATATTTCAACCCCGGAAATTCGGCTAAAGACAGGATGGCCCTGAAGATGATTGAAACAGCCGAACAGGAAGGAAAGTTAAAACCCGGCGGAACCATTATTGAAGGTACCTCAGGAAATACCGGAATGGGCCTTGCCCTTGCCGCAGTGGTAAAAGGTTACAAATGTATTTTTACTACGACCGATAAACAATCAAAAGAAAAGATAGACATCCTTAAAGCCGTTGGCGCTGAAGTAATTGTTTGCCCTACCAACGTTGAACCCGAAGATCCCCGTTCCTATTATCAGGTAGCCCGCAGGCTTGCAAAGGAAATTCCTAATTCTGTTTACCTGAACCAATACGATAACCTGGCCAACAGGCAGGCGCATTATGAAACTACAGGGCCAGAAATTTGGAAACAAACCGATGGTAAGGTAACACATCTGGTGGTGGCTACAGGTACAGGGGGCACTGTTACAGGAACAGCAAAATACCTGAAGGAACAAAACCCCAATATCAAAATTTGGGCTATGGATCCCTATGGTTCACTACTTACCAAATACTTCCGCACAGGGGAAGTAGACATGAATGAAGTGCACCCCTATATCACCGAAGGTATCGGAGAAGATTTTGTTCCACAGAACTATGACATGCAGTATATCGATGCATTTGAACAGGTTACCGATAAAGACGCAGCGCTAATGGCAAGAAGACTGGCTAAAGAAGAAGGTTTATTCTGCGGTTATAGTGCAGGAACAGCCATTCAGGGGCTTATACAAATGAAGAGCCAACTGAAACCCGGCGACCTGGTTGTAGTGATTCTTCACGATCATGGAAGCCGTTATGTAGGAAAAATATACAACGACCAGTGGATGATGGAAAGAGGGTTTATTTCAGCAAAAACCTTCCGCGACCTGGTGAATGCAAGGGATAAAAAGAAAGTGATTACCATTTCATCAGAAAAGACTGTGGCCGATGCTCTGGAGCTGATGAAGAAATACAATATCGAAAACCTTCCTGTAGTGGACGGCAACCATGTAAAAGGAAGCCTCAGTGAAAGCGGCCTCTTCAGTCTGGTGCTGAAAAACGGCTCCGACTGGAAAGATCAAAAAGTAGCCGATGTAATGCAGGAACCGAATCCTATCCTACCAATCGATGCCACCATTGAGCATATTACCAAGCATATCAATAAAGAAAACGGTGCAGTGCTGGCATTCGACGAAGCAGGGGAATTACATATCGTTACCAAATACGATATTCTTCAGGCTTACAGCAATCAGACAGTTTGATGATCTTCGTCAACCGGAGATTAAAAAAGTATCGTAAATTTTCGATATCTCCAATAGTAAAATGGGAAATTATCGTGAAAAAATCCTCAATTTAAAAATTGGGCAAATCCCCTATTGTATGAGGCTATTCATGATTGTACATTTACATTGAAGTTGATTGATCAAGTCAATCGTCCAATATCCCGAATAAACTTTTAAGTCCAAAATCCTAAAATCCAGACAAAATCCGGTATCAATCAACTTCCTTTTTTATTTCCTCTCCCCTCCTTTTCGTATTTTCATTCAAAAACAATGGCTGCTGAGGATATTCGTCCTTCCCGGAAAAAAATCATTTATCCTATCAGCGCAAAATTCAGGAATTACCTGTGGAACCACGGTCGGGAAGTAACCCTACCGGTGAGTTACGGCGACCTGATGCGCATGACCTTTTCTGTACCCCTGAAAGACAAAAACGGAAGGGATACAGGATGGGAAAAGGTGTTGTACGATAGTAGTGAATGGGAGCATATCAGTAAGGGGCTCCTTGAAACTTATTCGCGGTTAAAAACAGAAGGCGATTTAAGCTTTACCCGTCATCTGGAAGTGGCAAGGATTGATTACTGCACCTTTGGAAATTCACATCCTTTCAGAATCAGAATTGTAAATAAGTTCAACGACAACTACGACCATTATTACATCAAACAAGCCGATGCGTCAAGAGCTTATGGGCTTGAACTGGAGCATATTCTCTCTCCCAACAGAATATTGTTTTATACTTATAAATCTACCCTGGTGGAAGAACACATTGCCGGTATTCCCGGAGATGTATTCATCCATTCCTACATGCAGGATCCTGCATTTAATAAAATCAGGTTTGCAAAAGAATTCATCAAGTTTAACGAGCGGTGTTTTATCAGGTTGCTGGGCGATATGCGCGCTTACAATTTTGTGGTGGAGGTAACACCCGACATCGAAGACTTCCAATACCGCATTAGGGCAGTAGACTTCGACCAGCAGAGTTATGAAGGAAGGATGAACTTATACCGCCCCCAGTTTTTTAAAGACAACAAGCCTTTTGTGGATCTTGCATTGAAGCATCTTAACCAGGCCAGTATTGAACAATATCAGACAGAAGAAAGAACGCTGATTGCCTACAGGATTATAACTTCCAAAAGAAGGCTGATGGACCTTATGAATGCCATGTCGGGAGACGAGCTGGCACCAAAGGAAAAAGTGGAAGAATTAAAAACAGCTCTGGATCAACATTTTCAAACCAACTATTATACTAAATGCGCCACCATGGGCGATATAGTAAAAAGGCATATGAAATTTACTTTAACCCGAAACCTTAAATCCCTTATCGAATCCATGAAAGGCGATTAGGCTTTTCTTTTATTCCCATAAAAGATTATCTTTGTTTACATCCAATAACAGAAAAGTTTATAAATCAACACATTATGGCATCTAAGAAAATCCTGGACATCCTAGGAGACAAAGCTGAATATCTATTAAACCATACCAGTAAAACGATTGATAAATCTACACTTACCACACCTTCTCCGGATATCGTGGATAAAGTATGGGCACACAGCAACCGCAGCAATCAGGTTTTAAAAAGCCTGAATTCCATCCTTAACCATGGCAGGCTGGCGGGAACAGGATATGTTTCCATCTTCCCGGTAGACCAGGGTATTGAACATAGCGGAGGTTCGGCTTTTGGGCCTAACCCCATGTATTTTGATCCTGAAAACATCATCAAACTGGCTATTGAAGGAGGATGTAATGCTGTGGCATCTACTTACGGTGTACTGGGGCTGATGAGCAGGAAATACGCACACAAAATTCCTTTCGTAGTAAAAATTAACCATAACGAATTTTTAAGCTATCCTAACAGGTATGACCAAACTATGTTTGGTACTATTAAAAGCGCCTGGAACATGGGAGCAGCAGCCGTAGGTGCCACCATTTACTGGGGAAGTGCAGAAAGCAACAGACAACTGAAAGAAGTAGCCGAAGCATTTGAAATGGCACACGAACTTGGCATGGCTACTATTCTTTGGTGTTATACCAGAAACAACGCATTTAAAGTTGACGGAGTAGATTACCATACTGCTGCCGATTTAACCGGGCAGGCCAACCACCTGGGTGTAACCATTCAGGCTGATATCATCAAACAAAAAATCCCTACCAATAACGGAGGATACCTTGCTACCAAGCACGGTAAAACTTCTAAATATGTTTACGAAAACCTCACTTCCGATCATCCTATTGATCTTTGCCGTTATCAGGTATTGAACTGCTACAGCGGTAAAGTTGGTCTGATTAACAGTGGTGGTGAATCCAAAGGAAGTTCCGACTTACAGGATTCGGTAATTACTGCGGTAGTGAACAAACGCGCAGGAGGCATGGGATTAATTCTGGGAAGAAGGGCATTCCAACGTCCGTTTAAAGAAGGTGTTGAAATTCTGCATGCTACTCAGGATGTATATCTTGATGATACCATTACCCTTGCTTAAGATTCCACTGAATGATAAAAAAGGGTGCAGTTTTTCTGTACCCTTTTTTTCTATTTACCCCCTGATAAATGTCTCTTTTAACCCGCTACGTGTATGGAGTATATGGTAATTTTAGCATTCCATCATCTTTAAATTATCCATACCATGACTGCAATAACCATTTCTGCCAGAATTAAGCAACCTGTTGAAAAAACCTGGGAATTCTTCAACAATCCCGAACATGTGGTTAACTGGAATTATGCCGATCCATCCTGGCACTGTCCATATGCTGAAAATGATCTGAAAACAGGCGGAAAATTTAATTACCGTATGGAAGCTAAAGACGGAAGTTACGGATTTGATTTTTGGGGAGTATATGATAATGTTGTTCCCTATAAAACCATTGAATACACCATGGGAGATGGAAGAAAGGTTTGGGTAAAATTTGAGGCACAGGGAAATGAAACTTTCGTGGAAACCCGGTTTGAGCCTGAAAGCAGTAATCCTCTTGATATGCAGCAAGCCGGATGGCAATCAATTTTAAACAATTTTGCCGGTTATTGCGAATCGAAGCAAAGCTGATCAGTAATTATTCATCAATTGCAGGAATACCGGCCAGGCTTCAGCCCATGAAGAAATATCATGCTTTCCTTCAGGCATTTGGTAATAGAAGAAGTCTTTACCTTCCAGCTTACCTTTTTTATGCAATAGTTTCATCAGATCGATGGTATCATCTATACTGTCTATTACGCCGTTTTTATTTCTGTCTGCCGATTCGTCTTCCTCCCCGCATTGAAAAAAGAATTTCAGATTGGGGGGGACTTCCGATTCGGCAACCTGACGATGCATCATTCTGTGCAGGTTTTCATGATAACCCGGATCATCAGCAGCAACGGAACGCCACCAGAGAGAGCCTGAAAATACTGCCACCCAGTCGAATTTTCCGGGGTTATTCCAGGCGATATCCAGTGCTTTCAGTCCGCCCATTGAAAATCCGGCTATGATGGTTTTTGAAAAATCTGCCTGAGGATAACGGCTTATCAGTAAAGGGAGGAGTTCTTTAATAATAAAATCTTCATAGGCTGCAGCATTCTTTCCTCTATTTAAATAATCGGTACCGCAGCGCATACCGTATTCTTCTACCCTTTCCTTTCCGCAATGCACAGCCGCAAATATGATAGGAACTTCGCCACCAGAAGTTTGGAGGATATTTCTAAAATCCATTTTCACCAAATCCTGTCCGTCGTGCACAATGCAAACTCTTGGCGGAATGGTTTGATGTATCTGATGAAAATAATAATCTACCACAACCTCGCGCTGAAGGAAGGCCGAAGTAAGGGTTTCATTGAAATCCTTGTCTGCTTCGGAACTTTTCCCTGTGTTTTTCATAGAAGTCAATATAATAATTCGGCAGTAATATACTCATTAAAATTGCTTTTGGAAATATTCGGCTGTTCCGATAAATTTGGTAAGAAGGTATCTCTTCATTCACCAAAATTCTGTTTATGAAAAAAATCGGTATTCTGTTTGGCCAGGAAAGAAGCTTTCCTTTAGCCCTTATTGAAAGAATCAATTCCAGGAATGTAGATGATGTGGTAGCCGAACCGGTAAGGATTGACAAAGTAATTCAGGGCGAGCCTACCGAATATGCCGTAATCATAGACAGGATTTCACAGGATGTACCTTTTTACAGGGCATATCTCAAGAATGCTGCCATTAGCGGAACGGCAGTTATCAACAACCCCTTCTGGTGGAGTGCCGATGAAAAATTCTTCAATAATGCTTTGGCTGTAAAAATCGGTGTGCCTGTACCTAAAACGGTTATTCTCCCTTCAAGAGAACTTCCTCCCGATACTACCGATCAATCCTTTTCCAACCTGGCTTATCCCTTGGATTGGGATGGAATTTTCAACTATATAGGTTTTCCCGCATATATGAAACCTTTTGCAGGAGGAGGATGGAAAAGCGTTTATAAACTGCATAATAAGGAAGAATTTTTTAAAGCCCATGCAGAAACCGGCCAATTGGTAATGATGCTTCAGGAGGAAATCATATTCGAAGAATATTACCGCTGTTATTGTATCGGAGGAAAATATGTGCGAATAATGCCTTATGAACCAAGAAATCCATTCCACCTGAGGTATGTGAGCGATTTCCGACCCAGCCCTGAACGTTATAAGCAAATGGAAGATGTTGTTTTAAAAATCAATCAGTACCTGGGTTATGATTTCAATACGGTAGAGCTTGCAGTAAGAGACGGAGTACCATATGCCATTGACTTCTGTAACCCTGCCCCCGATGCCGATAAAAACAGTGTGGGTGAAGAAAATTTTGAATGGGTTGTTGACACTGCTGCTACCTTTGCCATCGAAAAAGCTTTGCAACATGAACCGGGTAAAAACAATCTGACCTGGGGTAAGTTTATCAAAAAGTTTAGCAGCAACCAGAATTTAATTTAACCACCATATTCCCTTTACAATGGCAGCCATCAATTTCAAATCTTTTACGCTTGGAGTAGAAGAAGAGTACATGGTTACAGACCCCGAAACCAGAGAACTCAAAAGTCATGAGCAGAAAATCGTTACAGAAGGAGAAAAAGTAATTCGCGATAAGGTAAAAGCAGAAATGCATCAGGCTGTAATTGAAGTGGGAACGGATATTTGCAGGGATATAGATGAAGCGTATAAAGACATCAGTCATTTAAGAAGAACGATTGCATCTATTGCCAATTCTTTAGGATTTAATGTTGCCGCTTCAGGAACACATCCTTTCAGCCACTGGGAAAGCCAGCTGATTACCGACCAAATCCGTTATAACGAAATCGTAAACGAATTGCAGGAGGCCGCCAGAAGCAACCTGATCTTCGGGCTGCATGTACATATAGGAATGGAAACCAGGGAAATTGCCAATCATATTGCAAATTCTACCAGGTATTTCCTTCCGCATATTTTTGCTTTAAGTACCAACTCCCCTTTCTGGGAAGGAAGAAAGACCGGGTACAAATCTTTCCGTACTAAAGTTTTTGACAAATTCCCCCGAACAGGAATTCCCGAGGCTTTTGAAAGCATTGAGGCTTACGACAATTTTGTGAAGCTGCTGGTAAAGACCAATTGCATAGATAATGCAAAAAAAATCTGGTGGGACCTCAGGGTGCATCCTTTCTATAATACAGTAGAATTCAGGATTTGTGATGTCCCCATGACCATTCCCGAAACCATTGCCATTGCAGCCTTGTTTCAGGCTATTTGCGCGAAAATTTATCTTTTGAAATCAAAAAACCTCAACTTTATTCAATATTCCCGGGCATTAATTAACGAGAATAAATGGAGGGCAAGCCGATATGGAATTGAAGGCAGAATGATTGACTTTGGTAAAGAAGAGGAAGTAAATACCAGGGTGTTGATATACGAACTGCTCGATTTTGTGGATGATGTGGTAGACGAACTCGGAAGCCGACATGCCATTGGCTACGTTTCCAAAATGCTTGAGCAAGGTACCGGTGCCGACCGCCAGTTACAGGTATTTGATCAAACCAAAAATTTGGTTTCGGTTGTAGATTACTGTAATGAACAGTTTCTTTTTGGTGCATCATAATTACAGAAATTAAAAATTAGAATTAAAAATTGAGGTAGAAAGTGTTAAAGGGAAATTGCAAAGAATTGACGTTTTAGTTAGATTGTGGTTTTTCAAAAAAATATTAAAGGGATTAGGAATATCTTCCAATCCCTTTTCTTAATCATCACCTGCCGGAATGAATTCCAGGTTCGAATATCGTAAGTATTCCCCTGTTCCATTTTGTAATTTCCTGAATGAAGGATTCGTAAAAAATCGTAATTCGTAAATCGTAATTCGTAAATTGCATTATGGCTGAAGATTTATCTATTGTTACCGGAACCAAGGAAGAGCAATACCTTTCTCTTATCCCTCAAATTAAGGGATTGGTTACCGGAGAAGAGAATGAAATTGCCAACCTGGCCAATATTGCAGCGGCTTTAAAAGAGCAGTTTAAATGGCTTTGGGTGGGTTTTTATCTGGCGGATTCTGAAGACGAACTGGTATTGGGGCCTTTTCAGGGGCCTGTTGCCTGTACCAGAATCAAGAAAGGCAGAGGTGTATGTGGTACAAGCTGGAAGGAAAACCGTATTGTTATCGTTCCCGATGTAGAAAAATTCCCCGGACATATTGCCTGCAGCAGCCTTTCCAAATCTGAAATTGTACTCCCCTATTATAAAAATGAGGCATTCAGAGGTGTACTGGATGTAGATAGTGAGGGATTAAACACCTTCGATGAAACAGATGCAAAATATCTGAAGGAAATTCTTGATCTGATTGCTTAATGCATTCATAAAAAGATAATTATGGAAAAAAGAATTCTGGGAAGGTCTGACCTTGCAGTGGCTCCGCTTGCTTTTGGCGGAAATGTATTTGGCTGGACTGTAGATGAAAAAGGATGTTTTGAACTACTCGACAGGTTTGAAGCCAACGGTTTCAATTTTATAGATACCGCAGATTCTTACTCCAACTGGGTTCCCGGCAATCCCGGCGGGGTTTCTGAAAGCTATATTGGCAACTGGATGCATTCCCGGAAAAACCGCCATAAAATGATAATTGCTACCAAAGTAGGCAGCTCTCTTGTGAGAGGTGGGAAAAAGAACCTGAAAGCTGAATATATTATGAAACAGGTGGAATTTTCCCTCAGCAACCTTAAAACCGATTATATTGACCTGTATCAGGCACATTACGATGACCTCGAAACAGACCCGCATGAAACCCTCGAAGCCTTTCATAAATTAGTACAGTCAGGGAAAGTAAGATGGATAGGAGCTTCTAATTTCTCGCCGGAAAGGCTTGAATTATCTCTTAAAATATCTTCTGACCGGGCTTTAACCTCCTATATTAGTTTGCAACCGGAATACAACCTTTACGACAGGGAAAAATATGAAAGTCAATATGCTTCTATTGCCGAAGCACACCATCTCGGTGTAATCCCCTACTATTCACTTGCATCAGGGTTTCTTTCAGGAAAATACAGGTCTGAAGCTGATTTAAACAAAAGCCCCAGAGGAGAAGGCATAAGAAAATATTTGAACAAACGGGGATTCAGGACTTTATCTGCACTGGATGATGTTGCAAAGAAATACAATTCTTCACCAGCTTCCATTTCACTGGCCTGGTTGCTTACCCGTACGAATGTGGTGGCTCCCATATGCAGTGCTACCAACATTGCTCAACTTAACCAGTTGATGGATGCTGTTCGGCTCAATTTAAATCAGGAGGATACAGATCTGCTTACCAGTGCATCTGCCTTACTTCCTGAAGATAAAGATTCCTGACACGCTGTCTAACGGGCAAGATCATGCGCAGATTGGATTTTGGTATAATCCATCATTACGGCCACTGCTTCCTTCAGATATAAATCAGTTTTAATCCTGTTTAACCAGGCCTTGTTGGTTTCTTTTCTGAATTGTTCAGATTCGGCAAAGCGAATTTTATCTTCTTCCACATTATCAACAGGTAAGCCTATATCTATCCTGATACTATTCTGCAATAGTCTTAAAGCTTCCCGTGTTTGCATACGGTCTTGTGCGAAGCTGACAATATCCAATGGATAAGCTTTAGACGCATTACTTTTGGAAAGCAGTTCAATACTTTTATTAAGGGTAATAAAATTTTCTACTGTATCCCTTCGCAACCTGCTGCTTTCCATGATGGAGGATTTCCATTTCTCCTCTCTCTCCGAAACCACTGCGGCCATTTCGATCTTATCCCAGGGCAAAGCATTGGGATAGCTGTCTTCCTTCAGTTTCAGGTATTCATAATAACCCGGAAGGATAATATCAGGAATAATCCCTTTCAACTGAGTAGAACCTCCGTTTACCCTGTAGTATTTTTGATTGGTAATATGTACCGTTCCTAAATCTTCTTTTGTCTGGCTTAAATATCTGCCCGGAACCCTGAAGGTTCTTTGCACGGTTCCTTTACCGAATGTGGAGGCGCTTCCGATAATAATCCCTCTTTGATAATCCTGTATGGCTGCTGCAAATATTTCGGCAGCTGAAGCACTCCTTTCATTTACCAGAACGATAAGAGGGCCAAAATAAATCTGTTCTACACCTTCTGCATTTGCAACAGCGGGCGATTTATCTCTCGATTTCACCTGCACCACCGGTTTTTCCCCCACAAACAGCCCAACCATTTTGATAACTTCATACAAACTTCCCCCTCCGTTATCCCTTACGTCAATAATTAAACCGTTAATATTCTCTTTCAGCAAAGCCTGAATATCTCCGGCAATATCATCTGCGCATGATCTTCCGCTCTCTTCATCGAAATTGGTATAAAACTTAGGAAGGTAAATATACCCCAGCTTATTATCAGACGTTCCTATTACCGCCCTTTTTGTAAAGGTATCTTCAAGGAACAATGCTTCACGTGTAAGGGATACGGTTTTCAGGTTGCCGTCTTTTCCCCGGAAAGTAATCATCACTTTTGTACCTTTTTGTCCCCTTGTGAGCTTAATTATTTCCTGAGTGGTCATTCCTTCCACGTTTTGAAACTTGCCTCCGGTTGAGGCTATTGCTACAAACACATCACCTGGTTCAATTTCTCCGCTCCTCCATGCCGGCCCCCCTGTCATGAGTTCGGATATTTCCACTCTTCCGTTTGCTTCCCTTAACAATGCTCCGATACCATAATACACCCCTCCAAGATCTTCTTCAAATTCTCTCCTTTCTACAGGAAGGAAATATCCCGAATGCGGATCTATCATCTGTACCATGGCATTCAGATACCTGCTCAGATAGATCTCTTCTGAGAAATTATCTTTCCATTGTTTGAACCTCCTCTCGATAGAAAACTTTAACCTGTTAAAGGCGGTATCCAGCTTACTCTGTGGAATATTTCCGCTTAATGTTGCAGAATCTGCATCATCGGTAAGCAGGGTCAGATATTCGTAAGTGAGATAATCTTTCCAGATTTCTTTTTTTTCATCTATGGTTTTTGGAAACGGAAAATCGGACCGATCCGGAATAAAGGTTTTATTGCTTCTTACAGGTAAAGGAGAGGTTAGAATATCCTTTACCAATACTTCTGCCTCCACTACTCTGCGTTCAAATAATTTACCCAGCACCTTATAGAATTCCGGCCTTTCACCATTGAATTCATTATCGAGCCTATACCTGAAATAATTCAGGCTATCGAGGTCGTTTTGCAGAAAAAGGATTCTTGAAGGATCAAAATCACTGAATGCTTTATCATACAAAACATTGGAAAAACTGTCGTTGAAATTGATTTTTTGATAGTGCAACACCTCAATCATCCGGGCTATATTATGAGTAATATAGTTGGAATTCCGGATGACTTCTGACTTCTGGCTCCAAACGTTCCAACCCGCCAGTATAAAAACCAGAACAAAACACAGTTTCCTGAGCATAGACATAATTTATTACGTATTCATCCAAATTTATTCAATTATGGATGAAAAGCAGAATAAATTCACTTGCAGGAAAAGAAGATTAACTTTAGGAATTAAGAATTCCCGGATTCTGTAATAAACCAGCAAATAGAAAGGAGAAGCCCTGATAATTCTTCCGGAGTATTGAGTATTTTTTGTTTTAAAGTTTCACGGGGGAATTCAGTTTCGCAGATTTTAGATTTATTATTGTCTAAAATTACCAAGCCGATTTTTGAGCCAAGCTTTTGAATATGATAAAAGAAGCGGTTTTGATATAATTCCAGAGAACCTCTTTCCTTGTTCCACATTCCCAGTACAAGTTTTCCTATTTCCACTCCGTATTCGTTACGGAACAAAAACCTGTTCTTTAACCAACCATATTTCTCCTGAATGTATTTTCTGTTGATTTTTCTGGGACAATATATTCTGACAGATTGGCCTTCATCGGAGTATTGAATCTTCAATTGATCTCCGGAAGCTGTATTCAGGATAAAAGCCGAATCTTTATCAGAATCCTGTCCATTTACAACCCATTTCATGAGCTATGGTTTTAATGGTGGAAGGAAATTCTTTTATTGAAATTAAAAATTTCTTATTCATGAATCTTGATAAGTTATTCACATTCTATTCGCCATTATCAGGGCCATTTAACGTATCCTGAAGGCTAATACTGGGAGGAAAGCCTTAATTTTACCCAAAAACCCTTATGCGAAATTTGATCAAAGCCGGGATTTGTTTATTGACAATCAGCGTTTTATTTACTTTTTGCAAGCCTAAGGAGCAGCCTGCCGGTTTGGAGGAGGATACGGTGGAAGGAACTGCAGATCTCCCCTCATTCCTAATGATTAACGAAAACAGAGAAAAAATAAATCTAAGGGATTTTCAGGGCAGGAAATTATTTGTTAACCTATGGGCTACCTGGTGCCCACCATGCCGTGCTGAGCTTCCTTCCATTCAAAAATTGTATAATAGCACCAGCAGAGATAACTCTGAGTTTATTATGCTTTCTTTGGATGATAATTTCCAGTCTGCTTTGTTTTACTTCAGTCAGGAAAAATTCAATTTCCCGCTATTTCAACCTGCACAAAACCTTCCCGAACTATTCAACGTTAGAGGTATTCCCGTAACTTTTATCTTTGATGAAAATGGAAAATTGATTTACAGAAAAGACGGAAGTGACGATTACGATAAAGACAAGTTCAGGGAGATTCTGGAAAATTAACTTTCAAACTGAAACATACAAATTGCCCAACAAAAAAGGAGACTTGCATGATTAGTCTCCTTTTATAATTGAAATAAACTAATACCGCTTTTGCATTTGACAGGCAATTGCTTTACCCTTTTATCAGGTTGAATAAAACTGCAGCTACCAATCCGCCAACGATTGGCCCTGCAACAGGCACCCATGCATATTTCCAGTTAGAGCTCCCTTTGCTTCCGATGGGGAGAATTGCATGCATAATTCGAGGTCCAAGGTCTCTTACCGGATTAATGGCATATCCAGTAGGACCTCCAAGGGAAAGGCCTATACCCAACACCAATAACGCCACCGGTAAAGCGTCAAGTGCCCCCAGTGTACTGGCAGGTGAAGCAATGAACAGTACTGCAAATACCAGCACAAACGTGCCAATTGCTTCCGTAATCATATTATCAAGCGGCTTGTCAATGGCCGGAGATGTGGCAAAACTGGCGAGTTTCGCATCATGGTCATCGGTGGCATAATAATGTCTCCGGTAAGCCAGAAATACGAGCAGTGATCCTGCCATGGCACCCAGCAACTGGCCTCCCAGATACTGAAGCACTGCATCTCCGGAAATTTTTCCCAACCATGCAAATGCAACAGTAACAGCAGGATTTAAATGTCCTCCGCTTCCTTCTGCTGATGTGAATATTCCGACAAAAACCGCAATGGCCCATCCAAAGGTAATAACAATCCATCCCCCATTATGGCCTTTGGTGCCTTTTAATACTACATTGGCAACAACTCCGTTACCCAGTAAAATAAGCATACAGGTGCCTATGAGTTCGCTTAAAAAAATTCCCATTGGTGAAGTATTAAAGTGTTTAAGAAAATCCGGGTGATTACATGCTTCCCGTCCATGTCTGTACTGCTTTTATTGCGCGGTCCCATTCTCCTGTATATTTCTTCCTGAGCGCTTCATCCATTTCTGGAGTAAAAATCTTTTCAGCTTTCCAGTACTGCTGAATTTCATCGGTATTTTTCCAGAATCCTACCCCCAAACCGGCAAGGTAGGCAGCGCCAAGAGCAGTAGTTTCGGTTATAGATGGGCGTATGACTTTACAATTCAGTACATCGCTTTGAAATTGCATGAGATTATTATTGATAGTAGCTCCGCCATCTACCCTGATTTCCTTTACCTCTATGCCCGCATCCGCATTCATAGCGCTTAATACGTCCATTGTCTGATAAGCAATACTTTCTATGGCGGCCCTGGCGATATGTCCGGCATTTGTTCCCCTTGTTATTCCGAATATGGTTCCTCTTGCATACTGGTTCCAGTATGGTGCACCAAGACCGGCAAATGCAGGAACAAATACCACCCCTCCGTTATCCTTAACCGAAGAAGCAAGTTTTTCCACCTCAGAGGAAGTTTTAATGATACCCAGTTCATCTCTCAGCCATTGCACTACTGCCCCCGCAATGAAAATTCCTCCTTCCAGAGCGTACTGAACATCATTACCTATTTGCCAGGCTATGGTAGTGAGCAGATTATTGTTCGATAATACCGGCTTGTTACCGGTATTCATCAGCATGAAACAACCGGTACCATAAGTGTTTTTGACCATCCCTGGCTGAATACACATCTGGCCGAACAATGCAGCCTGCTGGTCGCCCGCAATACCGCTGATAGGCAACGATTCCGCGGCCAGCACTTTATCGGTGTATCCGTAAATTTCACTGCTTGACTTTACTTCAGGAAGTACCGACGCAGGTATATTTAATAATTTCAGCAACTCTTCATCCCATTTTAATTCATGAACGTTATACATCATGGTTCGGGATGCATTGGTGACATCTGTTGCATGTACTTTTCCGTTGGTAAGTTTAAATACCAGCCAGGAATCAATTGTCCCAAAACACAATTCCCCTTTTTCTGCCTTTTCCCTTAATCCGGGAATGTTTTCAAGTATCCAGCTGAGCTTGGTTCCTGAAAAATAGGAATCGGGAATGAGACCGGTTTTTTCCTGAATCATCCGGGCTGCACCATCTTTTTTCAATTGCTCGCAATATTCTGCAGTTCTCCTGTCTTGCCATACTATCGCTTTATATAAAGGTTGTGCAGTTTTCCTGTCCCATACAACAGTTGTTTCCCTTTGGTTGGTAATCCCTATGGCAGCAATGTCTTTTACCGAAAGTCCGGCTTTGGCAATGGCTTCGGAAGCCACTCCTATTTGAGTAGACCAAATTTCAGAAGCATCATGTTCCACCCAACCGGGTTCGGGAAAATACTGTGTAAATTCCTTTTGGGCTATGGATTTGATTTTTCCTTCCTTATCGAAGATGATGGCCCGGGAGCTGGTGGTACCCTGGTCAAAGGATAAAATATATTCTGGCATGAGCAGTCGTTTTAGCAGGAATGTTATTCAATATAGGAAATAATTTTTCAGGTATTTATAATCCTTCAGGGAAATAATCATTTTAAAATATAATTCCTTGTAATTTCTCTGAATGCTTCTACCTGATTTTCTAACCATTCCTCCCCCTTACCCTTAAGCGAAGCTAATTCTTCCGCTACCATCGGGGCAATCCTCAGCGCTTCTCTGGCATCCAGTAACAGTGAGCGGGTTCTTCTTGATAAAATATCATCAACAGTCTCCGCCATTTCATTTTCTACAGCCCATTTTATTTGTGCTTTATGTAAAGGGAACTTTTCACTTATCCATCCGCCGGGGGCTTTTTCAATTTCCTGTTTTAAGAAGGGGTAATCACTGCCGTAATAAAACAGGGGGTTGTCGAAGTTGTTATTTTCAAGATATCCGTGAATTTTTAAATTCCGGGTATGGGTGGAAGTTTTTTTCCAGCCGAATGTTTTTTCGGCTTCGTCAATCATATCTTCTCCCATTTTCCTGTAGGTAGTCCATTTTCCTCCCAGCATGGTGAACATTCCTGATTCGGAATAGTGAATTTTATGGCTTCGTGAGATTTCTTTAGGTTTTTTACCCGGGTCGGAAGCTGCAAGCGGCCTGAGGCCGGCATAAACACTTAAAACGTCCTCCCTTGAGGGAGGGTGGTTCAGGTATTCTGCTGCTGTTTTTAAAATAAAATCTATTTCTTCCTCTAAGGCTCTTGGCTCCAGTTCAATATGATCTACCGGTGTATCAGTGGTACCAATAATCAATCGATTATGCCAGGGAACGGCAAACAATACTCTTCCATCGCTGGTTTTGGGAATCATAAGTGCCTTTTTGCCCCGGAAAAATTCTGCCGGCACCACAAGATGCACCCCCTGGCTTGGCCTTAGCCTGGGTTTGGCTTCGGCATCGTCCATCTTAAGGATTTCGTCAGCAAACACTCCTGTGGCATTGATGAAAATTTTCAAAGGAATTTCATACTTCTCACCGGATATCTGATCTTTTGCCTGTACCGAGGAAATCTTTCCCGAAGGTGTTTTTCCTAATCCTGTAATTCTGCAATAATTCAATACATACCCGCCATTTTCTTCAATGCTTTGGGCAAGATTGATAGCCAGCCTGGCATCATCAAATTGTCCGTCGTGATAAGCAACAGCGCCTCTTAAACCTTCTTTTTTAAGATTTGGAAACTGGTCTTTGAATGCTTCTGCATCAATAAAACCGGAAGTATTGTTAATATAATTACCCGTAATCCAGTCGTAAAGGGTCAGACCAATCCCATATTTCAACCTGTCGATATACTCATAAACAGGTATGAGAAATTCGAGGTCTTTCACCAAATGAGGAGCGGTAAGAAAAAGAATTTCTCTTTCCGTGCCTGCTTCTCTTACCAGGCCAACATCACCATTAGCAAGATACCGTACCCCTCCGTGAATGAGTTTGGTGCTTCTGCTGGAAGTACCTTTTGCAAAATCAGCCTGTTCCAGCAAAAGCACTTTATATCCGCGGGAGGCTGCTTCCAGGGCTATTCCCAGTCCGGTTGCGCCTCCCCCGGCTATTACAAAATCCCATTCCCTTCCGGATGCGATTTCTTTTAATGCTGATGTTCTTTTCAATTAAATAAGGTTGGTCATTATTGTAAATGCATTAATCAAACCTTGCAGGGTCAAAAGGAGTTAAATCCATACTGGTCTTTTCTTCATTTACCAGTTCACTTACCAGTTTACCTGTTCCGGCCCCAAGACTCATGCCAATCATGGAATGGCCTGTGGCTATGATACAGTTATTATATTTTTTATTTCTTCCCAGATAAGGCAATCCGTCTGCCGAGCAAGGACGATAACCAAACCAGATATCTTCCTGTTTGGGGAATGAAACCTTAGTGGAAGGAATAAATCGTTTCAGGTTATTTAAGATACCCTGTACCCTTTGATAGCGGGGTGCTGCGGTAGTGGTGGTAATTTCCATTGTTCCACCTATCCTGATTTTGTTATTACTCATTGGAGTAATAGCCACCTTTCCTTCATTTAATATAGCAGGGTGCCGGAATTTGAGTTGTTCTTCCTCTACAATGAAGGAATAACCCCTTCCTGCTACCAGGGGAATATTCAATCCCACTTTCTTTGCCAACTCCCTGCTCCAGGATCCGGCAGAAAGTACAAAAGCATCCGTTTCATACCTTCCTTTATCGGTAATCACTTTTGTAATCTTATTCCCACTGAATTCAAAATCTTTAACGCCTTCGCGTGTTTTAAACTCCACACCCATTTTCTTCAATTCCTCTAACAATCCGGTCATAACGGTTACAGGATCAACATGTGCATCACATTTAAAATAGATGGCACCTTTAGCTTCCAGTCCGCTATCCGGCTCCATTTCCATTAATTGCCGTTCATTCAGCATTACTACGTCCAAACCCAGCTCTTTAGAGCGTTCTTCCATATGATAGCCGTGTTCCATTCCTCCATCTGTCAAGAAAATATCCAGCAGGCCGGTATCCTTATAGAAAAAATTCATTTGTAATTCATTCTTCCAGTATTCGTACATGGCTTTACTGATAATGGCAATATCCCTTAAAGGAATTGCTGATTCTTCTACGTGACGGAGGTTGGCTTTTTTCATAAACTTCAGCCCCCAGTCAATCAACCCTCTGTCTAAACGAGGTTTGATATAAAACGGTCCCAAAGGATCCATCATCAGTTTCATTCCCTGTTGAATGATTCTGGGCTGGGCAAGCGGAACAAAATGGCCGGGGCATACATAACCTGCATTACCATACGAACAATTATTCACGATATCGGTTGAATCGAATACTGTAACGTCGTGGCCGGATTTTCTTAAAAACAATGCGCTGGATAATCCTACTATCCCTCCTCCTGCAATAATTACTTTGCTCATGGGGTTATGATTACTTTATTGAAAATTTATATACTGTGGTTTGTGAATATTTTTCTCCGGGTTGCAGAATAGTATCAGGAAACTCAGGCCTGTTGGGCGAGTCTGGGAAGTGTTGTGCTTCAAGGCAAAGCCCTGCATGTTTTTGGTATGGCTTACCTCCTTTTCCCGTTAATGAGCCGTCGAGGAAATTACCTGAGTAAAACTGTACTCCGGGTTCGGTGGTAAACATTTCCATAAATCTTCCCGAACCTTCGTGATATAAGGTAGCCGCAAGCGTAAGGCTGTCTCCTAATTTATTTAAAACAAAGTTATGATCGTATCCGCCGGGAACCTGCTGAATATCTTCTCCGATTGCTTTTGGTGTGGTGAAATCAAACGGAGTACCTCCGGTCCTGGCAATTTCACCTGTAGGAATAAGTGTTTCATCTACCGGGGTGTATTTATCGGCATTCAGATGTAATATATGATTTAAAACAGATTCCGAATAATCTCCTGAAAGGTTAAAATAACTATGATTGGTGAGGTTTACGGGCGTGGGCTTGTCGGTAGTAGCAGCATATGTTATTTTAAGTTCATTATCATCAGTAAGTTCGTACATTACTTCAACATTCAGATTGCCGGGATAACCGCCTTCTCCGTCGATGCTTACATATCTGAGCCTCAAAGAATTTCCTTTTTTGGCAGCATTCCACACTACTTTATCAAAACCTTTAATTCCTCCGTGTAGGGAATTTTCATTATCATTTGATTCAAGGGTGTAACTCCTTCCGTCCATCACAAACACTCCGCGGGAAATCCTGTTGGCATATCTGCCTATGATAGCACCCATATACGGATTCTCGGTTCTTAAATATTGTCCGATGGAATCGAAACCCAGTACCACATCCTGCAGGTTTCCGTTTTTATCGGGCACCAACAACGATTTTACAATTCCTCCGTAATTAAGAATTACGGCTTCCATGCCGTTTTTATTTTTAAGCACATATTCTTTAATCTCCACATTATCCAAAAGCCCAACTACTTTCCCTTCACCTTCATCTATAAATTCTTCGTTTTCTGAAACTGTTCCGGAATCTTCACTATTGCAGGAAAAAAAGCCGAGCGTTATAGAAAGAAAAAAAGGTAAGCAGAAATTTTTTAAATACATACCTGAACAATTTAAAAATTACCCAAATCTAAAGCAGATTTATCAGAAAATATATAAATAGGAAAGATTACGGGAAATATAACTCTTCCCTTTATAAACCGGGAAACTTACTGTTTCAACATGGTGCTAAGGAACATCTTCGGTTGTCCATTGATTGTTGACGAGCCTTCTCAAACGTTCAGGATTTTGGTTTCTCAATTCAGGAGGCAGAACACTCTGAGGAGCGTTTTGGAAACAAACCGGCCTTAACCATCTTTTTACGCTTTGAATTCCCACTGCCGTAAACCTGCCGTCGGTAGTTGCCGGATATGGTCCTCCGTGTACCATGGAAGGGCAAACCTCCACACCGGTAGGCACACCGTTAAATATTACCCTTCCGGCAATATGCGTTGCCATCGCCGGCAATTCAGGATTTGCAGAAAAATCATCATTTGTTCCAAAAATAGAGGTGGTTAGCTGTCCGCTTATACTTTTCCAAATCTCTATCATTTCATTTTTATCCCGGCAGGAAATTACTATTGAAAAAGGTCCGAATACTTCATGTCGTAGTTCGGAATGCTTGCGAAAATGCTCTCCCGTGGTAAATGCAACAGTGGGTTCGGCTTCTGCATTTTCAAAATCTTTTGTTAGTTTATGAACACCGGAAATATTCAGCGCGCGGCTCCGGTTCCGGTTAAAATTTTCCCGTATATTGGAATACAGCATTCTTTCCGGCAAAACATTATTCAGTGATTCGGCTAGTTGGTATGCAAATTTTTCCAAAGCATCCGAAGCCATTCCCAGGAATATCCCCGGCTTTGTACAAAACTGCCCCATGCTTCCTGTAATGGAAGCTGTGAAAATTTTTACCAGATGCGGGATATTGGCATGGAGATATCCGGGCAGCAGCAAGACAGGATTGGTACTTCCCATTTCCGCAAATACCGGAATCGGCTTATCCCTTTGTGCAGCATAATCATATAAAGCCCTTCCTCCCTGTAACGAACCGGTAAAGCCTACGGCAGCGGCATAATCGTTCGTCACCAGGTCTTTTCCCAGAGATACATCAGAGAAATGCAAATGCGTAAAAACATTTTCCGGCATTCCCATTTTGCCCACAGCTTTCCGCACGCATACAGCAACCTTTTCTGAGGTTAGCGGATGCGCAGGGTGGGCTTTCACTATCACCGAACAACCGGCTGCAAGGGCAGAAGCAGAATCTCCACCCATGGTGGAATAAGCAAAAGGGAAATTTCCGGCACCAAATACCACCACCGGACCAAGCGGAAGCATCATTTTCCTGATGTCAGGTTTTGGTGCGGGCATTCTTTCCGGAATTGCAGTGTCTATCGAAATATCAAGATAGCTTCCTTCCAGCAACATGTCGCTGAAAAACTGTAACTGGTTGAGGGTACGGGTAAATTCCGATTTCAGCCTTGCTTCCTGAAGATTTGTTTCTTTCATCGCAGTTTCAATCAACTCCTGCTGTTGCTCCTGCATGTTTTCTTTGATTTGTGAAAGCAATGCAGCCCTTTCTTTGCGGGTGGTTTGTGCATATTGGAGATATGCTTCATAAGCGCCCTGCATGATTAAAGGAAGTGCTTCCCGGGAGGTATATTGAATGGTGTCCATATACGAAATTCTTATTCAAAAAAATGAAGAAATTCTTTGCCTGCTTAAATAAACCGTTATTTTTATGTGTTATATATTCAAACTGTAATCAAATTACTAATTGTTGATGGAGAATAAAAGTTTTAAACCCACCCTGGGTTTGCTGGATGCCACTATGATTGTTGCCGGAAGCATGATTGGTTCCGGTATTTTTATTGTAAGCGCTGATATCGCCAGAAATGTAGGAAGTGCCGGTTGGCTGGTATTGGTATGGCTGATCACAGGATTCATGACCACCATGGCGGCTTTAAGTTATGGTGAATTAAGCGGAATGTTCCCTAAAGCAGGCGGACAATACGTTTATCTGAAGGAAGCCTATAACCCTTTAATCAGCTTCCTTTACGGATGGAGTTTCTTCAGCGTCATACAAACCGCTACCATTGCTGCGGTAGGGGTGGCATTTGCCAAATTCACGGCCTATATTTTTCCGTTCTTCAGTGAAAACAATGTGCTGTTCGATTTCGGCTTTCTGAAGATTAATGCTTCTCAACTGCTGGCTATAGCAACCATTATACTGCTCACATTTATCAACTCCAGGGGGATTAAAGATGGGAAAATCATCCAAACCACATTTACCCTTACAAAAATTCTCAGCCTTGTTGGCTTGATTATTTTTGGATTCTGGGCAGCGGATGCAGAAGTTTTTAAAGCAAACTGGTCTGATGCATGGTCTTTACAAAAGCTAAATCCCGATAACTCCATTGAAACCTATATCACCATTGGAGCTCTGGGAGCAATAGCCTCAGCTATGGTGGGGTCAATATTCAGTAGCGATGCCTGGAACAACGTAACCTTTATAGCCGGGGAAATCAAAAACCCCAAAAGAAACATTGGGCTGGCATTGTTCCTGGGCACGCTTATCGTGTCTGTTACCTATATAGCCACCAATATCATGTATACAGCAGTTTTACCTATTCATGAAATTGCATATGCAGAAAACGACCGCGTGGCAGTGGCTGCATCCTTAAACATATTCGGAACTGTGGGTACTATAGTAATAGCGGTTATGATTATGATTGCCACCTTTGGTTGCAATAACGGATTAATCCTTGCGGGTGCAAGAGTATACTATACGATGGCCCAAGACAGGCTGTTCTTCAAAAGTGCCGGGGAACTGAACAAAAATGCCGTACCCGGTAAAGGGTTGTGGATTCAATGCCTGATCACCTCCATATGGTGCCTGAGCGGTAAATACGGGGATCTGCTGGATATGATTTCCTTTGTGGTAGTTGGATTTTACATCCTCACCATTGCCGGAATTTTCATTTTAAGAAAGAAAAAACCTGAACTGGAAAGGCCATATAAAGCATTCGGCTATCCTGTTATACCCATATTGTATATGCTGATGGGATTAACCTTCTGCTTACTGCTTATTGCTTATAAACCCAATTACACCTGGCCCGGGTTGATAATTGTGTTAATTGGAATTCCCATTTATTATATATTGGAGAGAAGGAATAAGAATGCACTTGGGAATTAGGTATGGCAATTTGGAGAAGAATTAAAAATTTTTTCTTTTATTAATTCTCATGGGAAGTTTCGGAATGCAGATTGCTCCGATTCGTAAATAATTCAATGTCTATTTCGTATAAGGTATAAGGCATATCTTAAATAGTATCCCTTCGTTGTCCTCAGGATGACAATTGAAAAATGGGGATAAGGAATTTATTCGTATGTCGTAAATCGAATATCGTAATCCTTAAATTAACAATGCCCTCCTGAAGACTTTTACTTCTGTGGAGGGCATTGCCATCATCATCACTCACCCATTAATATCCGGGATTTTGTTGCCCCCGCAATTGCGAATTGGCATCAATTTCAGTTTGAGGGATTGGTGCAATGGCATAATCCGCGGTTACTGTTATGGTACAGTTTGGACTATTCACCTGGGTAGGCTGGTTGCAATAGTTCCTAACCACATTTTTTCCATTTCTCATTAAGTCGAAGAAACGGTGGCCTTCAAACATCAGCTCCCTTCTTCTTTCTTCCAGGATTTCATCCAGCACCTGATCGTCATCAACATTCACAGGATCCAGTCCTCTTTGTACCCTGATGGCGTTCAGGTCTGCCAATGCCAGTGCGTATTGCTCGTCTTTAGCATAAGCTTCCGCACGGTTTAAGTAAACTTCTTCAATCCTAAGCACTTTTGGACTGGTCATACCGAAAACGCCATCCTGGCCAAAATATTTATTGTTTTGCCATTCAGCAGGTGAGCCATTAAAAGGACTTAAGAAGTGGATGAACCTTGCATCTTTATCCTGGTCGAATACATTCACCAACTCAGGAGAAATCCTTGCAACGCCATATCCTGGTTTCAGGTAAAAGTTTCCTAAATTGTTTGAACTCAGGTTATCGGTAACCAAAAATTTCACAGTGAAAATATCGGCACCTGCTCCGGGGGTAGCATAAAAATCTTCCAGATCAGCTGCAGAAGTTATCTGATAACCGGCATTGATTACATCGGTGGCTGCATTAATAGATGCAGTAAGATCACCTTTGTAAAGATATACCCTTGAAAGCAGTGCTTTAGCGGCATATTTTGAGGCAGTTACTTTAGTGGAAGAGGTGGTAACTGCAAGCAAATTAACGGCATCGTTCAGATCAGTGATAATCCTTTGATATACTTCCTCTACAGTATTCCTGGCCGGATAATGGTTTACGTTAGATTCCAGCACTATAGGCACTCCTGCCTGGGCTCCGTTGCCCTGATTGTAAGGCTTTGCAAATACACATACCAAATCGAAATACGCCAGTGCCCTCACAAACAATGCCTGACCTTTTTGAAGGTCTTTATCAGCCTGAGAGGCATTCACTTTATCTGCATTATTGATAATATTGTTTGCTCTTGCAATAGTATTGTACATTGCCGTCCACATACCAAGAATATCGGCATCCACAGCAGCATAATTCCTTTGATAAGTAGACAGGTAACGGTTACTTTTGTTGCTGGAAATGTATACATCATCCCCACTAAGGTCTCCGTAAAGAAACATAGATCGTCCGTAATAATTTGCACTTCTGAGACTTGCATACATTCCGGCGGTAGCAGCCTTAATCCCCTCAATAGTGCTTAAAGATCTTTCAGTAGTCAATGAATCTTTGGGATCCAGTTCAAGCATTTTGTTACATCCTGCAGTCATAAATACTGCAGCCAAACCAAACGATATAATATATTTACGCATATAGAATTAATTAAAAGGTTATATCAATACCTGCAGTAACAGCTTTGTTAACAGGATATTTGAACACATCATTTCCACCCAGTGCAACTTCCGGATCCACTCCGGTATAGCCGGTAAAGGTTAGCAAGTTGGTTCCCTGAACAAATACACGGGCATTATTAAATTTAGCTTTGCTGATAAAAGATTTTGGCAGGGAATAAGAAAGCGTAATATTCCTCAACCTGATATAATCGTTTTTCTCAATCCACCTTGATGAAGCAGAAGATGAGTTTTTATTTCCACCGATTACAGGTTTTGGACTTGAAGCTTGCTGTCCGGGCTCTCTCCAGTAATCCTTATCCGCATCTTGATAATAGTTCCATCCGTATCTCAAACCATCTGAATCTATCAGAGACCTGGTTTGATTATACACCCTTACTCCGGTTTGTGCATAGAAGAAGAAAGACAGATTGAATCCTTTATAGGTAATGGAATTGTTCAATCCGAACACATACCACGGGAAAGAAGATCCTACATACTGACGGTTTTCGGTACGGCTGGCTACAGCATATGAATTGGAAGTGGTTTTATCAGCAAGATACCATAACGGGTCACCGGTGTCAGGATCAACACCGGCCCATACAGGGAGGAACCAACTGCTGTAAGCCCTGCCCACAGTAGTCCTGGCCAGGGTACCACCGGCAATATCCTGATTGTTGTACAGTTCCAGTACTTCGTTATGGTTATATGAAACATTCAAACCTGTAGTCCAGGAGAAATTTTCATTTCTGATATTATTGGATTCGACGGTTATTTCAAAGCCTTTGTTTTCCATTTTACCCACGTTAGACTGGATGGTAGTAAAACCGCTGGTTCTGGATACAGGAACGTTTTGCAGCAAGTCATCACTCACCCGTCTGTACAGGTCAACAACAAGGTGGAACCTGTTGTTCAGGAATCCTGCATCAATACCAAGATTTTGCCTGTGTACTTATTTCCCAGGTTAATAAGAGGTTACCAGCGGTTGAAGGAGCACTACCGGGAGCACCATCATAACCGGTGGTAAAGGCATATAATTGTTTAGCCTGATAATTACCGAAGTCTGCCACCCCGGAAGTACCATAACTCAATTTCAACCTCAGATCATTAATGGCAGGAACAGCCTGCATGAAATCTTCTCTTGCAATATTCCAGGATGTACCTACAGAATAAAAGTTGGCAAACCTGTTTGCTGCACCAAATCTGGATGAACCATCTCTTCTTGCAGAAAGTGACAGTGAATATTTATTATTAAAAGTATAGTTCAGCTGACCCAGATATGACAGGAATGCATATTCGCTGATATTTCCGGTGGGTGCCTGCGGAGTTCCTGTAACATTCAACACTTGCAAAGCACCGTCAACAATGCCAACACCGGTAGCAGTAAAATTGGCATTTTTATACTTCTGGAATTCCATCAGCGCCATATAACTAATGTCATGTTTGGATCCGAAAGAGAAATTACCATTTACTGAAGTCTGGCTGGTTACAGTAACAGGATTATATATTCCTTCAGTAATTTGTCCGCTTTGCGTGGGATCGGCAAAGTTGATGCCATTGGCAGTGGTTGGGTCAAAGAAGAATTTCTCTTTGGAATAGATTATATCCAAACCAAGGTTTTGCTTTATCGTCAGCCAGTTGGTAACAGCAAGCTCACCATACACTTTCGCAAAGCTCCTGAACTGTTCAAACCTGTTATAGTTCAGTTTATTTGAATAAAGGAAGTTATCTCCCGGCACGTTATAGCCACTTCCCTTTGAAAACTCGTCTTCAATACCCATATATAGGCTTCCATCATCTTTGAAAGGATACAACCATAATGGGCTGTTGGTAAGCGTGGCCAGGATAGGGCTGGAATAATAACTGCCACCGTCTGAATTCAAAGCATCGGAAAAAGATCCGTTAAAGTTAATACCCACTTTGAACCTGTCGAACACTTTGTGATCGAGACTGAAGTTGGTAGAGAATCTTTCATATCCTCCCCCTACCACAGTACCTTCCTGGTTATAATATCCCAGAGAAAGCAAGTGGGAAGTTTTTTCATTACCTCCCGACACAGATAGGTTATAACCCTGAATGCTTCCATCGGTAAAAGCAGCATCCACCCAGTTGAAGGTTTTATCCAAAAGAGACGCAGGCATAAAATCGTTAATGTAATCTTCACTGTAACCATTTAAGCGAAGCACATCTCTTTCATAATTGTATACCTGCTGAGCATTCATCATTTTCCAGTTGCCCAGACTAGGTTTGGTAGATCCATATTGCGCAGACAGATTTACTCTTGAAGCACCTGCCTTCCCACTTTTGGTTGTAATTACTACCACACCATTACCTCCTCTGGAACCATAAAGTGCCAGTGCAGCAGCATCTTTTAATACCGTTACGGATTCAATATCATTGGGGTTAAGGTTGGAAAGAATATCGTTATTTTGGGTAAATCCGCCTAAACCAATTACTACTTGTCCGCGTTCCACGATAATACCATCAATTACATATATTGGAGAAGCTCCCGCGCTGATCGATCCCACTCCCCTGACACGGATAATGGAACTTGTACCGGGCTGTCCGGATGTACTCATTACCATTACCCCTGAAGCTTTACCCTGAAGAATATCGTTTACGTTTACCATAGGGATATTCTCAATATCCTTCGAGTTCACTACGGGAGTGGAAATAGGTGAACGGTTTCTGTTGGTAACGGTATAACCTGTAATTACCACTTCAGTTAATTCATCCTGATCCGATTCAAGTTCTACCAGATAATAATTGGAGTTGTTCAGCGTAACAAACTTCGACTTATATCCCACAGATGAAACAATAAAGCCATTGGAACCTGAAGGAACACTCAATGTAAATAAACCTTCAATATTAGTTGAAGTTCCGGCTTCCGAACCTGAAACGGTTACTGATGCATCTGCAACAGGCACACCCTTCAGGTCGACCACTTTTCCGCTTACAGACCTCACCTGAGCTGCAGCCGAAAAGCCAAATAGCATTACGACTAAAAATGTGTGAAGAAATTTTTTCATAATCAATTGTTTAAAACTTTCTTTTATCAGACAGTAAAACTATTGGCACTTAGCAGCAGAATGACAGAAAAAAAACTGAACTGTGATTTTTTAAGGCTGAAATAAAACTTTCAGTATTCGTAGTTAAAATCCTCTCATTTAAATGACATAATTGTGACATCACGGGCTTATTTATGTGTAAAGATTTTTTTAATGAAATGTGAAAGACCAAACAGCCTGAAACCCGCACCATTTCAGGCTCAGGATAAGATTTCAACCTATAGTTTTCATGTATTTACCATTCATACTTATTGCCTGTTTAGCTGCAACACCGGAACATAAATTTGTGTCATACAAATAGAACTACAGAGGAGAGAATGCAGTATCAGAAGAACATAGGAAAAACAGAAGAAAGAAAACCTCACAAGGTATTTACATTGAGAAAAGGCAATAAGTTTTATATCGTTAAAGCGTATGACATAGCTTTTTTTACTCTGAGAACAAAATTGTATTTGCAGTGGATAAGCACGGACAGAAATATTTTACCGACAGCACGTTGACATCCATAGAACAAATGGTTGATGAGGAAATGTTTTTCAGAACAAACAGGAAATTTATTGTGAACCTTTTTTACATCAAATATTTTCAACCGGCAGACAGGGTAAAACTTAAAGTATACCTCGACACCGAAAATAAGATAAATGAAATAACTGTAAGCCAGCTTACAGCTTCTTCATTCAAAAAATGGATTAATACCAACTGATTTCTATTCTCATGTGCATTTACACGCCCCTTGTTTCTACAAGGGGCTTTTTTAATTTACGAGTTACGCTCTAATTCCTTATTCTTTTTCTATTGTCATCCTGAGCCCAGCGAAGAACGATATACGACATACGATATACGATATACGATTTAATTACTAATGCTAAATTCTTAATTCCTTATTCCTATTTTTTCAATAATCATCCTTCGCGGAGAGAAGGGATACGATTTACGATTTGCTTTGTAACTTATACCTTATACCTTATACCTTATACGAAATAGACATAGGATTTTTTTCGAATCATAGCAATATGCAATCGGAAACTTCTCACCGGAAAAAAATTAGAAGAAAAAATTTTAATTTTTTCTTCTTAAATTTTAATTCTCCTCCACATTACCATAGCTAATTCCCTATTCGTAATGAGGGATTTTTTTCCCACATTCCTTTCTTTCCTTCCGATTTTGAGAAAGGCAATTTTTTACACATTGCTTCCCAAAATGAAATTCCGACAGTTGGAAAATGACAAAATCCTTATGCTGACAGGTTTTCAGGGCAACCATCACTGAATTTTCGGCATTCCACGATTAGGAAAAATGAGGTAGGGCAATTGGTATGTGGTTTGAATTTATTAAGCGGACTAAAAATTCGGACTTATGGCAAACTATTACCATACTCTTAAAACGGATGCTGAAATGAAAAGGAAAGCTATCCGCAGGTCTAATGAAAAATATTTCAGAAGGCATTCTATCCGCACGATGGGGATTCTTGGAATTGGAGTGGCTATAGCCATCAGCCTTGCAGGTTTGAAAACTCCAAGGCCGACAGCTTCCAATATTACCGAACAAGGGACTACTGCAAAGGTTTCTGTTTTACTGGCAGAAAACGAGCATTAATTAAAAAGCAGCCCTTACCGAAAAGATAAAATTCCTTCCGGCTGCAGCAATACCGCTGCTATATGGCCTGTATCTTTTATCGAAAATATTTTCCACTCCACCGGAAACGGTAAAGGTATCATTTACACGAAACAGCAGATTGAGGTTCACTATTCCCCATGACGGAGAATAAGGGTTACCGTTTTTGTCTTTGGCATACATATAAGTTTTTCCTCTCTCTTCTGCAGCAAGGTTCGCATAGGAAACTTCACTGTTGAAATGCCAGGATATTTCCATATTCAAATTATTATAAGCATAACCGGCATTCAGCCTTCCGAATAAAGGGGCTGCATGTCGTAAAGGATCAATTGTTCCGTCATCCAGCTCCTCTTCTCCTTTCTGATAATTTAACCTGCCTCCAAACTGAAATCCATTAGGAAGTTTCACTTCCACTGCTGCCTGTAATCCATATACTTTCGCCATGGCAGCATTCTGGATGGCTTGTACCTTGCTCATCTCCCCAGAATAAAGGATACTGTCAAGTCCGTTAAAACGGAAATCTCTCCTTACTAGTGCCTTGTCGAGATGCGTGTAGAATCCTGTTAAATCTACTTTCAGCACTTTACCAAATACTTTACTGATACCTAACTCTCCATTATATACGTATTCGGGCTTTAAATTTGGATTAGGTACAACTACGGAGCCCGGTTCGGAATCAAAGATTTTTCCCGCATCATCCACATTGGGTGCACGGAAACCGGTAGAAAATCCTGCATGAATATTAACCGAAGAGGTGGGTTGATATACCATTCCAATGCTTCCGTTAAATGCTCCTGAACCCATATCCAATGCTGCAAAAGGAAGAGGAAATAATGTGGTATCAAATTCGCCTTTTAATCCGTAATAGCTGTATCTTCCCCCTGCATGTAGCAGAAAATCTTCCCTTACCTTCCAGTTCCATGTAAGGAATGCCCCTGCAGTATACCAGTCAGACATGGGATACCTTGATGCAGCCCGGGATTTTAATCCGGAAGAAATGTTTTCTTCCCATCCGGTAGAATTTACTTTGTTATAAATATATTCTGCTCCGTAAGCCACAGCATGCCGGACATTCAGTGATTTTATAGCATCTACCGAGAAGGAGTAAGCATGAACTTTTTCAATTTTAATATTCCTGACAGAATTATTAAAATTCCTGTCGATACGGCTTTCTTCAAAAAACTGGTATCCCCCTCTGATGGCAATCTGGTCGTATAACCTTGTTGCTTTTGATCTGGTAAGAGAAAGGCTGTTCATCCACCACTCTTGCGGACCATAATACCATTCAGCGCTGTTGGGCAAACCATTTCCTCTTACCCTTATCAGCCTGTCGTAACGGGAATAGTTGGAGGTAGTAGAATAATGCAGTCCGTAATTCAGTTCCCAGCCGTTTTCCGAACGATAACCAATTTTCTGCATGATGCTCATAAATTCAAACCCGCTGGGATCCTGCACCTCCGGATGGGGATTTTCCATCAATACATCCTGGCCATCAATTCTTTTAACAGTAAACTTTTTCAGGTATTCATCAGGTCCCTGATTGCTTCCCATTCTCAAATTGCCAAAAGTTGAATGGGAAATTCCGGTAACCATAGCCCATTTTTTCCAACCTGCTTTTACCCCGGCATGAAGCGTTTGTTCGGAAGATGCGGATGCCACCCTGTATACCGCATTGCCTTTTATCAAAGGATCGGAACTGTTTGAATATTCTGTGGATGTAGTGGAAAAATTCATTACGCCTCCAATAGCATCACTTCCGTAAATAACAGAACCCGGCCCAAACAATACTTCAGCCGATTCAATATTGAAAGGATCCAGGCTGATAATATTCTGAAGGTTGCCGCTTCTGAAAATGGCCGAATTCATACGGATTCCGTCAACCGAAATCAACAGCCTGTTGGTGGCAAATCCTCTGATCATGGGGCTTCCACCACCATACTGGCTCTTTTGAATAAACACCGCCCCGGATTGTCCTAGCATGTCTGCGGTAGTTTGAGGGTTCTTTAGAACCGACTCTGATTTATGGATTTGTAATACGGAAAATGGAAGCTCCGATTTTTTGTTTTTCCATTTGGTTGCTGCCACCACCACAGACTCCATATCTGCTGCGGGCTGGAGAAATATTGCCTTTGCAGCACCCAATTCACGAAGATGAAATATTTTAGTATGGTATCCGGAATAAGAAATGCTGATTTTTTCTGTGGAAATTTCATCCAGGTCCACCTCCCCTTCCGCACCGGAAGTAATCACCCTGGTCCCACCTAATTCGGAAACAGTGGCATATGGCAGAGGCTCTCCTGTTTGCTGGTCACGGATTTGGATTTTTTGAGCATTTACTATCCCGCAGAGGATTGTACCCAATAAAAAAGTAAAAATGAATTTCATCTTTTCAAAAATAATTGTCCCAAAATTAGGTGGAATGCTCGTTACAGGGAAAATAAATTTTTAAAAAAACGCATTAGAAAGTATCTTGCAACTAACAGAAATTCAATTTCTTTCAGCGGAAACCGAGGTTCTGCATTCATGAAATTCTTTCCGGCTGGAATATTTTTTCACACTATTATCTGAAAATATTTTTTCGAATGCTGTTTGCAGTAATGTTGGGTTTTATTGTTGCCTCCCTTATGCCTGTTCTGGGCAGATGGATTCGTAACGGGTGGTCGGTGTTGCTCACTGCAATTCCCTTATACTTATTTATTTATTTTCTGAGCTTTGTTCCGGGAGTAGCGGCAGGCAATGAGCTGTTGATTACTTACAGTTGGATACCTTCTATGGGCGTGAATTTCAGCTTTTTGCTGGATGGCCTCTCCCTCTTGTTTGCCCTTATGATTACAGGTATTGGCACACTGGTATTTTTATATACTACCGCCTACCTTAAGGGTGACCCGTATCTTGACAGATTTTTCGGCTACCTGAGCCTGTTTATGGGAGCCATGCTGGGAATGGTTTTATCGGAAAACATTTTTACCCTGTTTACCTTCTGGGAACTCACCAGCATCAGCTCATTTTTCCTTATCGGATATAATAATACTGAAAAAGCTTCCAGGGTATCTGCAATAAAAGCACTTACCATCACCGGATTGGGCGGATTCTTTCTCCTGGGGGGCATGGCCCTGATGAGTAATATTACCGGTACCTATTCCATTACAGAAATGTTGGGCTCCGGGGATATCATCAAACAGCACCCGATGTATCCTTTGCTAGCCATTTGCATTTTTATTGGCGCATTTACCAAATCGGCCCAGTTCCCCTTCCATTTCTGGCTGCCGGGTGCAATGAAAGCCCCTACTCCGGTATCTACCTACCTGCATTCCGCCACCATGGTAAAAGCAGGTATTTATGTACTGGCAAGGTTTACGCCAATTCTGGGGGACAGCAGCTTATGGAATTATACCCTGATGGCGGTGGGAGGAATCACCATGCTATATGCCGCCTATATTTCCATCTTTAAAAGCGACCTGAAAGAAATTCTGGCTTTCTCCACCATATCCGCTTTAGGTATTCTGGTGTTTTTACTCGGACTTGGGACAAAGCAATCCATTGCGGCCTTTTCGGTTTTCATCCTGGTGCACGCCCTTTATAAAGCCACCCTCTTTTTGGTTACAGGAATTGTGGACCACGAAACCCATACCCGAAACATATTTGAGCTAAGTGGGTTAAGAAAAGTATTGATGCCTGTTGCCATAGCAGGTTTCCTGGCTATGCTGGCCAATTCGGGCATTCCGCCAACCTTAGGCTTCATAGGCAAAGACCTGATTTATGAATCCACATTGTCACACGGATTTTTCCCCTGGGCAATCACCATTGTTGCCATCATCACCAACATCTTTCTGGTATATTCCAGCATCCTTGCAGGAATAAAACCATTTGCAGGTAAACTTCCGGAATCTTTCCAAGCGGTTCACCTTCCCTCCTGGCGTTTATGGCTTCCGCCACTGGCTCTCTCAATAAAAGGAATCATTTTCGGATTTATGCCGGGGATATTGGAAGAGTCCATATTCTATCCTGTTACCAATACGATCTTCCCGGCTACCGAAACTTTGCATCTTAAATTATGGCACGGGTTTAATCTGATTCTTTTATTAAGTACCGTTACCATTGCCGGAGGAATTCTATTATACTTCTCATTCCCTCCTGCTCAGGGGAAGGTGAGCAAAATGGAGAAGTTTGCAAGATATTCCCCGCCTGTGCTGGCCGGACATTTCAGCAGGGTATTCAGAAAGATTGCCGTTACCATCACCAACATCCTTCAAAATGGTTACCTGAGGTTTTATATCATGGCCATCGTGGGATTCCTTATCATCCTGCTGGCTTATAAAGCTTTTACCGGAGTAGAGTTTTATATTGACCCTTCAAGGATTTCCCCTCTGACATCGGCCGAACTGGTGGTAATGCTCATACTAATCATTTCGTTGATATATGCGGTTTATACCCCTTCCAGGTTGTCGGCAGTAGCAGCTATGGGAGTAATGGGATACTGTATTTGCCTTTTGTTTGTGTTTTACAGTGCTCCCGATCTGGCCATGACCCAGTTTACCATTGACACCCTCACGGTGATTTTGTTTGTATTGGTATTATACCGATTACCCAAATACATCAATTATACCAACTGGAAAATCAGGCTGAGAGACGGCATTATTTCACTGGTATTCGGTTCACTGATAACTGCCCTGGCTTTCATGGTGTATAACGAGCCTACGAATAAAGAAACATCCCAGTATTTCGCCAACAATTCCTATACACTGGCACACGGCAGAAATGTGGTGAATGTGATTATCGTAGACTTCAGGGGATTGGATACCATGATTGAAATTACAGTGTTAACCATTTCTGCAATTGGAGTATTCAGCCTGCTCAAACTGCAGTTAAATAAATACGATCAGGAATTATGAAGCAACTGACTTTTAAGGCAACAACCTATTTTCTTTTGCCGCTGTTATTGCTGTTTTCCATATTCACTTTACTTCGCGGGCATTACCTTCCCGGGGGAGGTTTTGTTGGAGGTATTATAGCAGCCACTGCATTTGTGTTGCATTCTTTTGCTTTCGGGCTCCGAAGGACAAGGCAGTTGTTAAGAGTGAATCCACGCACGTTTATGCCTTTTGGTCTGGCACTTGCTTTATTTGCCGCCTGCCTGCCTGTATTTCAGGGAATTCCCATAATGACGGGATTGTGGTTGAATGAACCACTACCTGTACTGGGGTTGATCGGTTCAGCATTTTTGTTTGATACAGGAGTATACTTTGTTGTACTGGGTGCAGCATTAACCATTATTTTCAGTATATCAGAATCAGTATAATATGGAATTGATACTTGCGATTATTGTGGGTTTATTGTATGCTGCAGGGATTTTCCTTATGCTCAGAAGAAGCCTTATTAAACTGATCATCGGAATTATTTTCCTTGGCAATGCCGTTAACCTGCTGATATTTCTTCTGGGAGATCTGGTCAGAGGAAATCCTCCGGTTATCAAAGATACCGACAGGGTACTTACCGGAGTGTATGCCGATCCTGTCCCCCAGGCCCTTATCCTTACTGCCATTGTTATCAGTTTCGGCCTTCAGGCTTTTGCCATTGTTTTGATTAAGAGAGCTTACATAGTGGTAAATACCGACGACTTGGATAAAATACACACAACAGACGAAGAATGATGAATACCCTTATCATATTACCTATTGTTACACAGTTTGCAATTGCCATCGTCCTCCTGTTTTTCTGGAAGAATATTTTCGCTCAGAAGATTCTCAGCTTTTTAGGTTGCGTGGTGGCCATATTTGTTGCAGGCTCACTATTGAATGCAGTTTATAATAATGGTATCATCACGCTGCAGGCAGGTGGATGGCCCGCACCATTCGGTATTACCTTTGTAGCAGATACTTTTTCATCCGTAATGGTATTGTTATGCTCCCTGGCCTCTACGGCAGTATCCGTTTTCTCTTCCGTATCCATTAAAAGAGCAAGGTTAAGATTCGGATATTTTCCCTGCTTTCACTTTCTGATAATGGGATTAAACGGAGCATTCCTTACAGGAGATATCTTTAACCTGTACGTATGGTTTGAAGTGATTATCCTTTCTTCCTTCGTATTCATTACCCTGGGAGGCAAAAAAGTACAACTGGAAGGGGCAGTAAAATATTTTACCCTTAATGTGCTGGCTTCAATGCTTTTCCTTACTGCCATTGCCATTATTTATGGATTGACAGGAAGCCTGAACATGGCTGATCTTTCGGAAAAGATCAGGGAAATTCAAAACCAGGGGCTGGTAGATATAGCTGCCATAATTTTTCTGGTGTGCTTTGGCATTAAGGCTGCAATCTTCCCATTATACTTCTGGCTTCCCGATTCCTATCATACCCCACAGGCAGCAATATCCGCAATTTTTGCCGGACTGCTTACCAAAGTAGGGGTATATGCGCTGATAAGGGTTTTCAGCCTGATTTTTGTGCCCGATGATTTTATGCGTACGGTGATTGCATGTCTTGGAGCGCTCACCCTGATATCGGGAGGATTAGGTGCTCTCGTGCAAACCAACATGCGCAAAATGTTTTCCTATCTTATCGTTTGCCATATTGGCTATATGATCGGAGGTCTGGGAATGTTTACAGCCACTGCCTTGACAGGAGCTATATTTTATCTTATTCATGACATTATATTAAAAACCAATTTGTTCCTGATAGGCGGGGTGATATTCAAAATTACCGGTGAAATCAACATGAAGAAAATGGGGAATCTTTATTCGGAATACCCGGTGTTTTCCCTTTTGTTTGCCATTCCATTGTTTTCACTGGTGGGGGTTCCACCACTTTCAGGTTTCTGGCCGAAGATTGATTTGTTCAAAGCCGCATTTCTGAATAACAATTTATTATTGGTAGGAGCATTAATATTCGGAAGTTTTATTACCCTGTTTGTAATTGCCAGATTCTGGTCGGAAGCATTTTGGAAAAACAACGATCACAGAATTATAAAACCTTATATCGAGTATTTCTGGCAGATGCCTAAAGGACAGCAAACCCTGCTGATATTGCCGATTTTATTTTTAAGCCTGGTAACACTGTATATAGGATTAGGAGCTGAAAATATTTATCGCGTAGCGGAGAGAATTGCAGGAGAGCTGATGGATACCACCCCTTACGTCAACGCCGTAATGGGAATTCAACCTTAAAACTGATTTGTAATATGCAGAAGCGGTTTTTATTAAACGTGATACTTACGCTGGTGTGGATTGCTTTAACGGGGCAATTTACATATGTAAACCTGCTCTTTGGGTTTACCATCAGTTTCCTGGTGTTATGGGTAATCAGCAGCACTCAGGAAGACAGAAAGTATTTCACTTTCACCTTTAAAGTAATTGGTTTCTTTTTCTTCTTCCTATGGGAAATGATAAAAGCCAACTGGGAAGTGGCCAAGGAGGTACTTTCCGTGAAATACAAGATGAAACCCGGAATTGTAAAAATGGAGATGGAGGCGAAAACAGATCTTGAAATTACTTTACTGGCTACATTGATATCGTTAACACCCGGAACACTGGTGATTGATATATCGCACGACAGAAAGATGATTTTCATTCACGGAATGCATCTAGAAGACAGGGAAAAGTTTCTTCATTCCATTAAATACGGATTGGAGAGACCATTGTTGAACATTTTAAGATAACGACTATGCAACTGTATGATTTTTTCCTGTATATCATTTTGCCCATTCTCTCTTTATCCACCATTATTGTGTTTATAAGATTTCTGAAAGGGCCAACCATTGCCGACAGGGTTATTTCTTTTGACTTGTTGGTAAACGTGGGAATCGGGTCTATTTGCGTGTACAGTATTATATCCAATCAGCCAACGTTTCTGGACATTGGAATGATTGTGGCACTGATTGGATTCCTTTCCACTGCAGCATTTTCTTATTACCTCGAAAAACGTGAAAGAAATGACTGAGATTTTGATTATGATACTTTGCTCGATCGGAGCACTTGCAATATTACTGGCTTCCATAGGTATGCTAAGAATGCCTGATTTATACCTCCGGTTATCTGTAACTACCAAAGCTGCAACCCTGGGTATAGGGTTGATTCTTTTAGGAGGTGCTTTTCATTTTAAAGATGTAGGAGTGACCTCCCGCTCCCTTGCCATATTGTTTTTCGTTACCCTTACCTCCCCTATTTCTGCACAGCTGATTGCAAAAGCTGCTTATTTTATTAAAGCAAAAATGTGGAAGGGTACCGTAATAGACGAGCTGGATGGAATGTACAATATGAAAACGCATATTCTTCACAGTAAGACAGAAGAAGAACAACAACTGGAATTACAACAAAAGGAATCAGGAGAAAGAGTCAATTCTCCGGGAACCAATACCAAACCGGATTAATAATAAAAGCAGAATCCAAATTATATCTGCTATTATTTGCGTATTACTTTTATGCATTAATTAATTAATTAATTAATTCTCTCACATTGGTATTTCCACCGCCTTCCAGGGTTAAGTTAACCGGTGTATTGGTGACATATGCCCCGCGTGTAAAATCGGGAACATCTACCGACCTCGATTTTTTGGCAACAGATAGTTCACTTAAAGGTCCTACGGCACTCCATAAAGCAGCATCATATACATCCTGATCCAAAGGCAAACCATTGCGCAAACAATCAATCAGCCTCCAGTCCATAATAAAGTCCATTCCTCCGTGCCCGCCGATTTTCTTTGCTATTTCACCCACATGTTTTACGATAGGTAAAGTATACTTTTCTTCAAGTTCTTTAAATTGTTCCTGACTAATCCAACCATGCCCGAAAGCAATTCTTTGCGGAGAAGGCCATTTTCTCGCCATGCCTTTGGTTCCCGAAATCAGGTGGATCCTGGAATAAGGCCTTGGAGTGGTTACGTCATGCTGCAGCATTATGGTTTTGCCTTTCACCGTCTTGATTAAAGTAGTGTGCATGTTTCCACGATACTTTGCCCCCACATAAGACTTGTAAAAATCATCATTCGCCGCCAGTTCGGAAGCCATCTGCCCCATCATAAAATCTGCAGAAGACATACCGACAAGATAATCCATTCTATCACCCCGGTTAATATTCAAGCACTGGGCAACAGGGCCTAATCCGTGGGTGGGATAAAGGTTACCGTTACGGCCGATATTTTCTTTCAACCTCCACATATCGGCGTATCCTTTCTTCGAAAAATTCAGGTCTTTGAGGTCGTGAATATATGCGCCTTCCGCATGCACCAGCTCCCCAAAGAGTCCGTTTCTTGCCATATTCAGCGTAAGCAATTCAAAGAAATCATAACAACAGTTCTCCAGCATCATGCAATGCTTTCTGGTTTTTTCTGAAGTTTCCACCAGTTCCCAGCATTCTTTCAATGTGGTGGCTGCAGGTACCTCCACGGCAACATGTTTGCCGTTTTTCATAGAATACACTGCCATGGGCGTATGCAAATGCCAGGGAGTACAAATGTAAACAAGGTCAAGATCCAGTTCTTCCACCATTGCCTTCCATCCCTCTTCACCCGAATATTCCCTGGCTGCAGGCCTTCCGGTTTTCTGAAGTATTTTCTGTGCCGATTGAACCCTATCGGGATATTTATCGCATAATGCAGTTATTTCAACTCCTTCGATATACGACATTCTTTCTACAGCACCGGGACCACGCATCCCTAATCCTATAAATCCAATTCTTACGGTTTCTATTTTTGGTGCAGCATATCCGCACATATTAAACCGCTGAGGAAATGCTGGAGCATAAGAAAAATCAGATTCTGAAAATGAAGTAAGTCCAAGTGCAGTAACGGCACCGGTTCCCAGGGTAAGATTTTTTAAAAATTTTCTTCTATTGGTTGGCATCCTAAGGAATATTTAAGTAGAACGAATTATTGCAATCTTTTGATATCCATAATTACCACAGGCGGATAGAAGTTATCATCTTCAAATGGCCTTGAATAAATTTTCATCAGCACATCCCATCCTTCAATAACCTTTCCGAATGCGGCATAACCCTGCCCGTCGGCATTGTTCTTACCTCCGAAATCAAATCCGGGTTGGTCTCCTATACAAATAAAGAACTCCGTTTTGGCAGTTCCCGGCGCTTCCCTTGCCATGGAAAGCGTTCCATGTTTATGGGATAGTCCTGTAATATTAGTAGGTTCATGAGGAATGGCAGGAAGACTATCGCGGAGCTTTCTGTTACTTCTGTAAATGCCGCCCTGAATAAGTTCGGCTTTAAAGCCGGATGAAGGCTGGTTATATTCATTCAGCACCCTGTAAAAATGGCTTCTTTTATATATACCTCTTTCTACATTCGCCAAAAATGCTTCCGAAGTTTGAGGGGCTTTATCATTATAAATCTCCAGAATGATATCCCCAAACTGGGTTTCTATTCTCACCAAAGGATAATCCGATTGGGGAATATTGTTGCAGGAGAAAAATATCCAGGTTAGTATTAAAATGAAAATATTTCTCATGGCAGATAAATATCGGGAAAGTAAAGCAATAAAATTTACTTATCCTGAAAATCCTTAACGAATCTGCCAATTCTTTCCTGAAGAGATGCCGATACCGGTACCAGGGGAAGCCTGCAAATGTTATTTATCAGTTTCATTTCGGAGAGAAAAGCTTTTATCCCCGCAGGATTATTTTCAGCAAACATCATATCATAGGCGTCCAGAAAAGAGAAATTGATAGCGGTAGCAGTTTTAAAATCGCCGGACAGCGCATTGCGAATCATGGAAGAAAATTTCCGGGGATAGGCATTGGCAGCCACACTGATTACTCCGTCTAATCCACTGGCAATTAAAGGTACCGTTACTGCATCGTCTCCACTTACCACCAGAAAATCTTCCGGAACATGTTTCATCACCTGCATGATTTGCATGAAATCTCCCGACGATTCTTTCATGCCCTGAATATTGGGATGCCTGGAAAGCCGAATGGTAGTATCTGCAGTCATGTTTTTACCGGTTCGCCCCGGAATATTATACAGTATTAGCGGGCGGGGTGAATGGTCTGCAAGGGCTTCATAATGCATGATAATCCCTTCCTGTGAAGGCTTGGAATAATACGGACAGGCGCTCAATACAGCCGTTGCCTTTTCTAAAGGAAATTCCTTCAAATCCTTCATCAAAGCATGGGTATTGTTCCCCCCCACACCCACTACCACGGGCACTTTACCGTTTACTTTGCTATAAGTATAATGGATAATTTCAATCTTTTCCTCCCGCGACAATACAGGGGCCTCACCGGTGGTTCCCAGCACTACAATATATTCTACTCCCCCATCCACGATATATTTCAATAAACCTCCCAGGGCATCAAAATCCACTTCCTCCTTTTCATTAAAAGGAGTTACAATGGCCACGCCGGTACCACTAAGGATTTTCTTTAATGACATGCATTAAAATTAGGAAATTAGGAATAAAAAATTGAGCATTAAATTTCAAATCGTATGTCGTAAATCGTTTGTCGTAAATCCTATAGTTTTTTCCCCGAAAGCTTACTTCCATCGCCGGGTTGCAACCTGTTAAAAACCAATGTGGACAATCCTGTGAGTAATCCAAGGATAATGAAGGTATAGGTGAAAATATTATCCGATTTCACTACATGTTCGAGTTTGCTGAAATTATGAACCAACAGGCCTGCGATGGATATGCCAAAACTTATCGACAATTGTTGGGCTACTGCCACAAGGCTATTGCCATCACTTGAGTTCGATGCATCGAGATCGGCAATAGAAATGGTGTTCATTGTGGTAAATTGTACGGAACTTATGATGCCATACATTACCATCAGCCCAAGTATGATTAACAGGGGGGTACCGGCACTTAAGAAAGCGAAAAGGCTTAGCAGAATTGCCAGCAACAATGTGTTGACAATAAGGGTAGTTTTATAACCGTATTTTTTGATGATGGGCACCACCATTGGTTTCGACAGTACATTGGCAAGTGCCATAGGAAGCAGCATCATACCGGCAATGGAAGGTTCATATTCGAATCCTACCTGCAGCATGAGCGGGAGCAACAATGGAAAGCCTCCTATTCCCAGCCTGGTTGCCAGGCTACCAATTATCCCTACCCTTAAGGTACGGATTTTAAAAAGCGATGGAGGGATAAGAGGGTCTGACTTTCTTCGGGCATAATACACATATAGTACGATCAACAATATTGCCACAAAGAATAAAATTAATATGGATGAAGCTTTACCTGCGGCAGTTGCAGTCAGCTCCAGGGCATAAGTCTGCAGGCTTAATGAACCTGAGAAGAGCAAAAACCCTATCAGGTCAAATTTTCCTTCCGGCCTTTTAATTTGCGGGAGAAATTTTATGGCCATCCAAATGCCTACAGCAGCAATAGGGATATTGATCAGGAATATCCAGTGCCATGTTGCAAGTTCTACCAGCCACCCACCCAGTGAAGGCCCTACCACAGCACCTGCAAGGCCGGGAATGGCAATAAAATTCAGCACTTTCAGCAACTGATCCTTTGGATATACATATAATACTGTGAGCCTGGCAACCGGAACCATTATAGAACCTCCCATCCCTTGAAGAATTCGCGATAAAATCAGTTGTGAAAGATTTTGTGATGCTGCACAAAAAACAGATCCTAATGCAAAAAGGGCAATAGCAATGGAAAAGATGATTTTGGTTCCAAACCTATCAGACAGCCATCCACTTAAAGGAATAAATATTGCAAGCGTGATCGTATAAGCCACAATGATCGATTGCATAGCCAAAGGAGGATGGCCAAGGTCTTTTGCAATGGAAGGAATAGCAGTATTGAGGATAGTTCCATCTAAAGCCTGCATGAAAAAGGCAAGTGCGGCTATCCAAGGTATATAAGGATTTGGATATTTAAGATTTCCGGTGGCTATGGCGATGATTTTTTTACAAAGTTAAGCTTTACCCCTTCAAAGGAAGGTACCAAACAGCACCATCTTAAAATGCAAAAGGACCGGAGAACTCCGGTCCTTCTTTTAAGGTCGATTACACCTGAGAAAAACTACTATAATGGATTTTGTTGCACAACTCCCAATGTATATTCGATCTCCTGGCGGGGAATCAGGAATACCCAGTTTTTGGTTCCGGCCGGTTCTGTCATTTTTTGCGCCAGAGAGTTATCGTGGTTTCCTCCTGTTCTGTCAAGAGGCATATTCAGCCTTTTCAGGTCGAGGAAGCGGAAACCTTCTGCCCACAGTTCTACCCTTCTTTGGAATAAAATCTCATCAATCAGATCTTCGCCTGTATTGGTAGAGCGTGTATAGTCAGGATCACGTGCTACTGCAAGTTCATACAGCACATCTTTGGCTTCTTCTTCCCTTGCATCTCCAATTCTGGCTAAGGCTTCCGCTTCTATGAGGTACATTTCGGCAGCACGCATAAATACGAGGTCGCCGTTACTGTTTCCGGGATTGGCCAGCCTGAATTTTCTGGTCATATAAGGAAATCTTGTTCCTCCATTCACCACAGGGAATTCCGGATCAGCTCCTGTGGGATCCCATAATTGTTTCCTGATATCTGTTGGAGATATCCTGTTGTACAACGGAGCGAAGATGGCTTTAGGGTTACCTCTTGTATTGGTAGAAGAGAAGTCACCCAGGTAGGCATAGAAGGAGTAGAAGTAGGTAGGATGATCATCACGGTGGCGAATACCCCAAATCCACTCTCTGTTATTAATATCAGTGAAGCCTTTCATGTAGTCTTCTCTTGTCATCAAAGGATAACCTTGTCTTGCTTCCCTGGCATATTTGGCAGCATTTTCCCAGTCTTGCTGGGTAAGTGCAATTCTGGCTTTAATACCTTTTGCCACGTTCACATCAATATGTGATTTGTGTGGACGGGTAATGCCATCCAGTATCCTTATCGCTTCATCGATATCCTGGTTAATTTGGTCATATACTTCAGCAACGGTATTTCTTGGAAGTGACCCTGTTCTTGGTTCAAGCACAAGAGAAACACCGGGGGTATTGTTCGGACCATTTTTGTCATACCTTTCTCCGAACATTTGTACCAGGTTGAAATAAGCCCATGCCCGGTAAGCATATGCCTGTCCTTTTATCAGACGGCGCTCTTCTTCCGGTCCTACGGCATTATCAATATTGGCGATAATCATGTTACAGTTGCCGATAATACTGTAGAAGAATCCGTATGAATACCTGAGCATGGTGGCATTTTCGTTGCGATGTGCCAGCCAGCTGTATTCACTTACAAACCATCCATTGGCCCGGGCAGTCATGACAAAATCTTCACCCAATACTTCCATATACAGGAAATGGCCGCTTAATCCACCTTCCGACTGTCTTCCATACCATTGAACATACATTACGCGATGGATACCATTGATAGTAGCCATGGCATTTTTGGTGGTAGCAAAAATATTCTCAGGAGTTTGGCTTGCAGGAGGAGTAAGTTGCAGATAATCTTTTTTGCAACCGCTGCCTGCCAATAGTAACAACACAAGCCCGAGAATGTATTTATAGTTTTTACTAAGCTTTTTCATTTTTTACATTTTAAAAATTAACACTAATACCTGCGTTAATCACTCTAGCCACATCATAAGTATCACCTGTGGTTCCTGAGAAGGCTCCGTTAACATTCATACCTTTCCTCTTGGTGAAGAAATGGAGGTTTTCACCGCTAACAAATACTCTTACGTTATTGGCACCTATAGATGAGGTGACAGAGCTTGGCAGCCTGTAGGAAAGACTCACGTTGTTGATACTAAGATATGTTGCACTGGTTAACCATCTGGTGGAAGCAGCTCCGAATTGTGCAGACCTCAGCAGGTCGAGCCTTGGCACATCAGTTTTGTCGCCGGGTTTTTGCCAGCGTTTTTTGATATCATCATGGTAAGTACGGCCTGATACTTCAGTAGACATCAGGGAGCCGTAAACACCATCATAGATATAACCACCCAGTTGATAAGTGAGCACAAATGAAAGTTCGAAATTCTTATAGCTTAAGTTGTTCACTATACTTCCGTAAACATCAGGAATGGATGATTTACCCACATATGTTTGAGGAGCATTGTTATGGTCGATGGTAACAGTATCTTTACCAATAATCCTGGTAGTTGCAGCATTATAGGTAAGGGCTCCAAGGTATAGTACTTGTCCGTCATCCGGATCTATGCCATAAAATGTCCTTGTATAGAAATCATAAATGGATCTTCCCACTTCCCTTTTAAAGGGCGAACTGGTAAGTGCAGGAGTTTCGTCGGGCATTTTGGTAATCTTGTTCTTGTAGGAAGTTGCATTCAGTGTAAGGTTCCAGTTGAAGTTGGGCTTTCTCATAATATTTCCGGTAATCTGAACTTCAATACCCTTGTTGTTCATAGAACCTACGTTCTGAGATACCGTAAATGGACCGCCTGTGGTTCCACCGTTTTGGAAAGGCTGTGGAACACTGAATATCAGCCCTGAACTGTTCCTGTAGAAGTATTCAATAGTACCCCATAACCTGTTGTTCAGCACACTAAAGTCGATACCCACATCCAGAGGTTTTTGTGTTTCCCAGGTTAAGTGAGGAGAGCCCAGTGATGTAAGATATACACCGGGATATACGTCGTTATCATAACCGATGGAATATCCGGCCTGATAGGGGAAGTTGCCCAATCCGTTGGAGTTCCCCGCATAGCCATAAGATGCCCTGAACTTCAGCATATTCACCCATGGAAGCTGGAAGAAGTCTTCTCTGTCAACTCTCCAGCCAATACCTACCGACCAGAAGTTTTCCCACCTTAACTGAGAAGGGAATTTAGAGTTACCATCACGGCGCATGGAAAGGCTGATCAGATATTTATTGTTGTAATCATAATTCAGCCTTGAAAAATATCCTTCCGTTCTGGAATAAGTAAGGGATGACGTAAGTGAGTTGATGGTTCCGAAGTTGGAATACACATAGATTCCGTCGAAACTCTGGCCAATCCTCATACCGTCAATTCCTGCAGAATTATAATCGTAATTTTCATGTCCCAAAAGGAAATCTAATGTATGTACTCCTGAAATCTGTTTATTGAAATTCAGCAACTGGTTAAAAGTATAGCTGGTAACTTTTGAAGAATATCTGCTAAACCTACCGGCAGGATAACCATCCCCCACTCTTGGGTTTTGATATTCTCTACCATCGGTGCTGGTAACATCCATGCTGATGTTGGTAGTAAATGTTAACCAATCGGTGAATTTCACCTCAGCATAACCTCTGGCAGACAGGGCATCTCTCACATAATCATCGAGGTTCCACAAGTGTTCTGCAATGGTATGCCTTCCGGTATTATAAGGGCGGGAATATCCTCCTTCATTACCGAAATCGAATTGCTTTTCTCCCAAAGCGTCCAGAACATATGCGCCGGTAACCGGATCATGCAGGTGAACCGGAAAGATGGGTGCGATATACCTTGAGAAATAGAAGGGGTTAACAATTCCCGAGGTAGCGGCATTATTAAAGGTTGAGCGGTTAGCACCGATATTCAATCCGGTTTTGAACCAGGTAGTAGGATTCACGTTTACGTTCACTCTTCCGGTGAAACGCTTTAAGGAGGATCTTAATCCCCAACCTTCTTCATCCAGATAGCTGAAAGAAGAATTCAAATCGGTATTTCCGGTACCTGCAGAATATTGAAGCGTGTATTCATTTCTCCTTCCTGTTCTGGTGGACTGATCGAGCCAGTTAAGATCTTCAGGATATAACAAACTTGCATTAGGATTCAGCTTTCCGTCCACCCCTACTATTTCAGTATTACCAACATTAAAGGGGTTGTAATTACCCAGCATCTGATAAATATCACGGTAATTGCCACCTCTGAAGTTCTGGCGTCCGGCATTGGCACCGGAGGTAAACCTTGGCAATAATCCGGATGCTATCATGGAAGCACTATCAATAGGAGCGAGCAAATTCGGGTCATAAACAAGACTGTTTCTGTAAGATTCCCATGCCAGGGGGTAATATTCATAAGCGTTTACGGTTTCATAAGGTGGAATTCCCGGATTAGACCACCCTGTTTGCGCTTTAAACTGCAGGGCTTGTTTTCCTTTCTTACCTTTTTTGGTGGTAATCATTACCACACCATTAGCTCCCCTGGAACCGTACAGCGCGGTAGTGGAAGCATCTTTCAGCACAGTAATGGACTCAATATCCTCGGGGATGATGTTAGAGAAACCTCCGTCATAAATTGCTCCATCCACCACATACAAAGGAGAACTCGAAATGGAATAAGAGCCAAATCCCCTTACGATGATTCCGGGACTGGAACCTGGCGCACCACTTGGCAGAGTGGTTTGAATACCGGGGGCAGCACCAATCAAAGCATTAAGCGCATTGGAAATCGGGCGGTTTTCAAGAGATTTTCCTGATACCTGTGCAGCCGACCCTGTAAAATCTGATCTTTTTACAGAACCGTAAGCAATCATCACCACTTCATCCAGGTCCGAAACAGCACTGAGAAGGGTAACATCATAAGAATTTGCTCCGGTTATGGATACTTCCTGAGTTTGGTAACCAACGGCAGAAAATACAAGCGTGGTTGCATTTTCAGGGATGGTAAGCGTAAACCTGCCATCAGATAAGCTACTGGTTCCTGTGGTTGTACCCTTAACCACAACAGATACGTCAGGAACTCCCTGACCCGATTCATCGGTAACTTTGCCCTGAATTGTCCGTTGAGCGAAACCCTCCACGGCTAAAAGCATAGCAAAGACCACAAACAGAATTTTTCTCATTTTGCAGATGTTTGGTTTAAGCAATTTTGGCAATCAAATATATAGCACTATTTAACAAAAAATAGTTTCCACGGATATTAAAATATACGTATTTAATTGATATTTAAAATTTTATAATTTTTTTTAAACCATAACCCTTTGGAAACCATATTATTATTTAAAGTTTTCAAGTGGATAAGCCCGTGGATAACTTATTGGGCAGAAAAGGATAAATCCGATATTTCCCCCCTCAAAAACCTAAATCGCATCCCTTCGCTGCACTCAGGATGACAATTGAAAAAAATAGGTATAGGGAATGAAGCATTAAGAATTAAATCGTAAACCGCAGGTCGTAGGTCGTATGTCGTAAATAAAAAAAGGCTGCCGTAAAGCAACCTTTTACAAGATAAGTTTGGAATAACTATTTCTGCACTTCCGAAGCCGTTACAGGCACTTCATCCCAGAAACCCATTTTGCAGAATTTTTCAATTCTCTTCTGAACTCTTTCATCCGGATTTAATCCGCTTAATTCATTAATGGCATTTATGAGGAAAGGCTTCAGCAATGTTGCCGCTTCATCATAATCCCAGTGAGCACCTCCAACGGGTTCAGGAACAATTCCGTCAATCAATCCGAATTTTAGCATATCCGGTGCCGTTAGTTTGAGCTGTTCTGCAGCTTTTTCTTTATGATCCCAGCTGCGCCACAGAATTGAACTACAGCTTTCGGGAGAGATAACAGTATACCAGGTATTTTCAAGCATGTATACCCTGTCGCCTACTCCAATTCCCAATGCCCCTCCGGAAGCACCCTCTCCTATCACCACACAAATTACAGGAACTTTCAGGCGCATCATTTCATATATATTCCTTGCAATGGCTTCGCCTTGTCCGCGCTCTTCTGCTTCCAGTCCTGGATATGCACCGGGAGTATCAATAAGGGTTATAACCGGCTTATTGAATTTTTCGGCAAGTTTCATCAGCCGCAGCGCTTTTCTGTATCCTTCAGGATTGGCCATGCCAAAATTCCTGAGCTGACGCATTTTGGTATTAATACCTTTCTGCTGTCCTATTACCATTACTGTCTTTCCATCTAATGAAGCCAGCCCTCCAATCATCGCTTTATCATCTTTGACATTCCTGTCACCAAACAATTCCACGAAATTGGTAAATATTTTATCGATATATTTTTGAGTATATGGCCTGTCGGGGTGACGGCTTAACTGAACTTTCTGCCAGGGAGTAAGATTTTGGGTAATTTCTTTTCGCTTAGCAAGTATTTCCTGATAATGTTTTTCAATCAGCTCGGAATTGTCGATCTTGGATTTCTCACTCATCTGCTTCAATCGCTCGATATGGTCAAACAACTCTTTTATCGGCCTTTCAAACTCGAGAAACTGTCGGTTTTTATCCTGAGGCATATTGCTTTCTTTTAAATTAAGGCTGTAAAATTAAGGCAATAGAAATTAATACAAACTATAAATGGTTTTCTCCCCAAAAAGAAGATATTCCAAAAACTTAAGCCATTTAAAAATAAGGAATCAAAGCTTTTACAAGCATTGCGGAAGCCACAGCCATGGCAAAACTGAGCAATGTTCCAATCAGTATGTATTCGGTCAGCTTGATATCTCTCGATTCTTTAAGGTCGCCAAATCGGAAAATAGATTTTGCGGCAAGCAAAAAACCTATTCCTTCCCAATGTCCGGTAACAATAAAAGTAAATACCAACAACCTTTCAAGTATACCTATGTACTTGCCTGCGCTCTTCAGTGAGGTAGAGGCATCCTTATCTTCATCGTATTTTTTAATAGCATCCGTCCATTTGTACATCAGCGTTTGAATGACCACCCCTGCTACTGCAGTATTGAAAAGGAATGCCAGGAGGTATAACCAAAACACAGGTTGTTGGAAAAATTCCAGTAATGGCTGCACATCGGGCCGGAACCAGTACCCATACAATGCCGTTAGGGAAGCAAGGTGTAAGAACTGGTCGGTCAACAACCAGGTTATTTTCCTGTTGGGTTTTTGAAAATATATTTTCAGGATATCAATCATTCCGTGAATGATGATTATTGAAACATATAATGGCCATATACTGAAATCCCATAATAATATCAAGGATAAGAGGCCGTGCAAAAGAAAATGCAGATATAGCCGGGGTGAGCGTGCTTTTTTTGTTTCTTTTTCCAAAACCCATGATTTGGGCTGAAAAAGAAAATCTCCTGCAAAATGCGCCAGTATGAGTTTGATTAATACCATTGGTTAACCCCTTAAATGTATCAATTTCTTTTTATACATTTTTTCAATTTCCAGGATCTCATCCAGCTTTGCCCTGTTCCATCTTCCGCTGACAGAATTCTGCTTTATCCCCAGCATTTTCCCTATTTCTTCCTGGGTTGCTCCGGGATGGGCAATTTTAGCCAATACCAGCTCTGCCGAAGAAACCGACCAGTTGTCCATAAAATTCCCTGCCAGTTTCAGGTAAAGGTTGATTTCTTCATCAAAATCTTCCCATGGCGATTGTATAGCCATGCTGGTGCGCTCTTTTTTCAGCTTATCAAATTTTTCCGCCGCCCTTATAAATGCCGGGCCGTTGCTTTCCGAAATCCTTGGAGCTGCAAAATCCTTCTCCCCAATTCCTATAGCCATCCTTGCATCCAAGGTAGTTTTTTTCTTATTATTTTTTTCGGGAGGAAGGCTTTTCAGCAACGCTTTAATGGTGATAGCCTTCTGCAAAACGGTCTCCGGATCGGCTTCTAACTGAAAAGAATCGCCCCAGACAATTTCCCAATCAGCCGGCGCTGTTCCCCAGCCCGACAATAGTTTTTTAAGCGGTACCTGCCAGACAGACTGGTCTTTCAGCTTCCGCGAAGCAGTAATATCTCCTTTTATGACGGCAATCATATCCTAAATATCCTCTTTTTAAATGATAATTCAAAATATCTTCAAAATAAATGATATTTTTTATAATCGTGAAAAACAACGATAATGGAGAAACGCAATTCTTTATTCCGGAGGGGTGCAAATCCTTTATATTTGAAATTCAAAACTTTCCATAATGAAAAACATCCTTTTAAAAGCGCTGGTACTGGTAGTTGCCGTATATTCCTGTACCACAACCAAAAAGACTACCTTGAACCTGGCAGACAATAAAGTAATTGCACACAGAGGAGCATGGAAACATACAGGAGCGCCTCAGAATTCCATGGAATCGGTAAGAAAAGCCTGGGAAATGGGATGTGCCGGAGTGGAGTTTGATATCAGGCTGACGAAAGACGGTATCCCCATCCTGAATCACGATCCGGGTTATAAGGGAATGAATATCGACCAATACACATATGAAGAACTGAAAGCCGTACCCCTGCCCAACGGAGAATACCTTCCCCTGCTGGAAGACATTATTAAAGCAGGAATTCAGCAGAAAACCACAAGGCTGGTATTTGAAATCAAAGCACTTTCAACAAAAGAAAAATCACTTGAATTAACCGATAAAGTACTCGAACTGGTTAAAAAATATAAAGCAGAACCCTGGGCTGTATATATCAGTTTCGACCTGGATGTATGCAAGCGAATAAAAGAAATCGATCCTAATGCAGAAGTGCAATACTTAAGCTCACTTGCCAGCCCTGAAGAACTTAAAGCCATGGGACTCCACGCCGATTACAATTACAGCTTTTATCAGAAAAATCCCGAATGGATTAAACAGGCAAAAGCTGCGGGAATCATTGTAAATGCATGGACAGTAAATACTCCTGAAGTGATGGATTGGCTGCTGGACCAGGGGGTAGATTTTATTACTACCGACGAACCTGAAATGCTGCTGGAAAAAATGAAATCAGGAAAATAATTTTTCCAGGCCATCAGGAATAGCTCTAAAAAAACTTTGATGATCCTTGCTGATATTATGCAGGCTGATACCGGAAACACCAAGGTCTCTGTAAACTGAAATATCGGCAAGGATTTTTTCTATTGAAGTATAAATGGGAATTTTCTCTGCCACTTCATCCATGCTGATAGCTGCTGATTTTTCTTCAAATTCTTCAGGAGTCGTAAGACTACTCAAATCATCCATAGGTACCATGGCAGCTTTCCACTGATGGGCAGCTTGTTGTAAAGCTTCATCATAATTATTTCCAAAGGAAAAAGAAAACTGGACCCAAACAGGCTTTTCTCCCCCGCCTGCTTTCCTGAACTTACGAATTTTTTCCTCTATCCATTTCACTTCTCTGTCTGCAACTGTAAGCAACCCATCAGCCCAGGTCCCGGCCCATTCCGCAGTTGAGGAGGAGAGTGCAGCCGCAAACAAAGGAATTTCCCTTAAGGGAAGAGTGAATAACCTGGCTTTTTTCACGGTAATATGTTTTCCATTAAAATTCACCTCTTCACCTGAAAGCAACCTTTTAATTACAATATAGCTCTCCAGCAATCGCTCATTTCTTTCTTCTTTATCAGGCCATGGTTCTCCCGTAATGGCTTCATTCAAGGCTTCCCCACTACCCAGTTCCACTGCTATCCTTCCGGGAAACATATCATCCAAAGTTGCAAGGGCCTGGGCAAGGATGGCAGGATGTAACCTTTGCCCCGGAGCACACACAAACCGGAAGGGGAGCTTACAGGCATGCATAGCCGCACCTAACCACGATAAGGTAAAGCCGCTATGCCCCTGTGCGTTACTCCAGGGATGAAAATGATCGGAAGAATGTATTGCACCAAATCCTGCACTTTCTGCAAGTTGCACATACTCCAGCAATTCAGAGGGGGAAAACTGTTCGTGTGAACAATGATAAGCCAGCATGCAATTTACGATTTACGATTTTTTACGAATCGGAGAATGATGATTTTCCTTATTACCCACCGGAACTAACGGAAGCAAGTATTATTAATTTTTAATCCTCTTATCTACCCATTCTCAATTCCTTATTCCTGATCCTTTCTCCTCATCCTGAAAATTCAAATTCTTCCGGAATCCAGATACTCAGCAAATTTTCATTGGCTTGAAAAACGGCTTTTCCGTGGTTGTCCGTTTCAATAATGGAATGATGGGGATTCATAAAATTTTTATATCTCCTGTTCTTGTTTTCTTCTCCCATTTCCATTTCTATGGCAGCTTCGGGATCGTAAGATATAATTACCGCGCAACCTCCGTTGCCCTCTTTACCCGGGCGGGTCCATCCGATTAGGTGGTGCGCTGAAAAATATTCCCTTTGAAATCCATAGGCAAGTGTATTGCGCATTTTAATCATTTCCTGCAAGCCAAATACTTCATTCAGCACCACATGGGTTCCTTCTTTTTCATATTCAAGGCTTACGATGTCGGGATAAAATATCACAGGTATGCCGTGTTCCCATAACAATATCAGACTATATGCCGTTGGCCTGAAATATTCGGGTATGAAGGAATCCATGGCCTCCAAAGGCATGGTGTCGTGGTTATCAATAAAACTGATGGAATGTGTGGGCACCGCCTGGGTTAAAGTACCGTCGAAGATGGTTCTTAAATCAAAATCCTGCCCTTCATCGGCAGCTCTTTTCAAGTTATAATGCAGGGGAAAATCGAACAACTGCATTTTATAATCGCAATACTCAAGGATTTTTATCAATTCGCCCACATCATGTTTGATGTATTCCCCTACCATGAAATTATCTTCTCCATATCGTTCCTTTACATGGATGCAAACATCCCTTGAAAACTCAGGATTCAAATGTTTTACGGCATCTAATCTGAAGCTTGAAATTCCTGTGGTTTCAATATACCAGTCGAGCCATCGGAACAATTCTTCTCTTACAAAAGGATTCCTGAACTCAACATCGCAACCCAGTAAAAAATCATAATTACCAAACTGATCATCAGGAATATAATCCCATGCATTTTGTGTCCATTCCGATTGTATCTGGTATATCTTACCATCACAATCAAATCCGCTGAAACATTTCCAATCCCATACAAAGTCGGAATATTTACCCTGCCTTCCCGGAAAATAAAATTTGGTATAAGCTTCCATTTCCATCTCCTCTGTAAGAAATTCATTCCTGTTTTCCTTATTCACTTCTCTGGCGGGAACCATTTCGCTTTCGTCTCCTCCAAGTTTATGATTAAATACAAGGTCGGCTATAGGTAGAATATTTTTACTTTTCAGTTCACGAACAAGCTCGATATATTCATCTTTGGTTCCATACCTGGTAGGAATGCTTCCTTTTTGGTCGAATTCGCCCAGATCGTATAGATCATATACGGCATATCCCGGCTCATGCTGACCATTGGCAGATTTAAAGGCGGGAGGCAGCCAGGCTTTGGTAATACCCAGACTTTCCAGCCAGGGAACCATATTTTTTAATTTTTTCCATAATTGTTCTTCGGGAGCGTGGAACCAGTGAAAGCACTGAAATATTGTCTGATTAACCATAATTGCATTATTAACCTTTATTCTTCCATTTATATACCAGGCATAAGTCCGTTTGTTTAACAATTCCTCAACTTTTACTGGGGAGAAAAAACAACAGTTTTTCTTCTTTCCCTCCTGCTTATCCCCGATATTCCCGTATAACCTTTATCAAGAGGCACGGGTATTGCACCATATCGGATGAAGACTTTTTTAAATCAACTTAAATAATTGTCTATGAAATCAATCACTTTAATCGCTGTAATGATAATGGCATTGGCTGCCTGCCAGGATGCCAATGAAGAAAACAGAGATATACAAGAACCTTATAGGGAAGAATCCCGTTCACCTTATCAGGATTCGGCAACTGATTCCGCCAACTTCCGTCAGCAGGATACCATGAATTACGAAAGAAGGCAGGGTACAAGCCCTCAATAAAGGTTGAAATTTTAAAACATATAAATTAAACGGATATGAAAAATCAAAACAAAGAGCAAAAAGATAACAGCTTTGAACCTTATTATGGAAGAAATGAAGAATTGAAAGAGGAAGGAAAAAATCAGCAATCGGAAGATAACAAATCAGAGGGCGCAAACAACGAAGAAGATTTTCGAAATGATTTTGGAAGGCACGATCAAATGAAAGGAAGGATTGAACATTATGATGAACAGGAAAAGGAAGAGAGTACCGGAGAGGAAAAAGTAAAAAAAGATCAGGGCACCCGCCACAGAAGATATAACGAAGACTGGGATCAGGAAAATATCAGCTCCACTAACAGGTCTAATTCAGCATACGAAAAAAATCCGCAGCATGGATATAAAAACAGCGGACTGAAAGAAGTACAGCCTTCTGAAAAGAAAAAGTAAAACAGAAGTTTATCCGAAAGATTTTTTCATTACTTTTTTACCATGCAGAAAATGATAAGCAAATAATCCCATAAACCCTAAACAGGTAAATACCAGATACATCCCTCTGAACCCGAGTTCGGGAATCAGCAATCCTGCTACAATTGGGCCCAGGCCCATTCCTATATCCGTTAATACGAAGAAGGTGGAATTTGCAATTCCAAGGCGGTGTCTGGGAGTCAGTTTAACCGAAATGGTTTGGGTGGTAGACTGGATTGTTCCGATTCCGTATCCTATGAGTGCTGCAGCAAAGAGTAACCACCCGCCGGACACTGTAAGTGCATAAGCCAGCAAACCCAATACAAACAGTAAAAAAGTGGGGTACATAATCAGGTTTTCCCCTATCCTGTCGTACAACTTACCAGTAATGGGTCGGGATACAAGAATCGCCACCGCATACACAATGAAAAAATATTTAGCAGCCGCAGTAAGCCCTGTTTCTGCCGCGTATAGTGAAAGAAAAGAAACCACGGTGGAATAACAACAGAAGGCAATTAGGCTGATAAAGGAAATAGGGATAACACCCGGTTCTATATACTGACGGATGGAGAATGATGATGATTTTTCATCTTCTATCCTGAAATCGGGAAGGTTAAGATATTTTGTACAAATTAATCCTAACACCATAACAAATGCAGCCACCAGGAATAAAGCGTGATAATGGCCTCCTCTGGCAAACAAGATTCCAAGAAAAGGTCCGATGGCAGTGGAAATAGACTGGCTTAATCCGTAATATCCAATGCCTTCCCCGCTTCTTCTTGGAGGAACAATCAGTGCTACAATGGTACCAAGAGCAGTAGAGCAAATACCAAATCCAAAACCATGAAGGAATCTTACCAGAATGAGGGGGTAAATTCCGCTTGCAATCAGATAAAACAAGCACATCACCAGGCTCAGAATAAGGCCTATGTACAAAGTTTTCTTACATCCTATTTTTAAAACACGTTTTCCAAAGACCAGCCTGGCTACCAGAGCTCCTATAATAAAAATACTGGCAGCCACGCCGGCCTGGGATTCCGAAACCCGGTACTGCTGAATGGCAAAACCGGAAATCACAATCATCAGCAGGTAAAAGGCCAGAGAGGAAAAAATGTTTACTGTAAAAACCAGTTTAAAATTGGATGTCCAAAGCTTCCCTTTTTCAGGTATGTCAATCTGCCCCATATGAATAAAATCGGGCGCAAATTTCCTTCTATTTTCCTGAATAAAACATCGGCGCACGGCTTTATAACATTTTTTACTGAAAACCCGGGAAACGCTTATATGTTTTTCTGTATGCTTTAGGAAATCAGGGCATAATTTTTTGGTATACCTATTCCTAAACTAAAAGAAATGAACCAGACAAAAATCATTACCGCAACAGTTATTGGCACAGCAGGATTATGGCTATTGTATAAGGCTTTAAACCCCACGGAAAAGTTCCCGGTAATTAAGAATTTTAGTCCGTCGAAATATCTCGGAAAATGGTATGAAATAGCCAGGATAGATTTTCGCCACGAGCAACATATGAAGAATGTTACTGCTCATTATTCTTTAAATCCCGATGGCTCGATAAGAGTGGAAAACAGGGGATATAATTATAAAAAAGGGATTTACGAGGGCGCGGTAGGCAAGGCAAAACTTGCTGGGCAACCCGGGAAAGGAAAACTGAAAGTTTCTTTTTTCGGTCCCTTTTATTCCGATTATAACATTCTTGATGTGGATCCAGGATATCAATATGCTCTGGTTGCTGGGAAAAACCACGATTACCTCTGGATTCTTAGCAGGCAAACCATTATACCGGAAGACGTAAAAATGGCTTATCTGCAAAAAGCCGGTAAGCTGGGGTATGATACCGACAGATTAACCTGGGTTAGCCATAACGGTATGAAATAAGCGAAAAAAATTTTCAGGAAAAATTTGCAAATATCAGGGCAATTCCATTGCTTTGTTTCTCAAAGCACTTTTAGATGGAAAAGCCCACTACCGATTTAAGCACACTACAGGACATAAAAAAAATAATGGAGCGCAGCAGCAGGTTTATCAGCCTTTCGGGCTGGAGCGGAATTGCTGCAGGATTATGTGCCCTTGCCGGAGCGGGAATGGCCAAAATCAGAATCGATGCATACTTTAAGGAGGTCGCTTCCACCGGAAACGGTTGTACTTCCTGCCTCAAATATGATCTTATCCTGATAGCAGCGATAGTTTTCCTTGCCGCTCTTATTGCAGCCATCATATTCACTTATTTCAAATCCAAATCGGACGGAGTACCCATCTGGGGGGCTACATCCAAAAGATTGCTCTGGAATACACTCCTCCCTATGCTGACAGGTGGAGTGTTTATACTAAAACTGATTCTTATTGAGGAAATAGGGTTAATAGCCCCTTCCGCACTGATATTCTACGGACTTGCCTTAATCAACGGCAGCAAATATACTATGGGAGACATCCGATATCTCGGATATGCCCAACTGTTATTAGGTATGATTTGCCTTTTTGCACCCGGATCGGGATTGATTTACTGGGCCCTCGGATTTGGAGTATTTCATATTATTTATGGAATTTTGATGTGGAGATATCACGATAACAACGAAGAGGACACTGAAATATAGAGGAATGAAAAATCCGATAGAACAACTCAATAAAATTTTCGACAGCCGGATCCGTCTGGGAATCATGAGTGCGCTCATTATTAATGAGGCTTTGAGTTTTAACGAACTGAAGGAAATTATTGAGGTGACCGACGGAAACCTTGCCAGCCACCTGAAAACACTTGAAGAAAATAAATTTATAAAAGTGGAAAAAGGGTTTATAGGAAGGAAGACCAATACCACTTATTCCATAACCAAAGCCGGCGAAAAAGCTTTCAGGCAGCACCTTGAAGCACTTGAAAAAATGATTCAGGCGACCAAATAAATTTCGTTTAAAACCATACCTGAACTTTATAGAACTTATACAGAAAAAGCACTTCCCCCTGTCCGGTATCTTTTGACAGAAATGGTTCCGGTAATATTTTTCTTCTTACTGTTAGCAATAAGCGAATTCTTAAATTTCAATATATCTAATCTCATTGCTTCCTTTGCAACCCCTAGCCTGATTACACTTTAAGGATACGGCCATTTTAATGCTTCCGTATTTCCACAGCTGATTTCCCGGGAATAGGAACCTGTATGCATTTGTCTTGCCAATCCATCCTGAAGACATTTCCCTTCTTGCAGGCAGCATCGGACCATTCCTTATTCCCGGTATAGCCAGGTACCTTTCCGGAAGAATAACGGGCCAGTACAATTTTTCAGAAAAAGCCTGTCGGTTTTTGTTCAGTCAGGGTTGAAGACTGAATAAGCCAAAACTGTCTGAGGTGATTCAGCCATTTTTATTGCTTCAGAATTTTATATGTATCATCCTCAGTTATCAGCATGTAAATTCCGGGAGGGAACCCCGACAAATCCATGGCAAAATAGTCTCCTTTAAGGTAAACGGACGGTGCATACCTTCTTCCGTCCAAACCCAACAAAACAACTTTACCTTCTTTACTCCTGAAATATAATACATTTTGTACCGGATTGGGAAACGGAGGCTTCTCTGCTGTTTTTTCTGATACTGTCAGCGTTTTAATTTTACTGATCCAAGGGATTTCATTTTTGAAAGATAACTTTAATCTATAATGGCGGATGTTATCTTTAACATTATGGAGATAATTTCCTTTAGTATTGGAAGCACTCAGAATTTTTGTACAAACAGGAACCCAGTCCTTTCCGTCGACCGAATATTCAACAATCAATTCTTCTCCGGGGAAATCGGATAATACTTCCCATGATATTTCAGATATTCCGTTTACTGCTCTTACATCAAAGAATTTCAATGCTGCAGGTAAAACAGAGGTAATGTATTGTACGGTTAAGCTAATTCCGTCTACATAATTACTGTGCGCAAGGTTTATTCCTGAAGATTTTATCTGCAGGGCAATTCCAAATTCCTCATTGTTCATCATTGCCGGATGAATATCCGCCAATTCCTCACTCTCCCATTTGTATTCAACAGAAGAAAGTTGTGTAGACCATTTTGATGATTTGGCCTTATTGGGGCCAATACGGGTACCGTTAAGGCTGAATTGAACCAAGTGATCGTAAACCCCAAATAACAAATGAGATTCACTGGTTCTTCTGGTAATGTTCACCTGAATGGAAGTCACCACAGCATGAGGAGGCAGGTTAAAGTTGAATTTCCTTAGCACGACAATATTGGAATATTGCATTCCCAATATTCCGGAAGAAGAAGTTGTCATAAATTTTCCGTCGGGTTGTCCGGCTGCAAGGTCCGTATGCTGAAATTTGTATTCCCCTGAGTTGGTTTCTGCCACCACAGCATTGGGATATACTGTAACCTTTTGAACCTGGGAAAAAACCTGATAAGGAAAGGCAAATAAAATCACAATCACCCCCCAAAACGGGATGAGCCAATGATTTCTCATGATAAAGGGTTTAAGGGTTAATTTTTATAATTGTCTTAAAGTTACACTGATGGGTATATAAGGGGTTTCCTTTAGTTTTTATTGTCCTTAATAGAATGATATTGGTCAAGATTTATTTGAACTCCTGAAAAACAAGAATTTATAATTAATGACCGGTTTAGGTTAGGTATTAATTCGGAAATAGTTATTTTCAATGCCCGAAACATTGCACATGAAAAAAGCGCTGCTCATTTCCCTTGGTGTAGGTTTATGTATATCCTGTTCTGATTCCACCCCTCATCCACAGCCGGAATGGAGGCAGCTTTTTAATGGAAAAGACCTGAATAACTGGATAATCAAAATCAAGGATGCACCATTAAATGAAAACACAGGCAATGTTTTCGGGGTGGAAGACGGAAAGCTGGTGGTGAACTATGAGCAATATGAAGAATTTCGTGAGCGGTACGGACATATCTTTTACAATGAAGAATTTTCAAGTTACCTGCTGGGGATAGAATACAGGTTTGTGGGTGAGCAGGTAAAAGGAGGCCCCGGTTGGGCTTACAGAAATTCCGGAGTAATGCTGCACAGCCAATCTCCCGAATCCATGCTTTTAGACCAGGACTTTCCTGTTTCCCTGGAAGCTCAGTTTCTTGGAGGAAATGGTACGGAGGAAAGGCCTACCGGGAATTTATGTACTCCTGGAACCAATGTTATTTTAAAAGGAGAGTTGTTTACACCGCATTGTGTAAATTCCACCTCTAAAACTTACCATGGAGATACCTGGGTAAGGGCTGAAGTGCTGGTGTTCAAAGATTCCATCATACACCATATCATTGAAGGTGACACTGTACTTACCTATACCCAACCGCAATATGATGGCAACGACCCATGGGTACAGAAATTAAATCTTCCTGCCGGTGCAGCAATTAGCAAGGGATATATTGCCTTACAATCTGAAAGCCATCCTGTAGAATTCAGAAAAGTGGAGATAATAGATTTATCCCGGTATGAAAACAACCCCGCTAAACTCTCTGAATTGCTGGAAAAAATCAGGAAAAAGAAATAAATCATTGTGGCAACATTTTTTGAGCTGAAAAAAAGATATTCCCATTGCTGAAAATTTATTTATCTTAAGTATATAAATAATTGGATGCGCAAGCACTGAGGCGGTGTTTACAATTATTTAATGGTAATACTTCTTCCCCTGGCTGTAAGTTTACACCGCAAATTTTACTATGGCCATAGTCTCCCATTTCTTTAATCAAACCAAACAACAATGATGAAGAATTACTCCACCTTTCGGGAAGGCCTTTCCTTTAAGAAAGCTTGCCTGACTTTGTTTTTGATTCTGCCCATTTTACTTTTCGCACAACCCAACGATGTAGTGGAAGGTATTGTTACCAACGGGGAAGGAACACCGCTATCCAGTGTAACTGTTTTGCTCAGGCAGGGCAACGCAGAACCTAAATCTGCCGTAACATCCGACCAGGGAAGGTTCAGGTTCCAGGGCATTACAGGGGCTTACACTTTAAGCTTTTCTCATGTGGGATTTCAGGATGTTTCTATTCAGAAATCTGCACCGGAAACAGGTATCCGTATTTCTCTTTCAGAATCCAGCGAACAGTTAAGCGAAGTAGTGGTAACTGCATTGGGAATAAGAAGAGAAGAAAAAGCTCTGGGTTATGCAGCTCAATCTATCAATTCAGAACAGGTTAATGATGCCCGTTCCAACAACTTTGTAAATGCGCTATCCGGAAAAGTGGCCGGTCTTAGCCTGATAGCTCCGGGTTCAGGACCCATCAACTCTGTAAGGGTTACCCTTCGCGGAGATGCATCATTAAATCCTGAAGGAAACAATGCATTGATTGTACTGGACGGAGTACCCTTAAACAGCAGCATTACCTCATCCGGGGTTAACAATGCCTACGGAGCCGGTTCAGGCAGTGATGTGCCAATAGATTTTGGCAACGGTATCAGTGATATTAACCCTGATGACATCGAAAGCATTACGGTATTAAAAGGGCCAAGTGCCACAGCATTATATGGTTCACGAGCGGCTAATGGCGCATTGATTATTACTACCAAATCCGGAGCAAGAAAAGGGAAAGGTTTAGGCGTAACCATTAATTCCAACACCAGTATCAACGATGTATTGAAATGGCCGGATTACCAGTACGAATACGGTCAGGGAACAGGATTGCAATACAACAGCGCAGGAGAGAAATATTATTCTTATGGTGCCACTGAAGACGGTGCAAGTACCAGTGGGACAAGTAGTGCTTTCGGGCCAAAGTTCGAAGGTCAGATGTATTACCAGTACGATCCTGAAAAAGAAGGAAGGGGAGATCAAAGAACTCTATGGAGGCCTTATAAAGACAATATCAAAGGTTTTTTCAGAACGGGTTATACCATTAGCAATAATATATCCCTGGAAGGCGGAAATGCCAGGTCATCTGCAAGGGCTTCCTTAACGCATACCAAGAATGAATGGATCATGCCCAATACAGGTTTTGAACGTATAACGGCATCCGTCAGCCTGAACCATCAGATTTCCGATAAGATAAAAGTTAATGCAAAAGTCAATTATACCAATAAACATTCCGATAATCTTCCGGCTACAGGATATAACAACCAGTCGATTGCATACTTCATGATTTTCCAGAACCCCAACGTTGACCTGGCATGGTACCGTCCAATCTGGAAGAAAACAGCTCTGTACAGAGATCAGATACATCCCTTCAGTTCGTTTATCGACAACCCTTATCTGATTGCTTACGAAATGCTGAATGGTGTCCGTTCCAATCAAATAGTAGGTACTTTATCAGCCGGTTATACCATATCGCCCAAATTTGAACTGATACTGAGAACCGGTGGAGATTTCAGCATGGAAAACAGAGATATCAGAAGGCCTTATAGTTCAGCCAACTTTTTGCAGGGATATTATAAAGAACAACTCATCAATTTCTATGAAGTAAACTCCGATTTCCTGTTTACTTATAAAGACAATTTCGGAGACTTCAACCTTACTGCATCTGCAGGTGGAAATGCCATGGCAAGAAGGTACGACAGGATAGACAGCTATGTTGACGGTTTGGTTATTCCGAATGTTTATATGCTTTCCAACGGAATAGGCAGCCCTATCATCACTTCTGTGGACAGGAACAAAAATGTAAACAGCTTATATGCATTGGCATCATTAGGATGGAAGAACAAAATTTTCCTTGACATTACGGGAAGAAACGACTGGAGCAGCACCTTACCATTGCATAATAATTCCTTCTTTTATCCTTCTGTCAGCTCAAGCTTTATCCTGAGTGACTTTTTCAGTCTGCCACAGGCAATTTCTTTTGCGAAATTGCGCATTTCAGCCGCTCAGGTGGGTAATGATACAGAGCCCTACAGAACGCAGAAGTATTACGGCACAAGCGAATTCCCCGGTTCAGGAAGTGTTCCTACCCTTTTACATAACACCAATTTCAAACCCGAAATTTCATCCAGCTATGAAACCGGTTTGGATATACGTTTCTTTAACGGAAGGCTGGGATTGGATGTGACCTATTACAATAACATCACCAAAAACCAGATTCTTGAAGTACCAGTCGACCCAACTTCAGGCTACACAAGAGCGGTGATGAATGGTGGTAAAATCAGAAACCGTGGGGTAGAACTCTTACTATCCGGCACACCCGTAAAAAGCAAAGACTTCCAGTGGACCACTTTCCTTACATGGTCGAAAAACCAAAACAGGGTACTTGAACTTACTGAGGGAATGGATGGTAAACAGGATATCGGATACGGAGGGAATGCCACCATCCAGGCCAGAATCGGAGGAACCACCGGCGATATCTACGGGTTTGGCTTAATGAGAAATGAAGAAGGAAAGGTGATCTACAGAAGCAACGGCTTACCCGAAAGGCCTGCAGAAATTTCCTACATTGGTACAGCTTACCCCGACTGGAAAGCCGGTTTCAGCAATGAGTTCAGCTACAAAAATCTCCGCTTCAACTTCCTGATAGACGGACAGTATGGAGGAATCGTATACTCTCAGTCATTCCACAAAATGAGCGAACAAGGTAAACTTAAACATACGCTTAAAGGAAGGGAAGAGAATTATATTATTGGTGAAGGCGTCGTACTGGATTCAGATGGCAAATATGTACCTAACACCACAAAAGTGGTTCCTGCCACATTCTATCGTGAATATTACAGAAGGGCCAATGTTGAAACCAACTCTCATGATGCTTCTTATATTAAACTCAGAGAGGTAAGGTTGGCCTATTCCGTTCCTGCATCCAAACTGAGCAAAATCTTCTTTGAACAGGTGGTAATAGGATTGTATGGAAGAGATGTATTCATGTTAACACAATTCCCCATTTTCGATCCGGAAACTGCAGCTTTAAACGGTTCGGTTATTCTCCCCGGAATTGAAATGGGACAAATGCCCAGCACCAGAACTTTTGGCTTCAACTTAACCTTGAAATTCTGATTCCATACCTCATAACGACTATAATATGAAACGTAAAATATTCCTACTCACCATCATATTTTCAGTAACCGGATTGCTGAACTCCTGCACTAAGGATTTTGAAAAAATCAATACCGATCCAAACAGAATCAGCCAGATAAGTCCGGGTACTTTATTAAACCCTATATTATACAACCTTGCGGGATATTATATCGGCAAAGCCGATGATTTCAATTTTCATCTTATGCAGGTAAAAGTCCCCTACCCTGCGGAATCCGGAGGAATCCACATCTATGATATCACCGAAAATTCAGGTTCAGGTTTATGGAACACCAGTTACAGGTGGTTGACCAACATTGAAGAGATGTATGCTGCTTCGGAAGCATTGGACGAAGTGAATTACATGGCCATAGCCTTAACCCTCAAAGCATGGGTATATTCCATTCTTACAGATGCTTTCGGAAACGTTCCTATGTCGGAAGCTACCAAAGGTGCCGAAGGAATTCTGAGGCCAAAATTTGATACACAGCAGGAAATTTATGAAAGCATCCTTCAGGACCTGGAAAGAGCCAATACACTGTATGATGCATCAAGGCCAATGGCTTTTGGTACCGAAATATTATTTGAGAATAATATTACCAGATGGAGGAAATTTACCAACTCGCTTAGAATGCGTTTATTGCTCAGAGTCAGTAACAGGAATGAAATGAATTCCTGGGATATTCTCAATACCATGATCAGCGATCCTGCAACATATCCCGTATTCAACTCCAATGATGAAGCTGCTGTGATGGATGTATCCGGAATTTCACCCATGTTATCTCCCTGGGGAAGGCCGGTTGATTTTACCTCCTTCCGTGCTGCAGCAGAATTCTTTGTGGAAACACTTAACAGTTTCAATGATCCGCGTCGTCCGGTTCTGCTTACCCAGGCCCGCACTCCCGATGGTTCGACCAATATTGGTTATAAAGGCATACCCAGTGGTTATGACGGAAATATTAACCAGTTTGATTTCCTTCCTTCCAATTTCAGGATAGAATTGGTATCTGCCCCAATGCAAATTCCCATTTTACCGTATGCGGAAGTCGAATTTATCAAAGCAGAAGTGCACCATCATTTCGGAAGGCATGCCGATGCAGATGCCGCTTACAAAAAAGGAACTCAGGGATCTATTGAACAATGGGGAGGTTCCCTTCCCGGAGATTACTTTGAAAATCCTGATGCAGAATATGACGGAACTTTAGAGAGAATTATGTTGCAGAAATACGTTGCATTATTCTTTGTAGATTATCAGCAATGGTTTGAACACAGAAGGACGGGATATCCGGTGCTTCCCAAAACGCAGCACATGTTGAACAATCAGCAAATGCCTTCCAGGTATTTCTACCCTATCAACATCCGGTCTACCAATACAGAAAATTATCAAAAAGCCGTACAGGAAATGGGTGGGGATAATATCAACATCAAAGCCTGGTGGCAAAACTAAAATTGGGTATAAATGAAAAGGACATTTTTATTAGCATTATCGGTTTTATTCTGCAGTCTTGTTTGCTCACAGGCTACCATTCAAGGAATTGTGTTTGAAGACCTGAACAATAACGGTATCAAAGACAGGAAAGAAAAAGGCCTGGAAGGGGTGGCCGTATCCAACGGAAGAGATGTGGTACTTACCGACCAGAACGGCAATTACAACCTGCAGGTGGGCAACGACAATATCATATTTGTTATAAAGCCTTCAGGTTATAAAGTACCTGTAAACAGAAACAACCAGCCATCTTTTTATTATATCCACAAACCTCAGGGTTCCCCCCGCCATTTTAAATTTGCGGGGGTGCAGCCCACAGGGGCTACGCCGAAATCGGTAGACTTCCCCTTACTTCCCGGAGATGTGGAAGAAGAGTTTACTGCCCTGGTGTTTGGAGATCCCCAGCCTTACACACAACAGGAGGTGGATTATTTTTACAGAGGCATAGTGGAAGAATTGATTGGCATTAAAGGAATCAGTTTCGGTCTCAGCCTGGGAGATCTTGTAGGAGATGACCTAAGCCTTCACTCACATTATATATCGGCAGTATCAAGAATTGGTCTCCCATGGTATAATGTTATCGGCAACCATGACATCAATTATGAAGCAACAGCCGACTCCCTGTCTGATGAAAGCTTTGAAGCCAATTTCGGTCCCGCCAATTATTCCTTTAACTATGGAAAAGCCCATTTCCTGATTTTGGATGACATTCTTTATCCTGATCCAAGAGATGGCCAGGGATATTGGGGAGGATTCAGGCCCGAGCAGATGGAATTCATCAAAAACAATCTGCAATATGTACCTAAAGACAGGCTGATCGTTTTAGCCTTTCACATCCCTTTCAGAAATACGGAAGCTGCCTACAGGCTTTCAGACAGACAAGCCATATTTGACATGCTTAAAGACTTTGAAAGGGTGTTGGTGCTGTCGGCGCATACCCATTATCAGCGAAATGATTTATTCACTGATGCAGACGGATGGAGGGGTAAACATCCCCTGCATGAATACAATGCCGGAACCACTTCGGGCGACTGGTATTCAGGATTGCCCAATGAACAAAATGTTCCTTCATCCACCATGCGCGACGGCACCCCAAAGGGGTATGCCTTCCTGAAAGTAATAGGAACAGAATACTCCATTGATTATAAAGTGGCCGGGAAGCCTGCCGAGTACCAGATTCAGATTCATGCCCCTAAATTCCTGAGAGCAAACTACCGTACTTCTGCAAGGATATATGCCAATTTCTTTATGGGGCGAAAGGATTCCAAAGTGGAGTACCGTATCAATGGAGGACAGTGGCAACCTATGACTTATACTGAAGATGAAGACCCTTTATATGTAGGAAAGTTGTATGAATGGGACACTTCTGATAAAATGATTCCCTACAGAAGACCCAGCCATCCCGTAATCAGTACCCATTTATGGAGAGCACCGGCTCCGGCAAATATGCCGCCGGGGAAATATACAATAGAAGTCAGGGCTACCGATATGTTTGGAAAGCAGCATTTTGCCACCCATGTCATTACCATCGAATAAATATCATATTAAAGAAGAACAAATATCATATTTCCGGAACCCGATAACCGATACCTTTGTATCGGTTATTTTTCAATACATTCAAACACCATTGCTCACATAAAACCATATGCCATGAAAGTTTCTATCGGAATACCTGCCAAATCTCTCACCGGTTCTGCTGAAATACTGAACAAACTGCTTGCCGATGAACATGTTTTATATGTTAAAACCAGAAACGCCCACTGGAATGTAGAAGGAGAAGATTTTCACAGCATGCACTTATTTTTTGAAGCACAGTATAAACAACTGGAAGGCATGATTGATGAAATTGCTGAAAGGGTTAGAATGGTAGGGGAATATGCCAAAGGAACCATGAAACAGTTTATTACGCTTTCCCAGCTGAAAGAATACATCGGAACAGAAAACGACAGTCTCAGCTATATCACCGCTTTACTGGAAGATCATGAAACCTTGATAAAATTCATCAGAGAAAATATCAAAATAGTGGGAGATAAACTGAAAGATGAAGGCACTGCAGATTTTCTTACCGGCCTGCTGCAGGAACATGAAAAGATGGCCTGGATGTTAAGGGCTCACATAAAAAAATAAACCCTTCGAAATAAAAAAAGCTGCTCTAATAGGAGCAGCTTTTTTATCAAATGATCTGAAGATTATTTTCCATTAAAGTTTTTGGAAATTCCGAAACCATAACCTTGTCCAAGGTAGATTCCAAAATCAGACTCTGCCTTATCGGCGCCGTCTTCTTTGGTAGAATCATAATGGATCCCACTCAGAACGAAGTTTAATCCCCATCCTTTACCAAGAGCGTATTGGAATCCCGGATAAACATTTATCCCGAACTTATTTGCTTTGTAAGAATCATTGTCTTTTTCCTGACCGAATCCTAAATCAGCCTGACCGAAGAAGCTGAATTTGTCACTGATAGGAAGCTGATAACGCCCAAACACTCCTGCAGAAAAATTTGTGTACTTTTGATCATTACCGGACGTAGGTTTGTAGGTGTTATTTTCATATCCACCAAAAATACCTGCAGTCCAGTTTTCATTAAACTGGTAACCCACATAAGGTCGAATGTCGAATGAATTTCTTTTGGTGTCATTTTCATACTTTGTAAAACTCCCACCAATTGTTCCCTGAACAAAAATACTACCTGTTTGCGCTTGTGAAGCAAATCCAAATCCTGCCAGGAACAGAAAACTTACTAATAGCTTTTTCATGCGATTAAAATTTTCTCACCTTGGACAATTAACGTACCGAATTGAAAAATTGAAATAAAACTGACAAAATTTTTTGTATCTGATTTTTTTGTCAGTGACAAACAGTCTTAAATTATTTTTTTCTACAAAAAAACACTTAAATGTATTTATCCAATCGCTCCATAAAAACCATTATATTACTCCAGTTTTCAATGCCATAGCGGGTTTCGTAAGTTTCCCATTTTATCATGCAGAATGTACAACGTAAGTTTACCAATTTAAAAAACACATTATATAACGTTTATGTTTAAACGTTTTTTTAACATACCTGAAACCGGCAAATGATTTAAAAAGCTGATGATAATTTTTTCTGCTTTTTAACAATAAAAACCTTATGGTTTTTTCAGGGAACTTTTTTCAGAAGCGAGAGAATTGCAGAAGCGTTATTTTTTAAAAATAAAATATACAGCAAGTATTAAAAATATAAATCCCACTGCATGATTCCATTTGAACGACTCTGTTTTAAATACGAGAATGGTAAAAAGAGTAAACACTACAAGGGTAATTGCTTCCTGCATAACTTTTAATTGCCAGAGGTTAAACGGGCCTCCGTTCCCCTGATAGCCGATACGGTTGGCAGGCACCTGAGCCATATATTCAAATAAGGCAATAAACCAGCTGATAAAAATAATGGACAGCAAACCCAAATTGCTGAACCATTTCATTTCCTTAAATTTCAAATGCCCGTACCAGGCAAAAGTCATAAATACATTGGAGATGATCAGAAGGAAGATTGTTACAAAACCTTTCATATAATGTTATCCCGCCCGGCTGTGGGTAGAATGGGAGCAAAATTAGTAAAACTATGGAGGTTTTAACCAAAGCCTTTTCAGTGAGTTTTTACCTTTTCATGAAAAAAAAGAAAGCACCGGGATACGGTGCTTTCATAGACTAATAAAAAGATCAAAAAATTATAATTTGATAAACTCTACCCTTCTGTTTTGAGCCCTACCTTCGGGAGTGTTGTTATCTCCAACAGGTTCAGACTGGCCTTTTCCGGCAGTTTCCATTCTGGAAGCGTCTATCCCGAATACTTCGGTTAAATATGCCTTCACTGATGCAGCCCTTTTCTCTGAAAGTGTTTGATTGGCGGATTCAGAACCTGTATTATCGGTATGACCCACAATTCTGATTTTTACCGAAGCATTTTCCTTCAGCACATCTGCTATTTCTTTTATGACCCCATGAGATTCGGGTTTGATATCCGCAGAACCTGTATTGAAGTTAATGCCGGTGGTAGAAAACTTACCTTCAGTAATGAGTTTATTACGAGTATCCGGTTTTCCTACAGCAAGCCTGATGTTGGTGATGTAATAATTATCAGCATCATTATTCATATTTCCTCTGGCAAATATTACTGCATTCAGATTCAACCCTTCGGGAACTGCCTTGGGAAGGTCCCAGATTTTTTCTTCTTCAAGGTATACCCTGATTCTCTGATTTTGTCTCCAAATGGCCACATGTACCTTCGTGTTGGTTTTATTGTTAAAAGCTTTGATTGCGCTTTTGGTATTCACTAAATCGGAGTTAGGGCCTTTTTTGTTGGAAAAGGAAGACCTGCCTACATCCTGAGAAGAAGCATCTTTGGGATGCACGGATATTTTCTCATAATTGTCTCCTCCCGTCTGTTTGTATCTTGTAAAATCGGCCTTGTTATCCAGCTGGGCAAGAGATATTATAAAGGATGAACTGTAAAAACTAAAGCCGGGATTTACCATCAAATCAAATTCCAGTGTGCTGTTTTCAGGAATGGAAGTGATAAATTCGGGCATGGCCACGCCTTCCCCTGTAATGGCAAACCATTTGCCTTCTTCTCCGTCAATTTTTACAATCTCACCGGAAATATTGGTATTCCATTTATCAGGAAAATCTCCCACGGCATCCTGAGAGAAATCCTCATACACGATAGTTTTTTCTCCGGGAATAAAATCAAATTTGGAAGTCGCAGAAAAAGCTTTAGGTGGAGAAGCAGACCCAGCAGCAGCAGGTGAGGCAGATGAAGGTTGTTCAGATTTTTCGGCTTTGCCTGCTTAATTACCTTCTGCTTTATTTTTTTCTTTTCCTGAGGCTGCACCTTCAGCTTCATCCAGTCCTTTATCAATGGCTTTGTCGATTTTATGGTTGACCCTTTGCTCAACCTTTTCTTCTACCCTTTTCTGTATTTTTTTATCACCTGTGCCTGCGAGCTTAGTGAAAGGACAAAAAGCCCTGTGAATAATAATAAAGTTTTCATCAATTTCACTTTAAAAATGAAAAAATATGGAGGTTACGGGAGATCTTTCGTCTACGGCGAGGGAATTTTTGTGCAAATTAAAGATTTTCATACAGAGATTTTTACCGTCTGTAAAATCGTTTTCAGAAATCCCTTAAAAAACAATGTTTAAATTTTAATTGTTGAGGTTAGCTTTAGGAATTACAATCTGGAGTTGAAACCCGTTCCCCGGAGCCGTGATAATTTCCATTTTGCCTCCAAACAGGCTTAAACGGTTTTTAATATTATTAAAGCCAAGCCCGTAACTGATTTCCCGCAAATTGCTTCCTCCCCCATCATCGGAGAAACTAATATAAAGAAAATCTTCTTCTTCATTAAAAACGATCTTTGCATTCCGGGCATTGGAGTATTTATCTATATTCTGAATCTGTTCCTGAGCAATCCGGTACAGATTAAATTTCAGTTCTTCATTTACAGTCTGATCACTGAATGAATATTCGAAATCTATGTTAAACCGGCCAGCAGCAGTATAGGGGCAGAACAAATCTTCAAGCGCTTCTTTCAACCCGATATCTTTTAGCCCCGGAGGGGTAAGGGAATGGCTGAGCGACCTGATTTCGGCCATTACATTTTTTATCACTTCTGCACTTTTTCCTGTAAGCTCTTTCCTTTTCTCTTCATCTGTATTGGCAATTTCAAGATAAATTTTCGCAGTGGCCAGTTGCTGACTGATACTGTCATGCAACTCTGTGCTGATATACTGCCTTTCCTTTTCCTGTCCGTATAATTGTGCCCTTGTTATCATGAGCTGCTTTTTGAGTTTGTTTCGGCTCATGCGGTGCTGAATGATAAAGTACAGGAAAAACAGAGAAGCCAGAAATGCTGCCAAAAGAAACTTAAACCATATAGATTCATAGAAATGGGGCTCTACCTGAAATCGCAGCGCTGCAACAGGCGACCATATCCCCGCCTTTTCGGCTCTTACTTCAAAAATGTAATCTCCGTGCGGAAGATTGGAAAAATACGCCACATTCCTGTTACCCGAATATTCCCAATCATTTTGACCTCTCAACCTTACATAATATTTAATTTCATCTGGCGAAAGGAATTCATAACAGGAAAAATGTATTTCAATATTGAATATTCCGGGCGGGAGTACAATTTCTTCTTCGGGGAAAAATTCTTTATTGCCTACTTTTAGTGAAAGAATGCGCAAATCGAGTTTTTCCTTTCTTCCGGGAATCAGCTTATCATCTACTATAGCTATTCCTTCCACGGTGGGGTACCATAAAGTACCGTCCTTCATTTTCCAACCTGCGGGAAAAAATCCACCGTTGGTTTCGGAATTGGGCATACCGTCGAAATTGGTAAACAGCCTTAACCTAAACCTGAAAGCATCCGGATTAGCGGAATGTTTGGCATTGAGCAACTCTTCCTCCCTGATTCTTTGCATTCCCAGATTACCGCTCAACCAGATATATCCCGAATTATCCTTCAGCATCCGGTAAGCATAGTTAAAGTTTAACCCAGAAGTCTTATCGAAAATTTTATACCCCGATGATGTTTCCACAATCAGGCCTTTGTCTCCGGAAGTCCATACCGATCCTTCTGTATCTGTATAAAATGAATAAATAACATCGTCAGGATAATCTCGGATATGCGTAACCGTAAAATCATCATTTTCCGCCACTACTTTAATCACCCCTCCTCCTCTGGTTCCGAACAACACAGTTCCTGTACTGTCTTCTCCTGCCGATATGATGGAAATCCTGGAAACGGCCGGTGGCAGGTTTACTTTTTCCAGTTTTTCGGATGCATTCAGACAATAGAGCCCCCCGTAACGAACTCCTATCCAGATGTTATCTTTCTGATCTTTATACAAAACCGTAATGCCCGTAGAATCCAGTTTATAACCCGGGCGAAAGGTTTTATCCACCGTATTCGTATACTTGTCAATACGGTTTAGCCCGAGGTTCGTTCCGGCATAAATATATTTTCCCCTTCCTGTTATGGATAGAACAATGTTGTTAGACAAACCATTCTCTCTGCTGAAGCGAAAAATATCGTTGCCCTTTATATGATACAACCCATACCCCACCGAACCAACCCACTGCTCTCCGTCATCATCTCCATAAATGCCAAGGATAACTTTTTTCGAAAGTTCAGGAAAATTATATGTCGTTTGAATATGCGCATCCGACACCAACACCAACCCTGAAGAATTAGACCCCATCCACATTTTTCCGTCTTCATCGGCATGCATAGACCTGATGCCCTGGTTGCGGAGTTTCTCCTGCGCAGGAGTGATGAATTTGCCATTATGGAAAATCTGGAATCCGCTGGAAGCCAAACCTATCCATAATACATCGCGGTGTACAGAGAGGCAGTTGATCTGATTTTCGGTTAAGCCGTTTTCCCTCGTATAATTAATCGTATCGGTAGCATTCATCTTAATGAGGCCGCTGTTGGAGGTGGCTATCCAAATGTTTCCTATGCTGTCGGGCTCTATATCGGTAACCGCCTTATTCCTGAAATAGGGAATCTCCATGGCTTTTTGATCGGGGCGGATGGCATAATACAAACCCTGGGAAGTACCGATATACATTTTCCCCCCATGCCAGTGCAATTTTTCAACCGAACCAATCTGATGGTTAATATTCATGGCGGCAGAATAAATGCTGTCGCCCATCATATATAAAATTTGCCCGAGGTTGGTGCCTATCCATAACTTCCCTTCATTGTCAAACTCCAGTGAACGGATTTGGGCTTTCGCCAATACAGGAGTAAGGTCCCAAACCTTCTCCACCCTTTTGGAAATCTTTACAAGGTTTTGATATCCGGCCGTATAAATATTCAGCTCATGCTCTACTATGGAATTGAAATTATTCAATCCAATTCCTTCCGTGTTCTGATTGTTAAATATGGCAAACCTGCTTCCGTCAAACCTGAATATCCCTTCTTCGGTTACCCCCCAAATATTACTGTGCCGGTCTTTGTGAACGTCAAATACTGTGTTCTGTGGCAGTCCGGACAGGTTGTTCCAGTTGCGGTAAACGAAATCAAATTTTATAACGGGAATAGTATCCTGTTGGGCAAGGGAAAAAGAAGACACTTGCATGAAACATGCCAGCAAAAAAATAAATTTGACCCATCGTGAGCCTGTATACTCAGGATACTGCGATTTCATTCTCATGTTTAAGTTCCGGGGTATCTTGGGGGACCTTCGTAAAATTCCGGAAAATTTCCGTCGGGCCTTAAGTTTAGGCAATTTATGTACTATTCGGGTATTATTAAAAAATTCATCATCTTAAACATTTTTATACTATATTCAGCAGTATGGATTGGCTTTTACTGGTTCAGATAGTGTACGTATGCATACTCTTTATCGTATGCCTCAGAATCATTTATGATACCAGAAGTGCCATTAAAACCCTTTCCTATCTTCTGGTTGCGGTTTTCATTCCGGTGATTGGAATATTGATATACTTTTCATTCGGCATCAACTACAGGAAAAGAAAAATATATCACAAAAAACTGTATCAGGATGAAAACCTGGCCAAAAAACAACTACTGAAGATTTATTCCTATTCCAAAGAAACTTTTTCCAAATCGGCTTCCTTTCTTCAGGAAAACAAAGAGCTTGCCCTGATGCTTTTAAGGGATAGCGGAAGCCCTTTAACCGGAAATAATGAAGTTAAACTGCTGATAAACGGGGAACAAAAATTCCCCGAAGTAATTGCCGCTTTGGAAAACGCCCGTCATCATATTCATATGGAGTATTACATATATGAAGATGACGAAATTGGAAAGACCATAGAGGAAATACTGATACGCAAAGCCAAAGAAGGGGTAACGGTAAGGTTTATCTATGACGATTTCGGCTCTTCCTCCATAAGAAAAACCACTGTTACCAGGCTGAAAGAAAATGGCGTGCATTGCATGCCTTTTTATAAAATAAGGTTCTTATGGCTTGCCAACAGCCTGAATTACCGTAATCACAGGAAAATAATAGTGATAGACGGAAAGGTATCTTTTGTGGGAGGTATCAATATCAGCGACAGGTATATCAACAGGCCGGAAGATGCCGGCAATCCGGATAAGATTTACTGGAGAGATACGCATCTGAAAATTGAAGGTCCGGGAACTTATTTCCTGCAATATGTTTTTTTAAGCGATTGGAATTTTTGTGCAAAAGACAATATAGAACCCGACAGTAATCTGTTCCCCGATATGCAGAGTATTAAAAAAGGGGACAAAATGGTGCAGATTGCTGCAAGCGGTCCTGATTCAGACAATCCACTGATAATGTACTCGCTTATTCAGGCTATATATCTTGCCCAAAAAGAAATTCTTATTACCACTCCCTATTTCATCCCGGGAGAAAGCATTCTGGATGCCCTTATTATATCTGCCCTGGGAGGAGTAAAGGTCAAACTGCTTATACCGGGGTATTCAGACTCGATATTTGTCAACTTTGCCTCCAGATCGTATTATTCTGATTTGTTAAGTGCGGGAGTGGAAATATATTTTTATAAAAAGGGGTTTGTGCATGCAAAAACAATGGTTACAGACGGGGCCACCGCCATTGTGGGTACAGCCAACATGGACCAGAGAAGTTTCGACCTGAATTTTGAAGTGAATGCCATTGTATACAACAAAGAAATTGCAGAACAGCTTAGGGATGCATTTTACGAAGATATAAAAGATGCTGAAAAAATCGACCGCGACCGCTGGTCAAAAAGGAAGACCTATATCAAGCTAATGGAAAAAACTGCCAGATTGGTTTCTCCAATGCTTTAATTCCTGCAAAAAACAAGCAACTCCCATAATTTACCCTGAATGATAAACCATGAGAGTTGCATCACTAAGAGAGCAATAGGTTCAGTTTAATTAAAAATTTACTCTCCTTTTTTCACAAGGGCATATTCAATGGCAGGATACCCACGTTCGCCATCTTTTGTCAGCGCAGTGAATTTCAGCTTATACACATTTCCATCGGCATCTTTTATCACATAAAACCTGTCGGTTCTTACAGCAGGAGATACACCAGGACCACCGCCGGATCTCCAGTTGGAACCAATATTGGTTTGCAGTGAACTGAAATTTAGTCCGGCTAAATGCTGTTCATTAAATTCCTGATAGCTGACGGTGGATTCCATCACCTGAACGGTTTCAACATTTCTGTTCTGCAGTATGATGTCCTGATAGAGATAAGGTACTTCTCCGAATCCGAAATTGGTTGCAAAGGAGAAGTAAGTCCATGCCAGGTCCCACTTCTTAGCTTCAGGTTCTGCATTCACCAATCCATTCTCGAAAGAGACATAGTTAAAGAAATACTTGCTGTCTTTAGGAATATCAATAGTAGCATAAGTAGTAGCATCAATATCGGCGTGCAGAAGGGTATAACCTCCGTTGGCATTCCTCAGAATCCTCACCTTTTTCCAACCTCTTTCAGGAGCAGGAGTACCTACACCTGATCCACGGTTGATGATATATACTTTATTTTCTTCAGCATTTGCAGCGATTGCTGCTATAGCGGTTTTACCAAGGTCGCCTGATGGATGGTCAATAAATGCCATCGCTTCAGGTTTCGGATCCATTTGATCGAAAACCATAGTGGCTCCAAACCCTGCAGTATCGGCGGCAGTAACATCATTTAAATCAGTTTTGTTAATGGCTCTGGCCATCATTGCCGTAGAAGAATTGAGGATAACCCTGAATTCATCCCCCGAATAAAAGCCCAGGTCCCAGCTTGTGCGCAGCACCGGAATTTGCTTATTGGCACTTAAATCCACAAATACTTTATTGGGGTATTCTGCACCTCCCCCGTTTAATATCAGCTGGTTGCCGGCAGAAATAATTTCATCAAAAACCAGAACCAGTTTGTTGTTCCGGCCGATGATCAGTGGTTCAGCCACTCCGGCTATCGTGAATTCCAGAGATTCGTCTCCGTATATAGCAGCACCTTCCGCTTTTACCACTTTAAAACTCACGGTATTGGCACCGGAAGGCACCAGAAAGGAAATCTTATTGTTTTCGACAGCAGGAACCGTAGTATATCCCTCACCGTAAGTAATGCCGTTTTCCGCTATGGAAATGGTAATGGGCGAGGCTGCTTCTGCCCTGCGGGAAAGTTGCAACACCACTTCCGTCTCCTGCTGGTGGGCAGCAAAACCGAGTTCGGTAGATTCAAATTGTATAAAATTATCAGGAAGCGCTGCATCGGATTTCCTGCAGGCTGAAAAAATTAAAGATGCTGCAACAATGAACAACACACTAAATGATAACTGCTTCATATTATATATTTAAACTTTTAGGGTATGTACAGAACAGATTATTTTGAAAATTCAAAACTGATACCGGCAAACCACGATCTGCCCGTAGCAATGCTCATGTATCCGGTTGTGGCACCGGCTCCCTTCACTACATTCTCTACTGATGTGATATCAAAGAGGTTTTTTACCCCTGCATTGATGGTAATATTTTTCAACAGCTTTTTGTTTACGGTAAAATCAGCCCAGTGATATCCTTTGCTCTCTCGTAATTCGGCATCTTCCATTCCTCCATCATGCACCATGGCATAATAGGGCAGTTTACCGGTGTATTTGTAATAAAGATTAATATCCAGTGCAGCTTTCGGGAAATGATATCCCAGCAAAAGATTTGCTTCAGGAGACCATTTGTATTCCGCTATAGCGGAAGAACCAGCATTCAGCTGATGGAACCTTCCTGTTAATCCCCAACCTGCTTCAGCATGTAATTGTTTATGTCTCAGGCTGCCGTTAAAAGAAAATCCTTTTGTTTTGTAGGAATTGATATTTCCGTAAGTGGTCACCCTTGGATTATCAGGCATCTGGATATATCCAATCATATTTTCGATGGCATTGAAGAATCCGCTGAGGGTGATAGTTTGTTTGAGATTTTCTTTTTGAACGGTAACCAGGCTTAAAGACCCCGTAAAGCTGTTTGAATACTCGGCTTCCAGATTGGTATTTCCGATGATATCATGGCTTCCGTCCACAAAATCAAAATACAATTCCCTGATAGAAGGCGCTCTGAACCCACGGGCATAGGCAAGCCTCAGGTCAAGGTGATGGGTGATGCTCCATTTCATATTCAGTGAAGGAATTACAGGGGGCGCATCATATACCGAGTTACTGATAAACCTTAAACCCGGACGCAAATTCAGTGATTTCAGAGGTTTGTATTCAGAGGTAATATAAAAAGCGTAATCGTTTATTTTCTGCACCCCTGCTTTAATCCTTTCGCCTTTGCCGGTTTCCATATTGATATCAAAACCGGGTTGAAGGGAAAGTTTTTCTGAAGCACGGTAAACAAGATTTCCCCTTAAGGTAAATCCTGTAAACTCCGTAAAACTGTAGGCACCGGGAGCAACGGACTTTCTTTTGTCACCGTTGGGATAAATGAGAAAGGTGATGGTTTCACGGCTGTAACCGGTATAAGCTGCCTGCAATCCTGCATTCAACCTGCCATTAACAGTGTAATTCGCTTTCAGTTGATGCATCAGCCTTTTCGAAAGATAATCCTGATCGGCAGCGGGTTGCGTACCAATAAAATTCCCGGGATTGGTGATGATTTCATCCAAACCATCGAGGCGGTAATTCACATCCAACTTTTCATTATGATATCCTAACAAACCATATGCGGTAATCTGGTCTTTTTTATGCCATATTAGTTCTCTTGCGGAAGCCGTGTCTTTCCATCCATGAAATAAATTTCTTCCAACACCTGCTGATGCATACCAGTTTTTATAATTGTAATTGCCTCCTATATACTGGTTATGCATTCCCTGATTCCAACCGTATTCTTTTCCTGCAGATTCTTCATGCATCCTGGCATTCACTGAGAATTGATTACTGGTGGTTTTTCTGGTAATGATATTCACCACCCCTGCAAGGGCATCGGCACCAAAGACTACAGACATAGGGCCTTCCACCACTTCAATCCTTTCAATGGCATTTAAGTCGATCTGATTAATGTTTATTTCATTGGAAGTACCCTGGCGCCCAACAACAGGCATTCCGTCAATGAGAATCTTCACATTTTGTCCGGATAACCCCAGCATCGTGATATTAGAACCTCCGGTTGCAGGGTCCTGAGAGAAACGGATGTTCATCTGCCGTGCCAACACATCCTGAAGTTTGGATGCCCCCTGTTTTTCAATCTGAGCACGGGAAATGGTACGGATCTGGTATACAGAGTTTTTTGCAGACTGCTGCTGATACTGCCCGGTTACTACAACCTGTTCAAGTTCATTATAAAGAAAACTGTCTTTAATGGGTGCAGCATGGTTTCCCTGGGCGAGAAGATGGATACTGTAAAAAACAATTGCAGTGAGAAGTAAAAAAGATTTTTTCATTGTCTTTACATAAATGGAATGCAAAACTCAGATTGATTTTTCTCATTGCCAATGATTTTCACCCCGACAGACAAAACTTTACTGTAAAATGACAATCAATGAATTGCGTTATGACAATCACGTGACAAACCTCTCAGAAACCTGAGCAGCATCAGGAAGATTATTGGCAGAAATCATCTCCCGCAGGAAAAGTTATTTTGCCTGCCATCCCATTACAGCTGGCATTTATAATGGGATTGGAATAATTTTGGTGTATGCTTTTGATTACAAGCATATCCTTTGTGCTGATATTTGCATAATTCAAAAAAGAAAAAATGAAAAAGCTTTTGTTTGTATGGATGGTTCCGGTGTGTGTAATGATGCTTAGCGCTTGTGAAAAAGACCTGGTAAGAGGCAAAGGGGAAATTGTAACCGAATTAAGGGATACCGATAACTTTACTGCCGTATCAGTTTCAGGAAATACCGAACTGTATATTCGCCGGGGTGAGGAATTGAAAGTTGAACTGAGGGGATATTCCAATCTGATGAACTATTATTCCACAAGGGTTGGTAACGGAGTACTGAAGTTAGGATACAGGGATAACGTAAAAGTGCGGAACGATAACATGAAAGTGTACCTTACCATGCCAACATTAACCGGACTTGAAGTATCCGGTGTTGCGGATGTGGAGATTGAGGGCGCGTTTCCGCATGTTCCCGAATTTCATACCACTATATCGGGAGATGCTGATGTGGATTTTGAGGGTACAGGCAGTACAGATAAATTTCAGTTAACAATATCCGGCTCTGCAGAAATTGAAGCATTTCAGCTGGTGGCCAATGATGTAAAGGTAAAAATTTCAGGCAGTGCTACCGGTAAAGTATATGCGCAAAATAATCTTGATGTGGATATTTCAGGAAGTGCTACATTATATTATAAAGGCAATCCGGAAATCAAAACCAATATTTCCGGTGAAGGCAAGCTGGTAAAAGTAAATTAAGAGAAAGCTGTTTTACAAAAAAAGTGCTCTCGGTTGAGAGCACTTTTTTTAGGCGTTTGCGTATGCTATATTAATTACCTATTCTGTATAATTTTCCTCCGTCGGTAACAGCGTATAAAGCGCCGTCATTACCCTGGTTAATATCACGGAAGCGTTCCTTTTGATCGGCAAGCAGTCTTTCTTCCCCTGCTACTTTGTTGTCTTTAATTCTGATTCTGGCAATGTGCATACTGTTAAGGCCGCAAATAAAAAGGTCATTCTTCCATTCAGGAATTAAATCGCCGGTATAGAAGGTCATACCGCTGGGAGACAATACAGGATCCCAGTAATATACAGGTTGTTCCAGTCCTTCTTTTCTGGCAATTTTACCGGGGATAGGTTCGCCGCTGTATTCCATTCCGTAGGAAATGATGGGCCAACCGTAGTTTTTGCCCGGCTCAATCCTGTTGAGTTCGTCACCTCCGCGGGGACCGAATTCGGTTTCCCACAGGTCTCCAGTTTCTGGGTGGAATGCCAGGCCTTGTACGTTTCTGTGGCCATAGCTGTATATTTCAGGTCTTGCATTGGCATCGTTTTCAAATGGATTACCGGGTGCAGGCTGACCATCTTTTGTAAGCCTGATAATTTTACCCATACCAGATTGCAGGTCTTGCGCCTGTGGCCTGGATGCTTTATCGGAACGCTCACCGGTACTTAAATACAGGTATCCGTCTTTGCCAAAGAGCACCCTTCCGCCGTAGTGCAATGTGCTTCTGAAAGCAGGTGTAGCACGGTATATCACTTGCACATTTTCCATTTTGGTTTCGTCATCGCTTAACCTACCCTTAGCCAATGCTGTGAGGTTGCCGTTTTGCTGCGGTTCGGAGAAAGCCCAGTAAACGATTCTGTTGGTGCTGAATTCAGGATCAAGCGTAAGGCCAAGCAAGCCACCCTGTCCGCGGGAATCCACTTCAGGAATACCGCTAATTTCTTTACTCACCTCACCTTCCCCGGTTACGATCACCATGGTTCCTTCTTTCTGGGTAACCAGCAGCCTGCCATCAGGAAGAGAAACAACTCCCCAGGGTTTTTTCAATTTATCTGTCACTACCGAATATTTCACCTCTATGGAGGTTCTCATACCCGGAGCACGGGTTTGTCCTTCAAAAGCAGGCTGAAAATCATTTTCAGCTGGCCTGGTTTCAACAGGGGGAAGGGTATCTCCCGCAGGAAGGTTGTTCTCCGTGACAGTTCCGTTTACCGGACCTGAATTACAGGCGATGGCAAAGGCAGCCATAACGGGTATCAGCATAAAATTTTTCTTATTCATCTTCTGATTGTTTTGTATGGTAAACTTACATCCTTTAGTCTAAAAACAGTGACGGATGCCCGATTTTAATTGCAAAAACTGCACCCCTCTTTCGCTGGTACAGGTTTTGTAACGGATTAGAGGATATGAAAATCTTCGATTCCCAGATACTGTCCAGAATTTCCGAATTGCTTGGCGAATCGGAAGAATCGGTGGGAATTGCTGAAAGCGTAACCTCCGGGCTTTTACAAACCGCATTTTCCAATATGGAAAATTGTACCAATTTTTATGACGGGGGCATAACCGCTTATAATATTGGTCAAAAAGTAAAGCATCTGAAAATAGATGAAGAACTGGGTGAAATGGTGAATTGCGTTTCTGAAGAAATTGCCTGTCAGATGGCCTTTGGGGCTATTCATCATTTTCAATCCGACTGGGGAATTGCCATCACCGGATATGCCAACCCGGTGCCTGAATCGGGCGGCACCTGCTTCGCCTATTTTGCCATAGCGCATAAAGGATTAATAAAAAGAAGCGGTTGCCTGAAGCCCGGTGAAAAAGAAATGCCGGCCATTCAACTGGAATTCACCCATCTTGTATTGAAAGAATTTGCCAAACTTCTGGAAAAGCATCTTCATATTTTCAAATAGGGTTATCTTTCATTCCATTCTGTTTCAAATTGCCGGGAAAGGAAAATTCATACCATGGGTAAATATGATGCCATTGTAATTGGCTCGGGACCAAACGGACTGGCTGCAGGGATTACACTTCAGCGGGAAGGTTACCGCGTGTTAATTATTGAAGGAAAAGATACTATTGGAGGAGGGTTGCGAACCTTACCCTTAACCTTACCCGGATTTCAACACGATGTTTGTTCGGCTGTGCATCCCATGGCCGCAGGTTCGCCGTTTTTCAGAACTTTACCCCTACAAGAATTCGGGCTTGAATTTTTATACCCTGAAATTTGTGCGGCCCATCCGCTGACGGATGGCAACACCGGCGCACTGTATGCTTCCATGGAACTTACGGCCAAAACATTAGGGGAAGATGAAGCCCGTTATCTGAAGTTGTTTCAACCACTGGTAGCCAACTGGCCTAAAATTGAAAATTCCCTTTTAGGCCCTTTGCAGATTCCACGCCATATTCTACCCATGATAGGCTTTGGATTAAAAGCGCTTGAGCCTGCAGGTTATTTTGCAAGAAGGTTTAAATCGGCAGCAGCAAAAGCATTATGGGCGGGAATGGCAGCACATTCCATTATGCCTTTACATCAGCCGGCAACATCCGCAATCGGATTGGTGCTGATGATTCAGGCACATATTATGGGATGGCCCATCCCTAAAGGAGGATCGCAATCCATTGCCAATGCCATGGCTGCCTACTTCAAATCTCTGGGCGGAGAAATTACCACGGGGTTTTATGTTACCAAACTCAGTGAACTTCCCGAATCAAAATGCGTTCTGTTTGATACGACTCCAAAGCAGTTGTTGACCATAGCCGGGCATAAACTATCCTCCATTTACAAATGGCAAATTAAGCGGTACCGTCACGGGCCCGGAGTGTTTAAAATAGACTGGGCATTAAGCGGACCGGTTCCTTTTAAAGATGAAGCCTGCAGGAAAGCAGGAACCATTCACCTGGGAAATACCATGGAGGAAATCCTGCATTCTGAAAGTGAAATTGCCAAAGGAAGAATATCCGGTACTCCGTTTATTTTATTATCGCAGCCTTCTGTTTGGGATCCCACAAGAGCACCCGAAGGAAAACATGCACTTTGGGGATATTGCCATGTCCCTCACGGAAGCAGGGAAGATTATACAACACTCATAGAAAACAGGATAGAACAATTTGCTCCCGGTTTTCGCAACCTTATTCTTTCCAGGCATGTCATGACGGCAGCAGACATGGAAGAATATAATCCCAACTACCCGGGCGGAGACATTAACAACGGCATGCAAAGCCTTGATCAGATCTTTACCCGTCCGGCTTTAAGATTGTCGCCTTACAAAACTTCCGCCAGAGGGTTGTTTCTTTGTTCTTCGGCTACCCCTCCGGGTGGCGGGGTACATGGCATGTGCGGATATCATGCGGCAAGAAAGGCGATGGATTATCTGAAATCTTTATAACAATCCTGTAAATCAGATGTATATTTTTCTCGTAATGACCTTCTCCTTGATAGTGGCAGCAGGCATGTTCCTGCAACAACCAATGTTTGGAATGCCCGCAAAAGGAGAAAGAAAAAAACGCATGCAGCAATCACCGCATTATAAAAACGGCAGCTTTCGAAACCTCTCCCCTACCCCGAATTTTACCAATGGTGCGAATTTCTTTACGGTGCTGAGAGATTTCTTCCGGGCACATCCCAACAGGGTGCCGCCTGTTCCTTTGCCTGCCGTCAAACCCAATTTCAAATCCCTTTCCGGCAACAAAAATTACCTGATCTGGTTTGGGCATTCCAGCATCTTCCTTTCACTCAACGGCATGAACATTTTAATAGACCCCGTATTCAGCAGTTTAATCGGGCCGTTGAATACCGGAATGAAAGCTTTTCCCGGAACCGATATTATACATCCCGGCGAACTTCCTGAAATAGATTACCTGCTGATTACGCACGATCATTGGGATCATCTGGACTATGAAACGGTAATCGCTCTGAAAAACAAAACGAAGAAAGTTTTAACCGGATTAGGCACCGGTGCGCATCTGGAATACTGGGGGTTTCCACAACAGGATATTGTGGAAGGCGACTGGGAGGAAACACTCGTTACCGAAAAAGGATTAAAGATTTCTGCCTGGTATGCCCGGCATTTTTCAGGAAGAGGGACGAAAAGAAATGCCAACTTATGGCTGGCTTTTATTATAGAAACTCCGGAAATGAAAATTTATCACGGAGCCGATTCAGGTTTTGACAGTCACTATCAAAAAGCCGGAGAAAAGTTCGGCAGTTTTGACCTGGCCATACTGGAAAATGGTCAGTACAACCTCAACTGGCAATACATCCATATGATGCCGGAAGAAGTGATTCAGGCGGGGGAAGCATTAGGTGCGAAACATATTTTGCCGGTGCATTGGGGGAAATTTGCCCTTTCACATCATCCCTGGGATGAACCCATCAGAAGACTCACCCGGGCAGCAACGGGAAAACAGGTTTCACTGATTATTCCTAAAATAGGAGAAGTGGTGGCGCTGGATGCACCGGAGGGGAAAACCCGGGAAGATTGGTGGGATAATATATAATCACCAGAAATGGCCTCCGGAATTTGCCTTGTCTTTTTTTCCACCCTTTTCTGTCATGTTTACCTTTTGCATTTTCCGGCAATCCATGGAAATTTGGTAAAATCATTCACCATGACACAGGCAAATATTTATCTCAACTTCGACGGCAATGCGCGTGAAGCATTTGAATTTTATCATAGTATTTTCGGAGGCGACCCTCCTGTATTTATGACCTTTGCCGATGCCGACCCTGAAGGCAGGGGGCCGGCCGAGGAAAGAGACAGGATTATGCATACTGCCATTAAAATTGGCAACACTTTACTAATGGCTTCGGATATTTCACCTGCCATGGGCCATAAACTGAATGTTGGCAACAATTATTACATTTCCCTTAATGTTGATTCCAGAGAAGAAGCAGACAGGGTGTTTTCCGCGCTAAAAGAAGGCGGAGTGGTGGAACAGGAAATGCAGGATATGTTTTGGGGAGATTACTGGGGATGTACCAAAGACAAATACGGAGTTCAATGGATGATCAGTTATACCTTCAGGCAGGAAAATCAACCGTAAAGGGTATCGGAAAAAATCCTAAATTGAATTATACCTTTATGACAGGTTACCTCTGTTAATTCAGGAGAGGAGCTCTTAACGGGCTCCTTTTATTATTGAAAGAATCATTTAAGAAAATGCATACCTATAAATGACCTGCTTCGGCAATGGTGCGTTCTGGAATCTTTCTCAATAGAAATTTAAAACCTTTTATAGACAATTTTCGTGGTCGCGATTATGCCGCACGCATCTACAATAGTTGAAATTTAAAACCTTTTATAGACAAAATATTTTTCCTATTCCTGGAATGAAATCTACAATAGTAGAAATTTAAAACCTTTTATAGACTGAGTAGTAGGGGAATACTTACGAACCCTATCTACAATAGTAGATATCATAATAAAAATTTAAAGCATCCCCTAACACAGCATAATTACCAAAAATTTTCTGTGAAATGAAAGTAAGCTGAGAATCGTTACGCAAATAAATCTTATTCAAATCGTAATCTTTCAGTGCCGCCAGCAAGTCCTGAATTTTTTCTAAAATATTCTCGGCATCAGGTTTATCTTTTGGCTGAAAACTTATAACATTGCAATGGTAAAAGCTATTAATGGCGGAGGTTACTTCCTCGCTACTTTGAAATTTTTCAGGAACAAAAGAAGTTTTTTCCCTGTCGCTAAGAATCTGCTTATAAAGCATTTTAAATTTGGGGACCTTTTTGCTTTTATCTTTTTGTTTTTGGTTATACAGGTTGACATATTCATTTAGCCCCCGGATTTTAGATTTGCCTTCTTCAGGCACTCTTCCTCCAATAATCAGGTTATAAAGATCAATTTGTTTTTGAGTCAATACCTCATTAAAGTATTTAAGTTCGAAGGCTTCATCTATTGAATTTATATTCAGATCATTTTTAATCTCTTGAAAGAGAAGGTTAGCATTTTCGTACAGTTCAGGTATATTTTTAATTTGTCCGAAAACCCTGATGTTATCCAGAAACTTAGGAAGGTTCTCATGAATCATTCGGTAAGCAATTGCCGTACTCTGTTCTTTATCGGAATAAATATTTTTTCTGTTTTCAAAAAAGCCTCCAAAGTAAGTAGTAAATGTTTTAAAACTTTCATCAAAATACGGTTTCTCAGGCTGAGTGTTTATCCAATTTTCTAAAAGTTGGGTAATGAGTTCTTTTTTATCAAGTTTGGAAAATATCTCTTTTGCGGCTCCGGTTTTAAAACCATGGGCAATTTCTTTCCTTAATTCGTCCTGTACTTTTTTAAGCTCCTCTTTGAACTTTTCATCCTTTTTTCTTTCGGGGGATGCGAAATACAAATCCGCAAAAGCTTCCAGTTTGGTAAGCCGAACATTTTGCATCGCGAGCTCAATGAAATATTTGTGAAAACCATCGATGGTCTTCTTCATTTTCTTATAGCTTTCAGCCAGCTGCTCATCCTTGATGAGTAGACCTTTATTCTGGATATTCTCAATGGTTTTGCCAATGGGCTCTAATTCGAATCGCAAAGTTTTGGATAATGAATACTTGTTGATGAACCGGTTCATAGTTTAGGTTTTTATTTTGGTTAATTTGTTAGACTGAACTCACAAGCGGCTTCCCATTTGGGTTAATAAAATTAAAAAAAAAGCTTACCCGGTTGTTTTAAATCAACATTGTTTTGAATGCGCCGTTTAATCACAATTCTTCAGAAAAATGTTGATAATTCCGTGCTTTTGGTTGAAAAATGCCTTGAAAGGATTTTTCCTTAACTATCTTTGCACCTCAATTATTGCAAATGGGAGGCATATTAGAATTCAATAAACTAAAGAAATTATTCCTTTCGGGATCTGCGGGAAGTATGCTGCTGCTCCTGGCCGTTATATTTTCACTGGGTATTGCCAACTCACCTCTCGACCAGCCGTTTAAAAATCTGTTGGATACCAGGCTGGGATTTGAAAATGCTACCATTCATCTAAATTATTCCATTCTTTTATGGATTAATGACGGGTTGATGGCCATATTCTTTTTGCTGGTGGGGCTTGAATTGAAAAGAGAACTGGTGGAAGGCGAACTTTCCTCCATGAAACAAGCCATTTTGCCGGTATTTGCCGCATCCGGCGGAGCCATTACTCCTGCTTTAATTTATTTATTTTTTAATGCAGGAACTGACACTGCACATGGCTGGGGAATCCCTATGGCTACAGATATCGCCTTCACCCTGGCCATGATGAATGTATTGGGCAATAGAATTCCCGTATCCCTTAAAGTATTTGTTGCGGCACTTGCCATAGTGGACGACCTGATGGCCATTCTTGTCATTGCGCTTTTTTATTCTTCAGGATTAGAGTTGTCTTACCTGGGCATGGCTGCCGGCATATATGCAGTAATGTTAATATTCAACAGGCTGGGGCATAAAAATATCTGGTGGTACATCGTTCCGGGAATTTTCCTATGGTATTTCATCCACCATTCGGGGATCCATGCTACCATTGCAGGTGTGCTGACAGCCATGGCAGTTCCGGTAAAATTAAAAGACGGAAGCTCTCCGCTTGAAACAATAGAGCATGCTATTGTAAAACCCGTCAACCTGATCATCATTCCGCTTTTTGCCCTTGTCAATACCAATATCCGCATCACAGAAGAAATGGCCGGAGGAATAGCCACTCCTTTGGGGTTGGGCATCGTCATAGGCCTGGTAGTGGGAAAACCTGTAGGTATTTTCTTATTGTCGTGGTTGTCGGTAAAATTGAATTTATGCACAAAACCTTCCGGAGCCAGTTTTGCCCAGATTTTTGGCGTGGGCATTCTGGCAGGGATTGGATTTACCATGTCTATTTTTATCGCTATATTGTCGTTCGATATACCCTTGTTGCAGGATGAAGCCAAATTTGCCATATTGATAGGATCCCTGTCTTCGGCAATCATCGGGTATATTGTACTGAGGTTACTTACTCCTAAAACAGGCAGTTAAAAATTTTGAGAAGATTCATAGCCATATTTTTTTTATTCACTTACCTTTCGGCATACTGCGAAATGCACGAGTTGCTGAAGCTGCCCTTTCTTCTCGAACATTTTTCGGAGCATAAGGCTAAAAACGCCGAAATGACCCTGGCCGATTTTCTTTATATCCATTATGTGGATCAGTTAAAGAATACGGATGATTTTCAGGACGATCTTAAACTTCCTTTTCGCCAGGCCGATATTACGGGAGTGTTGGTATTTCATTTCGAACCGCAGGAACTGATATTTTTACCCATTCCTGCTTTCCCCGACAATCAGTATAAAATGTATTATCCTGAAGGATATTCCTATATTTATCCTTTCGATATCTTTCAGCCTCCCAGGTTTTCAGCATAAGACAACCCCTTTGTATTAAATGCCATGATGCTAAAACCTGAATTATGTTACAGAAAATCATTCGCTTTTCCGTAAGGAATAAGCTTATCATCGGATTATTTACCCTTGCGCTTGTTGTATGGGGTTCCATAGAAGTTACCCGACTTCCTCTGGATGCCCTTCCTGATATTACCAGCAACCAGGTACAGGTCATTACCGTATCGCCTACACTGGCCGCACCCGAAGTGGAAAGGCTGATCACTTTCCCTATTGAACAGGCTGTGGCCAATATCCCCGGTATCGTGGAAATGCGATCCATTTCCAGGTTCGGCCTATCCGTCATTACCGTGGTATTCAAAGACGATGTAGATTATTATTTCGCCCGGCAGCAGGTGAGTGAAAGGCTGGGCGCCGTTAAAAACGAAATCCCTCCCGCTGCAGGTGAACCTGAACTGGCACCTGCCACTACAGGTTTGGGAGAAATATATCAATACGTATTGCGGCCGGCTCCGGGTTACGAATCAACTTATAACCTGAAAGACCTGCGCACTATACAGGACTGGATAGTGCGCCGCCAACTCATTGGCACTCCGGGAGTAGCCGATATCAGCAGTTTTGGAGGATACCTCAAACAATACGAAGTGGCGGTAAAACCCGCCAGGCTGAAAAGCATGGGGGTAACCATTACCGAAATATTTGATGCGCTGGAGAAAAATAATGAAAACTCCGGTGGTTCTTATATTGAAAAAGGCCCGGCAGCCATTTTCATCAAAACCGAGGGGCTTGCTGAAAGCATTTCCGACATTGAAAAAATTCCGCTGAAGCATCTTCCCGACGGCACGCCTGTACTGATAAAAGATGTGGCTGAAGTAAAGGAAGGCCATGCTGTAAGATACGGAGCGCTTACCTACCGTGACAAGGGAGAAGTGGCAGGAGGAGTGGTATTAATGCTGAAAAATGAAAACGCCTCCCGGGTAATAGACCACGTTAAGGAAAGAATTGAAAACATTCAAAAAACCTTACCCGAAGGTATCATTCTGGAAACCTTCTACGATCGCACCAAAATGGTAGACCGTGCCCTGAACACCATTAAAACCAACCTTACAGAAGCGGCTATCATCGTATTAATTGTACTGATTGTGTTTTTGGGCAACCTGAGAGCCGGTATTATCGTGGCATCGCTGATTCCGCTGGCCATGCTGTTTGCCGTTATCATGATGAACATTTTCGGCGTAAGCGGTAACCTGATGAGCCTTGGAGCACTGGATTTCGGACTGATCGTGGACGGTGGGGTAATAGTGGTGGAAGCCGTTTTACACGGGCTGTTCATAAAGCGGATGACGCATAAGAATTTAGCTCCGCATGAGGTGGACCGTGAGGTGGAAACCTCCGCAGGAAAACTGATGAGTGCTGCGGTATTCGGACAGATGATTATTCTGATCGTATACTTCCCTATCCTTTCTCTTTCAGGAATTGAAGGAAAGATGTTCAGGCCAATGGCGCAAACAGTATTGTTTGCTTTAATGGGTGCATTTCTGCTTTCCATGACCTACGTGCCGATGATTACCTCCCTGTTGTTGAGGAAGCATAATTTTGAATTTAAATTCTCCATCCATTTCATAGAAAAACTTCAGCATATCTATGGGAAATTCCTTACCGCCATTTTGAATTATCCCCGCATAGCCATGAGTGTGGTAATCGGATTTTTCCTCTTTTCTCTGTTTATCTTTTCAAGGCTTGGAGGAGAATTTATCCCGGAACTGGAAGAAGGGGATTTTGCAGTGGATACCAGAATAATGACAGGAGCCAACCTGGGGGAAACCATCAAAACCACTCAGGAGGCTGTAGCCATGCTCGAGAACCGTTTCCCGGAGGTAGAAAAAATCATTACCAGAATCGGAGCCAGTGAAATACCTACCGACCCGATGCCCATGGAAATGACCGACCTCATGATAACCCTGAAGCCAAAAGAAGAATGGACATCGGCAGCGTCATACGATGAACTGGCAGATAAAATGTCGGCAGCCCTTGCCGAAATACCCGGACTTTCTGCAGGGTTTCAGTTTCCCATTCAGATGCGTTTTAACGAGCTGATTTCCGGCGCACGCCAGGATGTGGTATGTAAAATATTCGGAGAAAACCTCGATACCCTCACTGCCCTTGCAGCAAAAGTGGAACAGGTGATCCATTCAGTAGAAGGAACCAGGGATGTGTACATTGAAAGCATCACAGGTCTTCCCCATCTTTCGGTGAGATATCACCGGGACAGGATGGCCAAATACGGATTAAACGTTGCAGATGTCAACCGATTGATCCGAACAGCTTATGCGGGCGAATCTGCCGGTTATGTATATGAAAATGAAAGGAAATTTGATTTGGTGGTAAGGCTTGACTCTTCCCAGAGAAAAGAACCTGAGCAAATCGGGAACCTGTTTATTGCCACGCCTTCCGGTCTGCAGGTACCTTTGGCAGAAGTGGCTGAAATTGTGATCAAATCAGGCCCGCACCAGATTCAGAGGGAAGATGCAAAGCGCAGGATTATTGCCGGTTTTAACGTCAGGTCGCGCGACGTGCGTTCAGTGGTGGAAGAACTTGACAAAAAGATATCTGAAAATATGCAGTTTCCTTCCGGATATTATATCCGCTACGGAGGACAGTTTGAAAACCTCAATGAAGCTACTTCAAGGCTGGCCATTGCAGTTCCAGCCACTCTGATACTGATTTTCATTCTCTTGTTTTTTGCATTCCATTCCCTTAAATATGTGTTACTCATCTTTACGGCAATCCCTTTAAGTGCAATAGGCGGAGTATTCGCATTATGGCTGAGAGGAATGCCATTCAGCGTATCCTCCGGAGTTGGATTTATTGCCCTTTTTGGTGTGGCAGTATTAAACAGTATCGTGCTGATTTCCGAATTCAACAGGCTGAAAAAAACAAAGACCGATTTAAATGATATTATTATGGAAGGAGCCAAAACAAGGTTAAGGCCTGTGCTGATTACCGCTTCGGTGGCTTCTCTTGGTTTTTTGCCTATGGCATTGAGCCAGAGCGCAGGTGCGGAAGTTCAAAGGCCGCTGGCAACTGTTGTCATTGGCGGATTGATCAGCGCTACCTGCCTGACCCTGATAGTGATCCCTATTCTTTACAGGTGGATAGAGCGAAAAAATTTTACACCTGCCGCGCCGGTTAAAGCTGCAACCATAATGCTGTTGCTGATGCTGGGCAACGCCACACTGCAGGCGCAGAAAAGGTACAGCCTGGATGAAATCCTGCGCATAGCAGATTCTTCCAACCCTACCCTTCAGGCGGCCAGGCTGGAGAAGGCATACTGGAATACCGTTCAGTCATCCGTTTTCTCTACGCCCCAAACGGAGCTTGGACTGGAATACGGACAAGTCAACAGTCCTTCCAACGATACAAAATTGCAGCTTACCCAGGCGTTTAACCTTCCGCATGTATATCAAAGAAAAAAATCCTATTATGCATCAGAAGCAGCTTTGCAGGAAGCCGTAGTGAACCTTACTGCAGCAGAATTGCATAAAGCCATTAAGATCAGTTATTACCGCATGAGGGTACTGGAAGAAGAAAGAAAAATATATGGCCTGCTGGACTCTTTATACCGGCAATCCTTAACCGCTGCACGCAGTAGACTGGATGCCGGAGAATCCGACATTTTGGAAACGCATTCTGCAGAGATCAACCTGAACCTGGTGGCCATGCAGTTGCAGGATATTGCAGCGGATTATGCAATCGCCCAACGCGAACTGCAATATTATACCAACACCGGCATACTGTTTTACCCGGAAGAAGTAGCACCCAAAATCAACAAGCCTTCCATTCCTTTGGCAGATAATATCCCTGCACATCCCGGAATAATGTATTATCAAAGCCTGATTGACAGGCAGGAAGCAGCAGCCGAAATGGAAAAATCTGCACGCTCACCTGAAATCAGCCTGGGATATATCAACCAGTCTTTCAAGGGTTATTACAGTGAAGACGGCATCAACCAAAAACAGCTTACAGGAAGTGACCGTTTTCACTCAATAGCAGTTGTGCTGGGCATTCCCATTTTCAATAAATCTGTAAAAATGAAAATCAGGGGAATGCAGTTGCAAAGAGAAGCCCTGGAGAAAAGGAAATACGCTGAAATAAGCAGATACCTTTCCGAAGCAAAAAAGCTGGAAGAAAACATTCGCAAACTTTCCGTGCGCCTGGATTATTTTGAAAAAGAAGGTTTGGAAAAAGCCGATAAACTCATTCAATCGGCCGGATTAAGTTTCAGCCTTGGTAACATGAATTATACCGAATGGGCTGTAACCGTGAACAATGCGGTTAACCTCAAAAGAGAATATTTAAATACGCTGATGGAATACAATCAGCTTGTCATAGAATTGGAATACTTGACCCAAAACGCATTAAAATGAAATTTCAACATATCATACCCGTAATATTCTTTGCTGCCGTATCATGTGGGGAAGCTGCAGATACCCAACCCTCCTCAGAAAATTCACAAGCCGCCACAAACGATACCATCAGGCTCACCAGCGCGCAATTGCAAAATGCCCGTATTGTAATCGGGCAGGCAGAAAGAAAATCTGTTTCTGAGGAAATTCAAGTAACCGGTCATATCAATATTGCTCCGCAGAACATGGTTTCTGTAAGCTTTCCTCTGGGAGGATACCTCAAAGAAAATAAAATGCTTCCGGGCACCCGCGTTAGAAAAGGAGATGTATTGGCAGTTATTGAACACAATGACCTGATTCAGTTGCAGGAAAATTATCTGATTGCCAGAATCGAACTTAAAACACTGTCTGAAAACCTTGAAAGGCAAAGGCAGCTGAACCGGTCTAAAATCAGTTCCGATAAAGTATTGCAGGAAGCAGAAGAAAAATATCAAACGCAAAAAATTAAATTGAAAAGCCTTGAAGAGAAGCTGAAACTGATTGGCATTTATCCGGGTGATTTGAATGAAGGAAACATTTCCCGTGCGGTGGCCCTTCGCGCCCCCATTTCGGGGTATGTTTCAAAAGTAAATTTCAACAGCGGAAAATACCTGCAGCCCAATGATGAAATCTTTGAAATCATTAATCCTGAAGGATTGTATGCAAACCTTGTTGCTTTTGAAAAAGACCTTCATAAAATAAAAGTCGGCAATGAGGTAATTGTAAGAAGTGACCATAGCGATGAAGCATACAAAGCTCAGGTGAAAATGCTTACACCGGGTATTAGTGAAGACCGTACAGCCACCGTAATATGCGACCTACAGAATCCATCCGGGGAAATCTTCCCGGGAATGTTCGTAACCGCTACCATCTATTCCCGGCCAAGGGAAGTATTGGTAATAGCGGAAGAAGCTTTAATCAGAAAAGGTGATGAAAACTTCCTGCTTGAAGCCATAACAGACTCCGTTTTTGTTCCCGTTCCGGTAATTCCGGGATTTAAAAGCCGCAACCTTATTTCCATTATTCCACAAAATGACCACGAGCTGGAAGGGAAAAGGTTTATAGTAAAGAACCCGTTCAGGGTGATGGGGATGTTGAATAAAGAAGAAGAATAAAAGGACATTCGATTTACGACATACGACATACGATTTAGGATTCCGTAATCAATTCCTAATGCTCAAATCCTCATTGTCATCCTGAGCGCGGCGAAGGATTAAGGGTGGCGGGTAGATATAATGCAAAAAGTCTGCGTTCAAAACCGCAGACTTTTTTATCAAAGTAAAGGGCTTAATGCCTATTCCTGATTAACTTCTCTATTTCTACCGCAAAGAACACCAGGCTTCCTGCGCACAGGCTGATGGCCAGCTCTTCCATACTCAATGGTGTGGTTTTGAAAATTTCATTGGCGATGGGCAGATATACAATAGCAATTTGTAACAATAACGTTCCGAATACTGCAAGGAACAGCGGGAAATTGGAGAAGATACCCTGTTTGATTAATAATTCCTTTTCACTCTTTATTCCCATAATATGTCCGAGCTGGGCAACGGATAATACAAAGAACACCATGGTTCTCCATACCCCTTCTTCTTTTCCTGCAAAGTGAATAGCCCAGTACTGCACACCGAGGGTGACGGCAGCCATAAAAATTCCCGCCCAAATGATATGCACCCCTACTCCTCTGGAGAAAAAGCTTTCATTGGTTGGACGAGGAGGACGATCCATTACATCTTTTTCAGCCTGCTCTCTGGCAAGTGCTAACCCCGGAACACCGTCGGTAACAAGGTTAATCCACAAGATATGAATGGGCAAAAGCGGGATGGGCATGCCCAACAGCGGAGCGGAAACTATGGTGAGAATTTCTGCACTGTTGCAGGTCATAATATACTTGACAAATTTGCGGATGTTATCGTAAATTCTCCTTCCCTCCGATACTGCTTTTACGATGGTGGCAAAGTTGTCATCCAGCAATATCATATCAGAAGATTCCTTGCTCACATCCGTCCCATTAATACCCATGGCAATACCAATATCCGCCCTTTTGAGCGAAGGAGCATCATTCACACCATCGCCGGTCATGGATACATAATGTTTCTTCTTCTGAAGCGCTTTTACAATGGATAATTTTTGTTCGGGAGATACCCGTGCATATACCCTGATATTTTCAACTTCTTTTTCAAATTCTTCTTCACTCATCTTTTCGAGTTGCACACCGGTTACCACCTTTTCTTTTTCTTCGGATAAAATACCTATTTCTTTGGCAATAGCCGCCGCCGTGGAAGGATGGTCGCCGGTAATCATCACCACATGAATGCCTGCAGTTTTACAATGCTTTACCGCCTCTTTTACCTCTTCTCTCGGAGGATCAATCAAACCGGTAATACCAATAATCTTGAGTTCTTTTTCAACTTCTTCGCCGGAAAAGTTTTCAGGAAGCTGCTCCAGCAGACGGTAACTATAAGCCAGCACTCTTATTCCTTCTTTAGCCATTTTTTCCGAGCCTTCTGTCAGCCCTTCTTTGTTTTCTCCTTCCATTAGCCTGTTCATCACCGCCTCTGTTGCACCTTTGGTAAGCACAAGATACTTACCATCGTAACGGTGAACGGTAGTCATGAGTTTGCGGTCAGAGTCAAATGGAATTTCTTTTATCCTTTTAAATCCGTTCCGTACTTCCCGGTATTTTTCCGGAGAATATTTTTTAAAGAAATATTCCACCATGGCTACTTCTGTGGGGTCTCCTACCAGCTTGCCTCCGGCAGAAAGTTTTACATCGTTGTTCAAAGCCATGGCCAGGTCGAGCAGGGAAATATCTTCCGCAATTTGCAATTCCTCCAGAGGATGCTGATCTACCACTTCCATTTTATTCATGGTAAGGGTGCCGGTTTTGTCGGTACAGATATAGGTAACCGACCCCAATGTTTCCACTGCAGGAAGTTTTCTTATCAGCGCATTCTTTCTTACAAGTGCTCCTGCGCCCTGGGCAAGCGTAATCGTAATCAATGCGGGCAATGCCTCAGGTATGGCCGCTACTGCAAGCGATATGGAAACCAGCAGCATATCAAGAGGTTCCTGCCCCTGTATCAGCCAGCCCGAAAGGAATAATAATGCACATATTCCCAGGATGATGATGGAAAGGTATTTTCCGAAAGTGCTCATCCTTCTTTGCAAAGGAGTAGACATTTCGTCTTCCTGCAACATGCTGGCAATTTTGCCTATTTCGGTTTTCATGCCGGTAGCCACCACTACTCCCAAACCTCTTCCGTTGGTTACCAGGGTGCTTTTATAAGCCATATTGTGGCGGTCGCCCAGCGGGATATCTTCCTCCACCATTGTTGCGGCATTTTTATCGCTGGCCACCGACTCCCCCGTAAGTGCAGATTCGTCAATTCTCAAACTATACACTTCCATCAAACGGACATCGGCCGGAACGGCATTTCCGGCTTCCAGTTTCACCACATCTCCCGGCACCAGTTCGGCAGAAGGAATATTATGCAATTTTCCATCTCTGATTACATGCGCCTGTATCATGGCCATTTTCTTCAGGGCTTCCATGGCATTTTCTGCACGGTATTCCTGAATAAAGCCAATCACTGCATTCAGTACCACAATCACCAGAATAATAATGGTATCGGTGAGGTCTCCGGCAATTCCTGAAATGACGGCCGCTACCATCAATACCAGAATCATGAAATCTTTAAACTGACTGATGAAAATTCCCAGGGGAGTCTTTTTTTTCTTCTCTTCCAGTTCGTTGGGGCCATATTCTTCCAGCCTTTTCTTCGCTTCTTCTTCGGAAAGACCCGTGGAGGAAGTTTGCAATTCTTCTAATATTTCCTTTAATTCCTTCTGGTGATAAGCCATAAACTACTGATTATAAATGACTGTGAAAGTTAATTAAAATACAGGGGGCAGGGAAATTATGGTTTCTGCCCAATTAAATCATAATTAACAATAGTTCACGAAAGTATTCGTTATTTTTGTATCACATATTGTATTACTTAAATGAAATTATTGGCTTCCATAAAACATTTTTGCATAGCAAACTACCGGGTATCCTCATGCCCGGTGAACTGTTTTCCGGGAGCTCCACCCACTTCAGCTTATAAAGCCTTTAGTAATTAATCCCCGGACAAGCATTGCTCCGGGGGGCATTCTTTAAACTTTTTCAACATTATTTTAATACTATTAAAATGGCACGGAAATCTACGATTTCGGGAAGTACAATTTTTATTCTGGCTTTAGCCCTGTTAAACGTTTTATTGATTACAGGTGGCTTTTACGGATTTACCACATTGTTCTGGTGGCTGATGCTTACCCTCCCCTTGCTGGCATTGGGAATTTACGATGTTGTGCAAAAAAAACACGCCATTGTAAGGAATTATCCTATTGTTGGCCATTTAAGGTATATGTTCGAATCTATCCGTCCCGAAATCAGGCAGTATTTTTTTGAATCCGACCTCGACGGAAAACCATTCAGCAGAAGGCAGCGATCTGTTGTATATCAGCGTGCCAAAAACCAGAAGCAAACCGTAGCCTTCGGAATGCAGGCCGATCCTAACCAACCGGGTTATGAATGGGTTGCCCACTCCGTATATCCTACTACCCTAACCGAAGAAGATTTAAGGGTAACCATCGGAAACCGTCAGTGTTCCCGGCCTTATAACGCCAGCATTATAAATATTGGCGCTATGAGTTACGGAGCTTTAAGTAAAACTGCCATTACCGCCCTCAATGAAGGTGCCCGTATGGGTAAATTTGCCCACAATACCGGTGAAGGGGGAATCAGTCCGTATCATCTTTTAGGAGGCGATCTGATCTGGCAAATTGGTACAGGATATTTCGGATGCCGGAATGCGGAGGGGAATTTTGATGAAGAGAAATTCCGTAAAAATGCCCTGCGCCCTCAGGTGAAAATGATTGAACTTAAGCTTTCCCAGGGAGCAAAACCCGGCCACGGAGGCATTCTTCCTGCAGCCAAGAACACGCCGGAAATTGCTGCCATCAGAAGCGTTATTCCGGGAACAACCGTAAAATCTCCGGCCCATCACAGCGCGTTTAATTCGCCTGAAGGATTACTGGTTTTTCTTAAAAAGATGAGGGATTTATCCGATGGAAAACCAGTCGGGTTTAAAATTTGTATCGGGGATAAAAAAGAATTTACCGATATCCTGGATGCCATCATTACCACAGGTATCATTCCCGACTTTATTTCGATTGACGGCGCCGAAGGCGGAACCGGGGCCGCACCTCTTGAGTTTACCGATTACCTGGGTATGCCGCTGTATGATGCACTGGCATTTGTTACCACAGAACTTGAAGCAAGAGGGCTGAAAGATGAAATTAAAATTATCGCAGCCGGAAAAATCGTAACCGGTTTTGATATTCTGAAAGTTATTGCCCTTGGAGCATCAGCCATATACAGTGCAAGAGGAATGATGCTCAGTCTGGGCTGTATTCAGGCATTGGTGTGCGACAGCGGTAAATGTCCTGTGGGTGTTGCCACTCAGGATCCCAAACTTTACAAAGCCCTGGACCCTACCGATAAAAAAGTAAGGGTGGCAAATTTCCACGCCAATACCATTGAAGCCACAAAAGAAATTATGGAAGCCTGCGGCATGAAATCGCTTAAAGATGTAAAACCCTCTAAGTTTTTCAGGAAAATTAACGAACTGGAAACTAAAAGCTTTGAGGAAATCTATTTCAGAAAAGAAAAACCATTACAAGTTAAACCTTTTCAAACCACTTTAAATTAAAGCCATGAATACTACTACGCAAACAGCGCCATTGATATTGAGCAAGGAAGATTTTGATTTGTTGAAAACCTACCTCAGAGGGGGTATCGACAGTTCTTCCTTCGACCGCAAAAATGCAGAAGCTTTGGAAGCGGAGCTCGACAGGGCGACCATAATAAAAGACCAACCCTTTCCCGAAGATGTGGTAAGGATTAATTCCAAAGTCACCATCAGGAATGAAAAACAAAATAAAATCATGGAAATCACGTTGGTAATTCCTTCACAAGCCGATGTGAAAGAAAAGAAGATTTCCGTGATGGCACCTATTGGCACAGCTTTAATAGGCTTCAGAAAAGGCCAGCAGGTAAAATGGAAATTACCGGCAGGTGAAACATTGTTAACCATATTGGATGTGAAAAATCCGTCCGATTAAAACTGTATATGACTATGGCGTATTTAATGCTTTTTGCTGTATTTCTGGGTTTAGTGTTGTATGCAGTTATCGATTACAAGATTACTGCCAAGAGAGACAGAAGAATTTATAAAGATTACCTGACCAACAAAAAATTACTGGAAAGACAACTCCGACAAAAACATTCCGAAACAAACTTCAATCTGGAATGAATTCTTAAAATGAAAGCTGCCCGGGGGGCAGCTTTCATTTTGATGATAGTTGAATAAGAATTTTTAAAAGCACAGGCCGCCTGCCATCAGAAATATATTGCATATCACGAAAATCATCCCCTCTCCTGACTTTTCTCGCCCTTGGGGTTTTCCAAATACCTTAACTTTCCGCAATATTATAAAACCGAATATATGAGCAGCCCGAATTATATTTCAGCCGATGAAGCAGTAAAAAAAATACAATCCGGAAACAGGGTATTTATTCACGGTAGTGCAGCCACACCGGTACATCTGGTAAAAGCCATGCAAAAGCGCCATAAAGAACTGAAGGACGTGGAACTGGTGAGCATATCCACTTTTGGCAACCTCGACCTGAATAATCCTGAATACAGGGACTCATTTTTCATGAACTCTCTTTTTGTTTCTTCCAATACAAGGGCCATATCCAACAGCGAAAGAGGAGATTATGTTCCTGTATTTCTCAGCGAAATTCCCAGGTTGTTCTATAACAATTACCTGCCCATAGATGTAGCCATGGTACAGGTTTGTCCGCCTGACAAACACGGATATGTTTCGCTCGGCCCATCCGTGGATATAGCCAGGGCAGCCGTACGAACAGCAACAATTAAGATTGCCCAGGTAAACCCTAAAATGCCCCGTACCCATGGGGATAGTTTTATTCATATCAAAGAATTTGATTCACTGGTTTGGCATGAAGAAGACCTTCCTGAAGTGGATTACGGTGAAAAAGCCAATGAAAAGGCCGAAAAAATAGGAAAATATATTGCAGAACTGATTGAAGACGGTTCAACCATTCAAACCGGCATTGGCAATATACCCGACCAGGTATTGAAAAACCTCACCAACCATAAACATCTTGGTTTGCATACGGAAATGTTTTCTGACGGCGTGATTCCATTAATTGAATCAGGAGTTATTGATAACAGCAGGAAAAAAGTTCACCCGGGATTTTCAGTTACCAGCTTTCTTGCAGGCACAAGAAAATTGTACGATTTCGTAGATGACAACCCAATGGTAAGAGTACTGGACATAGCTTATGTAAACGATACTCATGTAATCAGGAAATTACAGAAGATGGTAGCAATAAACAGTGCGCTGGAAATAGATTTAACCGGCCAGGTTTGCGCCGATTCCATCGGTACTTACCAATATTCAGGTATCGGTGGCCAGATGGATTTTATTCGTGGTGCTTCGCTTTCTGAAGGAGGTAAACCCATCATAGCATTACCTTCCGTAACCAGCAAAGGGATATCCCGTATTGTTCCTACTCTAAAACCCGGTGCAGGCGTGGTGACCACCAGAGGACATGTACACTGGGTGGTTACGGAATACGGAAGAGTAAACCTGTTTGGGTTAAACCTGAAACAAAGAGCAAAAGCATTAATTAACCTTGCACATCCCGATCATCGCGAAGCACTGGAGAGGGCAGTTTATGAAAGATTTTCATCGAAATAATCACATTATAAAGCTTAAAAAAGCCACCATAAAGGTGGCTTTAATTTTTTCTGAATGCTAGCGGTTTTCATCCACTCTGAAGGATACTTTACATATTACCCCGTAAGATTCTATCTTTCCGTCTTTCACATGAGCTTTCATATCCTTAACATATACCGAATCAATGTTTTTAATGGTTTTGGAAACTTCTGCAACGCAGCTTTTCACTGCATCATCAAAACTGTTGGGAGAGGATGAGATAACCTCCAGAACTTTTACGATAGCCATAACTGTAATATTTAAGTTTTAAAAATAAATTCCTTTTCAAAAGGCAGATGCCCGTAAAACATGATGAGGGTAAACATGCAATATCTCTACCAACCGGTTAACCGGATTGACCACAATGCAAAGGGGGTTTGCAGGGCAGTTTAGAACAGTGCAGGGGAATAATTTTCAGTAGGAAAACGGAATGTTATATCAGGATAAATGAGGTCATATACACCCATCAGTTGGCCTGTAGGTTAATATACAGCAGATTTTGCTAACCGTCAAATTTTTTGCAGGGAGTCAGGCTTCCTGATCATTACTCTGAAATCCATTTAACCTGAGTAACAGATTTTTAATCCAATCCGGAGTTTGGGTTCTTACCTGAACAGCTTTTATTTGATTATTCTGCCTTTCTTCCTTTTCTGATCCGTTCTTTGGTTTTTCAAGGTTATTGTCCATTGTAATCAACATTGGAAGAGGATGCGTTGCGGGTAATTTTTGCCTGTTCATATCCTGACCGGAGCCTGTTTCGGCAAATTCGGCAAATATGGTTTCCTCTTCAAAGTTAGCAGGAATAGGCTCCTCCTCTGAGTCACCTGAATATACAGCAATTGCCACAGAGGTAATAACAAGTAACTTTTTCATCGCAGTATATTTTTAATACAACCAGAGGATACAAAGAAAATATGGGAGAGCCTGAAAAAAAATGAGAAAAATCAAATTGATTTACGATTTACGACAAAAAGTTTACGATTTACGATGTAGGATTTTTTAAGAATGGGAGTTATCAGGCATTTACCATTACCATTTATCAATTATCCATTACCAAACAGAATGCTGTTACAAGAAAAATTTTTTAATTCTTCAACCATTCCCAATCGCTATTGTAAATTCCCTTAAAGGTCTTTCTTTACAAATCTGCGCAAAGACAATAAAGTAGGAATAACCATCCACATCAAAAGAATGGCGGAGGAATAAACCATACCGAATCCGCTGCCGAAGAACTGCCTGAAAACTGCCTGTGTATATCCCATCATGGCTGAAATATCGAGTTTGAGCAAAAGCATAATCCTAGCTAAATCAACAGGATTAAGGGAAGCAAATACTATCATTGCTTTTTCCATTGGATAATCGGCAAATTGAAATAACAGGAAAAGCACAAGGGAATCAAATATCAGTGCAAAGTAGAGCCAAAGTAAAATAGCTACCCCTATGCCCTTTGCCTTATCCCTAACATATACCGATGCAAGCAGGGCTATGGAAACAAATACAAGGGTAAGCGCTAATCCGGATATTATGAGCACCAACCCTTCCTGTGAAAAATGGAAAAGCATTATCGGAATTCCCACTCCTATCAGAAATGCCAGCATAAGGGCAATGGATAGTCCGGCAAAAATGCTCAACCACAATCCCGAACGCCTTATAGGCTGGGAAACCATTAGTTCTATAAACTCAGAAGCATTATATACATATATAGTGGAGAATATAATGCTGATAAGGGGAACGATAATCAGCACAATGGTGATCAGGCTCAACAACCCTTTGGTGGGATTGTTTTCCAGGCTGAATACGGAAAAGGATATCAATAAAAGAAAGAATGCGTAAGCTATGATGATTTTGTTCTTTAATATATCCAGTATGACGTATTTGACAATTTTTTTCATGATCGGGATTATTTGTTTTTCATAATACTGGCCACCACTTTAGACAATCTGTCTTCTCCGGTAACCTTTTTAAGTTCATCCACATTTTTATGAAACCTGATTTCACCCTCCTGCATATAAATCACTTCGGAAACCAGTTCATCAAGATCACTGAGGATGTGGGAGGTAATAAGTACCAGCTTTCCTTTTTTTCTTTCCTCAACAATCTTATGTTTTAAAATTTCAGATGATTCAGGATCCAATCCCGCTGTGGGTTCGTCAAGAATAAGCACTTTAGGGTTAAATAGGAAGGCTATTGCAGCACTGACTTTTTGCCTTGTTCCCCCTGAAAGCGTACGCATCCTTTTATTCAGGATACTTTTAATATTAAAAAGTTCTATCAGTTCATTATCAATTTCAGCATCGGGCGATTTCCTTAAATCCTTAATCATATCCAGCACCTGTGCGATGGTCATATTATCAGGATAACGTCCTATCTGGGGCATATAACCGATATGCTTTCTATATTCCCAGTGATGCTGAATATTATGTTTGTCAAAAGTGATAAATCCACTGTCAGGCACCACCATTCCAAGCAGGCATTTAATAAGGGTGGTTTTTCCCGAACCATTTGGCCCAATCAGTGCAACAGCCTGTCCTGCATTACAGGTTACGGATACATTATTTAATACTATGAGACGTCCGAAACTTTTTGATACGTTGTTGGCAATTATCATAGCTTTACGGGTTTCATGAGCGGTTGCTCGTCAATAAGGTTTTCAGGAGTCATTCCCGGAAGAACTTTTTCAGCTTTATCCAGAAGAGTGATCATAAAACTTCGGAAAAGCATCATGGTGGAGGGATTTCTTTCTACTATCATCGAATACAGGCTTACCGGCCGGTATGGAACATCTCCTATCCCATCACGGTTCAAATCGAAACCTTCATATTTATCCCAGTAATTCTTATCGTATTTATTCAGGCTGCGGGAACCGTTGGTGGCCACATCAAAAGAATTACCAATAAAATTATTCGATTGAATGAGATTGTTATCACAACTGGCCTGAATTTTCAATCCCCATCCGTTGCTTTCAAATTTATTCCTGATAATTTTCGTACGGCTGGTACCTTCCATATGAATACCACTGGTGTTCCGGTAAAAATGGTTTCCTTCTATATGGCTGTCTGAAATATCTTTTAATAAAATTCCATAAGAAGAATTACCCCAGTTTTCAGCAAATAGGTTATTCAGCATGGTAACATCCCGGGTATACATAACCGAAACCCCTGCTCCATTGTTTCTGAAAATATTGTTGATATAAGTATCGGAATGAGAAAACATAAAATGCAGGCCATACCGGGAATTACCATGGCTGTTATTTCCTTTAATCAGAGAGTGGGTAACGAATTCAAAATAAATTCCGTCTCTATGGCCGCTTATTTCATTGTTTAATATCGTAAGGCTGTCGCTTCTCCAGCAGTGAATGCCATTTGCAGACTGCAATTTTTCGGAAGCATTGGATACAATATAATTTCCTTCCACCACAATATGTTTGGCCCACTGAATGTAAACTCCAAAAAAGTTGTTCAGGAATTTGTTTCGCAATATGCGAACGTTTTTTGTACCATACACTTTAAGAGCAGCAATATCAAGGTATCCTGAATGCCCTCCGTTTTGAAAAACCAACCCTTCAATAGTTACACCATCCGCCTTGATGCCCATTATTTCGTCTTTCGCATTACCATCCAGGCGAGGATAACCTATCCCTTTTATGTATAATGGTTTATTCACTTCAATATTACCTTCCTTATAAACACCTTCTTGAATAAGAATGGTATCTCCTGAGGCAGCCATGCCGATGGCGGAGCTGAGGGATGCCAAGGCAGTACCTTTTTTTACCACCCAGGTTTTCTGTGCGGCAAGGCTTCCACAAAAAAGCAGGAAAAATATGGAAAGAAAAATTCTCATGTTAATAAAAATATTTTTCATTAGGTACCCATTCTCCCATCAACCTGTCTTTAAAATATTCGGCCGAATCTTTGCTGATGAAAAATGCGGTATTGGATCCCATTGGGCTGCGGAGTTCCTCACTGGTTATCAGATAGCCGTGTGAAGCTTCATGCAACTCTCCGGAGGAAAAGTCGGTAACAAATACCTTACTCCCTTCCTGGTCATTAAACTCAGGGGAATGCAGGAAAGATTTCATGCATTCCAGATCGTCAAAAACATAAATTTTCCCTTTGGATGAAACCAGTTCCGATGCAAACCGGATATCCGTTACAGTCATTTTGCAATGGGCACAACTGTCTTCTCCCGGAACAACCGGCCTCGGCCCGGATGAACAGGAAGTCAAGCACATTAATGCCATCATCATTGCGAGGATAGTAACTGCCCTCCGCGATTTACGAATGTTTTTAACTTCCAAAATGCCACCTATCAGCAGCAATACACCGCTTCCCAGAATTATCCATCCTCCTGTATCGGGAATAGAATAGGCACCAAAATTCAGGAGTTGTTTAAATCCGAAAAGAGGAGGCTGATAGGCCATTCCCGGAACTTTAATAGGAGCGGTTGGATCAAGGTTATGTCCGTAATTATAATTCCACCGGTAAAAATCTATCATGGATATCATTCCAAAAAGAACAAAAAATCCTGCATAGGAAAAATAAAACCATTTTCGGTTAACCAGGAAAGTGAGAATTCCAAAAATTGCCAGTGCGCCCAACAAGTACGGCAATACCTGAAACTCTACGAAATCTTTGGTGGCCAGTTTTTTCATTCCGATATAATGGTTCAGCCCGTTGATGATTTCAACATCACCATCCAGTTTATCTGCTCTTATCAACAGTTCCAAACCTTCAGGATATTGCGGAGCATCCAGTTCAATTCTCCATATGGGCACAAAAAGGGTAAGAATAAGCAACAATCCGCATATTAAAGCCAGTATTCTTGGCAGGGGAGATATTTTCTTATTCATTTATAAAAATTTAAAAATCCATTCAGTCGCCCCTTACCCTTCAGGTATGGGGCGACTGAATGGGTATATATTAATTTCCTTCGCTACCTGCAGGTGGAGTTGCTGGATTTTCTCCCAGGCTGAATGTTAAGGGAACATTGCTTCCTTTGGGTGAAACTCTTACATAACCCGACATTTCCTGATGCAGTGCACTACAGAAGTCGGTACAATAAATTGGGAATACTCCTGTTTCCTTAGGTTCCCATTTAAGAGTTACGGTTTCTCCCGGCATAATTAAAAGCTCGGCAGTAGTAGCACCTTTGATAGCAAAACCGTGAGGCACATCCCAATCCTGTTCAAGGTTGGTAACGTGGAAGTATACTTCATCTCCTACTTTAACCCCTTCAATATTATCAGGGGCAAGGTGCGACCTGATGGCAGTCATATACACATGAACTTTATTGCCTTCTCTGACTACCCTTGCATCTTTTTCACCTTTAGTTGCCCTTGGATGTTCGTTTTCTTCAATGGGGAAGAATTTCACAGATTTATCCATGATCAGGTTGGCAGGAGCACCCTGTGCATAGTGGGGCTCGCCAATGGTTGGATGATCAAGAAGCAATTGAATTTTTTCTCCACTGATATCAAATATCTGAGCTGACTGGGATAATTCCGGACCGGTGGGAAGGTATCTGTCTTTGGTAATTTTATTGTATGCCACCATGTATTTACCAAAAGGTTTTCTGGAATCTCCTCCGGGAATCATCAGGTGTCCGATAGAATAATAAGTAGCCACCCTGTCTACTATTTGCAAATCGCTTAACCTCCATTTCACAATTTCGGAAGAGACAAAGAATGAAGTATAAGCATTTCCTTTTCCGTCGAATTCGGTATGCAGCGGACCAAGGCCCGGTTTTTCTACTTCTCCGTGAAGAGCAGATTCATATTTAATTACAGGCAAGCCGTCGTACTCTCCTTCAAACTCACCATTTGCAATGGCATTCTGAATTTTGGTAAAAGAAAACACGGGAATCAGTGCTGCAAGTTTACCACTTCCCACAATATATTCTCCTGAAGGATCTACATCACAACCATGTGGAGATTTAGGGCAGGGAATAAGGTAAACAAGGTCTTCGAATTCTTTGGGATCAAGTTGCAACACTTCCTCAACGGTAACTGAAGTAGCAGAATGGGTTTTTTCATCAAACCTGTTGATAACATGTTTGCCGGGTACTTTTTTCCCCTTACCTTGTTTGATATATTCTTCTGCCTTTTTCCAGTTCACGGCCATTATAAAATCTTTGTCGTTTCTGGAAGCATTTACTTCAAGCAGGGAATATGCCTGTTCGGAATTGTAACAGGAGAAGAAAAACCATCCGTGGCTTGGACCTTTACCGGCATGACTCAGGTCGAAATTCACACCAGGTGTTACCAGCTGGAAAGCAATGTCCATATTTCCATTTTCGGGGTTTACTCTGATGAAGGAAAGGGTTCCTTTAAAAGTTTCTTTATAACTGGAAATAGGAACATCAGTATTACTTCCAATGGGCACACTGAACCTTGTACCTGCAACTACATATTCGGTATTTTCTGTAATAAAAGGTGAAGAGTGGTTTCCTGCACTGTTAGGAATTTCAATAATCTCGGCAGTGCGGAAAGTCCGGAGGTCGATACGGGCAACTCTTGGAGTATTGTTACCATTTACAAAAACCCATCTTCCGTCTACTTCCCCATTGGTTTGAGAAAGGTTCACGTGGTGAAGGTCATCCCAGGGAACAAATCCGTGAGTGGTGTTCAGCATGGGTTTGGTTTCTTCACTGTATCCCCATCCTTTTTCAGGGTCTACGGAAAACACGGGGATTACACGCAATAACCTTCCCGAAGGTAATCCGTAAACTGAAAGCTGGCCGCTGAAACCTCCCGAAACGAAGCTGTACATTTCATCGTATTGTCCAGGAGGTACATATACGCGTGAAGCAGCATCACCACTTACGGCTCCGCTTGCATCTCTGGGCTTACAGGAGGTGTAACTAAAAGCAAGGCCTCCCATTACCAGCAAGCTTAGCAGTAGTTTACTCATTTTCATTTTTAAAATTTTTAGGAATTAATAATTATGGTTTAGTGGTTGATAACATCTTATTGCACTCCGTCATTTTCCCGCATGAATTCCAGTAATGATCTTGCATCATTGTCAGATAAATTCTGGTTGGGCATTCTAACCAAACAGATCTCCAGTTGCGCCTGAGCTTTTGGATCAAGAGCGAGCATTTCATCCACATTGGTAATGAAATTCATAATCCACTCAGGGCTGTTACGTTTTGTCACTCCGGCCCAACCGGGTCCCACAAGCTTTTCATCATTAAGTTTGTGACAGGATGCACATTTCACCTCATAAATCTGTTTTCCCTGGGCAGCAAGTTCCTTGTTTAATGTAGGTTCAAGTTCAACATGCGTAAATTTTCCTTTACCCCTTGCAGTATCATAATCTACACCTGCTTTACCAGAAGGAACATTCGAAGTTGTATTATTTGAATTGTCTGAGTTTTCTTCGCCTGAGTTGCAAGCATAAATTGCAAAAGCAACGGCAGCGATAATGAGCATTTTTTTCATTATTGTTTATTTGAAAGGTGAGGAAATACAAAAGAAATTCTTACCACATAAAATCTATATGATAAAACTCATAAGAATAAAGGATTATAATTACATCCCTTCAAAACATTCACCCGCAGAAAGGATGACGGATTAATAAATGTGGCAACATTATTTAGGGGAGGTTCTTGTAAATAAAAAATCTATTGCAATGACTATCCTTCTTCATTAAAGTTATTGAATTATAATTTTCAAAACAAGAATAAGAAGATGAAAAATCTGACACATAATCACTTACATTTGTATTGCCCTCTCCCGCATCATTTGAAAACCTCATTCCAACCATCCATTCATGACTGTTTTAAAATCAAAAAGCTGGATTACCATCTCCCTTTTCAATCTTTTCATTGTTGCATTATTGGGAGTACTGATGCGCTATAAAATAGCATATTCCTTTCCGTGGGCCGACCAGAAAAACCTTTTGCACGCGCACTCACATTTTGCTTTTACAGGATGGGTAACCATGGCTTTAATGGCCATGATGGTACAAAGATTATCCTATGACCTCCGGGAAAATATGTTTTCCGGTTACAAGGTTATATTCCTGTTTAACTTAATCAGTGCTTACGGCATGTTGTTCTCTTTCCCCTTTCAGGGATATGGGCCCATCAGCATTTCTTTCTCCACATTGTCCATCTTTACAGGATTTGCATTTGCTGTTAAATTCCTGAAAGATTCCGGAAGAATAGCATCCCACTCTTCCACTCCATGGTTCAGGGCAGCATTATTTTTTAACGTCATCTCTGCTTTGGGTGCTTTTTATATGGCATATATGATGGCTACAAAAACAGCTACCAATACAAAATATCTTTCCTCTCTGTACTATTTTCTACATTTTCAGTATAATGGCTGGTTCATATTCGGTTGCATGGGATTATTGGTTCCCTGGCTGGAAGCTGCAGGAATAAAACCCTCCAAACTGAAAGCTGTTTTTTACACCCTTACCATATCATGCCTGTTTGCCTATTTTCTTTCGGCAATCTGGTTACCCATACCGGCCTGGATTTTTGTCCTGGTAATTGCTTCAGCCATTGTGCAATGCCTTGCATGGGCCTACCTGCTGAAAGAAATCGTTCTACATAAATTTGCCTTAAATTCCATTATTCCAAAGAGCTCAAAATGGGTACTGATAATATCCTGCATTGCCATAAGTATTAAATACCTCCTTCAGTTAGGAACTGCAATACCGGAACTAAGTAAAATTGCTTTAGGATTCAGACCCATTATCATCGGTTATCTTCATTTAGTATTACTTGGGGTGGTTAGTCTTTTCTTACTGGGTTATTGCTTTGCAACAGAAGCTTTAAAGAGTTCGGCTTATAATAAAACAGGCCTTGCAGTTTTTACTTCAGGTATTATTCTTAATGAAGTTTTACTCGCCATACAGGGAACAGCAGCATTATATTATTTCCCCATCCCCTTCATTAATGAAGCTTTATTGGTTGCCGCGATGGTATTATTACTGGGAGGTATTACCTTATGGACGGGTAGCCTGAAAAAGCATAAGAATTAAATCAGGAAATCAGGTAGGCAATCCCTTCATTTACAGGGTTACAAAGATCCCTTATGGTATTACCGGCAAAAATTTCATTCAGTTTTGTACGCACTACCATATATTCATTATGGATAGGACATGGCCTTTCTGAAGAACAGTGAGTAAGCCCCAACCCACAACCCGTAAAAAGATCGTTACCATCGATTGCAAGAATAATATTCTTAGCGGGTTGGTTCATTTGATGCTCACTGATGTAAAACCCTCCACCGGGTCCTTTCAGGCTGTGAATTACCTTTTGGCGAACCAGCTGCTGAAGGATCTTTCCAACAGTATGCTCATTGGCTCCGATAAAATCAGCAACTTCCTTTAAAGAAGACTTTTCATCTTTTCCTGATCTTGTTGCCAGATATATCACTGCCTTTACGGCGGTTTTACACATATTACTCAGCATGCTCATCTATTGGTTTAGAATAGTTTTTCCTTTTGGGGAAATCCTATCTGATGTCCAGGGAGGATCAAAAGTAAGATTGATTTTTATTTCGTGGCCAGGAAATTTTATCTTCAATGCCCTTTCCACGGCCTCGATGATAGCTTCTCCCATCGGACAAAACCTGGTGGTTAAAGTCATGCTGCAAAAAATCATCTTTGCCGCTTTATCTACGTCCAGTTGGTAAATTAATCCCAGATCTATCACACTCAGACCGGTTTCAGGGTCAGGAACCATCTCCAAAACTTTTGAGGCCATTGTTGCAAATTCAATATCATTGGTAATTATATTCATTTCATGTTCGAATATTGTACACGGTAAATATTCACGGCATAACAGCAACCCGATAACAGCAGCAGTGATGAAGAAAAAATCATCAAAGGCTGCCACCTGCCCATTATGGACAAACCAAACAATACAAATCCTGTCATATAAATCAAAGCCATGGCATTGAACAGCTTTTTACTGTATAATGCTGATGGCTGAGGAATGGTTCCTGCTCCTGCGAAGTGCCTGAACTGTTCATTCCATATGATAAAAGGAATTGTTTTAAAGCTCATACCCAATATGATCAAACTGATCCATCCGAAAAATATCAGAAAACCATATTGTTGAATCAACGCTGCTTGTCCGGAAGGGGATTGATTAAAAATCAGCATACATATCAAAGAACAAACAGGCAGCAAAATCAATGCAAGTGAGAGTAAAGAAAGTTTTAAAGGAGCTTCGGTTTTCTTTCTCAGCCTCATTTTCCGGCATTGATAAAAATACCGGGCAAGCATTACCAAAGCGGAAAATATCATACCTACAGGAATCAGGTAAAACACTTCATCCATTTCCATTAAAAACAGCAGCGCAAAACAGATAACGGAGAAATTCATAAGAACCAATACTACCTTCAAAATCCGGTCATTCCTGTACTTTGAAATCATAAACATGGGCACCAACCTGGCGGCCACTCCTGTAACCAGCAACAAAAACCACCCGGCAATTCCGATATGCGCATGAAAAGAAAGAAAATACAATGAATCTTTTGAAAGTATGTTAAGTGAAAAGTTTAGCACTAGCAGCAAACCTATTCCGGCCGTAAGCAGCAACCATACAATGGAATAAACGATATAAGCAGCATGGATATCGGAAAATTTTCCTTTTTTAACGGTAAAAAGAATATTGAAAAAGAATACCCATACTCCCAGGTTAATCAGCACAGCGCCGGCCTGCATCGTCATTCCCATATCGAATTTCAGGAAACCATAAGAAAGAAGAGGAATTCCTGTAGCTGTTAATACAAAGGAAATTTTGGCCAGTTTTTCACTGAATAAACTTTGTTCTGCAAAAACAGGAATGAGTTGATATACCGAACCTATAATCATCATGGTTCCCCAACCTAAAGCCATGATATGAGTGACAGTCAGAAGTACGGGTTCAAAATAATGCCTGGGGAATTTAAAACTTGATATCAGCAACAACACCAGTGCCACTAAAAATGCCAGGCTTGCATAGTTAAAAAAAGGCTTAACTACAGTTGCAGCTGTGGCATGACTGATATGTTGGCGGTTATTCATGCTTTAAAAAAATCAACAGTTCAACCCTTTCGCCGGGATATTCTTTCATGCGAAATGCATATGACCTGTCTGCCAGTTCCTGAAGAAGGAAAACAGGTACTTTTTCATGATGCACAAAAAGAGCTTTATGCTTGGGTAAGTTTTCCAGGGCTTCCAGTATGGTTAACATAGGCTGGGGCATTGGAAGGCCTCTTACATTCAGCACTTCAATATTGCCTGCAAAATCAGCCATCAGCCTTTCCCAATCCGATCCTTGTCGCATAACGAATGTTGCCTCTCTCCCGTCAGCAACAGGACCGGATACAGGAAAGAACCAGGTTTCATATAGGTTATCGGATATTTTCAAAACAAAGGAATCGAGGTTTCTTTTCCCTAAAAGGTTGATTAATGGAAGGGGCTCGAAATTGTTGAGAATAATCAGTGCCTCCCCTTCCTTAACTTTATTTGCCAGGGGGATTATTTCTTTCAAAGGATCAAGGTTATTTTCCAGGTAAGGTCGTGCATCAAAAATTATTCTCTTCTCCTCAGGGATATTATTCAGGAAAGGAGGAACCTGTTTAAAAACCCAGGAATTTTCATAATTACAATATTCGGGTACGAATCCTAACGGTTTTAATGCCATGAAAAATTCCTCCACGGTAATATTTGCCACTGCAGCAGCCTGCGCAATGGAAGTACGCCCTGCCATTAACTTTCTTAAAACAGGATGATGCAGCTTTTTAAACTTAGGTGATATACCTACAATCACATTTAAAGCATCGGGATGTGCTTGGATAAGTTTTGCTATAGTGGTTTTCGGAGAAATTTTCATGATAATACCCTTTCGCTCATGTTAACCAGAAGTGATCGTTCCATTCTGCATCAATATCCTTTCTTACAAAAAGCTCTGCAGATTGAAGTTTCGAAATATGTTCAGGTGTCAATAAATCCTGCAGCCGGTTAAACAATGTCCGCTCCTCAAATCTGATATGCCTTTCCAACAGGTCTGCAAAAGTTTCAAGCGCTTCTTTATCCGTATGTTGAATGCGGAAATCATTTACCATTCTTCTTATTTCTCCATGTTCCTTTACAGCTTGTTGTATTGCTTCTTCTTCAGGAAAGAATGCGAACAATAGAGATTCTTCTTCCCTGAAATGGTGCTGAAGATCCTGATCAAAGAAAAAGATGATGTACCGGCAGATTCTTTCTGTTTCAATCTGATGTTTAATACCCTGCCTGATTTTCCAGGAAAGCAAAAGGCCGAAATGATGATCTTTGGAAAGTGGCACCAAAGCTGCATGCCTTTTTATGGGTGTGTTTTTATTCATGATTAATATTGTTGAAGACGTTCAATGGCCTTTGGAAACAGAATATTGTTTTCAAGGTGAATATGCGTGAACATATCGCTTTCAAGACTGTTTAAGGCATTGAACAATAAAGTATAACTGGCACAGGCATCTTCAGGAACTGTATATCCATTGGTAAGTTTATTCAGCGATGCCAGGATTTTACCAACCTCTTCATGATCGTCTTCCATAAGGTCAATGACATTCCCGATATCGGAGTTGCTTAAAGGTTCTCCGGCAAAAATTGCTTTAATAGCAGGAAAAACAACTTCTTCTTCCTGGCTGAAATGCTCAGGCAGTTCTTTCTCCAGAAGCAGTACCAGTTTTGCTATTTCATTTAGCTCGGGATGTTTTTCCGCATGGCGGTTGCTTACTTTCTTAGCATAATGCACCAGCTCGGGCATTACTTTTCTAACATAAGCATGATGAACATTTACTATATACTCCGCCAGAAATGCCGGTTCCCAGTCAGCAAAGTTCAGTTCGGCAAAGGAGTTGGTTTTATCTGTATCCTGCAGTTCTTTTTCAATCCGGGTAACATCAATTCCTTTTTCCAGGCAAGCCTCACGCAATGTTTTCTTTCCACCACAGCAAAAGTCTAAACCATATTTTTTAAAAACCTCCACCTTTCTCAAATCTTTTGCGGCGATTTCCCCTACGGTGGCTTCGGATGTTCCTTCGGGAAATTTCCCAATAATCACTTTCCAGCTTTCAGGGCCCTGTTCAACATATTGCCAGGTAAAATTTTTTCCCCTTTCACCCAGTAACTGATAATATAAGGGCTTGGGATCATGGTCGTTGTGAATCATAAACTCCTCCCCGGCTTCTAACCCGTCGAACCATGCAAAAATGGTGGGATGTTTCATCCTGGGCTCCAGCGAGGTCACATCCAGTATTTTAATTGTTGCTTCCATACTTTTTGAATTTGTTGAAGCAAAATTACATATTTTCAGAATAAAAGTACTTTTTTACTTTTATTATTTTTTAAAAAATTTTTATTCCTTGATTTTTAATCCGTTATCAAAAGGAAAATTTTAAACCAAGGCATCGCACGGCAACACGTCCCCCAATTTCCGGTTCGTAAAAAACGTCAGGGCGTAAATCGTAAATGGTTAAGCTATTTTCGGAGAAGTCCTTTCTGTCTCATACCTTCCGGTAAGTTCATCGGGTTGAATTCTGAAAATCACTCCCGGAACATCTTCACCGCTTCCGGTGGTAAAAGGCCATTCGGGGCTTTGCTTTTTGGTATAACTGGGCATAACGGAAGGAAGGTTATCTATCAGGATGCGTATAGCATTGCTTCTTTCTTCTCCCTTCAGTTCTTCAAATCGCCCCCAGCCGATTACCGAAATCCATTTCCCGGTGGTGAGTACTTCATCTACCTCTACGCAAACATGAGGGTTTGCACGCATCATTTCTATTTTCATGCCTTCAGGAGAATGGCAGTAAAAAGCCCCTTCATAAAAAACATAGCTTAAGGGAACAACATACACTTTTTCTCCGTTGTGGGCACCTATTCTCAGTATCCATTGTTCCTTTAAAAACGATTCAATTTCAGAGGCATTTAATATGTCTGCCATAATGCAAGATTTAGGTAATGAAGTTATGAAGTTTAATACAACAGGTTTCTTAATCTGTCAATATCCGTTATTCTGATTTTGGCATGTTGAATTTCAATCAGACCTTCTGATTTAAAATCACTCAGCGTTCTGATCAGCGATTCCGTGGCTGTTCCTACAAATTGAGCTATATCTTCCCTGGGAATGTCCAGAATTTCTCCGTTAGGCTGATCCTGGTAAAATTTGGTATATATATTTACCAGGGCCAATGCCACACGTTTTCGTAAAGAATCGTAAGCCATATGCAACAGCCGCTCTTCTTTTTCTTTCACATTGTTGGCAATCAGCCTGATGAATTTTCTGGTTAGCTGCTGGTCGTTGAAAAGCGCGTTAAGAAATTTATCTTTTTCTATAGCGATGATTTCAGAATCTTCCTGAGTTACGGCGGTATCTTCATATAAAGTATCTTCTATCACCGGAATATAACCGAAATAATCACCTTCTACATACATATTGGTGATATATTCTTTTCCGTCATCGTGCTGCCTGAAGGTTTTTACTTTTCCTTTTTCAATATAATACACATATCTGGGACGTTTTCCTTCGGAATAAATCAGGCTTTTTTTCAGGTATTGCTCAGGACCGTATTCATCGTGGTTGAGTGGAAAGAAACCAGATTCTCCCAATTCTTTAATCAGTTCGTTTGCACCCCGGGTACCTGCAGGATAGGAATGTTGAAGAATTTCCGCTTTTTTCAGCCTGATTTCAATGGCTTTTAATAATTCCAGGTCGTCGAAAGGCTTGGTGATATAATCATCGGCTCCCATTTCCATTCCTTTTCGAAAATCACTCCTTTCGGTTTTGGCGGTAAGGAATATAAAGGGAATGTTTTCGGTTTCTGCATTCTTTTTTAAAAGGTGCAATACTCCGTACCCGTCGAGGTCGGGCATCATAATATCGCATACGATCAGGTCGGGCTTATGCTCCAATGCCAGTTCCACTCCTTTTTTCCCGTTTTCTGCAGTAACAGCGCGGTACCCGGCCAATTCCAGAATTTCAGCCGTATTTTCTCTTAATTCCAGATTATCGTCAATTACCAGTATGGTTTTCATAAACTTATAAAGAATGTACAAAAATAGCTTTTCAGATTTCCTTTTCCTTATAAATATACCTGATAATTATCAATATCTCCTTTGATTCACATCATTCTCTTTCTGCCTGATATTCAGGTATTTTGCCCGTTCATCAAATCATTTCACATGGCCGCTCCCGGAACCGTTAAACAGGTTTCCTGCGCACACTGCGGGGAATCTTGCATCAGCGGAAAAATCACCTTTAACAACAGGGATTTTTGCTGCGAAGGATGCCAGATGGTTTACCAACTTTTGAATCAGAACGGGTTATGCGATTATTACGATTTGAATAAAGCTCCGGGTATTACCCTGAAGAAAACCGTTCGCGAAAACAAATTTGCCTTTCTGGAAGATACGGATATTCAGCGACAGCTGATTAGCTATGCCGATGATAAACAGGTACATACCACCTTTTACATTCCGGCCATTCACTGCAGTTCCTGCCTTTACCTGCTGGAAAACCTGCATAAACTGAATGCCGGCATAATTTCCGGAGAAGTGAATTTTCCCAGAAAAGAACTTTCCGTTGTATATAACCCCGAATCCACTACCCTAAGAAAAGTGGTGGAGTTGCTTACCTCCATTGGTTATGAACCCTACCTGAGCCTGAATGACCTGAAAGGTAAAAAGCCCCGGATAAACAGAGGACTGTTGTACAGACTTGGTGTGGCATTCTTCTGTTTTGGAAACATTATGTTGTTGAGCTTTCCTGAATATCTGGGGCTTGATACCACTACAAGAGGGTTGGGTGCCTGGTTTTCAACATTAAACATTCTCTTGTCGCTGCCTGTATTTGTTTACAGTGCCAATCCTTTTTACAAATCGGCATGGCTGGCTTTTAAAAAGAAATTTCTCAATATAGACGTTCCCATTACCATTGCATTATGGGTTATTTTTTTCCGCAGCCTTTATGAAATTTTGAGCGGTACCGGGGCAGGTTATATGGATTCGCTTGCAGGTATAGTATTCTTCATGCTTATCGGCCGGGTGCTGCAGGATAAAACCTATGCCAATCTTTCTTTTGAAAGAGATTTTTCATCCTACTTTCCCATTGCGGTATCTGTGGTGAAAGAGGAAAAAGAGATACCTACCCCACTTCCGGACATTAAAACAGGAGACACTTTAAGGATTCACAACGAAGAACTGATTCCTGCCGACGGTATAATAACCAGAGGAAAAGCGTATATAGATTACAGTTTTGTTACCGGTGAAAGTACCCCTGTGGAAAAGGAAATGGGAGAAATTGTGTACGCCGGGGGTAAACAAGTAGGCGGAGTCATTGAAACACTGGTGATCAAAGAAGTGTCGCAAAGTTATTTAACCAGGCTCTGGTCGGCCGGAAGTGAAAAAGAAGACGACCATCAGAAAAACTCACTTATAAATTACATCGGCAGGTATTTTACGGTCATCGTATTATCCATTACCATTATTACAGGTATTTACTGGTGGATTCATGATCCTTCCATGATTTTTCCCACCACAACAGCCATTCTGATTATTACCTGCCCCTGTGCATTTTCCCTTGCCGGCACCTTTACCAACGGGCATTTCCTGAACATTCTCAGCAAAAACAAACTGTTTGTGAAAAGTGCGCCGGTATTGGAAAAAATGAACAAGGTTACCCATATTGTATTTGACAAAACCGGAACATTAACCGAAACTTCCGTACATGACGTGCAATACGAAGGTATCCCATTGGAAAAATCCGATATTAATGCATTGGCATCCTTATTCATGCAGTCTACCCACCCATTGAGCAAGGCTGTATTGGGATATATTGGCGATTACCATCCTTTGGAAGTGGAAGCATTTGAAGAATTACCCGGAAGAGGTTTACAAGGTTGTGTAAACGGAAAATTCTATAAGCTGGGATCTTCAGGTTTTGTTGCCGGCATCAAAAACAGCAGGTTTACCTCGGTATATGTATCGGTAGATGATGAGGTATATGGAAAATTCATCATTAAAAACTATTACCGGGAATCAGTTCCCGCGCTGATGCAATTACTTTCTAAAGAATATAACATCTCCGTCATTTCAGGTGACAATGCTTCCGAGCGCGATAACCTGATGAAACTCACAGGCGGAAAGGCCATTCTTCAATTCAACCAGAAACCAACCGATAAGCTGGAGTATATCAAAATTCTTCAGGAAAAAGGAGATAAAGTGCTGATGATTGGCGACGGCCTGAATGATGCAGGAGCCTTGCTGCAAAGTGATGTAGGAATAGCCATTACTTCAGATTCCAACAATTTCACACCTGCGAGCGATGCCATTATGGAAGCCGGGTCATTAAGAAAGCTTCCCGGATTTTTAAAAATGGCGCATGCCAACAAGAGAATTATTATTACTGCGCTGATATTCTCTTTCCTGTACAATATCGTGGGGATTTCCTTTGCCGCCCAGGGCATGTTATCACCCCTTGTAGCAGCGGTGCTGATGCCTGCCAGTTCCATTACCATAATGCTCATCAGCTATGGATCTTCCCTCAGGGCAGGAAAGAGATTATTAAAATAAAATATTGAAAATGAGACAAAAGCACGGCTGTGACAAAAATCATTTTGCCCTGTAACATTCGTCATAAGATTGTCTGGAGGTGCAAGGTACTTTTATAAAAATTTTAAGCGATTAATATGCATGTGATGGTCATTTTACTGGTGGTAAGCATATCGGTTGCTTTGTTATTCCTGCTTTTATTTATATGGAGCATGAAATCAGGGCAGTTTGATGATGATTACTCACCGCCACGCAGAATTCTTTTTGAAGACAAGCCCAAGAGAAAACAATCCAACAATTCAGAATATAAAAATGTAAACTCCGAAAATCTATAAATCCATGCAGGTAGAGAAGTTTTATTACGACAATAAGATTGTTAAGTATTTCGCCTACGCCATGATGTTCTGGGGAATAGTGGGCATGCTGGCCGGATTATATGCTTCCATCCAGCTCTTCTTTCCCGCTGCCAGCTTAGACTTGCCGGCAACAACATTCGGGCGCGTAAGACCCGTGCATACAAATGCCATCATTTTCGCATTTGTGGGTAACTGTATTTTTATGGGAGTATATTATTCCCTTCAAAGACTGCTGAAGACCAGGATGTGGTCAGACACTTTAAGTTACATTCACTTCTGGGGATGGCAACTTATCATCGTGGCTGCGGCAGTTACATTATTCATGGGCATTACCACCAGTAAGGAATATGCCGAGCTGGAATGGCCCATTGACATCGCTATTACTATTGTATGGGTAGTATTTGGTATCAATATGTTCGGAACCCTTATCAAAAGAAGGGAAAGACATATTTATGTGGCTATTTGGTTTTACATTGCTACCTGGGTTACTGTAGCCTTGCTGCATATTGTCAACTCTTTTGCCATTCCTGCAGGTCTTTTCAAAAGCTACAGTCTTTATGCAGGGGTGCAGGATGCTCTGGTGCAATGGTGGTACGGTCACAACGCAGTGGCCTTCTTCCTGACCACACCTATCCTGGGTTTAATGTATTACTTCCTGCCAAAGGCAGCTAACCGCCCGGTTTATTCTTACCGTCTTTCCATTATCCACTTCTGGTCGCTCATCTTTATTTACATATGGGCAGGACCTCACCACCTGTTATATACGGCATTGCCAGACTGGGCACAATCTCTTGGTACCGTATTCTCTGTAATGCTGATTGCCCCCTCATGGGGAGGTATGCTGAACGGATTGTTTACCCTGCGTGGTGCATGGGATAAGGTAAGAGAAGAACCTGTACTGAAATTCTTCGTGGTGGCAATTACCTGCTATGGTATGTCTACTTTTGAAGGACCCATGCTGAGTCTGAAAAACGTGAATGCCATCTCTCACTTTACCGATTGGACTATTGCTCACGTACACATCGGCGGATTGGGATGGAATGGTTTCATGGCTTTCGGTATCATTTACTATCTGATTCCAAGAATGTTCAATACACAGCTGTATTCCAAAAAACTGGCCACTAACCACTTCTGGTTGGGAACCATTGGAATTGTGCTGTATGCTATTCCATTATACTGGGCAGGTTTTGCTCAGGCTCAAATGTGGAAAGCCTTTACTCCTGAAGGACAACTGAAATTCCAGTTCCTTGAAACCGTAACCAATATCATTCCGATGTATATCACCAGAAGTATCGGAGGTACCCTGTATCTGATTGGTGCATTCATGATGATTTACAACGTGTACAAAACAGTTAAGGGTGCCAGGTTTGTGGCCAATGAAGAAGCTGAAGCTGCTCCTTTACAGCCCATGAAGCTGAAAGAAAAAGGCCACAGATGGATTGAAACCAGGCCAATGACTATGCTTGTACTGAGCCTGATTGTGGTAGCCATTGGTGGTATTGTGGAAATGATTCCAACCTTCCTGATTAAATCCAATATTCCAACCATTTCCAGTGTTCAGCCTTATACCCCGCTGGAATTGCACGGTAGAGATATCTATATCAGGGAAGGATGTAACACCTGCCACTCTCAAATGATTCGTCCATTCAGGGATGAAGTAAAAAGATATGGTGAATACTCAAAAGCGGGTGAATTTGTTTACGACCATCCATTCCTGTGGGGAAGTAAGAGGACAGGTCCGGATCTGGCAAGAGTTGGCGGTAAATACCCCGACAGCTGGCACTATAACCACATGTTCGATCCAAGGTCCACTTCACCGGGTTCCATTATGCCCAAGTATCCATGGCTGTTAGATAAATCTATTGACACTACCACTACAGCCAGCATTATCAAAACCATGAGGAAACTGGGTGTACCTTATGAAGAAGGATATGAATACAAAGCGAACCAGGATCTGATGAGGCAGGCCACTGTTATCCAGTCTAACCTGAAAATGAGCGAACTGGAAACTCATAAAACAGCCGAAATCGTTGCCCTGATTGCCTATCTGCAAAGACTGGGCACCGATATCAAAGCTGCCCCTAAAGAAGAAGTAGCCAATAACTAATAAAACACCGAAAAATGAAATTCATACATTATCTGGAAAAAATATCAGGAGTAGACATATTCGGTTTGAGCTCCTTCTTAATATTCTTCCTTTTCTTCCTGGTTATGGCCATATGGATATTCAAGGCCGATAAAGCAACCTTAAAGGAATTGAGTGAGATACCATTAGATAATAACCAAAAATAATATTTGAACATGTATAAGTTCCCGAACTCAAAACAACTTACCCTGTTGCTACTGTTCATGGGTGGTAGCTCTGCAGCTTTTGCAGCCGGGCCACCAAAACCCGACAGCATATCCAATCCGGTGGTGTTAACACTGGTATTTATCATGGCCATCCTGTTGCTGGCCATCATCCTGCTGGGAAACATTCTGGTAGGTGCCACCCAGTATAAATATGATTTACAGAAAAAGGCAAAAGATGCTGCCAGGATTACCGGAGGCACTGCCATGCTCTTATTGGCATTGGTTCCCTTTAACCTGATGGCACAGGATGGCACTGCAGAAGCCGTAACGGAAGCTCCCTCCTATTTTATACCCGGTGTTTCCAACTTCGCAGTTTATACCATGCTGGGAGTAATAGCGTTCGAACTGCTGGTAATATTTATCATGCTACTGCAGTTAAGAACTGTTATTAAAACCGCCAAACAAGTTGAAGTTGAAATAGCAGGTGTGAAAGTTGGCAGGGCGAGCGAATCAACCTTTAAAGAAAAGCTGGTGGCAGTCTGGAACAAAATCAACAGCTTCCGAAGCAAAGAACAGGAAGCAGATCTTTTGCTGGACCATGATTATGATGGCATTAAAGAACTAGATAACAGGCTCCCACCCTGGTGGCTGTACGGATTTTATTTCACCATCGCTTTCAGTGCAGTATATCTGTGGATTTACCACGTATCGGGCTCTGCTCCTTTAAGTGCTCAGGAATTTCAGATTGCCTGGGAAAAAGGCGAAAGGCAGGTGGAAGAATATCTGAAAAATGCTGCAGCCAATGTAGATGAAAATACTGTAACCCTGATTACCGATGAGGCCCAACTGAAAGCCGCCCAGGCTTTGTTCCAGCAAAACTGTCAGGCTTGCCATGGTGCTCAGGGCGAAGGAAATGCAGTAGGACCCAACCTTACAGATAAATACTGGTTGCACGGAGGATCCCTGAGTGATATCTTCAAGTCTATTAAATACGGATGGCCGGATAAAGGTATGAAGTCGTGGAAAGATGACTTCTCCCCGGTTCAGATAGCACAACTGGCAAGTTATATCAAGTCTATTCAAGGCATTGAACATGCCAACCCCAAAGGTCCTCAGGGTGAGCTTTATGAAGAACCTGAAGAGACTGCAACCGATAATGCTGATCAGGAAACTGCTCAGTAGAATTAACAAAAACTATAAAAGAATACAGACGTGAAAGAAACCGAGATTAGAAAAAAGGACGGCGAACAGGAAGTGAGTTTCAGGGATAGAATTGCCACTGTAGATGCTAAAGGAAAGCGGAAATGGGTTTATGCAAAAAAACCAAAAGGGAAGTTCTATTCTATTCGTACTTATGTTAGCTGGTTCTTTTTTCTACTCTTTGTAACCGTACCCTTCATCAAAATAAACGGAAGACCGTTTTTACAATTCAATATCCCGGAAACTAAATTTATCATTTTTGGTAAAATCTTCTGGCCACAAGATTTTTTCATCTTTGGCCTGGGGATGATTACGTTTATTGTAGCAATAGTATTATTTACAGCAGCATTCGGTAGGTTATTCTGCGGATGGGTTTGCCCTCAGACCATTTTCATGGAAATGTTCTTCCGCAAAATCGAATACTGGATTGAAGGAGATGCAGCAGCGCAAAGATTATTAAACAAAAGTCCATGGAACAGGGAAAAAATCATTAAGAAGACTTCCAAACATGTAATTTTTTACCTGCTGTCTTTCTTTATTTCCAATCTATTCCTGAGTTATATCATTGGAATAGATAAGTTAAAAAGTATCGTTACAGAACCTGTTACCCAGCATATGGGAGGGTTTGTTTCTATTCTTATTTTCTCTGGGGTTTTTTATGGTGTATTTGCCTTTTTCCGCGAACAGGTATGTACGGTAGTTTGCCCTTACGGAAGGTTACAGGGCGTATTACTCGATAGAAACTCCATGATTGTGGCTTACGATTACAGAAGAGGAGAACCAAGAGCTAAATTCAGAAAAGAAAAATCACCCGATGCAGGGGATTGTATCGATTGTTTCCAATGCGTGGATGTTTGCCCTACCGGAATTGATATCAGAAACGGTACCCAAATGGAATGTATAGGTTGTACTGCCTGTATTGATGCCTGTAACCACATGATGGAAAAAGTAGGCCGCCCGCTTAACCTTATCCGTTATGCTTCCGAAAACAGTATCAGGGATAATAAGCCGCTGAAATTTACCGGAAGAATGAAGTTCTACACAGTAATATTGGTCATCCTGGGAAGTCTGTTAGGAGTGTTGCTGGCCACCAGAAAGGATATTGATTCCACTGTAATGAGAACTCCGGGTTTACTTTTCCAAAAGAGAGGTGAAGACAGCATTTCCAACCTGTATAATATAAAAATTGTAAACAAAAGTCATAAAGACATTCCTGTTGATATCCGGTTAAGGGATCCGAGAGGAAAAATCGAAATCATTGGAGGACATGCCATTAATGTTCCCAATGAAGGGCAGGGATCAGGATCATTCTTCATAGTCCTGCCACGTACTGCCATAGACAAGAGAAAGCTTGAACTGGAACTGGAGTTATACGATGGAGATCAGAAAATTGAAGATGTGAAGACTAACTTCCTTGGACCTGTATATGAACAATAAAAAATTAAAAATATGAACTGGGGTTACCGCTTAATGATTGCATTTATAGCCTTTGGAGGCCTTATGGCAACTTTGGTGTACAAATCAGTCAACACAAAATTTGAACTGGTATCCAATACCTACTATGAAGATGAATTAAAGTACCAAAGCATTATCGATGGTAAGGTTAATGCGAGGGAAATGGAACAACCCGTTACCATTGAAGCAATTCCTGCCGGAGTAATAATCAGTATACCTGCAGAACAACTTAAGGAATTTCATCAGGGTGAACTATGGTTTTATTGCGAAACGGATGCCAAAAAAGACTACAAATCTGAATTTCATCCCGATGAAGACGGAAAGTTTATTGTTCCCAAAACTGTTCTCGGAGCTGAAAAATATATTGTAAAACTTCAATGGAAATCCGGAGATAAGAATTTCTATACTGAAAAGATTATAAACTTCTAATGATATGATTACCGAAGCTTTGCTGGGTGGTTTGCTGGTTGGATTTCTCGGAAGTTTTCACTGCGTAGGCATGTGCGGGCCGCTGGCCTTATCTCTTCCTGTTTCTCAATTACCAAAATGGCAAAGGGCAGGTTCTGTTTTTCTTTACAATACAGGAAGGATATTCACCTATGCAATGCTTGGTTTGATAATAGGCTTTGCCGGTCAAAACATTAAACTTGCCGGCTTTCAAAATACATTCTCCATCATATCAGGAATCATACTGGTGCTGATCGCCCTTCAGCTTTTCCTTCAAAAATCCGGTCAGACACCGGTTTTCCTGAGAAAATTTCAGGGCAGGGTGATGGGCCTGATGAATTATGCCCTGCAAAAGAAATCCCTTTCCGGATTCTTGTTGCTGGGAATGGCAAACGGACTACTTCCCTGCGGAATGGTATACCTGGCTATTGCAGGAGCGGTGAATACCGGAAATGTTGTTGCGGGAATAGCTTTCATGACTATGTTTGGACTTGGCACCTTCCCTGCCATGATGGTACTCAGCCTTGCAGGTTATCGTGTAAGCCTTAGCGTAAGAAACCGGATTAAAACACTTGTTCCATATGTTGTATCTGTTATGGGAATATTACTTATCCTCAGAGGAATGAACCTGGGTATTCCTTATATCAGTCCGCAACTTATTCCTGCAGGTAGTTCAGCCGAACCGGTATTGTGTCATTAAGGCCGGTCATCGTATCCCCACTCCTCTCCTTCCTTAAATGCCCTTCCATAATGCTTGCCATATTTTAATATGCAATACACCATTCCTATCAATACAACAGGAGATATTGCAAACATAAATAAGGAGAGAGAAAAATACATTTCAGACCTCACCAGCACCACGTAAATAATCAGGTATAAAGTGGCAATCCCCACAGCTATTCCGGCAACCTTGCCAATGTGTAATGTTTTCATAGGCAACTTTACCTGTAAACCTGCAATTCCCGTTCCTTATACTACATGACGGGGAGATTAAACCTTTTCTTTATCCATGGAAGGAAGATGAATGGTGGCCTTTGTCCCTTTATTCAGTTCACTTTCAATATGTATATTTCCGTGAAGGAGTTCGAGATATCGCTTTACAATCTGTAATCCCAGGCCTGTTCCCTGAATATTTGTTACGTTTTTTCCCCGGAAGAAACTGGTAAACAAGTTATGCATATCTTCTTCCGCTATTCCAATACCCCGGTCAATTACAGAAATGGTTAATAAATGATCCCTGATTTCAGAATCAATCTTTATAGGGGTATTTTCAGGGGAAAACTTCGACGCATTACTAATAAGATTTATCAGGATATTTTTTAACTGCTTTTTATCGGTAAATATTACGGTATCCCCGGAATGCTTAAAGACCAATTCCTGACCGGGTTTGAGAATAGTCTGCAATTCTTCCACCAAATCGTCAAGAAATTCTTTTACATCGAATGGGTCAGGATTCGCAGTAACCTTTCCTTCTTCCAGTTTTCCGAGTGATAGGAAATCTTCCAGTAATTCATTTAAATGATGAACAGCATCTTTGATTCTCCGGATATGCTTTTCTCTTTTTTCCTGATCTTCCGTTTTAACGTATTTTCCAATCAGCGCAGCAGAAGAAAGAACAGAGCTCAAAGGTGTCCTGAATTCGTGTGAGGCCATGGATAAAAACCTGCTTTTAATTTCATTCAGTTCTTTTTCCTTTTTCAGCGCCACCGTTAATTCATTTCTTGATCTTTCCAGTTCTCCCAGTGCTTTCTTCAATATTCTGGTTCTTTCTTCCACTTTAGTTTCCAAAGCAGAATTGAGTTTACGAATGGTATTGGTAACCTGCTCAAGCTGATTTTTCTGGTTAATCAGGTTCATTTCCGCCTGCTTCCTGGCAGTAATGTCTATAATGAAGGCAAGCACAAAAGTTTCATTATCCTGAACAAAATGACTTAAGCTTATTTCAACGGGGAATTCTTTTCCGTTTTTATGCAGCGCAAATAAATCCCGGCCTTTTCCCATCATCCGGTTGGAAGGAGATTTATAAAAATGGTGCCTTTGTTTTACATGAACTTCTTTGGCTTTTTGAGGCAAAAGTATTTCAATCTGTTTGCCCAGTAACTCATCGGCAGAATATCCAAAAAGCCTTTCGGCGGCAGGGTTTACCATTACAATTTTTCCGCTTCCATTCGTGAGGATAATTCCTTCTGTGGCATTTTCAAATAAGGCATTCAGATGCTTTCTTTCATTGCTGATTTCCCTGTATGCAGATTTGATTTTAATAACCAGCAGAATGGTAAGCAATATAACAAGGATAGAAAATGCTTCAGCAATTACTATCTCCTGAGAAACAGGAGATTGTTTAAAAAGGGAAAGTAATATCAGGGAAATCCCCAGGCCGCCAAAAATATAAACAGGTTTGTCGGAAGGGAAAAATATGGTATAGAATACCAGCAGTACCAGTCCGCTGTTGAGATAAAATACTGTAGGGAAAAAATATTTTGCGGTTGCAATGAGCAAAAACAATATTATTCCAAGGAAAACGAAAGTATAATACTTATTCCAGTGCATACACAAATTTAACCAATTGCAGGCATAGTCCTGTATAGGGAAGGAGAATTGAATTTTTCATCCGCGAGAAAATAAATTGAAGATGGTATACTTAAAATTTTTCAGCATTCTTCAGGAGCAGAAACCGGAAGAAATGCATATGATTAACCAAATTGTGATGCGAAACATACCTGAATAACGACGTTGAATCCCCTAAAATTTTTCGTTATTTTCCACCCTTTTAGGGCCCTCCCCCGCCACCACCTTTGCCTTGTTTTTTGGGAGATTAAGGTATAGGTATATCCCTCAGAAATCCCATGGGAATTCTTACACAATAGCTTCTCTGGAATCCTTAACCGGTCAGTTTTCCATCGCCTTCCGATGGCAGCAGAACAAAACTACATTTATCCCTTTTCCCCTACAATGTTGATTACCTCCTCCCGGACAAAGTTTTTTCCTGCAACCTCACCGATTTTTCCCTTTGTATTTTCATGGCTATTCTCAGAAAAAAAAAGAGGCTGCCATACAGCCAGCCTCTTAATCACAACAAGAGTATAGGGATTTATTCTATCACCAGTAATTCTTCGATAGATTGTTTGGGCCTTTTTCCTGCAACCTTTGCCTTAAGGGAATCGAAGATTGCATAGATGACAGGCACAACAATCAGGGTAAGGAACAGCGAACTGATAAGACCACCGATAATTACCCAGGCCAAACCGTTTTTCCATTCAGCACCAGCGCCGCTTGCCATAGCAATAGGCAGCATACCGAACACCATGGCAATGGTAGTCATCAAAATAGGCCTTATCCTTGCCTTCAGCGATTCAATCAGCGCGTTATAAGTATCCATTCCTTCCGCCTTTCTGTGATTGGTAAAGTCTACCAGTATAATGGCGTTTTTGGCAACCAGTCCGATCAACATAATCAAACCAAGGATAGTAAAAATATTCAAAGAGTTGTTGGTCAGCGCCAGCGCAAGGAATGCCCCGATAATAGCCAGCGGTATGGAGAACAATACCACAAACGGATAAAGGAAACTATCGTAAAGCGCTACCAGAATCAGGTATACCAGTACAATCGCAACCAACAATGCCAATCCCAGTGTACCAAAGCTTTCTTCCTGATATTCCATGTTTCCGCCCCAGATATAGTTAACACCTGCAGGACGTTGCAACTGCTCGAACTGTTGTTGCCATTCTGCGGCAATTTCTCCGGTGGTACGTCCTACTACCTGAGATTGAATGGTAACTGCCGTACTTTTATCCCTTCTTTCAAGCATGGAAGGACCGGAACCTTCTGTAACTTCCGCAAACTGGGCCAATTTCACCAGTTCACCACGGTCATTGGTAAATGTAAGTTCGCGTACATCATTAATATCTTTCCTGTTAAACTCCTTAAACCTGATATTGATATCATATTCATAATCTCCCCTTCTGAATTTTCCATCGGTATTTCCTGCGAAGGCGGTTTGCATGGTAGCCCCTACAGTACTCATATTAAGATGTAAGGCAGCCATTTTATCACGGTCTATTTTTACGTTGATTTCCGGATTACCTTCTTCCACAGATAATTTTACCTCAGCGGATCCGGGAATTTGCTTCAGTAAAGCTTCGGCTTCACGGGCAAAAGACATTACGCTGTCAAAATTGGGGCCTACCACCACAAGTGCCAGAGGAGCATTTTCTGCGGCACCCATAATACTAACAGGAACGGTTTTTACTTTCGCACCTACCAGCAAAGGTTCCAGTTCGTTTTTTACTTTTGCAGCATATACATATGAATCGTCTTTCCTGTCTTTTTTATCCACCAGCAACACCTTAATTTCACTCTTATAGGAAGTTGCCTGAGTAGCACCCATTCCCTCGCTGGATTGGCCAACAGTAGTAATCATCCTAACTACTTCGGGTTTGGTAGACAGATATTCTTCTGCAACACGGGTCAGCTCATTGGTTCTTTCAATAGAAGCATCTTTAGGCAGTTCTATTTGAACAAGGAATTCACCGCGGTCGCTCTGTCCGGTAAATTCCGCACCGATATATCCTCCGGTAAACAGCAGGGCAGAAGATGCGATAACGGCAAACACAATACTCAGGGTAATCAGTTTATGCTTCAGGCTCCATTTCAACACTCCGGTCATCCATTCGGTAAAAGCATTCAAACCGCTTTCGAAGCCCAGAATGATTCGCTGGAAAAGATTCTTACCGGTAAGATGCTCAAGTTTACCAAACCTTGAGGAAAGCCATGGTACAATCGTGAAGGATGCCAGCAGTGAAAGCATGGTTGCTATTGCTACCGTAAGCGCAAATTCCTTCAGAATTTTAGCAGCCATACCCGATGAAAGCGCAATTGGAAAGAACACCACCACAATTACCAGGGTAATGGACAATACGGTAAACCCAATTTCTTTGGTTGCATCAAAAGCTGCCTGCACCTTATTCTTACCCATCTCCATGTGTCTGTAAATATTCTCCAGTACCACAATAGCATCATCCACCAGAATACCCACCACAAGTGAAAGCGCCAGCAGAGACATCAGGTTAAGAGAAAATCCGAGCAGGTACATTCCTATAAATGTGGCGATAAGGGAAGCAGGAATAGCCACCATCACAATAAATGCGTTCCTGATGCTGTGAAGGAAGAACAACATTACTATTGCTACCAGCACTATCGCCAACACAAGGTCGAAAATCACTGCATTGGCAGAAGCGAGGGTATATTCACTGCTATCGCTTGCAATAGTCAGTGCAAGTCCGTATTTGGAATAATCCTGTTCAAGCTTTTCAACAGATTGCTTTACCAGTCTGCTCACCTCCACGGCGTTTGCATCGGATTGTTTGAACACCTGTAAGGCAATCATGTTTTCCTGGTCAACCCTACCAATTTTTTCAATTTCCTTCTGGGTAATGTTTACTTCTGCCACATCGGTTAACCTAACCTGTTCGCCATCAGCACCGGTCTTAATCACCAGGTTACGCAGCTCCTCAATGCTTTTGTATTTCCCTGCAAGCCTGATGGTAATATCCCTGTCTCTTGTATCTACATTCCCTGTAGGGAAGTCGAGGTTGGAACTCAGCACAGCCTGCTGAACCTGAAGAAGGGAAAGACCATAACCCTTCAGTTTATCGGCGTCCACACTTACACGGTATTCTCTTTCACTGCCACCCACAAGAGCAACCTGGGCAACACCTGGAACACGTGATATCACTGCTGCTATCTGATTATCCATCAGGTCATAAAAATCCAGATCTTCCATATTTGCGGAAGCCGCTATGGTAATAATGGGAAGATCATCCAGGGAGAATTTATTCAATGTAGGAGGATCAATATCTTCCGGAAGATCTTTCAGCACGGCGTTTACCTTACGCTGAGCATCATTCAGCGCATAATCAACATCTGCATCATTGGTAAGGGTTACAATTACTACCGATAAATTCTCATACGATTTGGCATCGATCTTTTTTACGTTTTCCATCGAAGCCACCGCATCTTCAATTTTTCGCGATACGGAATTTTCCACTTCTCCGGGAGCAGCACCAGGGTACACCGTCACCACTGAGATAACCCCTGGTGAAAATTTAGGCAACAACTCATAGTTGAGAAGTGAATAACTTAAAAGCCCTCCCAGTGTAAGTACTGTAAATAATACCACAATTAATGTAGGGCGTTTTATCGATACTTCAACTAATTTCATTATTCAGATTATTATAAAGTTATTCTATCACTCTGATCTTATCGTTTTCTTTCAGGTTAATATGCCCTGAAACCACCACCTCAGCTCCTTCTTCTATGCCACTCAACACTTCAACATCATCTCCTAAAATTCTTCCTGCCACCAAATGTTTCACATTTACGGTAGAATCGGAATTCATCACAAACACTTCTCCCGTATTAATACTTCCCACAAATGCAGCTCTTGGTATGATAAGCAGATTTTCAGATTTATCGGCATTGAAAACCGCCGTACCATACATACCTGCACGCAGAAGATCTCCGGAATTTTCCACTATAATTTCAACGGGGAAATTCAAAGAGGAATTTGCCTTGGGAGCTATGAAACTGATTTTCCCTGAGAAGGTTCTGCCGGGAATTACAGGTGAGGTAATCTGAACTTTGTCTCCCATTTTAATAGAAGCCACCTGTTGTTCGGTAACATTTACTTTTAACTTCAGGCTGGATACGTTGACAATCTCAAAAAGCGGAGTTCCGGGGTTCACTACAGATCCGGGTTCAATGAGCTTTTTATTAACAATACCATTGATGGTTGAACGAATATAAGCATCGTTCATTCTCACCTTAGCCCTATCCAAAGCAGCTTTGGCATTTTCAAGGTTCAGCTTCACCTGATCAAGCTGCTGTTGGGTAACACCGCCGGTTTTAAATGCATTTTCAAAACGATCTTTTTCCCTTAAAGCATTTTGATAATTAACTTCTGCTGTTTGCAAATCAATTTCCAACTGCTCGGTGCGGATGACTGCCAGTGTTTGACCAATGCTTACACGTGAGCCTTCCGATACCAGTACTTTTACCACTCTTCCGCTATTCTCTGCAGCAAAACTGATTTCCTGCACCGGAGCGAAATTGCCATTAGAAATAAAGGATTGTGCGATATCTTTCTTTTCCGCCTTTGCAGTTTTCACAGCCACAAATGGAAGCTTTGCATTTACAATGGCTGATTTCTCTTCGTTTTCTTTTTTGTTTTTATTTAATACCCAGCTGATGGCAAAAAGGCTTGCACCTAATACCAACAGGGTGATCAGCGTATTTTTAATTTTTTTTCCTGACATATGTCTGAATGTTTAAACTGGTTTATTTATTGATTAAGGTTTCCAATCTGCCATTGGCTTTCAGCATTCTGATCTCAGCAAGGCGATAATCGAGTAATGCCTGCGAGTAGTTGTTGTTGGCTTCTGTCAATGAATTTTCTGCATCCAGCAGATCGGTTAAGCTGGCAAGGCCATTGAGATAGTTATTATGTGTATTTTCAAACACTTCTCTCGCCAGCTCTAGGTTTCTTCTTTGATGATTTATGGTAATCAGGTTATTATTAATTTGTGTTTTCGCATTTTCAAACTCAAGGCTAAGAGCATGTTTTGTATAATTCTGATCTGCCCTGTTTTTTCTCAGACTGATATCAGCCTGCTGAATCCTGGCTTTGTTGGCAAAACCGGAAAACAACGGAATTCTTAAGTTCAGACTGATGGTAGAAAAATCAAACCAGTTCACTCCGTCATCCTTACCTTTAAATACAGGGAAAGTATTTCCCATGCCCATATAAGAGTAGTTGGCAGACAGAGATAAAGTGGGATAAAGCGCCGACTTATAAGATTCTTTCTGCAAAACCAGAAGCTGTTCCTGCTTTTTCAACAATTGCAATTCGGTTCTGTTGTCTACTGCTGCTGTTTCTGTTAATGGAACTGCTACCGGAACAATGGCATCAAGATTTTCTTCTGGAATTATGATAGCGGTGTTTATATCCTCACCCATTAAAAACTTCAACTGATTTTCCAAAAGGGTAACGGCGTTCATCAGTTGCTGCCTTTGACTTATCAAATTGGAAATATTCACTTCCATCCTGTCGAGGTCTATTTTTTTCGCAAGACCGTTATCATATAAGCCTTTCATAACCCCCTGAATTTTTTCAGCATTGGCAATGGTAGTATCCAGCAGCCCTACTTTATGACGCTGTACCAGTACCTGGTAATAAGCAGAAGCAACTGCCTCTATGATGTTTTCAGAGGTAAGCTGTTTGTTTAACTGATAAAATTCACGGGTAGTCCTGGCCGCTTTTAAACCTGTAAAGACAGACTTATCAAAAATGTTCTGAGTGAGGTTCACTCCGGCTGTTGAATTCCATTTCTGTCCGAAAGCCACCAGTATGGTTTCATCCGGATTAGGGTTAGGACCAAAAATATTGGGCAACGCACTTTTTTGTAAAAGCGGACTGTAATTCAGCGTTCCGTTTAAAGAAACCTGAGGTAAAGCCCTGGAACGCACTTCCATAATCTGGTATTCGCTGTTCTCCACATCCAGACTTGCATTCACAGCATCGCGGTGTTGCTTCAAAGCCAGGTTTATAGCATCCTGAAGGGATACTGTCCTTTTCTCATCCTGCGCCTGAAGTGAAAAAGAAGTTAAAAGGAAAAACAGCGAAACAAATGAAAGTCTCAACAAATTTACTATAATCTTATGTCGCTTATGCATTATGCTAAAATTTGTTCTTTAAAATCTTTTTTTGAGAATACAGATTCCAGTAATTCTCTTCCTTTAAGGGTGGTGATACCATAAAGGAAATGTAGAGTGAGGTCTTCAATATTTTCTGGCCTTAACTGTGGAAGCTCTGTAGTTTCAACAGGAAGAATAGAATAACTCAGTTGATGGAAACGAAGATGTGTAATGAAATCTATGTTCAGGTCATTTCTGTATAACCCTTCTTCCATTCCTTTCTCAATGTTTACTCTGATGGCCTTCTGCACATCTGATCTGAAGTGCTCCACAACTCTTTTCCACGACATAGGAAAATATTTCCTGAGGTCGAAATAGAAAGTGAGTGAAAACTCTGTAAGTAAACTATATGGGCCTTTCACCCTCTTACTGATGATTTCCACTGCATTTCCTGAATTATTGTTGCATTCTTCCAGCAAAGCCAGGTGTTCGGTAATAAACTGAGTAATCAGTTTATCCACCAGCTCTTCTTTACTGGTAAAAAACTGGTACAATGTTTTCTTGGAGATTCCTGCTTCACGCGAAATCTCATCCATGGAGATGCTTTTTATTCCATATTTGGAGAATAACGACCTCGATAACTGAATTAATTTCTCTTCCATTTTATGTTTGATTTAAAAAAACCTAAGAATGTTTTATTCCGTTATAAAAAAGACTGACAAGGTTTAACTCCTCTTCTTTCAGTTTTAAAAAATCATCAGATGAGGGTATAGGGATGGAAACCCTGAAGGCGGTTTCCATAGCATATAATGCTTTCAGGATGGTTTCGGCAACACGTTTGGCATCTGTTCCGACATTCTGAAGGATGCCGGATACAAACTCTATTTCCTTCTGCCTTACATTATTAATAACATGATTGAGGTATTCTGCCCATTCAAAGAAGGGGATATTGTCTTTCTGGTTGATGAGCATGAAGTATTTTTCGAAAAATGCAAGCCTGATATCGACAAACATTTTCAGGCTGCCGGGTACCTCTCCTTCCGGAAAATGTATGGCATGTAATTTTCCCAAATAATCAGCAACCACTTCTTCTTCAGCAGCTTTAATCAGGCTACTCTTATCGGGGAATAATTCATTGAGGGTATGACGGGGGATATTGGTATCATCCGCAATTTCCGCAAGCGTGGTTTTTTGAATGCCGAAATAGGAAAACCTTCTGATGGCTGCCGAAATAATTCTTGCCCGCAGTTCCTCATCCTGACTCAATCGCTCTTTTTCCGGTGAAATCTCGGGACTCAACTTTTTGACTTTTTAATTTGAAAAGTCAAAATTATGACAAAAAAAATATTTGTAAAAATCAAACTGTTAAACCTTTCAAAAAAGTCTGGGCGAGTATTTGTTCCTTATGAAGGAGATCTTCCATGAACTCTTTGGTAATCATATAATTAGGTTTATTCCGTGTGTGATAATACCTTAAGCCTGACAGAGCGGTAAGTAAAATATCTGCCATGGCGGCCGAATCGGAAATCTTAAAAATCCCCTGCTCCACCCCCTGATCAATGATTTCTTTCAACCTGTTGAATTCAAGCAAATGTGCTTTCTGAATCAGGTCGGCAATTTGTTTATCCGGATTTTGAATGAGGCTGTTGAGGTATTCCAGAAGATTTTGATTCCTTAATATATATTCCACCCTGGCGTCGAGGTAAGATTTAATAGAAGCAAAGGGATTTTCTTTAAGAGGTTGTTTATTTTTATCGGCTTCTTCAAAGATTCTAGACAAAACTTCCACATACAGACTTAGTTTATCAGGAAAATAATAATAAAGAGAAGCTTTGGATATACCCAAGTCATCACTGATTTCATTCATGGTGGTTTTAGGCACCCCAAAATGCGCAAACCTTTTATAGGCCGCATCAATAATTGCTTCTCTTTTTTTGTCTGTAGCCATTAATTAAAAATAAGTATCCCTTATGAAGTTCAGTTATAAAATTTTTATATGTCCGGGAAAATTTTCGAACAGGGAATGATGGGCATCAGGAAGTTCCGTTATAAAATAATCCGCTTCCGATATACCGGCAACATTAAATCTCTTTTCTTCGCCTACCCTTTCCGACAAACACATGATGACATTTTGTGAAGAAGCAGCCAGCATGGATCTTTTTACCAGTGAAACTTCATAATCGTTTTCGGTTATGCCGGCTGAAACGGAAAAACCGTTGGTACCCAACAAACAAATATCTGCACTGATATCTCCCAGCTTGCTAATCACGCTACCACCTATACAAATATAAGACTCACGGCTAACAGTACCGCCAATCAATTCCACGGGGATGGATGTACGCTGAGTAATTTCCAGGGCTACCAGAGGGCTTACGGTAAATATTCTGATCTTCTTCCTTTCAGGCAGGATCTTTGCCAGCTCCAGCATGATAGTTCCTCCACCCAGCAATACATACATATCATCTTCCAATAAATCCAGCGCTTTTGAAGCAATGACGATTTTTTCCTGCTGCTTATACACATGTGGTTGCAAAAAAGGTATATTGTAATTTCTGGAAATAGCACCGCCATGCACTTTAATCAGTTTCCCCTCTTCCTTCAGATCATTCAGGTCGCGACGCACCGTATCCAGCGATACATTCAAAATAGAGCATAACTCGGTAGTCAATACCCTGTTTTCCTGATTCAGTTTCTCCAGAATAATCTTTTGCCTTTCTTCTTTCAACATGGTATTACAGCTTGATTGGTTTAACTTTAAAAGAATAATCAGAAATTTAATGAATTCCTGAATTGCGTTATAATGCTTTTTTCTATATTTATTAAAAATAAAACGCAAAAAGCAGCAACCCAAAAAACATTGTTATGAAATTTCCAGCCATTTTATGCATTTGTGTATTTGCCGCCATTGGAGTGGGCTTTTTTGCAAAACCCGAATCTGTAAAGGATTCTGAGCCTTCTTGGATAAGAATCAACCAACTGGGTTATAAGCCTAATTCCAAAAAGGTAGCAGTGTGGGTGAGTAAAACCCGGAAGCACATCCGGGAATTTGAGTTAAAAAACGCAAAAAACGGCAAGACAGTTTTTAAGGGGGATGCAGGGAAAAATTTTGGTGCATACGGGCCATTCTCCTCCTCTCACCGCCTGGATTTCTCTTCTTTTACAAAAAAGGGGAAATATTACCTGCAGGTGGGAAATACAAAATCTCCCGTATTTGAAATTGGCCCGGATGTTTATAAAGGAACTGCTGATTTTGCATTAAACTATATGCGCCAGCAACGCTGCGGATATAACCCTTACCTGAAAGACAGCTGCCATACGCATGATGGCTACACATTATACGGCCCCATGCCGGATAGCACTTATATTGATGTTACCGGCGGATGGCATGATGCTACAGATTACCTGCAATATGTTACCACTTCAGCCAATGCTACCTACCAATTGCTGATTGCTTACCGCGATTTTCCAAAAGTATTCGGTGATACCAAGCAGGCAAACGGACTGGATGGCAAAAATGGCATTCCCGATGTACTGGATGAAGCCAAATGGGGACTCGACTGGCTGATTAAAATGCATCCCAGGGAAGACTGGATGTTTAACCAGATAGCCGATGACCGCGATCATATCAGCCTGAGAATTCCAAAACTCGACAGTCAGTACAACCGCGGTTATCAGCGGCCGGTATATTTCCTCACAGGTGAACCTCAGCAAAGAGGTAAATTCATGAATACCACTACCGGTACTTCTTCTACAGCGGGGAAATTTACATCGGCTTTTGCTACGGGTGCAATCATATTTAACGACATCGACCCTTCATTCAGTGAACTGCTTCTGGAAAAGTCAACTACCGCACATGCTTATGCGAATAAAAAACATGGTTATACGCAAACCGCTTCGGTACTGGCCCCCTATATTTATGCTGAAGAAAACTGGTACGATGATATGGAACTGGCTTATGCCACAAGGGCTTCATTATTCAGCCTGATAAGAGACGGAAAATGGAAGGCAAACAGAAAACCGAATATTGAACAACTAATTGCCGATTCTACCTTCAGCTATATTCAACAGGCCTTGTATTATGCAGATAAGGAGCCGCTTACGCCATGGCTGGGGAAAGATACCGCCCATCATTATCAATGGTATCCTTTCATCAACGCCGGCCATATGGAAGTTGCAAAAATTGCAGAACAATCAGGAAGGCAAAAAGTACTGGATTATTATAAAAAAGGTATACAGGCTGTTTATGAAAAAGGGAAGAATAATCCTTTCTTAAGAGGAGTACCATTTATATGGTGCAGCAACAACCTCACCGTAAATTTTGTAATGCAATGCTATTGGTACAGGACCTTAAGCGGAGATAACAGCTTTGAAGAGTTTGAACAGGCCAATTTCGACTGGTTGTTTGGATGCAATCCATGGGGAACTTCCTTTGTATACGGGCTTCCTGCAAACGGGGATTATCCTGAAGATCCGCATGCTGCTTTTACCAGAATACTGAAAGACCACATTAACGGAGGGTTAGTGGATGGACCGGTTTACGGAAATATTTTCAAAAGCCTAATCGGAATCAACATGCATGAACCCGATGAATATGCGGAATTCCAAAGCGACCTGGTGGTATATCACGACGATTACGGAGATTATTCCACCAATGAGCCTACCATGTGCGGAACCGCATCCTTAATATACCTGCTGGCTGCAAAAGAATCAGAAGCTAAATGATCATTTCCTAATCATTAATCAATGGCTATTCTCGCACTGGACTTAGGCGGAACCAAACTGGCCGCTGCAATTTTTGATGGCCGAGGAAACATTATACAAGAAAAAAATATCCCTTTGAATGGCAGGAAGGGAAAAGAAGTGGGAGATTTTATTCTCAATACTGCATCCGATCTATTAAAAGCACATCAGGCAAAGGCAGTGGGAATTTCAGTGCCCGGAATCGTAAATGAAAAGACCGGCAAAGTATGGGCACCCAATATTCCCGGTTGGGAAGATTATCCTTTAAAGGATGAAATTTCCAGGCTTACGGGAAACATTCCTGTTGCCATTGAAGCCGATCGTACCTGTTATATACTGGGAGAACAATGGAAAGGAAAAGCTGCAGGTTATCATCATGCCATTTTCATTGCAGTGGGAACAGGCATAGGGGCAGGGATTCTGGTAAATGGGAAAGTATTAAAAGGAGCACATGGCGTTGGGGGCGCTATCGGATGGCTGGGCATGGAAAAACCTTATGATGAAAAATTCAGGGAAAGAGGATTCCTGGAAACCCGCGCATCAGGATATGGTATTGCCAAATTTGCAAAGGAAAATGCAGAGAAGCGGTACGGATATAACGGCATATTGAAAAACATTCCCGAAAGTGAAATTACTTCCCGACATGTTTTACAGGCTTATGAAGAAGGCGATCCCGTAGGAAGAGATACCTTACTGCAGGTTATTGAATACTGGGGTATGGTTACTGCCAACCTCATCAGCATATTCAACCCCGAAATCGTTTTATTCGGTGGGGGTGTATTTGGCCCCGCTGTTAAATTCCTCAGTGAAATTATTGAAGAAGCTGAAAAATGGGCGCAACCCGTAAGCATGAAGCAGGTTCAGATTGTTTCTTCAGAACTGGGTTTGAGAGCCGGATTGTACGGAGCAGGAAAAATAGCCTTTGATTTACTTGATTCCCTTAAACCTCAAAGCAAATGAATTCCAGGACCCTGAATTTTATTGCGGCATGTGCAGGTATGCTGTTATTTGGCGTTACACTTATTACATTGGGTGCTATAGCCATTGATCTTGCAAACCGATTTTCACTATCGGAAAAAGAATCCGGAGAATTGTTTTCCATATTACCCATAGGCATTATTGCAGGTTCTTTTATATTCGGCCCCGTTATAGATAAATATGGCTACAAGGCCATCCTCATTACCGCATGCCTCTCTATGTTTGCAGGTTTTCAGGGTATTGCCTGGTCGGAAGAAGTATCCTGGCTGAAATGGAGCATTTTCTTCTTTGGTTTAGGCGGGGGAATTATTAACGGAAGCACTAATGCACTGGTTGCCGACCTCAGTACTACACATAAAGGAGCCAACCTGAGCATCCTTGGGATTTTCTTTGGATTGGGGGCCCTTGGAATGCCTTTATTGTTGGGATTATTACAAGGTAAATTTTCCTGGGAATTCATTGTTTCTTCTGTAGGCTGGTTAACGCTTGCTATTGCCCTCTTCTATAGTTTTCTTTCCTTCCCAAAAGGGAAGACAGCTTCTCAGGAAACATTTCCCCGGAAACAATTACTTTCTCCCCTGCTATTGTGTATAGCATTTATGCTTTTCTTTCAAAGCAGCCTGGAAGCCATTATCAACAACTGGACAACCCTGTACCTGGAAAAGCGCAACATCATGGATGAACAGTCGGCAAAATATGCATTGTCGTTACACATCCTGGGCATGGTAATCATGCGCCTGTTGATGGGAACATTATTCCGCAACACGGCGCCTCTTAAACTCATGCTTTGGTGCATCCTGCTAATTTATACAGGAGTATTGCTGATGGAAAGTGCAGACAGTAGCATTGCCACCACAGGATTGTTTATTTCAGGTGCAGGGCTGGCCGGGGGGTTCCCGATTATGCTGGGAGTTGCGGGTGAAAAATTTCCTTCCATCAGCGGAAAGGCTTTCAGCCTCATTTTCGTGGTATCCCTTGTTGGAAACACACTTGTCAATTACATGATGGGTATAGTGGCTGAAAAATATCATATCAGTCACCTTACCACCGTAAGCTACATTGAAGCATCCGGCATGCTGATATTACTTGGACTTATATTCTTCAACATTATTAAAACCTACCAAAATAAATAAAACAAAACATATGTTAGCAAAACAATGGCTGAATAATGCCAGAAACGTCATGCAGCAGATAGAAGATACCCAAATGGAAAACATTCAGAAAGCTGCAACTGTAATGGCCGATAGTATTGAAGCTGGAAGATGGGTGCATACTTTCGGATGTGGCCATGCCACCCTGCCCATTGAAGAAATGTATCCACGTATCGGAGGGTTTGTAGGGTTTCACCCCATGATTGAACTTCCGCTTTCATTCTTTACCAGAATAACCGGAGAAATGGGAGTACATCAGTTTGTATTCCTGGAAAGAGTAGAAGGCTACGGAGTAGAAATCATGAAAGGCTACAACTTCGATTCGCGCGATACCATGTGGATATTCTCGCATTCAGGCATCAACAATGTGAACATAGATGTGGCACTGGAAGCGAAAAACAAGGGAATGAAAGTGGTGGCTTACGGATCGGCAGCGGCGGCAAAAGGAAAGCAAACCAGGCATTCCAGTGGCAAAACCATTTTTGATATTGCCGATATTGTGGTGGACAGTTGCGCTCCCATTGAGGATGCCACTGTTCCAATAAAAAACCATCAGGATAAATTAGGGCCTGTATCCACCATGGCTTTTGTAACCTGTGTATGGATGACCGTTATCACTGTGGCAGAAATTCTGGTAGAAAGAGGATTTAAACTGCATATCCATCCTTCCCATAACGTACCGGGAGATACCACAGCAAGAGAAAGACTGGAGGAAGCACTGGCCGTTTATAAACAAAGGATAGCCGGTGTTTAAACTTTTATACCAACAGGGGTGCATTTCCGCCCCTGTTATTCGTTATTCATTTGGGTGGCAACAGACCAGATGTTACCCCAGGGATCTTTGAAATTGCCCCTTTTATCAGGATCACCGGGATGCTGAACAGGTTCATCTATCTTTTCACAACCGAAATCCATAGCTTTCTGAAATGTGGCATCCACATCCGGAAGATAAACATGTACCAATTGGCTGTTGGAAGGATACCATCCATTGGAATTACTGTACATCACAACCGAATCAAAAATTCTCATTTCCGCATGAACGATTTTTTGGTCCTCCCCCTTGTATTTTCTCAACGGATTGGCATCAAATACCTCCCGGAGGAAATTTTCAAATGATTCCGGATCGTCACAAACAAAATACGGAGAAAGAGAAGGATATTTCTTAGGTTTGAAATTATCTTCCATATGTTTAAATTTATTCTGAAATAATCCATCTGGTTTCTGAATTGCCCCTAAGCTTAACCCTGATTACACACCACAAAAACAATTCCTTTCCGCATCCCTAAACCATATAATTCTTATTAAATGGCAAAATCTGCATTATCTCCATGGAAAAAGTACTCTGAGCAATGGAAAAACCTGGAAGAAAAATTTCATGGCTTTATGCAAACAACTATCCTAAAGCCGGAAATGAAATGGGGTACAATTATATATACTTATAAGGGAAAAAACGTGGTAGGTTTTAACGGATTTAAAAATTTTGCTTCCATATGGTTTTACGACGGGGTATTATTATCCGATCCTTTAAAAGTTTTAATAAATGCATCGGAAGGGAAGACAAAAGCACTTCGGCAATGGAGGTTTTATGATGAGAAATCTTTCAGAATCAACCAAGTCAAAAAATACGTAAATGAAGCCATAGCCCTTGCGGAAAAAGGTATTAGTATTAAACCTGAAAAATCTCCCCCGCCGAAGCCTTCCGGAATATTAAAAGAATTTTTACAAAAAGACCGTGTATTAAGGGAAGCCTTTGAAAAGCTAAGTTCCGGCAAACAAAAAGATTACATTGAATATATTGATACTGCTAAAAAAGAGGATACCAAACTGACCAGATTGGTTAAAATTATTCCCATGATTAAGAAAGGGATGGGCTTAAACGATAAATACAAAAAACAATGAGGAGCAAAATATTTTCAATCATTATATTATTGTGCTTTCAAATAAATGCTTCAGCACAACTTAAACCCGGATTTGACTGGCAGGAATATCACGATATGTTTATCCTATGCATAAAAAATTTTTATAAACACGAAGCATCCATCCTTCCTGACCCTGCCCCCTACCACCTTGTATATGAATCGCCTTATATAGGTCTGGATAATAAATGGCAGTTGTATGTTCATAATGACCAACCTTTGGCAGCCATCAGTTTAAGAGGAACAACAGCTTCTGCAGAAAGCTGGTTGGCCAATTTTTATTCGGCTATGATACCGGCACGTGGTACAATCCGGTTAAATAAAGAACGCCGGTATGATTATTCCTTTGCCGTGCATCCAAACGCTGCAGTTCATGCAGGTTGGGCTTTATGTGCACTGGCCCTTTCAGATGATATCCTCCCTAAAATGGATTCTTTATACCGGGCGGGAATAAAAGATTTTTATATCACCGGACATAGCCAGGGTGGGGCACTTTCCACACTCCTTACCGCCTATCTGAAAGAACTACAAGCAGCAGGCAAACTCCCCGCAGATATCCAAATCAAAAACTATGCATCTGCAAGTCCAAAAGTTGGCAATGAATATTTTGCTCATGAATACAAAATAAAAACAGCCGATTTCGGCGCATTCAATGTGGTGAATGTGGAAGACTGGGTACCGCAAACTTTTATTACCGTACAAAAACCGGAAGATTATAATGCGGTAAGCATTTTCCAAAATTTTCAAAATGGCGCTGTAAACGGTTCTATTATTCAGCGCCTGTTAATGAAAACACTTTACAAAAAGGTAAAAAAGCCATTAAACAAAGCGCAGAAACAATATGAAAAATATTTCGGGAAATACATACATAAGCAGATTATAAAGTATTTACCCGAACTTGAAATGCCTGCCTATTTTCATAGCAGTCATTATATCGCTGCCCCTCATGTGATTCCTATGATGGGGGAGCTGCGGCAAAATACCGATGGCTTACCTTTAATGCATTTCCATAATGCTTCATCCTATTACAACCTGATTCTTCAAAATCTCAAAAGCCCCTGAAGATTGTCTCAAATAGGAATGATACCCCGTACCTGGCAGTATTAATTTTGGTTAAAACGAAAGCCATGAAAAAATTAACCATCTTCCTTGTCCTGCTGTTAACAGCCGGGGAGGCCTTCAGTCAGCAACAGGCCGGAATGAATAAACAGGAATTACTGGAATATTTCGATCAGACATTTGCCAATATTCAAACGGAAATTGAAGGGCTGAATGCTGAGCAGTTAAAGTTTTCTCCCGGAGAAGGACGCTGGTCGGTCAGCCAATGCCTGTATCATCTTGTAATCACTGAGCCTCAACTGCTGGAATTTGTCCAGCAAGCCATGGATGCACCAGCCGATCCTTCGCTCAAGGACAGTGTAAAAATTACCGACAGGGATATTATCATGGCGGTTACCGATCGCTCGCATAAAGCTAAAGCAGAAAACGAGCTAACCGATGCTCCTGTGTATAGTTCACCCCGGGAAGCGCTTTCCGCATTAGAATCCAGCAGAAAAATTATTAAAGATTTTATTGGTAAATATACTGAAGAAGAACTCAGAAATAAAGTAATCAAATGGCCTGTGGGTTATGCGGATGCTTTTCAGGGATTGCTTTTCATTGCAGCCCATGCAGCAAGGCATACAGAACAAATGAAAGAAGTAAAATCGGACCCTTCTTTTCCCAAACTGCCCTAATGTTTCATCAACTTTATAAATCAATCACATGAAATATCTCAAATTTTTTTTGCTATCCGTGGCAGCAATCATTGTTCTTGCCCTGATTATAGCAGCCATCATGCCGAAAGCCATGGAGGCAGACAAAACCATTCTTATCAACAAACCGAAAGAAGAAGTATTCAACTATATTAAGTTTCTCGACAACCAGCGGTATTTCGGAGAATGGTATCGAATGGATAAAAGCCTGGTGATTCATTCAAAAGGCACCGACGGAACTCCGGGATATGAAATTTCATGGACAGGCGAAAAAATTGGCAAGGGAAGGCAGGTTATTAAAGCTATTAAAGAAGGAGAAAAAATTGACTTTGAATTGTATTTCAACGAATCAGACACACCGGCATATGCAACCATGACCACCACGGCTGTTAACCCTTCTCAAACAAAAGTCAGATGGGAATTGGACGGTAAAATCCCATATCCTTTTAATATCATGACGCTGTTTTTCGATATGGGGGATGATTTTGAAAAAGGTTTGCAAAACCTTAAAGAAATTCTTGAACAGTAAAAATCTTTTCACCTCAATATTTACGTCATGGACTCTATAAAAGAAGCGACCATATACCCTTGTATATGGCTGAAGGATAAAGCCGGAGAAGTCATGCAATACTATATCGACATCTTTGACAATGCTGAGATGGAATTCAGCAATGAAATAGTGGCGCATGGAAAACTGGAAGGTACTCCCTTCCTTATCATTACAGGAAACGATCAGTACCTCCCCAATTACAGTATATCTGTGATGGTGCTTTCTCACGATAAAGAGAAAATCAACAGGTATTATAAACAGCTTATAAGGGATGGGAAAGAATTAATGCCATTAGATAGTTACCCTTTCAGTGAATGGTATGCAAGGGTGATGGATAAATACGGATTTTCCTGGCAATTATATACAGCCTGGGAAAATGAAACTATAGAACACCACTTTGTTCCGGTAATCATGTTTGCCGGGAAGCAACAGGGGAATTGCAGAAAAGCGCTGGAATTATTTAAAAACGTTTTTCCCGAATTCACCTTATCTGAAATTTCAGAATATCCTGAGGGTAAGGTGAAAGGACAAGTGATTCACAGCAGGTTTAAGTTAAATCAAAATGTGGTAATGGCCATGGATAGCGGAGTTGAACAGGATTTTAATTTTAATGAAACAATATCTATGGTAATCGAATGCGATGACCAGAAAGCAATAGACCACTACTGGGACGGATTAATTGAAAACGGAGGAGAAGCTTCCAAATGTGGCTGGCTGAAAGACCGGTTTGGAATGAGTTGGCAAATTGCTCCCCGAAACTTTAACGACCTATTGTTTAAATCGGGTAATGAAAGAGCCATTGAGAACATGATGAAAATGGAGAAGATCATCCTTAAAGATTTATTATAGTTTTTGCTGACTATTAAAATGTATAAAAGATGATTATTAATGTTCCTAACAGTTGCAACAACAGCCCCAAGAAAGCATTGCTGGTACAATTCAACATTGCGTTTGCAAAAGCTGATCTTGAAGAAATTCTCAGTTTTCTGGATGATGCTTGTGAAATGCAAATGGTGTATGGTGAAGAAGGAAAAAATCTTTTTAAGGGTAAAGATGCCATCAGGGAATTTTTAAGTCCGTATGCAGGTTCTCCAATGGAAGAAATGCATATTCATCAGGTAATTACCCATGGGAAAGATGCTGCCGTTAGAGGAATGATGAAATCAGGAGGACATTTAATGAATTTTGCAGATTTTATTGAATTCAAATCTGCAGGGTCAGATAAGATTAAAAAAATTGTCAGCTATACCAAATAATACGGGAGGATAATGGGAATAATCCTAATTCTCAGGTAATTTTGGCATTCTTTAAAACCGACAAAGGAATGTCAAAAGCTTACCCTTCTTCGCTGATTCATACCGGTGAGAAATTTATAACCAACCATGCCCTAATTGTTGATGGAAGTAATATATCCCATATCCTTCCCATAAATGAAATACCTGAGGGAATGGAAAGGGAAAACTTGTCGGAGGTGATTATCCCCGGCCTTACCGATCTGCAGATTTACGGTGGAGGAGGAGTGTTATTTTCTGCTGATCTTACTAAAGAGGGATTAGACAGGATGACTCAGGGAATCATCGCCACCGGCACCACCACTTTCCTAGTTACGCTGGCCACCAATTCCCCCGAAGTATTTAACAAGGCCATTGAAATCATAAAAGCCAACCCCCACCCTTCCCGTCCCGGTATTCACTTTGAAGGGCCTTACCTGAACCCTGCCAAAAAAGGAGCACATGTAGAAAAATATATCCATCCGCCTACCCTGAAGGAAGTAAAGGAATTCATCAACAGAGGGGAAGGAGTAATAAAAATGATCACACTGGCTCCGGAAATTTGTCCGCCTGAAGTCATTGATTATCTGCTTGAGCAGGGAATTATCCTTTCTGCCGGGCACAGCAATGCCAGTTACGATGAAGCCATGGCAGGATTTGACAGGGGAATTCAAACAGCCACCCATCTGTTTAATGCCATGTCTTCCTTTCATCACCGCGATCCGGGGTTACCCGGAGCCATTTACAACCATTCCGTGGCTATGGCCAGCATCATACCCGACGGCATACACGTAAATTTTGCCACCGTTGAAATTAGCAGCAAGATTATGGGCTACCGTCTGTTTCTGATTACTGATGCGGTGGAGGAAACCTCCACCGGTCCATACCTGCATTTAAAAGCAGAAGGAAGGTTTACCCTTCCCGACGGGACATTGTCGGGTTCGGCTATCAGTATGTTGCAGGGCGTAAGAAACTGTATTGAATTTTGTAATATCCCCCGGGATGCTGCTGTCAGAATGGGAAGTTCCCTCCCCGGGTCATTATTAAAGAACAACCCGGCAGGAAGCTTAACACCCGGAAACCGTGCAGATTTCCTGATTCTCGACAGGAACTTCAACCTTCTTAAAACTTATTTTGCCGGTAAAACGATAAGTTAACCCGGACTTGTTATAAAATGTTGATTATTAATAATTCCCCATACAGCAGGCCCTTGGCTGGATTTTTTTACATTTGCAGGGAATTTTCTATTGATCACAACGTTACCTGTAGAGGTAATACATATTAATAATGGCTGAAAAACCAAGGCGGAAGTATTTAATCACCCGGAATCTGGATTACTTTTTTACCGAAGTATACCATATTTCTAAATTTATTTCGAGATTCTTCAGGGAAGTTTTCAGACCGCCCTTCGAAATTGGGGAAATTATTAGGCAATGCTATGAAATAGGTTATAAATCCCTCGCTTTGATTTCCATGACGGGATTTATTACCGGTATTGTATTTACCAAACAATCAAGGCCGTCTTTATCTGAATTCGGGGCTACTTCATGGCTGCCTTCCCTGGTATCCATTGCCATAATCAGGGCACTTGCCCCTCTGGTCACTTCTTTAATTGCCGCAGGAAAGGTGGGTTCCAATATAGCAGCCGAACTCGGCTCCATGAAAGTATCTGAACAGATTGATGCCATGGAAGTTTCAGGTACAAATCCTTTTAAATTTCTCGTTGTAAGCAGGGTACTGGCTACCACGTTTATGATTCCGGTGCTGATGTGTTATACAGGGATTGTAGGGTTACTTGGAGCATTTGTAAATGTGGCTCAAAATGAAAACACTTCTTTTACCGCTTTCATGGAAGGAGCTTTTTCCAGTATTTCTTTTCTGGACATAGGTTCATCTGTGGTAAAAGCATTGTGTTACGGATTTACCATAGGCATTATAGGTTGTTATAAAGGATGGACTGCCACCAACGGTACGGAAGGGGTGGGAAGGTCTACCAATGCAGCTGTGGTTTTATCCATGTTTTTGATTTTTATAGAAGAAATTATATTAGTTATTATCACCAATAATTTGAGATGATTATACAGGAGCATAACATATCATCCAGAGAAGAACCTGTTATCAGGATTCAGAACCTGTATAAATCCTTCGGTGAAAAGAAAGTTTTGTCGGGTGTAAACCTTGAACTTTACCGGGGAGAAAACCTGGTGGTGCTGGGAAGATCGGGTACCGGCAAATCGGTGCTTATTAAAATTATTGCGGGGTTGCTGAAACCCGATAGTGGTTTTGTGGAGGTGTTGGGAAAAGAAGTTCCTAAACTGAACGACAGGAAACTGAAGGAATTGAGGCTTAAACTCGGTTTTTCTTTCCAGCACAGCGCCTTGTACGACAGTATGACGGTGATGGAAAACCTGAAATTTCCCCTGGTAAGGCATAAAAGGAATCTCAGCAAAAAAGAAATTGATCAGGCGGTAGACAGTGTTTTGGATTCTGTGGGATTACTGGAAACCAAACATCAGATGCCTGCTGAGCTTTCAGGGGGGCAGAGGAAAAGAATTGGTATTGCCCGGACCCTGATTCTGAACCCTGAAATTATGCTGTACGACGAACCTACGGCAGGGCTTGACCCCACTACCAGTATCGAAATCAATTCATTAATAAATTCTGTTAAGGAAAAATTCCATACCAGTTCCATTATCATTACACACGACCTTACCTGCGCAAAAATGACCGGTGACAGAATTACCATGCTAATGGATGGGCAATTTGTGGAAACCGGGACTTTTGAAGAGGTATTCCGCAGTAAGGATGAACGGGTACAGGAATTTTATAATTATAACTTCATTAAATAAACATGAATCAGGATAAAAGGACGGTAATAGTTGGCATATTCATTTTAATAGGACTGACCATTCTGGTCTCTGCCATCATCTTCCTTGGAGGAAAGGAAAAAGTATTTGACAAAGCGGTTATCGTTTCGGTAGATTTTGAAAACGTTCAGGGCTTGTCAAAAGGAAATAATGTTTGGTTTTCCGGAGTAAAAGTAGGTACCGTGCGCTCGGTAAGTTTTGCCGGTGAAAACCTTGTAAGGGTAGAGCTGAAGATTGACAGGAAGATTAAAGACCACATTAAAAAAGACAGTAAAGCCAGTATTGGTGCCGATGGATTTATTGGCGACAAAATCGTTTTTATAAGCCCCGGAAGCCCCAACTCTCCTTCCATTGAAGATGGTGATATGTTAATGGCAGATTCCGGTTCGGGCCTCGACCAGCTATTGGCCACCCTTCAGAAAAACAATAATAATCTCTTAAGCATAACCGATAACTTTAAAAAGATAAGCGATAAAATTGCAGCAGGGGAAGGAAGTATAGGTAAACTCTTAAACGACAACGAAACCTATGATGATATCCGGGCTGTAATGGAAAACCTGAAAGCTACCACTGCAAAAGCAGAAGAAGTAAGCAAAAAATTAAACAGTTTTGTTGACCAGTTGAATCATGAAGGGGGCTTTGCACACAGCCTGGCCAATGATACCGTAATCTTTTCTAATCTGAAAACCTCCAGCCAAAGTATTCAGCAGCTTTCCCGGGAGGCTGCAAGTGTTATTGATGATTTGAAAAAAGCCAGCACTACTTTAAATAAAGGACTTGAAGATGTCAATTCTCCTGCCGGAGTATTATTAAATGATAAAGAAGCAGCTGAAAATCTTTCTGAGATTTTGAAGAATCTGGAATCGGGAAGTAAAAAGCTGGATGAAAATCTTGAAGCTTTAAGGCACAATTTCCTCTTCAGAAGATACTTCAAAAAGCAGGAAAAAGAAAAGCATCAGCAATAAGAGCTATTGCCGGCATAAATGATTAACTGATGACAATCAGGGGAATTTTTGCGTGGTTAACGATTTCGCTGGTTAAGAATTTTCTGAAAATTTTATCTGTCAGCAGGCGGCTGCCTTTTTGAAGAATAAGAAATTCTCCCTGATTTTCAGGCATCAGGTTTTTAATACTTTCAAAAACATCAGATCCTTCTACAATATCAAATCCGGCACGCACCTGCGCATCGTTGTCGAAGTAATCAGCCAACTCCTTCAGATAAGCGGTTGCTTCATCCTGAGGTTCATTTTCATTCATTACCGAAAAGAATCGCAACTCACCTTTTTCAGGATGAATTAACTTCAACAACCTTTTAAGTTCGTGTACATCAATGGGGTTAGATTTCTGTACCCCTACCCTGCATCTTGCCAGGCTGACTGAGGTATTGCCTTCCGGAATACAAATAACAGAATTATTGAGTTGGTTAATGACAGGTATGGCCGTTCGTACAGGAAATAATTTTTTAAATAACCCGGTTTTTTCATTCAGGCTTAACAGAAGAATGTCCTCAGGATTATATTTTTCAGCAATCTCATCTACCAGGTCATTTCTGGTAACGGAAATTTTCAGTTGGTTGGCAGGAAAATTAAATTTCTTTATAAGCTTTTCCAGTTTTCTTCTGGCTGCAGCCGCAGAAGACTTTATCAATTTAGTTCTTTCAGAGGAACTTACCATAGAGGGGATCACCGGTATATGTTGATGCAGTACCACCATCGCCACAGAAGAATGTTCTGCCAGTTTGGAGGCAAAACCAAAAAGGGCATCACAATCCCGTTCTATATCCGCTAATATGATAATCCTTGCATCCATGCCGATATTGAATGTTTACATGTTTTGATCATCAGCCTCCAGGTCTTTTAAAACTGCATTCACATTCTCCTCTGTAGAGGTGAGTATTTGCTTACAAATTTTTATCAGAAAGGAAGCCCTTTTTACTTTTTCTGAAAGCTCATCTACTGAAATCTCGCCATCTTCAATTTCAGAAACGATTTCCTGGAGCTCATTAAAAGCTTCGGTATAACTGATATTCTCCTTATGGATTTTCGTCATGTTGTTGTTCTTTATGAATTACTTCACTAATAATTTTACCATTGGCCAAAAGGGTTTCTATTTTATCCCCCGGCGCCATTTCAGCAATATCTTTAATAATCTTTCCATTCTTAAGTGTTAAGCTGTACCCTCGTTTTAACAAATTGACAGGATTGAGAACCTGCACCGTTTTAGCATAACCATCCAGTTTCATCCCACACGCTTTTATTATTTGCCCCGAATACCTGGTAGTTTTTATTTTCATTTCGGTTAACAGGAACCGTTCTTTTGAAATGGCTGTTTTGGTTTTTTTAAATAACAACTCCGGAATTTGACTGAGTTGTTTTTTTTGATCAGCCACAAGGTATTGAGATTTACCAATAATAATATGCCTTGCCTGAATCAGTTCATTTTCATGCTTTAATAACAGATGCCTTGTATCTGCTTTAAAAATTTTGCTCAGGTTTTTAATCTGCCTGCCCAATTCTTTTAATAATCGAATTGATTTTTCGGAAATGATTCTTTGTGCTTCCTGCACAGGAACCGCAAACTGATGGAATTTCTCTACCAGAACCTCTGCAATCTTCGTAGGGGTAATGGCATTTTGATAAGCTACCATTTCTACCACGGTTTCGTTGGTAGCGTGCCCTATACCGGTAATTACAGGAAGCGGGAAATCAGCTACCGCTTTGGATAAACTATAATCATTATAGCAGGATAATCCCACATCTCCCCCACCCCCTCTGATTATTGCTACCACATCAAAACGATTCTTAATTTTCTTAATGGCCGCCAGCTGAGCTTTTATGGAGGTAATGGCTTTCTCTCCCTGTAAAAGAGAAGGAAAGAGCTCCATGATAAATTTATACCCGTAGGGATTATTCGAAAGCACCTTCATGAAATCTGCATACCCTTTACTGGTCTCCACGGAAATGATTGCAATGCGTTTGGGTAATAATGGAAATGGAAGCTGTTTGTTTTTATGATAATACCCTTCCGTTTTTAATCTTTCGATAGTTTCAAATTTTTCCCTTTCAATATCTCCCAGTGTAAAGGAAGGATCAATATCCATAATCCGCAAAGACAGCCCGTATTGGGGGTCAAAGCTGATTTTAGCCAGAAAGAGAATTTTTATTCCGTCTTTTAAAGGTTCTTTTAGCGTTTTTAAAAATTTGCCGTTAATATGCAAATAATCGGAACTCCATAATGTTGCCCGCATTTGGGCAATGACTTTACCGTCTTTTTTTTCCACCAGGTCGGGATAACAATGGCCGGAATGGCGGTAATGATTCAACTTTATCATTTCTGCCTTAATCCAGAATGCATAAGGAAATCTTTCACCGATCACGGTTTTTAATCCCTGAGCTATCTCATAAAGAGAAAATACCTGCCTTTCCTGATACACTTCCGCCATGGATGGTTTCTTTACCTGAATATAATAATATCGTCTGAAGATGCAAAAATAAGGTACATCAAATATGCACCGGAATATCAGTATTTTTGTAATACCGGATGTTGAAGGCAATCGGTTAACCTATAGGTATTTTCAATGGGGAAGCTGACAGAAGACGGATTTGTAAAAAAAGTAGTATCCTGTTTTACGTCTACATTACCTTCTGCCCTTACCAGGCTGCTGTCTTTAATCAGAAAAATCATTTCCATTACCGAACGCATTCCTTCCGATTCAAAATCGTACCACCCTTTTAATGTATCACCTGACAGGGTTCCTGTAAAATACCCCGTGCTGCCATCTTTTTCGAAATTGTCAAATACGATTTTCCCTTTTACCTGTTCGCCAGTTTCAGTCATTTGCACATACAGGCTGTCTCTTCCCACTTCCAGAAAATAACACCCCTTCTGCATGCTGACAGTATTTTCCTGATGGTTGCCTGAACAAGCCGCAAGAAGAATGGCCATTAAAAGAAAGCGCATATCTAAATTTTAAAGTTCCTTTACCATCCAAACATTACAGGCAAAATGCCCGGAGTTGCCCATGGGATGATCAATTTTCTTAAACCCAGAATATTCATACATTTCTATGGCTTTGGTAAGGCTTGGAAAACTTTCAAGATACATATGGGTATAACCGGAATTTTTGGCTTCTTCAAAAGTTTTCAGCATCAGGTTTTTCCCTACTCCTTTTCCTCTTGCTTCCGCTGCCACATAAAATTTTACCAGTTCCACATACCCCTGAGGAAGGCCTTCCGTAGGATAATAACCACATCCTCCAATAATGATACCGTTTTCTTCTGCCACATAATAGGCGGAGCCTTCTTTTCGGAAGAGTTCGTATAATGCATCGGTAGTAGGGTCGGTATATACTGTACCGGGCATATCAATTTTAAACTCTCGAAATACTTTTCTGATCATTGCAGCGAGAGGAACATTGTCCGATGGTTGGATGAGCCGAATCACTTTGATTGAATTAAGAGTTGGGAATTAAGCATTTTAGATATTTGAATTATAAAGTTAATGTTTAGTTTTTTGAACAGAAATAATTAAAAAAGCGCCTGAAGTTTCAGGCGCTTTCAAGATTTTCCGGGCGTTACCCTTTGTGACTAATTAATTTTCTTAAACTCTACCCTGCGATTCTTAGTCTTTCCTTCAGGAGTGGCGTTATCGGCAATGGGCTGTGAAGACCCGTAACCTTTAGTTGCTAACCTTGATTCAGCAATTCCCATTTTAACTAACTGAGCTTTTACAGCTTCTGCTCTGGCTGCAGATAATTTTTCATTCACTTCTGCTGAACCTGTTGCATCCGTATGGCCACCAATTTCAACCTTCAAATCTGAATGTTCGTTTAACAGGTTGAACATTTCATTTATTGCTCCCATAGATTCAGGCTTCAGGTCTGCCTTATTCACGTCGAACTGGATACCATAGGAAATTATCTTCCCTTCAGTAATCAGCCTCTTATAGGCATCAGAACCACCTGCCGCAATCCTGATGTTTTTTATCAGCATGGGATGTTCTGCTGTACGAATTTCCATTGTAAGTACACCCGCTCCTGGTTCTATCCTGTTTACAATATTCAACCTGTGCTGGTCTATATACACTTTTCCTATATTCTTATTTACATATAATGAGAACCTTCTCCAGTTATCTTTTGCAGTATTTACGGCAGCCTGGGGAAATTGTACAGGAGAACCTCCATATATTGATGATTCATTCATAACCTGAAAAGCAGAAGTTCCCTGTTCAGTGCCAAATCCTGCAAGTTGCACGTAAAACTTTCCGGTATGCGACCAGCTTAGATTTTTGTGCTCAGGGGCCCTGAAATATAATTCGATTACCGGAAGTCCGTTGTATTCTTCATTACTCAGTACATCAAACTCTAATGTAAACTGCTCTGGCAGGTAGGAATCCTTATCTATATCAGGAATCATACTTACTGATGCATTTGCAGGAATGTACAATACTTTTTCCCCTTTAAAAGTTTGAATTTCCGCATTCCCGTCATTTATCAGCATCCGGGCAGGAATTTCAGCATCCTGCTCTCCTGACATGTCATAAAAGAAGATGATCTTGTCGCCGGGAACAAAATCGAAATTCCTATAGGCGAAAATGGAAGAAGTTGAAGATGATGAGGTGGGTTGTTCAGAATTTTGTTCCGCTGGAGTAATTGCTTTCTCACTATTGCTCTGCGCACCGTTTTTATCATCCTTTAAATTTTCTTCTCCTGCATGATCATTGTTTTTGTTTTTCCCTTTTCGCAGCTTGTCTTCTGCTTTATCCATCGAGTCGGAAGTAATTTCTCCTGCCCTGTTTACCACTTTATTTTCAGCAGTTTCTTTTACCCTTTCAGAAACCTTTTTTAGCACCTGTGCTTCAGCAGTAGCAGTAAAGAGTATTACTGATATGAAAGATGCCAGAACGGCGGATAAACGTGTCATAATGATAAGTTTTATCCTCCAAAATTATTCTGCAAACAAATGGAAGGGAATAGAACAAAAGTTATATCGGCAGGTCAGGAGTTGAATACCCTGTTGATGGCTTCGGTACGGTTTTGTACATGTAATTTTTTATAAATATTATGGATATGTTGTTTGATAGTACCCACCGAAAGGCTCATTTTTAAAGCGATTTCTTTATATAAAAGCCCTTTGGACAAAAATAACAGGACTTCATATTCTCTTTCGGATAATCCGTGTTTATTTTCCTGAGCGGTTTCCTTTTGGGCGGACTCTCTAAACTTCACCACCAATTTTCTTGCAATATGTGCATTCATGGGAGATCCTCCGTTGGCCAGTTCCGCCAGTGCTTCAATAAATCTGTGGTGAGGGGTATTTTTCAGCAGGTATCCGCTGGCGCCTGCCTCAATTGCCTGAAATACCATTTCACTGTTTTCAAAAATGGTAAACATGGTAATCAGTGCATCGGGAAAAGTATTTTTAATTTGTTTTACCGCCTCAATGCCGTTCATACCCGGAAGATGAATATCCATTACTATCAGGTCGGGTTGTATCTCAGGAATCTTCGCAACAGCTTCTTCTCCCGACGAAAAGGCACCGAGACAAAGCATTCCTGCTGCAGACTGAATAACGGATTTCAGTTCTTCGCGGATATCATCCTGGTCTTCTACTATGCAAATTCCGAGTTCTCTTTTCATGGCCTTTAAAATTACTTTGTATAAGGCAACAGGGTATTATAACTTAAGTTATAATTACCTTCAAAAGGAATTTCGAGCCGCAGTTCTGTCCCATCATTTGCGCTAATTTTAAGTTTACCATTCAGCTTTGCCGACCTATCTTGCATATTTTTTAATCCATTACCTACGCCATCGGTATTCCTGATAATCCCTTTACCGTTATCCTTAACGGTTATTTCCATCCCTTGTTCATCTGCAGAAATTTTCAGAAAAGCCTGAGTAGCTCCTGCATGTTTTGCAATATTATTAAAGGCTTCTTTTACGATTAAATAAATGTTCCTCCTTGCCTCTCCGGGGATTTCTTTTTCCGGAAAATTTTCCTGGATATCGGTAATAAATTCCAAACCTACATTTTCGCAGAAACCTGCCATTTTATACCTGATATATGTTGCCAGCTCCTCCAGTGAATCACAGGAAGCATTCATACTCCAAACAATTTCATTCACCTTACCCATCAGCTGGGAAACATTACCTGAAATTTTATTCAGTCCTTCCTTTTCACCGGTATTCCGCTTTTCTTTTTCAGCCAGAAACAAAATAGTCGTAAGGCCGCTTCCGATTTCATCATGTAATTCTGCAGCTATTCTTTTCCTTTCCTCTTCACGTGCAAGTATAGCCGATTGCAATTCGGAAAGTTCCTTTTCTTTTTGCAAAGCTTTAAGCTGCTGATCCTGATACTTTTGTTTTTTGGCTGACAATCGTGCAAATAGTAAGATGTACATGGAAAGCAGGGCAATTCCCGTAATTAAAAGCGCTACCCAGGTTTGCTTGTTCCTGATTTCCTGTTCATGCAATACCATCATCTGCTTGCTATACTCCAACTCCTGCTGCATTTCTTTTAACCGGAATTTCCTTTCCAGTTCGTTGCTTTTTGCTCTTACCGATTCATTGTTCAGGGAATCTCTGAGGGTGACAAATGCCTGAAGCGATGCATATGCAGTTTTATAATTTCCCCTTGCAGCTTTTATGGATGCACGTAAATGATATATCTGATCCAGCGTAGTATAAGCCTGGGTATTAGCCGCAAGTTTTTCGGCAAGATCAATATGCTTTTCAGCAAGGTTGTAATTACCCAGGTTAAAATAACTCAGTGCCAGACCGTGTTGGGCTATGGCTACAGAGCGGAGATTATTAAGTTCTGAAGATATCCTTTCAGATTCCTTCAGCTTTTCCAATGCTTTGGAATATTGTTTCAATCCGTTCAGACTGGTTCCGTAATTCAGCAAAATGGTGGATTTATGCTTGGGGCTGGGGAAATTGGTGAGGAGATTTAATGCCGATTCTGCTACTACTGCTGCCGTGTCAAATTGATTCATCTGATTCAATACCATTACCATATTGTTAAGGGCATCCAGAATACTTACTGTATCTCCTGCTTCAACACTTTCGGTATAACCTCTTTGAAGATAGTCCAATGCTTTATCGAATTCCTTTATTTCCTCAAAAAGCACTGCCAGGTTACCGTATAGCAGATTTTTGTAGGTATGAATGTTCAAGGAAGAAAATATTGCCTCCGCTTCAAGGTATAACTCAAGTGCAGTATAAAATTCTCCCTTGGCATTATAAACGTTTGCGAGGTTAAAAAGGTTTTTTGCAAGGTTAATGGAATCATTCAGCTCACGGCTGAGCATAACTGCTTTTTCATTTATTGATCTGGATTCTTCCAATCTGCCCAGATCGTTCAGCACTACCGTAACATTTCTGGCATATCTGAACTTTCCTTCTGTGTAATTCATCTTTTCTGCCAGAGCATAAGCTTTTTCATAAAGTTTCAATGCACTGTCGGCATCATAACTTTCCATTTCCACAGCCTTATTTATAAGAGAGTCTACGGTGGAGGGGGTATCTGCCGGTGCGGAATGTCGGTTTTGAGCAAGGGAGCTACATACCAGGCTGAAAAGCAATATTGATAATAGTATTAATTTCTTCAACGGGAAAGGCTTTTATAATCAGGAGAATATCCGGGAATAAATATAATAAAAGGAAAGCGATAAGCCCGTTTTCAGGCTCCTACACGGAAGGTACAACCCTCCAGGGCAATTTCAGTATCAGGAAATATAGTGCGGGCTTCATCCTGAAATACATCCAGGAATTCATATTTTGAACTGAAATGTCCAATAATTAATCTTTTTACTTTTGCCAGCCTGGCCATTTCTGCCGCCTGAAAGGTAGTGGCATGAAAGCGTGCATCAGCCCTTTCTTCCATTCCGGCCAGATAGGTTGTTTCGTGAAAGAGGAGATCGGCGTTTTGAATATGCTCCACCAGAGACAGATCAAATTTAGTATCCGCGCAATAAGCATACGATCGTGGAGGAGGTGCTTCTTCGGTTACGAGGTGGTTCTGCACTTTTCTTCCGTCTTCGGCTATATAATCTTTACCTGATTTCAGTTCTTCAAAAAATTCAGCGGGAACATTATACAGGGCTGCTTTTTCGGGTAATATTTTCCGTGGAGGTTTCACTTCCTCGAAGCGGAAACCCCAGCAGGCAATACGATGTATGGTAGGAAAGCAGGATACTCTGAACCTGCTGTCTTCAATCAGTACTTCAGCTTTTGTGAGTGGATGAAAATAGAGGGGATAAGGCAAGACAGTTCCTGTAGCGGCAAACTGTGCATTCAATATGGATTCGAGTTCGGGAGGGGCAAAAAGATGTACTTCTGTTTCCCTGTTCAGCAAGCCCATACTGTTTAATAATCCGGGCAAGCCGAAATAATGATCGCCATGAAGGTGAGAAATGAAGATATACTGAATTCTGCTCCATTTAACCTTATACCTGAGCAGTTGCATTTGAGTGCCCTCCCCGCAGTCGACCAGAAAGAGTTTATTACCCAGCGTAACAACCTGAGAGGTGGGATGCCTGTCATAGGCAGGCAAAGCAGAATTATTTCCCAGAATTGTTACTCCAAACATATGAAATCCTTGTACTGAGGTAATTAACGTGAAAAGCCTCGGCTTATTTTCAGAACTTTAATCTGTTCCTTTGTATAGAGCGATTATCTTCACATTTTCGCTGCTTTTACACCCCCTATACATTCCGGCACTGTTAAATACCATAGAAAAGTTTCCTTCGGCATCTACTGCAATTAATCCCCCTTCACCTCCCATATCTGCCAATTTTTTCAATACTACTTCCTCACAAGCTTGTTGCAGCGTGTAGTTTTTATATTCCATAAGGCAGCTTACATCATATGCGGCTACTGCCCTGATAAAGACTTCACCATGCCCGGTACAGGAAATCGCACAGGTTTTGTTATTGGCATAGGTTCCCGCACCAATAACAGGGCTGTCGCCGATCCTTCCGTATTTTTTATTGGTCATGCCTCCGGTGCTGGTGGCTGCTGCAAGGTTCCCGTTGACATCACGGGCCACTGCTCCAACAGTACCGAATTTTTTGTCTTTTAACAATTCCTCCAGCCGCTGGTGGGTATGGTCGAGAGAATAGGTGTCTGAATCCCTGATGGCTTTCCATTGGTCGTAGCGAAACTGGGAGAAGAAATATTCATCCGGTTCAAGTTTCAGCCCCTGGCGAATGGCAAAATCTGCTGCCCCTTTTCCACTCAGGAAAACGTGATTACTGTTAAGCATCACCTCGGCGGCAAGTTCAATGGGGTTTCTTACATTACGTACACCAGTAACCGCACCTGCGGCCAGTGTGCGGCCATCCATAATTGCAGCATCCATTTCCTGAACACCGCGTTTTGTAAAAACAGAGCCTTTACCTGCGTTAAACAGAATATTGTCTTCAAGGGTAACGATTGCTGCCTTTACGGCATTTATGGCTGAACCGCCTTTTTCCAGAACGGCATAACCTGCTTCAAGTGCATCGTTTAATCCTTCTTTATAGGCCTCCTCCAGTTCAGGGGTCATATCTTCGGGAACGATTGTTCCTGCGCCCCCGTGAATCACTATCGTATATTTCTCCATTTGCTGCTAAAAAATCTGAACCCGAAATTATAGATTTTACCCTCATAAATTTTTGAATTATTCTTTACCTCAGTTAGATACAACGCAATATTCAAGTAGATTTCTTTATAATCATCAAAAGAGCGCTTGTTTAGAAAGGAGTTTTTAGAGAATATCTAATGGGCAAAAATTAGCAATAAGGAATAGAGGATATGTGAAGTATTAAAAATTAAAATATCCACGCTTTTTAATTGTCGGGTAATTCGTCCATCCCTGCGCTTAAGAGGACAATTAAAAAATCAGGAAAAGGAGATTAAGCATTAGTTAATAAATCGTATGTCGTATTTCGTAAATAAAAAAGCCTGCAGCATATTGCGCAGACTTTTATTATACTAAGTATTATGCCGTTAATCGAAAATTCCTTCTATTTTTTCTCCTGCTTATACTGCCTGTTCAGTCCTTCGATAACATCTTTAGTTACATCATAAGCAGTGTCTTTATAATATAGCATAAATCCGGGTTCGTAAGAAAGGATAAATGCGTAATTCTTTTCCTTGTTATATTCCGTAAGGAATGTTTCAATTCGATTGCGGATTTCTGTTAGTTTTTCCATTCTGAACTTTTGCAAATCTTGGTTGAGGGAAATTTGCTTTTGTTCATATTCCTGTTGCATTCTGGCGTATTCCCTTTCAGCCTGTTCCCCTTCAGCCTGGGTCATGGTATTTGACTGAATTTTTTGCTGCCAGTCGGCAATTTTCTTTTGAAACCTTGATTGAAGGCCGGCCAGTTCATTGGTAACCGCATTTTCCTTTTGTCTGATTTGCTCAGAAACATCATTAAAATAAGAATAATGGGTTTGTAGGGAATCGATATCGAAATAGGCAATTTTGAATTCATTACCTGCTGAATCTGTGTTTTGTGTTGCAGGATTTACAGACTGCTTTTTATTGTCTTTCAGATATAATACCAGCAGTACGGAAGAAATTGTTAGAGCCAGGATGCTTAAAATAGTAGAAATATTTTTCATAATGTAATTTTTCATTCACTGGTGGTGAACTGCAAAATAAACGGTAATAGTTATTTGAATTGTTAAAACTACAAGGATAAGAAATAAAAAAAGTAGGAAGCATATACTTCCTACTTTTTTATGAGAATTTTAATATTACTCATCTTCATCGAAGCTCATGGCTTCTCTGGTGGTCTGAAGCAGTTCATACTCCTCCTTGCTACCCACAATCATGTTTTCAAACTCTCTCAAACCAGTACCGGCAGGAATAGGATGACCGGTGATTACGTTTTCTTTCAGACCCAGCATGTCATCGGTTTTACCCTGAATGGCTGCTGCAGAAAGCACTTTGGTAGTTTCCTGGAAGGACGCTGCTGAAATCCAGCTTTGAGTTCCGAGTGAAGCCTTGGTAATACCAAGAAGCACAGGATGTGAAGTGGCAGGACGGGCATCCCTGTATTCTACCAGCTTCTTATCAGCTCTTCTCAACTGGGAGTTTTCTTCCCTGATTTCCCTGAGGCTTACGATTTGTCCGGGTTTCAGCTTAGTGCTTTCTCCCGCATCGGTCACTACTTTCTTATCGAAAATCCAGTCGTTCTCCTGGATAAAGTCAATTCTGTCTACCAGGTCTTCTTCGAGGAATTTGGTATCTCCCGGATCAACGATTTCCACTTTCTTCATCATCTGTCTTACTATCACCTCAATGTGCTTATCGTTGATTTTTACACCCTGAAGACGGTAAACTTCCTGAATTTCATTCACCACATATTCCTGAACCGCATAAGGACCTTTAATTGCCAGGATATCACCCGGAGCAATTTGTCCGTCACTCAGAGGAGCACCTGACTTGATAAAGTCTCCGTCTTGAACGAGGATCTGGCGGGTAAGTGGAACAAGGTATTTTTTAACCACTCCGTCTTTGGCTTCCACGATGATTTCCCTGTTACCTCTCTTGATGGCACCAAAGGAAACCACACCGTCGATTTCACACACAATAGCAGGGTTGGCCGGATTCCTGGCTTCGAACAATTCTGTAACCCTTGGAAGACCCCCGGTGATATCCCTCTGCCTGCGCAGCGTTCTTGGAATTTTCACCAGTACCTGTCCGGCTTTTACTGATGTGCCTTCTTCCACCACAATGTGTGAGCCAACAGGAAGGTTGTATGTTTTAACATCTTTACCTTCAATTAAGAGAGAAGGTATTTTTGTTTTATCCTTGGTTTCAATAACCACTTTCTCTCTGTGACCGGTTTGCTCATCAGCTTCTTCACGGTAGGTAACACCTTCAATAACGTTTTCGAATTTGATTTCACCGTTGATTTCGGCAACGATAACGTTGTTGAACGGATCCCAGGTACAAATGGTTTGTCCTTTCTTGATTTCCTGACCGTCTTTAACGAACAGTGTAGAACCGTAAGGGATATGGTGTGTAACGAGCAGTCTGTCGTTTTTCACATCCATAATCCTCAATTCACCTGTACGGCCGATTACGATTTGAACTTTTTCGCCTTCGGCGTTTTCGGTAATTACAGAACGCAGGCCGTCGAATTGCACGGTTCCTTCGAATTTGGAAACCAGTGATGATTCGATGGAAGAAGAACCCGCAACACCACCCACGTGGAAGGTACGCAGAGTAAGCTGGGTACCGGGTTCACCGATTGACTGAGCAGCGATGATACCCACAGCATCACCTTTCTGAGCAATATAACCGGTGGCCAGGTTCTTACCGTAGCATTTCACGCACACCCCTCTCTTGCTTTCGCAGGTAAGTACTGAGCGGATTTCAACGGTTTCGATACCTGCATCTTCAATCTGGCGGGCGATTTTTTCTGTAATCAGTTCGCCGGCAGCCAGAATCAGATCATCAGTTCCGGGAACATAAATATCATGCAGTGAGGTTCTTCCCAGAATCCTGTCGAATAATGGTTCTACTACCTCATCATTATCTTTCAGAGCGGTGATAGCGATACCCCTTAAAGTATGGCAGTCTTCTTCAGTAATTACCACATCCTGAGCAACGTCTACCAGACGGCGTGTAAGGTAACCAGCGTCAGCAGTTTTAAGAGCCGTATCCGCAAGACCTTTACGGGCACCGTGGGTAGAGATGAAGTAATCGAGTACGTTCAGACCTCCTTTAAAGTTGGAAAGAATCGGGTTCTCGATAATTTCACTTCCGGATGATCCGCTCTTTCTTGGTTTAGCCATCAGCCCCCTGATACCACAAAGCTGCTTAATCTGTTGTTTAGAACCCCTCGCCCCAGAGTCAAGCATCATAAATACAGAGTTAAATCCGTGTTTATCGGTGCTCAATTCGCGTATAAGGGTTTCAGTTATCCTTGTATCTACTCTAGACCAGATATCTACAATTTGGTTATATCTTTCGTTGTTGGTAATCAGACCCATGTTGTAGTTGTCCCAAACCTCTTCCACCTCTGCTTTCGCATTTTCCAGTACTTCGTCTTTAATGGACGGAACAATCAGGTCGTTGATGTTAAATGACAATCCTGCCTGGAAGGCTGTACGGAAACCAAGCTGCTTAATATCATCGAGGAATTTCGCTGTCTTGGGTACGTTGGTAATGCTGATAATCTGACCAATGATTTCCCTGAGGTTTTTCTTGGTAAGCAGTGCGTTTACAAAGCCTACCTCTTCAGGTACAAACTGGTTGAATATTACTCTACCAACAGTTGTTTCCACTAATTTTTTCTTAAGCTCGCCTGTTTTTTCATCCCTCACGTTCACTTTCACTTTAATCCAGGCGTGAAGTTCTACTCTCTTCTCGTTATAAGCGATGATCACTTCTTCCGGTGAATAGAAGATTTTTCCTTCACCCAGCACTTTCAATTCTTCAGTGGACCTTTTCCCTTTGGTGATGTAGTACAGACCAAGTACCATGTCTTGCGAAGGCAGGGTAATAGGTTCCCCGTTTTGCGGGTTAAGGATGTTGTGGCTGGAAAGCATCAGCAACTGGGCTTCCAGAATTGCGGCATGGCTCAGCGGAACGTGTACCGCCATTTGGTCACCGTCGAAGTCTGCGTTGAACGCCGCACACACCAGCGGGTGGAGCTGAATAGCTTTACCTTCAATCAGCTTTGGCTGGAAGGCCTGGATAGACAGCCTGTGCAGGGTCGGAGCACGGTTAAGGAGAACAGGGTGTCCTTTAAGGATGTTTTCGAGAATATCCCAAACAACAGCCTCTTTTTTATCTACTAGTTTCCTTGCACTCTTAACGGTTTTTACAATACCCCTTTCAATCAGTTTGCGGATGATAAATGGCTTGAACAATTCTGCTGCCATATCTTTAGGAAGACCACACTCGTGGAGTTTCAGTTCAGGACCTACCACGATTACAGACCTACCAGAGTAGTCAACCCTTTTACCAAGGAGGTTTTGACGGAACCTACCCTGCTTACCTTTCAGAACATCTGAAAGTGATTTTAAAGCTCTTCCGCCTTCAGCTTTAACAGCATTGGATTTCCGGCTGTTATCGAAGAGAGAATCCACAGCTTCCTGCAGCATCCTCTTTTCGTTTCTCAGAATCACTTCAGGAGCTTTAATTTCCAGAAGGCGCTTTAACCTGTTATTCCTGATGATTACCCTTCTGTACAGGTCGTTCAGGTCGGAAGAAGCAAACCTTCCTCCGTCCAGAGGAACGAGGGGCCTCAGTTCGGGGGGAATAACAGGAATATATTGCATTACCATCCACTCGGGGCGGTTGGTAATTCTTGAATTGGCTTCACGGAATGATTCAACAATGCTCAGCCTTTTTAAAGCATCAGCTTTTCTTTGCTGAGATGTTTCATGTGCAGCCTGGTTACGCAGGTCGAATGAAAGTTGGTCGAGGTCAATTCTTGCCAGCAGGTCATGAATAGCTTCAGCGCCCATTTTGGCAATAAACTTCTGAGGATCTTCATCAGGAAGATACTGGTTGTCTTTTGGAAGTTCTTCCAGGATTTCCAGGTATTCTTCTTCTGAAAGAAGGTCGCCTACTTTCAGGTTTTTATCTTCCCTGATGCCGGGCTGGATGACCACGTATTTTTCGTAGTAAACGATGCTTTCCATTTTCTTGGAACTCATCCCCAGCAGGTAACCGATTTTGTTGGGAAGGCTTTTGAAATACCAGATATGTACGATAGGCACAACCAGTTTGATGTGACCCATTCTTTCACGACGAACTTTCTTCTCAGTAACTTCCACACCACAACGGTCGCACACGATTCCTTTATAACGGATACGCTTATATTTTCCGCAGGCACATTCGTAATCTTTTACAGGCCCGAATATTCTTTCGCAGAACAAACCATCTCTTTCAGGCTTGTATGTACGATAGTTGATCGTTTCAGGTTTCAATACTTCACCATAGCTGCGCTCCAGAATGGAATCAGGAGATGCAAGCCCGATCGTAATTTTTGAAAATGTGGCTCTTGGACGATTTTCTTTTTTGATGGCCATATTTCTGTTATAGTTTTTTTAATACAATGTTTTGTTCAAATGATGCAACGGAAAGGATTATTCGAATTTCAAATCCAAGCCCAGGCCTCTCAACTCATGTACAAGTACATTGAATGATTCTGGAATGCCGGGTTTTGGAATGTTGTCGCCTTTCACAATTGCTTCATAAGTTTTCGCCCTTCCGACGATATCGTCAGATTTAAGGGTAAGCAGTTCCTGAAGAATATTGGATGCACCATAAGCTTCGAGTGCCCATACTTCCATTTCCCCGAAACGCTGACCACCGAACTGGGCTTTACCACCCAATGGCTGTTGGGTAATCAAACTGTATGGCCCGATAGAACGTGCGTGCATCTTATCGTCCACCATGTGATGCAGTTTGATCATATAAATCACCCCAACGGTTGCTTTCTGGAAGAAGCGCTCACCGGTTTCTCCATCATACAGGTAAGTATGACCAAACGGAGGTAATCCGGCTTTGTCGATATATTGAGCGATTTCTTCTACTGAAGCTCCGTCGAAAATCGGAGTAGCGAATTTCAGGCCCAGTTTTTTACCTGCCCATCCGAGAACAGTTTCATAAATCTGTCCGAGGTTCATACGGCTAGGTACACCCAGCGGGTTCAGTACAATATCCACCGGAGTTCCGTCTTCAAGGAATGGCATGTCTTCCGCCCTTACAATCTTGGCCACAATACCTTTGTTACCGTGACGTCCCGCCATCTTATCCCCTACCTTAAGCTTTCTCTTAACAGCCAGGTAAACTTTTGCAAGTTTCAATACTCCTGCAGGAAGTTCGTCACCAATTGAAATGTTGAACTTCTCCCTCTTATACCTACCCAACTCTTCATTGTACTTAATGTTGTAGTTGTGCAGCAGGGTATTAATAAGGTTATCGGTTTTCTCGTCTCCGGTCCATCCAAGAGGATTGATATTCTGGAAGTCAAGTGCAGCAAGGTTTTTAGCATTGAACCTGGCACCTTTTCCAATTTGTACTTCGCCAAAGTTGTTGGAAACTCCTTGTGAAGTTTTATCTTTCAGAAGCACCTGAAGTTTTTCCAGCAACAGGTTCTTCAGTTCTTCTACATTCTTCTCATGAACTTTTTCCAGTTTTTCCAGAGCTGCTTTTTCCCTCAGTTTACCATTTTTATCTTTCTTGGCTCTTTGGAAAAGTTTCTTACCAATTACCACACCTTCCACTCCGTTTGGAGCTTTCAGAGACGCATCCTTAGCATCTCCGGCTTTATCACCGAAGATTGCCCTGAGGAGTTTTTCTTCAGGAGTAGGATCACTTTCTCCTTTAGGCGTGATTTTACCAATCAGAATATCACCTTCCTTAATAGCAGCACCCAGCCTGATGATACCGTTTTCATCCAGGTCTTTGGTAGCTTCTTCGGATACGTTTGGAATATCCGGAGTCAGCTCTTCTTCACCCAGTTTGGTATCCCTTACTTCCAGTTCGTATTCGGAAATGTGAACGGAAGTAAACAGGTCTTCCCTTACCACCTTTTCATTAATCACAATAGCATCCTCGAAGTTGTAACCTTTCCATGGCATGAAGGCCACCAGCAGGTTACGTCCGAGTGCCAGCTCTCCATCTTTAACAGCATATCCCTCAGTAAGGAAGTCGCCTTTTTTTACGCGCTGACCTTTCTTCACTGCAGGTTTATGGTTGATGGAAGTTTCCTGGTTGGTTTTAACGAATTTGGTGAGTTTATATACCACGAGGTCGTCTTCAAAGCTCACCAGCCTTTCTTCTTCAGACCTGTCGTAGCGAACATGAATTTCTTTACCGTCTACATATTCCACCACACCGTCGCCTTCTGCAAGAATTTGTACCCTTGCATCTCTTGCGGCTTTACCTTCCAGTCCGGTACCTACAATAGGTTGTTCAGGCCTTAACAGAGGAACAGCCTGACGCTGCATGTTCGATCCCATCAGTGCCCTGTTGGCATCATCGTGCTCAAGGAACGGAATCAGCGAAGCACTCAAACCTACAATTTGGTTAGGGGCAACGTCCATGAATTCCACTTCGTTTTTATCAAGGATGGGGAAGTCGCCGGTTTGACGGGCAGCTACCCTGTCTTCCAGGAATTCTCCGTTATCGTTGATAGGAGCACTTGCCTGAGCGATTTTGGCTTCGTCTTCTTCTTCGGCGCTGAGGTAAGTAAGTTCTTTAAGGTTTACTTTACCGTTATCCACTTTATGATATGGTGTTTCTATGAAGCCCATTTCATTAATCCTTGCGTGTACGCAAAGAGTGGAAATCAGACCGATGTTCGGACCTTCAGGGGTTTCAATGGTACACAAACGCCCGTAGTGAGAATAGTGTACGTCCCTTACCTCGAAACCTGCGCGTTCCCTGCTCAGACCACCGGGGCCGAGAGCTGAAATCCTTCTCTTGTGAGTGATTTCACTCAGGGGGTTGGTTTGGTCGAGGAACTGGGAAAGCTGTGATGTTCCGAAGAAAGAGTTGATAACTGAAGAAAGGGTCCTCGCGTTGATCAGGTCAACAGGCGTAAACACTTCATTGTCCCTTACGTTCATACGCTCGCGGATGGTACGTGCCATACGGGCCAGTCCAACTCCGAACTGAGCATACAGTTGCTCACCTACAGTACGCACCCTACGGTTGCTCAGGTGATCGATATCATCAATCTCTGCCTTACCGTTGGTTAATCTAACCAGGTATTTGATGATTTCAATAATATCCTGCTTGGTGAGGGTTTTTTGATCAAGGCTTAAATCCAGACCGAGTTTACGGTTAATTTTATACCTACCTACTTCACCAAGATCGTAACGTTTATCGCTGAAGAATAATTTATCAATAATACCTCTTGCAGTTTCGTTATCGGGAGCATCGGCACCTCTTAACTGACGATAGATGTGCTGAACAGCTTCCAGTTCACTGTTGGAGGTATCTTTGTTTAATGTATTGTAGATAATGGCATAGTCACCGCCCACATCTTCTTTCTGAATGAATACGCTCTTCACATCTACATCGGTAATCAGTTCGATAGCTTCTTCATCCAGGATGGTATCACGGTCAAGCACAACCTCATTTCTTTCAATGGAAATCACCTCTCCTGTTTCTTCATCCACAAAGTCTTCTACCCATGTCCTCAGTACGCGGGCAGCAAGCTTTTTGCCAATATATTTCTGAAGAGTTTTCTTATCGGCTTTAACCTCATCTGCCATACCGAACAGCTCCAGGATATCCTTATCGGTTTCATATCCGATGGAACGCAATAAAGTGGTAACAGGGAATTTCTTCTTCCTGTCGATGTAAGCATACATCACGTTATTGATGTCGGTGGCAAATTCCATCCATGCACCTTTAAACGGAATTACCCTTGCAGAGTAAATTTTGGTTCCGTTGGGGTGTACAGACTGTCCGAAGAATACACCCGGTGAACGGTGTAGCTGTGATACTACCACACGCTCTGCACCATTAATCACGAAGGTACCTCTCGGAGTCATGTATGGAATATTTCCAAGGAATACGTCCTGAACAATTGTCTGGAAGTCTACGTGCTCCTCATCGTTACAGCTCAGCCTTAATTTGGCTTTCAAAGGCACAGCGTAAGTAAGCCCGCGCTCCATACATTCTTCTATGGAATAACGGGGAGGATCAATAAAGTAATCCAGAAACTCCAGCATGAAGATGTTCCTGGTGTCGGTAATAGGAAAATTTTCCTTAAACACCTTGAACAGACCTTCAATGTTCCTTTTGTCGGGGGTAGTTTCTAACTGGAAAAACTCTTTAAATGACTGAATTTGAACTTCGAGTAGATCAGGGGTTTCTGCAAGTTTGTCAAATTTGCCGAAGTTGACCCTGTTTTGCATTTTTGTTGAAGACATATGTATTAAAACCGGTTTTTTTAATTGATCGAATATCTAACCCCTCCTATAGACAAAAAAATACCACAGCGGAACCTAACAGCTCCCTGTGTGTCTGATAATGAGGCAGTTATGTAATTCAAATTCTAAATTCAACGCACCTCAGCTAATTAGCATTAATTGAAAACGGAGGGCAAAGGTAAGGATTTAGTTACAGATATCCATAAAAATAGCAAAATTCTTGACATTCACGGTTGAACACCCCCGGAAAAAATTTATCCACATATCAGCTCGCCGGTTTTACATCAATACCTTCATTTCTAACGGATTCTCAGGAAATATCCCTTACCGAGTCGTATGATAGCAAATGGGGTTTTCAATAAACCTTCCCTATTTTAACAACTCCGCTTAAATAAAAAAGCCCCGCAAAAAATTGCGGGGCAGAAGTTACTACTATGAGAAAATCTTAATTTTTCTTAGCCCACCACAATGGGGTAAGTACTTCGTCCGGTCCACCCAGTGCAGATACAGCAGATTGGTATCCTGCCGGGTTGGCATTGGATATGGAAGAAGGATATTTCACCCTTTGAGGGAAGTTTTTAATATCAGCCTGCATAACATTGCCCGGGTTAAGATGCGGCATATTGGTAAGGTTAATTTCCACCGCAGGGTTTTCAAAGAAGGGTAATCCCAGCCTTCTGTGATCACTCCATGCTTCCAGAGGCAGCCAGGGCACCTGGGCAATAAACTTCTGGGTAATCACCTTTGTAAGCAGGTCGTTCTTCACCTGGCCATTCTGATACAGGTGGTTATCGGGATATTTTATCTCCACTGTTCCTGTTGCTCCGGTTTCGCCATCTACATAACTCATGGTATGTGTTGCAGGAGGTTCTGCCATATGTGTCCATGCCACTGAAGTACCGGCCATGTTATATTCAGTAGAGTTGAGATAATCGGCAAGGAAAGAAGATACTCCCCAGTATTCAAAACTTTGGGCTATGCCATCTTCATACGCCTGCTGGCCTGATTTGGGAACATTCCACCCTCTTACTGCTGCTTCAGCAATCAGGAAATTGGATTCCCAGGGAGCAAAGAAAATCCTTTCCGCAGTATTGTTCCTAAACTTATTGGCTAAACGAGGAACGGTACCTTCGTATACAGCCAACTGGTTTTTGGCACCTTTATCTCCCCATGCACCGTTAACGGGTGCATTCCAGGTAAAGGCGGCATCTATGGTTTTAAATATTGTTCCATTTACGTTTAGCAGGTTCCTTTCTGTAGTTCTTGCATCGTTTGTCCATGAAGGATAGCTATTAAACTCCGGATTGGAAAAATCTCCCGGAATGACAAAGGCTTTATAGGCCCTCGGATCGATTTTGTTGGGAAGTCCGTCGAGGAAATAACCTGCAGTAGGATAATTGGTGGCAGTTGCAAAATGGTTGGGATAATATACCCCCACGTAACCTTCAGGCTTAATATACGTATGATAGGTTGGAGAAAGCTGATCCTGAGAACGGATTCCACCCAATCCCTGATACAAGGTATTCAGAGTAGCAGAAAGCATGAAAGGGTTCCATTCCCTGGTCATTACACCTGAAAGGGGATCCCATCCGGGCCTTTCTTCCACTTTGAAAGTTTCACTGAAATTGCTGATATAGGATTTACTTACTGCATCTTCAAATTCCGACCTGGCCCTGGTGGGATTCACCTCACTTAAGCGCATGGCATAACGCATTCTCAGAGAGTTTGCGTATTTCTTCCACATTTCAAGGTTATATCCGTAAGCAGGGTCGAATTTGGAGAGGTCGTTGGGAATAGGCGTACCAAGATCGATTGTAGCCTCGGCTTCTTTCAGTTCTTTTAAAATGAAATCATATACCTCTTCCACCGAATTATAGACAGGGTTTTCCCCTTTAAATCCGAGAATAGGTATTGGTCCGTAGGTATCGGCAATTTCACTCATCAGATAAGCACGCCATATTCTGGCTACCTGCTTAAGATTTTGAGTGTATTCCTTCATATTTCCGGATGAAAGCTGTGAATCGGCTACATCGATGGCTGAGTTGATAGCCGACAACCAACCGGCCATATAACTTTTGCTGAAGTAATCGGTACTCCATCCGTCGTTATGTGTACCTACTGAAATACCCCCGCCATAGGAAAAATGGCCTGCTGTCATCCAGTACAATACATAAATCCTTTCCGCAATGTGCGGGTCCATCTGGGCCCCTATGATGGAATTATTGATGAAATATTCCACCTGCACCTGATGGGATCTTGCCCCAAAAGGGTTTTCGTTTATTTCATCGAACTTACTACAGGAGGAAAACAGCATGGTAGCCGTTAATGCTGTAGCAGCCAGATATTTATTAAGTGTCTTCATTGTTTTTTCAGTTTTAAAAGATTAGAAAGTAGCGGAAATTCCAAACAGGAAGGTTCTCATGGTGGGAGGAGCACCGTTTTCAAAACCTACGGCGTTTGATCCGGTTGCAAAACTTGATTCAGGATCAATTCCTTCCATGTGGCTGCTGATCATCCATACGTTATTGCAGCTTGCTGTTAACCTTACATTCTGGAAAGTTTTTCCAAGAATGGATTTAGGGAAAACATAGCTCAACTGGATATTTCTCAGTCTGATATTGGAAGCATCATAAAGGAATGCCTCGTGAATACCCAGGTTGTTTGCTCTTCCTACTCTTTGCCAGTACACCTGTGGTGTTACCTGCTTGGTATTTTCTATATATTCTCCTCCGTCCAGAACGACTCCCTCCACTACAAATGGTTCTCTTGCACCATTCACTACAGTTCCGGCAGCAGTACCGTTGGCATACATTGCTACTTGTGTGGCAGAGAACATATGTCCGCCAAACCTGCCATCTACCATGAAGGAGAAACCGAAATTCTTATAGGTAAAACTGTTGGTTACACCCAGAAGGAAATTAGCCTGCTGGTCTCCGAGCTTCTTTTGGGTACCGTCTCTTTGTGGAAGCCCATCATTGTCGAGCAGTAATTTTCCGTAATGCGGACTTCTTTCATCTGTTACGCGTAAAAATCCATGGCCCCAGATTTCTCCGTAATTACCACCTGCAACAGCTACCACAGAAAGGTCGTCAAAAGCAAGAAGTGAATATCTGTTTACATTCTCATCTTTTTTGATATCAATCACCTTGTTCTTGTTATTGGAGAAGTTGGCATTCAGGTTCCAAGAGAATTCTCTTGATTCCCTGTCGATAATGTTTACATCAGCCACAATTTCAAAACCTGAGTTCTGAATGTTACCGGCGTTGATTTTCCTTGTATCATATCCGCTCATAGGGTCCATTGGAAGGTTGATAAGCTGATTGAATGCATTGGATTTATACCAGCTTACATCAAGCCCTACCCTGTTGGCAAAGAACCTCAGTTCGGCACCAAATTCAATGTTGCGGATCAGCTCGTTTACCACAAATGGGTCATAGTAAGTGTTTTGAGTATTTGCTGTAGTATTACCAAGCGGGTCTTTACCAATGGAATATACGTTATACAGCTGATATGGGCCCATATCACTACCTACTTCGGCTATTGATGCCCGTAATTTTGCATAGCTCATCCATTCTGGTGTTGTGGCAATCATATCTGAAAGTATAACGGCCAGGTTGGCGGAAGGATAGAAATAAGAACGATTATCTTTATGTAATGTAGAAGACCAGTCGTTCCTGAAGGTCAGATCCAGGTAGATATATTCGTTGTAATTAATACCTACTGATCCGAACACGGAGTTGATTTTCTTTTCTCCGAAACCTTCACTAACGGATGGATTATTCACCCCGTTATTGATGGAGAATAAATTAGGCACTTCAAGCACGCCGGAATTAGCTCCGAGAGAGTTGGAACGCTGAGTCATCAGGTTTCCTCCAAGCATCACATTTCCGCTAAAGTTTCCAAAAACATTCTCTTTTCGGGCATTCAGGTATGCACTATAATTGGTTTCAAGGAAGTTACCTTTTGAAAGGCTGTACCTTCCCGTTGGAGTGAGCGGGCTTCCGCCATAGGTTTTGTTATCGTTTCCTTCGCTGTAGTAATCTGAACCGGCTTTGATTTCCGCATCCAGCCAATCGGTGAAGGCATATTTCACAGATCCGCTCATGATAAACCTGTCGCGGTAATCGTGGAATAAATCGTATTTGGCTCTCCAGTATGGGTTCACTGCACTGCTACCTCCAAACCAAAGCATATTTCCATACTGATCTACAGCAGCAGAGAAATCCCTTATGTCCATAGACCTTGGGAAAAGGTTAAGCACATAGGTACTGCTCCAGTCGCGACCGTTTACCGGACGGTTATAACCTTGTGTATTATTATACTGAACTTTGAAATCTGTAGACCATCTATCGGAAGGGCCGAATTTTGTGGTAGCCCTTGTAGTAAGGTTGGTACGCACCAGTTTGTTTCCGGGAAGGATACTTCTGTCTTCCAGCCTGTTCAATGAAGAATACACGCTTGTATTTCCAAACTGTTGCTGGAAGGCAATGTTATAATTCTGATGAGTACCGTTTCTGATGAAATTTTTTACGTTATCGTAAATATTTAAAGGCCTTGAGGTACCATCCCAGTGCACTACAGTTTGTCCTTCTACTTTGGGACCCCAGCTTTGCGTTTCATTATTCACGAAAATTCCCTGGGAACCTTGTCCGAATATGTTTTGAGTTTCGGGTTGGGTGAAAATGCTTTCCACACCGTAGTTTGCTGAAACTGAAATACCCAGGCCGGGATTTTTTCTGCCTGATTTGGTGGTAATTTGAATTACACCGTTCCCTGCCCTCGAACCGTACAGTGCTGCTGCCGAAGGGCCTTTCAGTACAGACATAGATTCGATGTCATCTGCACTGATATCCCCCAGTCCGTTACCCATATCAAAACCAGCTCCCCAGTACCCGTTTTCAGTAGTACCCGTAAAGTTGTTGATAGGTACGCCATCCACTACAATCAGCGGTTGGTTGTCGTTGGTAAGCGAGTTAAATCCGCGGAGGATGATTTTGGCAGAACTACCGGCGCCGTTGCTTGATTTAACTATCTGCAAACCGGCCACTTTTCCGGTAAGAGCATTGGTAAGGTTGGTTTCCCTACGGTCGGAAATATCAGTTCCTTTAATTTCCTGAACTGCATAACCCAGGGATTTTTTAGCCCTTTTAATACCCAATGCAGTTACCACCACTTCATCAAGGTCTCCTGAACCCGGTGAGAGGGTAATGGTTGGATTCAGGTTATTGCCTACGGCAAATTCAAAAGTTTGGTAACCAACGGAACTGATGACTAAAACCGGATTGGCACCGCTTACGGTAATGGTGAAATTTCCGTTTTCATCGGTAGCTACTCCGTTATCAGTGCCTTTTTCAAGCACCGTTGCTCCTGCTATGGGAGCGCCTTCGTTATCCTTAACAGTTCCGCTGACCTGCCTTTGCTGGGCCATAGCCCATGTAGCAGCACAGATCATCAGAAACAGTAAAAGGAACTGTTTTACATTTTTCATTTGCAGTGAGTTTTGGTTTTTGAAAGTTTGGTTTGAATGGTTATTGATCGTTTATGATAAAATACTTGCTCTCAAATTGGGCAGGGCTTTCAGGTTGCTGTCGAAATTCTCCATCACCAATGCGGCAGCACCTTCCAGTTCTGCATCATATCCCAGCGAAGACATTTCTATTTCTGTATTGGCGGCCAGCCTGGGAATACAGTGTTCATTAATGGCCTGTTGAATGGGTGCCAGCCAGATTTTACCTGCCATTGCTCCTCTTCCGCTGAGAATAATTTTCTGAGGGTTTACGATATGTATCAGAATGGCCAGTGCCCTTCCGATATGATACCCTGATTCTGAAATAAGTTCTATTGCAAACCTGTCGCCTTTTTTTGCTGCCTGAATGATTTCCCTGCTTGCGGCTTCGGGGTTTGTGGGGTCAATATTTTTCATGATGGTAACCTGGCCGGAGCTTACGCCTTTATAGGCCTTTTCGGCTACCACCAACAAAGAAGCTTCTGTTTCAAGGCATCCAAACTTTCCGCAGGAGCAGATTTTGTTGTTATTAAAAAGCGGAATATGGCTGAGTTCTCCCGCAAATCCGTTATTCCCTCTGAAAAGCCTTCCGTTAATGATCAAGCCGAGTCCGATTCCCCATCCGATATTCACTACCATAATATCTCCGGGGGCTTTGGCTCCCAGCGACCTGAGTTCTGCCAGGGCGATAATACTCGAGTCATTATCCATATACACCGGAAGGTTCAGCCTTTCTATCAGATAATCTCTGATGGAAAACTCAGTATCTCCGGGATGAATATCCTGGTAGGAGTAATTCACTCCTTTCTGAACATCAATAAAACCCGGCATACCAATTCCCACACCTGCTATTTTATCCTTTCTGATTCCAGATTTATCTATTACTGTTTCAATATATTCTGCCAGTAAGGAAAGAGCTTTTGAGTTGTTTCGTAGTTCGAGGTTGAAGTTTTCTACAGCTATTACATTTCTGCTGTGCATGTCAATTATTCCGATCCGGGTAAAAAGCTGATCCATGGCTACAGATACTATGTACATCATGTCTACCCGAAGGGAATACATCATGGCTCTTCTTCCCCCGCTGGAAGGAGCGTAACCTGTTTCCACCACCACTTCCTCCTTTATCAGTTCATTAAGGTATTTTGTAGTATGTGCCAGGCTTTTGTTCATCAGCACGCTCAAATCGGCACAAGACAGCGACCTGGAAAAATACAGGTGCTTAATCATTTTCCTTTTATACAGCTGTTTTCTATCGCCCATGATGGTTAGTATAGTGCTTCTTATTTTTTCCCAAAACTTCCTTTAATAAAAATAAAAGTTTTTTCAAAAAAATGAAAAGTTTTCAAAGAAATAATTTTTTTGGGAGAATGGTATGAGGCAAAAAAAATCCCGCTGTATAAAACAGCGGGACCTGAATATGATAAGAAGTTAATTAAGCAACTTCTACTTCAGCACCGGCTTCTTTCAGTTTAGCGGCGATTTCTTCAGCTTCAGCTTTGCTGATACCTTGTTTAACTGGTTTTGGAGCGCCGTCTACCAGTTCTTTAGCTTCTTTCAGACCAAGACCGGTTAGATCTTTTACGGCTTTCACTACGTTCAGTTTGTTTGCTCCACCGCTTTTCAGGATAACATCGAAAGATGTTTTTTCTTCAGCGGCAGCTGCTCCACCACCTGCAGCGGGACCGGCTACTGCTACTGCTGCTGCAGCAGGTTCGATACCGTATTCCTCTTTCAGGATGTTAGCTAATTCGTTAACTTCTTTAACTGTAAGGTTAACCAGTTGTTCTGCAAATGCTTTTAAGTCTGCCATTTTAATTTAATTTTTACCCCCTTCACAGCTTTAGATGCTCCGGAGGATGGTTTAAAAAAACTGTTTTTTGCCTTTATTTATAGTCTGCCGGCCAGACTTATATTCTAAATTAAATATAGAATTATTGCGCTGCTCTTTCTTCCAGTGCTTTTACCAGAGAAGCCAGTTTGCTTCCGGCGTTCAGGCCGCTGATAACATTTTTGGCGGGAGACTGAAGCAGTCCGATGATTTCTCCGATAAGATCCTGCTTGCTCTTGAGTGCGGAAAGAACAGCAAGTTGGTTGTCTCCTGCGAATACGTCACCGTCAATGAAGGCGGCTTTCAGCACAGGGCGTTCCAGGTTGCTTTCTTTTCTGAAAGAGCTGATGATAACGGCAGGTTCTTTAGGGTTTTCAGAGAACATCAGGGCAGTTACGCCATTCAGCGCCTGATAAACACCTTCATATTTAGAACTGTCGATTGCTTCCAGTGCTTTTTTGATAAGAGTGTTCTTTGCAACGCGAATTTCCACGTTCTTATCAAAGCAATACTTGCGGAGTTTGTTCACCTGTTCTACGGTGAGCGACTCGGTATTGGTGATATAGAAGTTGCTGTACTGAGAGAATTTGCCTTTCAGTACTTCTATCACTTCATTTTTTTCTTGCTTGGTCATTATTAAAAATTTAATTCCTTAAAGGAAATTAGTTCGTTAATGATTTGGTATCGATCTGGATGCTTGGGCTCATGGTAGAAGCCATGAAAACAGACTTCAGGTAAGTTCCCTTAGCAGTGGCTGGTTTTGCCTTAATTAAAGCTGAAATCAGCTCCTGGCTGTTTTCGGCTAGTTTTTCGGCGGGGAAGCTTACGCGACCAATGGAAGCGTGAATGATTCCTGCTTTATCCACCTTATAGGCAATTTTACCACCTTTAACATCGGTAACTGCTGAAGCCACATCATTGGTAACAGTACCGGTTTTGGGGTTCGGCATCAGGTTTCTCGGACCCAGAATTTTACCCAGTTTACCAATTTTAGGCATCACGGAAGGAGTAGCGATGATAACATCTACATCGGTCCATCCACCTTCTATCTTTTGAATAAATTCATCCAGTCCAACATAATCGGCACCGGCTGCTTTTGCTTCAGCTTCTTTTTCAGGAGTGCACAGTACCAGTACTCTTTTGGTTTTACCTGTTCCGTGAGGCAGGGTAACTGTACCTCTGATGGCCTGATCGGCTTTTTTAGGATCTACTCCTAAACGAACGTGTATATCTACAGATGCATCGAATTTGGTAGTGTTTACTTCCTTCACCAGACTACTGGCTTCCAGGAGAGTGTAGAGCTTGTTTTTATCTACTTTTGATTCGACTGCTTTTCTCTTTTTTGCAAGTCTCATGTTTTATTCAGTTTTTAGCCCCCGGCCTGCGGGGAAAGTTTTTCAATTATTTTTCCCAGGGTGCTGTTCCTTCGACAGTAATACCCATACTTCTGGCAGTACCGGCAACCATTTTCATTGCGCTTTCAAGAGTGAAGCAGTTTAAGTCGCTCATCTTGTCTTTGGCAATGGCTTCCACCTGGTCCCAGGTAACTTTACCAACCTTTACACGGTTAGGTTCTTTAGAACCACTCTGAACCTTAGCCAATTCCATTAATTGAACAGCCGCAGGGGGAGTTTTAATGATAAAATCGAAAGACTTGTCTGAATAAACGGTAATTAATACAGGGAGTACTTTCCCCATTTTGTCTTGTGTGCGGGCATTGAACTGCTTGCAGAATTCCATGATATTGATACCCTTGGAACCCAGTGCAGGACCAACCGGAGGAGCGGGGTTAGCCTGACCACCTTTTACCTGCAGTTTCACATAGCCGGTAATTTCTTTAGCCATAATATTTTGTTTTTTTGGTATTAACGTACCGGATTATCCGGCACTCCCAAAGCGGTCTTTATAAAGAACGTATATTTTGGGGATGCAAAGGTAAATATTCATTTCATTTTTTCAAATATTTATTTTCTCTGCCGAAAAATTCAAACATTCCATTTACAAGTATCATCCCTTAACCGGAAAGATGATTTCGGTTGATAAAATAATTTTGGCTTAATGCACTGCGTGTGAATAAAGTATAAAATGTATTTATTAATTTGTGCAAAATTCTATGTAGCTTTTCATTAATTTGTTAAAATTTCCTGTACAATAATTTACAAAACCAATCACACTATGGCCAAAGCAAAGAAAAAGGTTACTAAAAAAGCCGCTCCCAAAAAGGCAGTGAAAAAAACTGCTAAGAAAGCAGCTCCTAAAAAAGCAGTAAAAAAAGCAGCAAAGAAAACTGCTAAGAAAGCAGCTCCTAAAAAAGTTGCCAAGAAAACTGCTAAGAAAACTGCCAAAAAAGTTGCAAGCAAAAAAGCAGCGGTGAAAAAGTCAGCTAAAAAGACTGCAAAAAAAGCCGTAAAAAAAGCAGCCAAGAAAACTGCCAAAAAAGCAACAAAAAAGGCAGCTCCTAAAAAAGCAGCCAAGAAGTCTGCTCCCAAAAAAACAGCAAAAAAATCTACCAGCAAATCAACCCCCAAAAAGGCAGTTAAAAAATCTGCTCCTAAAAAGGTTGCAAAGAAAAAAGCAAAACGCAATGTTGCAGCTGAGGCTCCTGCTGCTCCGGCAACCGCAGAAGAAACATTGTCTGAACCTATTAACCTGTTCAACAATGAATCTGTTGCTGATCAGGGAGAACAAACTCCTTCGGCAGATAATATGTAAAAAATTAAACCCCGCAAATTGCGGGGTTTTTTATTGAAATTAGTTTCAGATAAATACTTAAACGATTTTTTCAACCTGCATGTAATTGAGTTCTACCGGTGTAGAACGACCGAAGATTTTTACGGTTACTTTCAGCTTCTTCTTCTCATCGTTTACTTCTTCAATAATACCGTTGAAATCGTTGAAAGGACCTTCGATGATTTTAATGGTTTCACCCACAATAAAAGGTTCCACCATATTCAGACCGCCGGCTTCAGCCATTTCATCCATTTTACCCAGCATTTTGTTCACTTCAGCTTTTCTCAAAGCGATGGGGTTTTCTTTACCCAGGAAGTGAATAACATTGGGGGTATTTCTGATAGCGTCTCTGAGGTCATCGGAAAGTTTACCGTCAAGCACTTCAATCATCACATAGCCGGGGTAATAGTTTCTTTCCCTCATTACTTTTTTTCCGGCTTGTACTTTGTAAACTTTTTCAACAGGAAGGAAAACCTGTTTTACGCTTTCGCCCCATCCTCCTCTGGAAATTTCCCTGTCGAGAAGTTCCTTCACTTTTTTTTCCTTACCGCTCACCACACGCAGCACGTACCATTTGGTATTTTCCTGTTGGGAAGCCGCCTGTTTATTGTCCTGATTTTCCAGATTTTCCATTTGCTAAAAGAATGAATAAATGATTTTCAATACGTATTGCGAAATCAGGTCCATACCCCATACCATAAGCGTGATGATGATGGTGGCAACCAGAACGATCAGGGTAGATTGTTGTAATTGCTCCCATGTAGGCCAGGAAACTTTTTCTACCAGCTCATGATATGACTCTTTAAAGAAAGTTGCTACTTTATTCATTCGAAAGGTGTTGAAATTCGAAATATCACCGGAAAATTTTCCTCTTCATTAACCTGATTCCGGAACTTGCACGGGTACTAGGATTCGAACCCAGATCAAAGGTTTTGGAGACCTCTATTCTACCATTGAACTATACCCGTATAAACTAAAAGCCATTCCTTTGGAACAGCTTTTAGTATGTATTGCAAATATAATGATTTTTTTTGCAAAAAGCCTAAGCTCTAAAAGCTTTTGGCAGGAACTTATTTAATAATTTCAGTTACCTGACCGGCACCTACTGTACGTCCACCTTCGCGGATAGCGAATTTCAGACCTTTCTCCATAGCGATTGGCTGGATCAGTTTTACAGTAAGAGTAGTGTTATCACCAGGCATAATCATTTCAGTTCCTTCTGGAAGTACGCACTCTCCGGTTACGTCGGTAGTACGGAAGTAGAACTGAGGACGATATTTGTTAAAGAATGGAGTGTGACGTCCACCTTCTTCTTTGCTCAGTACGTAAACTTCGCACTTGAATTCGGTGTGAGGAGTGATGCTTCCTGGCTTACAGATAACCATACCACGACGGATTTGGGTTTTATCGATACCACGGAGCAGCAGACCTGCGTTATCACCGGCTTCACCCTGATCGAGGAGTTTGCGGAACATTTCAATACCGGTAACGGTAGAAGACAGAGGCTCATCCATCAGACCCACGATTTCAACAGGATCACCTACTTTAACGATACCTCTTTCGATACGACCTGTAGCAACAGTACCACGACCGGTGATAGAGAATACGTCTTCAACACTCATCAGGAATGGCTGATCGATTGGTCTTGGAGGAAGAGGAATGTAGTTGTCTACAGCTTCCATCAGTTCTTCAACCGCTTTCACCCATTTTTCTTCACCGGCAAGAGCACCGGTAGCAGAACCTTTGATGATTGGAGTGTTGTCTCCATCGAAACCATATGAAGAAAGTAAATCACGGATTTCCATTTCTACCAGATCCAGCAGTTCTGGGTCGTCTACCAGGTCCACTTTGTTCATGAACACCACAATTCTTGGAACACCTACCTGACGAGCAAGCAGAATGTGTTCTTTAGTTTGAGGCATAGGACCATCTGTAGCAGCCACAACTAAAATAGCACCATCCATCTGGGCAGCACCGGTAATCATGTTTTTAACATAGTCGGCGTGACCAGGGCAGTCAACGTGTGCATAGTGACGATTATCTGTCTGATACTCTACGTGAGAAGTATTGATGGTAATACCCCTTTCTTTTTCTTCAGGAGCATTATCAATTTCATCATATTTTCTCAACTGAGCCATGCCCTTTTGAGCAAGAATAGTGGTAATTGCTGCAGTAAGGGTTGTTTTACCATGGTCTACGTGCCCGATGGTACCAACGTTAACGTGGGGTTTCTCCCTCTTAAAAGTCTCTTTTGACATCGTTATCTGTTTTTAGTTGTGTTGTTACAATTATAATAAAACTGCAAACCCTCTAGAGAATTTGCTTTTAAAATTTTGCTCTGTACATCCTCTTCCAAAATCGGTTGCAGCAAAAAAATAATTTGAGCCGTCGATGAGAATTGAACTCACGACCCCTTCCCTACCAAGGAAGTGCTCTACCCCTGAGCTACAACGGCTTAAAGAGTTTTATTCCGAACAGGGTTAATTTATCCGGAAAATTGAGCGGGAGACGAGGTTCGAACCCGCGACCTACAGCTTGGAAGGCTGTCGCTCTACCAACTGAGCTACTCCCGCTTATCAAAAATTTTATCGGCCGCAATTTATTAACAGCCGGCAAATTTAAAACTATTTTTTAAAAGAACTGCTTTTAGAGATATGTTGTGGGCAAGGATGGATTCGAACCACCGAACTCCGAAGAGGACAGATTTACAGTCTGTTGCCGTTGGCCACTTGGCTACTTGCCCATGTTTTTACCATATCTTTCCAAAGAGCCAGAGAAGGGATTCGAACCCCCGACCAGCTGATTACAAATCAGCTGCTCTACCAGCTGAGCTACTCTGGCAAATTATTGATTTTTAAAGAGCTACCCAATTCCGGACATTCAATCCGTTTTTTGGGAAGGCAAAGGTAATTTGATTTTGTGAATTGCAAAAACTTTGTTTGGAAAAATTTTCATCAAAATACCTTCTTCTTCAATTTCGGGTGGCAAAGATAATTATCCTAAGAATATCTTCACAAATTATTGAAAGAAAAAGTTTTAAACTTTTTTCTGCCAAAAACCCCAATAAAAAACCCCGGCTGTACCGGGGTTTCTATGTTTAAGCAGCTTGCTTTTCCTTCTGACGTTTAATCTTGTTTATAATGGAATCAAGAGAATTTTCAAATGACTCCTCAAAAGACTTAGATGTGGCCTTTACAAAAAACTGACGGCCGGGAACCTTCACCCTGATCTCCACAATCTTATCTTTTATCTGATGTACTACATTATCCAGCTTTAAAAACACATCCACACTCATAATCCTGTCGTTAAATGTTGCCAGCTTACCAATCTTTTTCCTGATGTAATCCAACAGTTTCGCATCAGCGGTAAACCTGACATTCTGAATGTTTACGTTCATGGCGCTCTTATTTTACAAGGTTAACAATTATGGAAAAGAACTAGTTTATTTCAGATTTTTGCTCCTTATGAAGTTAATCTTCCCAAACCGCTTTTCCAAATTATTTTCCCAATTTTAATTGAAAATTTCAAGGCTTTCCCCCACCCCTCGGATGGGCTTTTTTATGTATCTCCTGAAGACGTTTGATATTGTTGTGCGTATACACCTGGGTGGCAGCTAAACTTGCATGCCCCAGCAGGTCTTTAACCGCATTCAGGTCGGCCCCGTTGCGCATCAGATGAGTGGCGAAACTGTGCCTTAAAACGTGCGGACTTTTCTTATCAAGGGTAGTAACTTTTCCGAGATATTTTTTAACAACTAGGTATGCATATTTGGAATACAGCTTCTTTCCTGCAGCAGTTACCAACAGGTAATCTTTTTCGTATTCCACCTCTTTAAATTCTTTATCTTTTGCCTTCATATATTCTTTTACATCCTGCAGCAATGCTTCACTTACCGGAATCAGTCTTTCTTTATTTCCTTTTCCCCAAACTCTAATCCAACCGGAATTAAAACCGATCTGGCTGATTTTCAGATTCATCAGTTCAGACAGACGCATTCCTGTATGATAAAACATGGTTACAATCAGGCGATGGGTAAACCCTTCAAAGTCTTCAGGAAATTCGGTCTCCTCCAGCAATTTCTTCAACTGGTCTTCTTCCACATATACAGGCAATGCTTTGCCCGATTTTGGCCTGATCACCCCGGCCATAGGGGTGGTTTGAATTTTTCCTTCCTTCAGTAAGAACTTGAAAAATGCCCTTAAAACCGAAATTTTCCTGTTGAGGGTACGGGGCTCCAGTCCGGATGCACGCATTGCTGCCAGCCAGCTTTTGATCATGGAAGCAGTAATCTCCTCCACAGGTGGCTCTTCATACTGATCCGATAAATACTGAAAGAAAAAATTCAGGTCGTCGTGATAAGCCCTTACGGTATGGGCAGAATATCGCTTTTCAAACTTGATGTAATAAATGAAATCCTGAAGATGGGAATGGTTGCGATATTCCATAAACTAAAATAGCCACAAAGTAATAAAAACTTTGCAGCTATTGAAATATTATTGATAATCAGGCTGTTAGTTAACCTTCAATCTGACCGCTGGCAATCTTCTGCCTGTAAATGGCTTTCTGGATTTCTTCACGCCTCAGAACGGAAGGCTTGGTGTAAGCCTGACGTTGCCTTAACTGCACCAGAATTTTGGCTTTTTCAAACTTCTTCTTGTACTTCTTCAGCGCCTTGTCAATGTTTTCGCAGTCTTTTGAATCAATAATTAACATATTAAAAATACCTCCTTTGGTTAATTAATTTTTTTAAGGAGTGCAAAGATAAGAAAAAAAATAATCTGTTCACAAATGCTGAAAAAAAATCTGAATTTTGAAACATGTTTACAGGCATTATAGAAACCCTCGGAACCATTCAAACGCTTAAAACCTCCGGCGATAATATCAGGTTTACCATAAAATCTGCCATTTCCCCCGAATTAAAACCCGACCAAAGTGTGGCACACGACGGGGTTTGCCTTACCGTGGAAGAAGTTAACGGAGACCTGCATACCGTTACCGCCATTGCTGAAACCCTTAAAAAAACCAATCTTTCCGGGAAAAAGCCCGGCGACAGGGTAAACATCGAGCGGTGCCTGCTGGTGAATTCCCGTATTGATGGCCATTTTGTTCAGGGTCACGTGGATGCCACCACCTGCTGCCTTACAAAAAAGGAACTTGAAGGCAGTACCGAATTTGAATTTGCCATCCCTGAAGGATTTGCCGAACTCATGGTGGAAAAAGGTTCTATTGCCATTAACGGCATCAGCCTCACCTGTTTTAACGTTACCGGAAAAAGTTTCACCGTGGCCATTATCCCTTATACCATGGAACATACCAATATGGGGAGTGTGGAACCGGGAACTATAGTCAACCTGGAATTTGACATTCTCGGAAAATATATCCGCCGCTACATTGAATTAAACATTTCTCCTTCCATTAACGGATAATCAGCTGCCACACATAGCTTCCCCGGGGAGCCACTGCACGCAGCATATACATTCCTTTGGGTAAAGCTGACAAATCCAAATCCAAACTGAAGGTATCCGGGCTTACCCTCCGGTTCATGACTTGCCTTCCGTGTACATCCACAATACTTATCATCCTGAACTGCATATCAGGATCTATAACTACCGTCAGCTTTTCGCTTGCCGGATTCGGAAATATCTTAAAGGAAGTATGATGGTTTTCTGCAACAAATTTCACTATCCCGGAATAATTTGCCCTTGCACTTTCGGTAACGTGCAAACGAAAATAATTTTCTTTACTCCATACCTGGGGTTGATAGCTGTAAATCTTTTTCCCGGCCTCTCCTGATCCGTGCAGAATGTAAATCTCGCTGAAGTTTATACAGTCTGAGCTGTATTCTATTGCATACCTGGTATCAGCCTCTTCATAGCTCACTTCCCAAACAAGCAAAGGTTTCTCATTCCGTTGAATCAGTTTGAATGAATGCAACTGTACCAGCAATGGAGCGAAAATGTTTTTTTCCACCACATTTTCAAATAATACCCGGTGGCCGGCATTGTTGATATGTACATTATCTCCTGCGTACCTGTATTCCGGAAGTATGCTTAAATCATTGGGATCCACCAGATCATCAAAAAAATTGATGGCAAATTCCCCATACCATCCGATAATCGAATCTTTTAAATTGGCAAGCATTTGGCGATTTGCAGCATTAAATCCGGTTCGGGGTTAGGTGGTAGTAATATAAACCACAATTCCTGCCTGCATGAGCCCTGCACGAATGCTGTCGAGTGTAAACCTGATTTCCTCATAAGAATAAGTGGGATAATCATTGGAAACAAAACTTACAATTACCACATCAGGATCATGGGCAATCATTGCATTAACATTATTTTCAGTTGGGGAGGGCCTGCCTGCCGGTGGGACATAGCCTGTAGGCATTGCATGATAAGGATTGGTACCTCCTACTGCCAGGTTTACCGTTTCAGAAAGCAGCCCCAAAGCAGTATAATGTTGGGTGACTAATGCCACCCAGCCCGAGTCGGCATCAGCACCTGTGCCTGCTGCTGTGGATGAACCAAGAATTCCAAGCTTAAATTGAGGAAATACCCATACAGGTAGACAGAGAATGGCCAAAAGAAAAGCGGCCGGAAACTTTCTCATATACTAAGAATTTAAAACTCCATGAGGGAAAGTTTAAAAATCCGGTGATGGTCAGAGGTGTTTCCTGCCGCTGTATGGTTAATTGAGAAACTGCCTGATTGCCGGGCCAAGGTCATAAACCTCAGCATTTCCGTTAAGCCTTGCTTTAATGAGTGATGCGCCAATTGCACTTCTATAGCCTGCGGCACAATGTACTACAACCGGCTTTTCTTTGGGGATATCGTTTACTGAAACCGGAAGGCTGCCTAATGGAATGTTTACAGCCTTTTCAAAGGCTTTTCCTGATTTCACCTCTTCCGGGTTCCTGATATCTAATATAGTATAATTTTCAATATGTTTTTTAAAATCTTCCAGATTTAATTCAGGTTCTGCTTCATTTACGTAATCCAGCAGGAATGCACCTTCAATCTGATTTTCATATCCTATGTAAGCGATTCTTTTAATCAACTTATCAAGCTGGGCTGAGTTCTTGGCTGTAAGATAAAATTTCTCCCCCGGACTGATTACGGTGCCTAACCATGTTTCAAACTTTGGACCTTCTGCGATATTTACAGCCCCTTTGAGATGCCCGGCTTTGAACAGTCTGGAATCCCTGCCATCAATTATTAACAGATTTTTGTTCAGTTTTTGAACATCTTCTTCAGAACGGATAACAGGAAGTTTTTTCACTTCATTTACAGCCTGGGTAAAAGGAGATGCTCCGGTTCGGTTAATCATCACCGTATTGGGAAAATAAGCGGGAGGAGCAGGTTGACCGTTAAGCAGTTCATCTATAAATTCCTCCCTTCTCATATGGTGAAGCGACCAGTTGCTGAGTTTTTCCTTTCCTATAGTAGAAGAATTTTCGCTTCCCAGGCCTTTTCCGCATAAAGAACCTGCGCCATGACCCGGATAAACAATCAGTTCATCGGGTAAGGGTGCAATAATATTATTCAGGCTGTCATACATCTTTCCTGCGAGTTCTCTTTTACCGGCAGTAACAAATCCGGCTTCTTCTCTCAAATCGGGGCGGCCACAGTCGCCAATAAACAAGGTATCGCCTGTAAAAATCGCATAAGGTTTATCATGATGATATAGCAGTATACAGATACTATCGGGAGAATGTCCGGGGGTATGAAGGAATTGTAATTTTATCTTTCCGATTTGAATTTCATCGTTATGCTCTACCGGCCTCTGCGGGTAAAGGGCATTCACCAGTTTGTGAACATATATCACCGCACCGTGCTTTTGATGCAGCTCTAAATGGCCGCTTACATAATCGGCATGAGGGTGGGTTTCTATCACACCAACAATTTGTGCATTATTTTCCCTGGCAAAGTCTTCATATCGGCTAATATCTCTTTCCGGATCAATCAGCACTATTTTCTTTTCACAGTCACTGAGTATGGCATAGCTGTAAATTGACAGACCTTTATCTTCCCATTGTTTAATTTTCATCTTAAAATCATTTAGCTGCGCAAATATGGAAAGCGAATCAGCCTTAAAAAATGATTTTTATCAGCTGTAGGCCGGAGGAAGCCTTGATATTTGTCAGTATTTGGGAAGAAATTCCTTGAAGATGATAAAAATAGCCATGCAGATGATAAACCATCCGAAACCTTTCTTCAGCTTAATGCTGTCGATTTTGCGGTTGTAATAAAGACCAATATACATCCCTCCAATGGCTATTGCCGTAAATAAAAGGAGAAATCCCCATTTGATAGGATGAAGCCCCACGTCTCCTAAAAATCCTATAAGAGAGTTAAGGGCTATTATAGTAAGAGAAGTGCCTATGGCTTCTTTAATCGGAAGATCCATAAATATTACCAAGGCCGGAACAAGTAAAAATCCACCTCCCGCACCGAGAAAACCAGTAACCAACCCTATACCCAAACCGAAAAGCATCAACATCATAGGCTTTTTATAATGTGGTTTACCGGCACCTTGTTTACTTTTTATCATAAATATCCCGGCAGTTATCATCAACAGGGCAAAAACCACCATTACAAAAAATGCATGCGTTACTTCAAAATCTCCAATCCTGAAAAATACTTCCGGAAGGTAAGGGATGATAAATTTTCTTGCAACAAATACTGTGGATATGGAAGAGATACCAAATAAACCTACTGTCCTGAGGTTTACCAGATTTCTGCTGTAGTTTCTTATGGCACCAATCAGACTGGTAAAACCTACAATAAACAAAGAATAAGAAATAGCATGTGTGGGAGAAATATGAAACAAGTAAACCAGGATGGGAACCGTAAGTATGGATCCTCCTCCTCCAATGAGCCCCATTGAAACACCAACTAAAAATGCCGCAAGGTATCCTGCTATTTCCACCGGCTGATAAGATTAATTTTCAGAAAGCAAATGAGTTAATAAGGAAATACAAAAGTAGACAAACCCACCGACGTTCCGATGATTATAAACAACATTCAATGAGGAATTATTGCATAGCAAATTATTTTCATAGCAGAAAACAAAAAAAGGGCCGAAGCCCTGTATTAGAAAATGATTAGTCTACTTTACAACTGGAGTAATACTCGTTCTCCCGATTTTGCAGCCTGGTATATCGCCTGCAAAATTTTCACATCTCTTTTTCCCATTTCACCGGATACAGGAGACTCCCTGTTTTCCATAATACAAACGGCAAAATTGTCTAACTGTGCTGCCTGCTGATTTGGATTTCCAAAATCTATTTTTTGATGATCGGAGGTAGCTCCCCTTAATCCTTTATAATCAAATGCGGGAGTAAGGCCAAACCATCCATCATCGGTTTCAGCTTTCAAATAATCTTCATCATTTGAATAAGAACAATAACATTTTGCCACAGCCCCTCCGGGAAATTCCAGGTTCCAGTAAATATTATCTTCCACTTCCTTAAATTTATCTTCATCACCGGTATGACCGAATGTTGCAGTAACGGCAACAGGATCTTCCCCAATGGTATAGACAGCTCCCTGCACACAATAAATTCCCAGATCCATTAATGATCCTCCTCCTGCAAGTGCTTTCTTTAATCTCCACCCGTCAACATCCTTCATTCCGTTTTTCAACTCCATCACCTTTACCTTACCCATTTCCTGATTTCTGCCCAAACGCATCATTTCCATGTTATAAGAATCAAAATGCAGGCGGTAGCCTACAGATAATTTCACATTATTTCTATTGCAGGCCTCAATCATTTCATCACATTCTTCCACGGTGACCGCCATAGGTTTTTCGCATATCACATGCTTTCCTGCATTGGCTGCTTTAATAACATAACGATGATGCATGGAATTGGGAAGAACAACATATACGATATCAATTTCTTCATTATCAGCTATGCTATCGAAATTATCGTAGTTGTAAACGGCATGATCGGAAAGAGAATATTTTTTCTTCCAGGCTTTTGCCTTTTCTTCACTACCCGTTACAATACCGGCAAGGTAACAGTAACGGCTTTCTTTCAGTGCAGGAGCCAGCTGCTGGGTACTGTATTTCCCCAATCCCACCAGTGCTACTCCCAGTTTTCCATCTTTTGCCATCGTAAATGTTTAACTGATTATATAAACTTTTCATAATCACAAAAAACATTATGCCAGCAGATTTACCACTCAGCCCTGAAAATTTCGATTCATCATAATTATGGTTTTTGTTAACAGCCCTTAACATCAACTTCGCTTCATGAAAAGAAAATAATCTTCTGCACTATCATAAAAATTATTGAATCATGAAAAGTATTTTAACCACCCTTTTAAGCTTTGCGGTAACGCTGTTCACTGCAATGCCTGCTTATTCCCAGGAGCATGTTACCATTAAGGGAAAAGTATTGTTTGAAAATCAGCCTGTTTCTGGAGCATCAGTTGCTTTGCTAAACGGGAAGGATTCATCACTTGTGAAAATCCTTGTATCAGATGATGCCGGAGTTTTTTCTTTTACCACTGTAAACGGGAAATATATTATACATACCACTGCAATCGGATATGCACCGGATTATACCGAAGCAGACCTTATTGAAGAAAACATTATCAGGCTGGAAAAGAGTGCTGAATCATTAAATGAAGTTATCGTAGTAGGAGGAAAACCCCTTGTGGAAATGAAAGCCGATAAGATGGTCGTAAATGTCGGAGCTTCTCCTTCCAACAGCGGAATCAATGCACTGGAACTTTTGGGAAGATCTCCCGGAGTAAGTGTTGACCAGAATGACAACATCAGCATCAGAGGAAAGCAGGGAGTTTTGGTGTATCTGAACGGAAGGCAAACCTATATGAGCGGGGAAGACCTTGCCAACATGCTGAAGGCCATGAGTGCCGATGAAATTGAAACACTTGAAATCATTACTCAGCCATCTGCAAAATATGATGCTGCCGGAAATTCAGGAATTATCAATATTGTAACAAAGAAAAGTCGTAAATCGGGAATGAATGGGTCGGTATCTGCAGGTTTTCATCAGGGGGTATATCCGAAAGCCAATTCTAATTTCAACCTGAATTATAAAAAAGGTAAAACCAATATTTTCACCTCAGGTTCCTTTACAAACTGGAACAATTTTCAGATTCAGGAATTTTCAAGAAGGTTTAAGCAAACAGCGGAAGACTACAGGTTTGAACAGGAATCTTTCAGTAAAAGTTCCAGTCATTATTATAACCTGAGATTAGGAATTGATCATCAGTTTAATCCCCAAACCAGCCTGGCATTCAACATTAATGGCACCAGGTCGAGCTGGGCAAATAAGGCTAAAACAGACGGGATATTGTTCAAAGATGGATCTTCCGCTATTGATTCAACCATGTTTACTTCAAATAATTTTAAAAGAACATGGGATAACCTCACCACCAATGTTAACCTCAAAAGAAGTTTCGGTTCTTCCGATTATTACATTACAGTGGATGCAGATTACCTGAACTATTCGCTCGAACAGGACCAGCTCACAAGAAATTACACTTATTATCCTAATCTACCGGAATATGCCTATTTCCTTAGGGCTGTACTGCCAACAAACATACACATCCTCAGCGGAAAGATAGACTACAGCAAACCTCTGGCGGAAGGAACAGTTTTGGAAGCAGGGGTTAAATCAAGTAGTGTGGAAACAGATAATAATGCCCCTTATGAAATGTTTGATTTTGATAATAACAAATGGGTTGACGATAAAAGAAAAGATCACTTTGTTTATAAAGAAGATATTCACGCAGGTTATGTGAGTGTAAGGAAATCACTGAACAAATGGAGTTTTCAGGCAGGATTAAGGGGAGAATACACTGTTTCAAAAGGAACACAGGTATTGATTAATAATTCTGTTGAAAGAGATTATTTCCAGCTCTTCCCCACTGCATATATAAGCTATGCCATGAATGAACAACATGCTTTCAACTTTAATTACGGAAGAAGGATTGACCGCCCGAATTACCGCGACCTTAACCCCTTTCAGTATTTCATCGATTTATACACTTACAATCAGGGCAATCCTTATTTGAATCCTCAAATAACAAACAGTATTGAAATAGGTCATGCTTTCAAAGGAAAACTGATTACCAGTCTTGCTTATCATCATACCAACGATATCATTAATGATATCCTGAAACAGAATGATGCTACAAAAGTAACTTATCAAACCAAGGAAAATGTGGCTTCATCTGATGATATTTCGCTGGGAATCAATTATAACAATCAGTTTTTTGGTTCAAGATTAACCAGTAATTTCAATGTTAACCTGCAATATTCTTCCTACGACGGAGTGGTAAACAATGCTCCCCTTGAAATTAATAATACGTCATTAAGATTCAGCACTTCACAGGTAGTAAGATTTGGACAAACCTGGACTGCTGACCTTAATGCCTTCTATCAGAGTAAAACCCTGCTTACCGGCGTGTTTGTATTACAACCAATATACATAGCATCATTCGGCGTAGGTAAGGATATTATGAAAAAGAAAGCCAGTATCAAGTTAACGGTAAACGATCCTTTTAAATGGCAAAAGGTGAAGGTGGATGTGCTGCATGATAACATCAATATGCTGATCAGGAATGATTCCGATATCAGAAGAGTGGGATTAACCTTTACTTATCGTTTCTCAAAAGGAGAAAAGGTAGGGCAGCAAAGGAGAACCGGTAGTTCTGCTGAAGAACAAAGCAGGATTACGAGCGAGCAATAGCAATGGAAGTATCAAAACGGGGATACAGCCATCCGGTGAGATTTTGATCCGGATGGCTTTTTTATTAATTTAAAGCTGCTGAATAAATCTTGGCCTTTTGGGTTTTTGTTTTTTGTTAAAGAGGTATTCTTCAATAATGGCTACATTCTTGCTTCCCGTAGCTCTTATGGCTCCTACGAGTTGCTGGGGGGAAATATTCCATTTGGAAGTATGGTATTTCACTTCATCGCGGTTGGATGTGTCAATGGTGTTCTTATAATGATAAGAGGGTACGTAAGGATGTTTCATAGTGCAGATTAATTTGTTTTCCCAATGATTCATTCAATTAATATACCATGGGCATAAAAAAAGAACTGCTTCATGGAATAGTGTCATGAAGCAGCTCTACTTAAACTAAATGAGAAAACATACTTATTCTTAGATTATATAATAAAACTTCGTGCCAGTTATTTTCCCCACAGTTTTATCACCGAACGGATGAGTTTTAAAACATCCTGATAGTCGCCGGGTTTGGAGATAAATCCGTTTGCTCCGTTGGCATAAGCAATATCCCTGTCTTCCGAAAGCCTTGAAGTAGTAAGCACCACAACAGGAATACATCTCCACTTTTCGTTGGATTTAATTTTTTTCAGTATTTCCATTCCGCTGATTAAAGGCATATTCAGGTCGAGCAATATAAGTGATGGAAGTTCTTCTTCTAACGTATGGAGGTATCCGAGAAAAGCATTTCCTGAATCAAACTGCATCAACTCTCCCTGATATCCGGTTTGGGCAAAACCTTCCCTGAAAATAAACCTGTCATCTTCATCGTCGTCAATCAGGACTATTCTTTGCGAAAAAGGCATGTAAATGATTTATTGTTATTGAAACCAGACTTTTGATATAGAGTCTGTAATGGCAACAAGTTCGTGATATCTGGAAGGCTTACTGATAAAACAGTTTGCCCCCATTTCATAGGAAAGCTTTTTATCAGACTTTAATGTTGAAGTTGTAAGAACCACTATAGGTATTTGAGCAAACTGCTTATCGCCCTTTATTTGCTTCAAGGCCTGCATGCCCAGCATTCCCGGCATGTTGAGGTCGAGTAATATCAGCGACGGATAGTCGGAAGGGCCGGTATCCCGGAGAATCTTCATCAACTCATTGGCACTTTCTATAAATACGTAATCGATATCAGCATGATGCTCTAAAAAGGCGTCCAGGATTATCTGACGGTCATCCGGATCATCATCTACGATATAAACCAGTTTTCTTTCGTATTGATTCATAATGTCCACTTAAAAAAAATTCCCTGCTGTCAAGCCTTTCCCTTTGTTTTCACAGGTACCTTCTAAAATTACAAAATGAGTGCCATGCAGGCAGATTTTCTTTCTCCATCCTTCCCTGACAAGATTTTGGCCGGAAACTTCCGAACTACGGCACTCCCCCCTCCCGTTGTGCCTGTATCTTCACCGGCATAGCCGGTTGGCATGAGCCCTATCAGGTTAATTATCAACAGCTTCAGTTTTTTTCCATCAGATGAGGAAACCTTTCCACACCCTTCGCAATCATTTTGCTAAAAATTTTAGTAATTTACCGGCCGGAGGAAGTGTAATATGTTGTACCAGCCAGACCGTACTGTAGTTCATTTAGATATGGACAGCTTTTTTGTGAGTGTGGAGTGCCTGAAAAATCCCGGTCTCAGGGGGCGCCCCCTTTTGGTGGGCGGGAACAGCGACCGTGCAGTGGTGGCTGCCTGCAGCTATGAAGCCAGAAGATTCGGCATCCATTCGGCCATGCCCATGAAACTGGCCCGGCGGCTTTGTCCGGAAGCTATTATTATCGGCGGAGACATGGAATCGTACACACGCTATTCTCAGCTGGTTACGGAGATTGTTGCCGATAAGGTACCCGTATATGAGAAAAGCAGCATCGACGAATTTTATATCGACCTGTCTGGCATGGACAGGTTTTTCGGTTGCGAGCTTTTCACCCGCGAACTGCGCAATACCATTATCAGAGAATTGGGCCTGCCTGTATCGTACGGGCTTTCCACCAACAAGCTGGTAAGCAAGGTAGCTACAGATGAAGCCAAGCCCAACGGCTATCTTACCGTGCGCAAAGGATACGAGAAAGCATTCCTTTCACCCCTGCCCATAGAAAAAATGCCCATGATTGGCAGGCAAACTGCCGCCCTGCTAAGACAGATGGGCGTAAAACAGGTAGGCACACTCAGCAATATTCCCCCGGAATACCTGCAAAACCTGCTGGGCAAAAACGGTATAGCATTATGGAAGCGCGCCAATGGCATAGATGAAAGCCCCATTGTGCCTTACCGCGATCAGAAGTCTATCGGTACAGAAACCACCTTCCAGCAAGACACCATTGATGTGGAATTCCTGAAAACCCAACTGTTGCGCATGACCGAAGAAATATGTTATGAACTGCGGCAGCAGAACAAACTTACCGGATGTGTGGTAGTGAAACTCCGGTATTCCGATTTCAACACTGTTACAAAGCAGGTAAAAATAGCCTATACCAGTATTGACAAAACCATTAAAGCGCATGTGATGCAACTGTTTGACAAGCTGTACGACAAGCGAATGCTGGTAAGGCTTGTTGGCGTAAGGCTTACCCATCTTATTCCGGGCAACTATCAGATATCGCTGTTCGACGACAGCGAGGAAATGATAAAACTTACCCAGGCCATAGACAGCATACGCAACCGCTTTGGCATGAACCTGATTGCTTCTGCCCGCACATTTACTACCGTACGCTAAACAAGAACTCCTATGTATCTGAACTGTAAAACATATTTCAGCTTCCGTTACGGATGCTTTTCTACTGAAGAACTGGTAAAAACAGCCGCACAGGCAGGTGTAGACCGCCTGGCACTTACCAATATCAACAACACCTGCGATACCTGGGATTTTGTTGCTTACTGCCTGGCGGAAAACATTCAACCCATTGCAGGAGCCGAGATTCGTAACGGTTCGGAATTTCTGTACATTCTTCTTGCAAAAGATATTACAGGGTTTTATGAAATCAACCGGCTGATCAGCCATCATATGCAAACTGAAACTCCTTTTCCCGAAAGGCCCGGCGATGTGAGCCATACCTGGGTAATTTATCCGGCAGGAAAATATGCTCCCCCGGCATTAAAAGAAAACGAGCTGATAGGTATACGTCCTTCGGAAGTGAACCTGCTTTACGGTAGCTATCAGGCACGCGATGCCCATAAATACGTGGTAAGGCAACCCGTTACTTTTAAAGACAAAACGGGATACAACCTGCACCGCCTGCTTCGTGCCATAGATAAAAACATTCTGCTGAGCAGGCAAACCCCCAAAGACATTGCCCGCCCCGATGAAACTTTTCTTCCACAGGAAGAAATCATCCGTGCTTTTTCACGCTATCCTGCCATTGTTACCAACACCTTCCGGATTATGGAAAGCTGTAGTATATCTATCGACTTCCATACCGATAAAAACAAAAAGACCTTCAGTGCCAGCAAAGAAGACGACAGGATTCTGCTGGAAAAACTGGCAATGGACGGAATGGTGCAGCGCTTCGGAAGCAAAAACCGGGAAGCCCGCCAAAGAGTAATAAAGGAACTGGACATTATCAACAAACTCGGATTTAATTCCTACTTCCTGATTACCTGGGATATTATACGCTATGCGCAAAGCAGAGGATTTTTTTATGTAGGAAGAGGAAGCGGAGCCAACTCCATCGTAGCCTATTGCCTGCAGATTACGGATGTAAATCCGATTGATCTCGACCTTTACTTTGAAAGATTTTTGAATCCTTACAGAACCAGTCCGCCCGACTTCGATATCGACTTCAGCTGGAAAGACCGTGATGAAGTAATCGATTATATCTTCAAAAGATATGGCAGAGACCATGTGGCGCTTCTGGGTATGTACAGTACCTTCCAGCATAATGCTGTTATTCGTGAGCTGGGAAAGGTATTTGGACTACCCAAAGGAGAAATTGACCAGCTGGTAACGGGTACGCACAACCTACAGGAAGACAAGATTCAGCGGCTGATATTAAAATACGGAGCCATGCTGAAAAACTTTCCCAATCATCTGAGCATACATCCTGGTGGTATGCTCATCAGTGAAGAACCCATTTGCCGGTATACTGCAGTAGAGCTTCCGCCCAAAGGATTCTGTACTGCGCAGATAGACATGTTTATTGCTGAAAACATTGGATTATACAAACTGGACATTCTCAGCCAGCGAGGATTAGGGCATATCCGCGATTGTATAGACCTGGTAAGGGAAAACCGGAACACCCATATCGACATCCATCAGATTGAAAAATTCAAGAAAGACAAAAAAATCGCGGAAAAAATCAGAAAAGCCGATACCATAGGATGCTTTTATATTGAAAGCCCTGCCATGCGTCAGCTGCTGGGCAAGCTGCACTGCGATAATTATCTTACCCTGGTGGCAGCAAGTTCCATCATCAGGCCGGGAGTAGCGCAAAGCGGAATGATGCGGGAATATATCTACAGGTTTCATCATCCCGACAAATTTGAATACCTCCATCCCAGGATGAAAGAACTGCTGGAAGAAACCTATGGGGTAATGGTATATCAGGAAGATGTGATTAAGGTTGCACACCATTTTGCAGGACTGGATATGGGAGAAGCTGATATTCTCAGAAGAGCCATGAGCGGTAAGTACAGGGGAAGAAAAGAATTTGATACCATCAAAAAGAAATTCTTTGAAAACTGTCAGGAAAAAGGATACCCTCCGTCGATTACTGCAGAAGTATGGAGGCAGATAGAAAGTTTCGGCGGATATTCTTTCTCCAAAGCCCATTCGGCAAGTTTTGCAGTAGAAAGCTATCAGAGCCTATATCTGAAAACCTATTTTCCGCTGGAATTTATGGTGGCAGTAATTAACAACTTCGGAGGGTTTTATTCCACCGAGCTGTATTTCCACGAATTAAAAAAATGCGGAGCCATTCTTCGTGCCCCCTGTATCAACAGAAGCGAATGGCTTACAAGTATTGAAGGAAAAGAAGTGTTTACAGGATTTATACACGTGCAAAACCTGGAGGAAAAATTTGTGATGCAGATACTGGAAGAAAGAAAACAGCATGGAGTATTCCTTAACCTTGCAGATTTTATAGCAAGAGTACATCCTCCAAAAGAGCAGCTCAATATACTGATCAGAATAGGTGCGTTGGGTTTTACCGGAAAATCGAAAAAGGAACTTTTATGGCATGCCAACTTCCTGAACAAAAATGCGGTGGAACAGGTTCCTGCCGGCCAAAGCCTATTCGAACTGGAGCCATCCGAACAAAGCCTTCCTCCCCTCTCGGCAACTCCGCTGGATGATGCCTTCGATGAACTTGAACTCCTGGGCTTTCCGCTTTGCAATCCTTTTATGCTTTCGGAAGACGATCCGTCGCAGTATGATTTTGCTTCAAGCCTTCCGGAAAAAACCGGCAGGGAAGTCACTATACTGGGTTATTTCGTCACTACCAAGCCCGTACGCACCATTAAAAAAGAAAACATGTTCTTCGGCACTTTTATAGATGCAAAAGGTGATTGGATTGATACCGTACACTTTCCCGATTCAGCCCGGAGATACCCCATTACCGGAAGAGGTTTCTATCTGCTCAAAGGAAAAGTAACCGAAGAATTTGGAGTATACAGCATTGAAGTAAAAGAAATGTATAAGCGGGGAATCAAATCACCGCTGAATTAAGCAGAAAGCAGGTTATATTTGTATATGCCCCAAAGGAAAAAATCATATATTCCTTTACTCCTCTTATTGCTTATACTTGCAGCAGTAATCTGGTTCAGGTACCAGCTGCTCATGTCATTCCAAAACAACAGATTGAAAACATGGAAAGAAAGTGGAATAGCCGTTGAAAAGCTGTGGGCACATCGTGTAAACTCGCTTCAAAGATTTATAATTACCGGGAAAGCATTCAGGGGTTTTGAAACAGATTTGTATTATGATGAAGATCAACACTCCATCAGAGTTTACCATCCTCCTTTACAGCCAAATGATGAAGACAGTCTGGACATTATTCGTTTTCTTTCATTTGCCGACCTAAATAAAGACAGGTTTCATTTCGACTTTAGAGGAGTAAATGCTTCAAATGCCAATAAAGTCATACAAATACTTGATTCAATTAAAACATATATCCCTGATTTATCAAAGCAAATCTTCGAATTGTATGAATTGGCATCAGCAGCAATGATGGCGGATAAAGGATACCCAACCTGCCTGAATATAGATGAAGCTGTACTAGAAGGGCATGTTGAACTGCCGGAAATTCCGGAAAACATTCATTATATATCTCAGGACATCAGCAAGCTAAAAAAGCTTAAGGAAAAATTTCAGGGAAAGAAAATTATCACCTGGAAATTAAATTATGCTTCATGGATAAAAGGTGATTATATTGAGTTGACAAAAGACCCTGATATTGAAATAATACTGGTCAATTATAAAACACCCTACTACCGATAAAGTGAAAAGGAGAACGGTATTTATCATATTGCTGCTGGTGCCGGTGATAATTTATACCATACTCAGGACGGCATTTCTGCTGAAATATTATGATTCTTCGTCTATCGCAGGAAAAGAAATAACCCAAATATTTCTATTTGGTGCGCGCATGGATATTGCAGGGGTTTTATACGTTAATGCTCCTTTTATTTTACTGTATCTGGCAACCATGCCCTGGATACATCGAACTGTTATCCAAGCAATCCTTGGAGTAGTATACCTTTTGTTGAACCTTCCTTTCCTGGCCTTGAATATAATCGATTTGGAATATTTCGGCTTTAATGGAAGAAGGTCTACCATTGACATTCTATATTTATTTAAAGACTCTGCGTACTCTTTCCCTTCGCTGATAAAACAATATTATTTCCTTCTGGTTATTTTTATCTTAACAGCAATTGCAATTTATTTAATAGTATTTAAAATTTTTAGATCAGCAAATCAAAAGCCGGTCAAGGAATATCTTCCGGATTATATTTTAATTGTGGCAATACTTATTATATGTAGTCTCACTATAACCGAAAACAGCAAAAGGCCTTTAACACCAGCTTCTCCCTTGTTGCATTTTCAGGCATCCTATCAGCCATTGGCAAATAATTCCACTATAAGCTTTTTATATTCACTATTCAGATTTAACCGTCCGGTTAAGAAAATCAATTATCTGCCTGATGCCACAGCGCAAAGCATATTCCCGGTATGGAAACAATACCATCAAATAAAATCATTTGAAAATAAAAATGTAGTCCTGATAATTCTGGAAAGCATGTCGGAGTCGTTGCTTAAAGGAGAAAATAAAGCCTCCGTAAAATTCCTGGACTCTATCATGCAAAGAAGTATTGTTTTTACCAATACATTTCAAAACGGAGGGGAATCAGTAAAAGGATTAACCGCCATATTGGCTTCCATTCCACCTTTCACCGATGTACCCTTCTTTACCTCTCCATATGCAGGTATTCCAATTGAAGGGATTGGCAGCATTTTGAATAAAAAAGGGTATTCCACTTCTTTTTTCCTGGGTGCGGAATATGATCATTTTAATTTTGCCAAACTTGTAAGAATAGCAGGAATTAACAATTATTATTCTGCCGATCATTATAACAACTCCGGGCATTTTGACGGAAACTGGGGGATTTATGATGAATACTTCTTCCAATATTTTGCAAAGGAAATTTCCAAAATCCAACAACCGTTCTTTACAGTCCTTTATAATATTTCAACTCATCCGCCTTTTAAATTACCTCCACATCGTGCGAAATCTTTTACTATAACCGGTCAAACTCCTCAGCAAAATGCCGTAAGCTATTCCGATTACTGCCTGCAGCAATTATTTGATAGCATTAGCAGGGAAGACTGGTTTTACAACACAATTTTTGTATTTACCGCAGACCACTCTCTTCCGGTTAATGAAAAATCAAAAAAATTCAGGTTGATGGATGCCTTGCGGATTCCGTTTTTTATTTATGACCCTTCAAATCCTGAATACCGGGAAATTTCAGGACCATGGCAGCAACTTGATATAGTACCAACAATTCTTGACATGTTGCATTATGACGGAAAATTTGTGAGTTTTGGAAACAGTGCGTTGAGGGGAGATCAAAAGTTTTCCATTACCAGGCTTAATGAAATTTATCAGTTAATAGACAGTACTTCGGTGATTGGATTTGATGATCAATCAGGAAAATTGCTATATCACTACCAATACAATAATGATACAGAATTAGTCCATAACATTGCAAATCTTTCAGCTGATACAGCGAATAATATTTTATTATTAAAGAGTATTATTCAACAATTCAATAACGCATTGTACAGGAACAGTTTTGTCGAAGAATAAGATTTCATTTCATATTCAATCAGGCATGGTTATTTTAAGAAAAACACTCCGGTTAAATGGTGTTTTTCTCTTTGAGGCAATTCTGTGGATATTGATATTTGCAAAGCTGCCTTTCTTGGAAGGAGTGGAAGCGTTGCCGGTAAACTTCCTTTAGAATTTGAAATGGTGAAAACTGATTAGAGTTTTCAGCGGAAGGATTATATATATACCAAAAAAATCCAAGGAGTGAATGGTGGCGGGGGAGGGCCCGAAAGGGGAAAAATCTCAAAGGGAAAGGTTGTTTTTCCCACAAAATCATTGTGTTTTTCTCCTTTTATAAAAATAATCTTATTCCTTTCCTGCGAATTTTAAATTCTACCAATTCAGCCTCAATGGAATGAACCATCAACAATTTCCTACACTTCTTCAGTCCAATAGATCAATACTACCCTATTCCATACCGAAAAGTCCACCATAAAAACAGGGAAAAAACATCTTTATTCAAAGGAATTTCCCATGGATAGATTATAAGGTGTATGCATCTTTGTATTGCTACCATCATAGATGCCGAAGCTAACCCGGGAAGGCTTCTTAAAAACAAGAGATGGAAAAGAACTGATTTCCCATCAGGGAGGGATTTGCCTGCGTGTAAATTTCCAAGGAGTGAATGGTGGCGGGGGAGGGCCCGAAAGGGGAAAAATCTCAAAGGGAAATGTTGAATTTACCTATTACTACCAGTATTTTCTTCCCCTTTCCGGATGATCCCCCCTACCCTTCTTCCCAATTTTTCTTTTACTTGCAATCTAATTTCCTCATCACAGAAAATAATCTTCCCTGCACCTGCTTTCCTGCCTCCCACAGGGCATTTAGTTTTGGGTAAATATCAAAAAAAAGAGGCTGTTACCATAACAGCCTCTTCTCTCTTTGCAACCTGAATGATTATTTCAGATTGTATTTGTATTTATATCTTTCAAAAAGTTGCCTTTGTTTATTATCCAGGTTAATGTTTCTTCCCTGAATAAATGCATGGGTAACAATACTGCTGCGCATGTCAAGGATATCTCCTTCGCTGATCACAATATTGGCATCTTTACCAACTTCAAGTGAACCTGTTTTATCAGCCACACCCAGAATCTTAGCAGTATTCAGAGTCATAGCTGAAATTGCAGCTTCTTTTGGAAGGCCGTATGCCACTGCAGTACCGGCATTGAACATCATGTTCCTACCCCTGTTATGGTAATCTTCATCTCCTATAGCAAACAGAACACCGGCTTTATGCAACATGGCAGGAGTTTTGAATGGCTGGTCCACATCATCATCAGGAGTTGTTGGAAGTGCGTGCATTGAACCCAGAATTACCGGAACATCGTTTTCTTTCAGGAGGTCGGCAATTCTGAAACTTTCAGATCCACCTACAATGGCAATGTCAAAGCCGAATTCTTTTTTGAATTCGATAGCCACGAGCATTTCTTTTACGGTATTACAGTGAATCAGCAGTTTTCCTTCTTTATTAAATAAAGGCTTTAATGCTTCAAATTTCAGGTTTACATCTTTTGGATTTTTCACCTGCGCATAACTTCTGGCTTCCCTGAAGAAATTTTTTACATCTTCAATTTCATCCAGAGCTGCTTTAATCCTGTCACCACCGGTTGCTCCTCCCGGCCTGAAGCCACCACCGCCAAATCCGGTCGGACGGTTAAGAAGGCTGGGCATTCTGAAATGAACGATACCATCCCAACGGTAAGCAGCATCTTCCCAGTTCCATGCATCAAGCTGAACCATGGTAGAAGTACCACTCAGTCTTCCTCCGTTAGGTACTACTTCAGCAAGAAGCACTCCGTTAGACCTAAGGGTATTGGTGATTTTAGAATCTGTGTTATAAGCCACAATAGTGCGAACGTTAGGGTTCATTGTTCCCAATTCCTGAAAATCATTGGTTGCCCTGGTTCCGGCTCCTACTTCCTGAATACCCAGCTGAGAATTAGGAAGAATCAGTCCGGGATAAACATGCTTACCGGAAGCATCAATTACAGTGGCTCCGGAAGGAACAGAAGCATTGGTTCCTACTGCTGTGATTTTTCCGTTATCAAATACTATGGTTCCTTTTTCAATTACGGTTCCGTTACCCACATGTATGGTAGCATTGGTAATCGCAACCGGTTTTGTTTGCGGAGGTGCAGGATAAACATTATCCTGTGCAAATGCCATCAGGCCTGCAAACACCAAAGCTGTTAGTGAAAATATTTTCTTTATCATTGTTACAATTCAGTTTGAAATTAATAGATTGAAATATCCTCAGCATCTAAATTATCAGCATCTACCACCAGCAATCCGTGATTGTGCTGATGTTCGCTGCAGGTAAACATAATTTCCATGCTGGCTCTTGCAGGCTGTACAGGAGCTCCCGACCTTTTTTCACCGGCCATTTTCTGAATCAGCCTGTTTCTCTCTTCAGCAATTTGTTTTCTTAATTCCAGATCTCTTTCTCTGTCGAAATATACAATTCCATCTACGATGGTTTTTTCAGCAACAGCATAAATGCTCACCGGATTATCAGACCATAATACCAGGTCGGCATCTTTTCCTACTTTAATACTACCAACTCTGTCATCAATCATTAATGCCTTGGCAGGATTCAGCGTTACCATCTTTAAAGCATCTTCTTCGCTCATTCCACCATACTTAATGCTCTTGGCAGCTTCCTGATTCAGCCTTCTGGCCATTTCTGCATCATCGGAGTTGATACATACATTCAACCCTACACTGTGCATAATATAAGCATTGTATGGAATAGCATCCATTACCTCATTCTTATATGCCCACCAGTCGCTAAAAGTAGAAACATTTGAACCATGTTCTTTCATCTTGTCGGCTACCTTATACCCTTCAAGGATATGCGTAAAGGTTTGGAATTTAAATCCATATTTATCCGCTACCCTCATGGCTGCGGTAATTTCACTTTGTACATAAGAATGGCAGGTAATAAACCTTTTCTTATCCATGATTTCAACAAGCGCATCCAGTTCAAGGTCTCTCCTTACATAAACAGGAGTTGCGCCTTTCTTTTTATTGTTGGCTTCTGCTGCGGCCAAAGCAGCTTTATAGGCAGTAGCTCTTGCAAATGCATCCTGCAGAACCTGTTCTACCCCCATCCTGGTATCTGGATAACGTACGTTGTTGGTAGAAGTAGTTCTTTTTACGTTTTCACCAAGGGCGAATTTGATAAAGCCATTCCAGTTACGGAATTTCAGACCTTCATCATCTGCACCCCAGCGAAGTTTGATCAGTTGGGTTTGTCCACCGATAGTGTTGGCAGACCCGTGAAGTATATGGGAAGAAGTAACGCCCCCACTCAACTGACGATAGATATTAATATCATCAGGATTCAGGTTATCCCCTATCCTTACTTCAGAAGTTACAGACTGTCCGCCTTCGTTAACGGAAGAAGTTGCAATGTGAGAGTGTTCATCAATAATACCCGGTGTCAGATGCTTTCCTGTTCCGTCTATTACACGGGCTCCTGAAGCACTCAGGTTCTTACCTATTTTTTCAATTTTTCCGTTTCTTACCAGAACATCTGTATTCTGAAGAATTCCTTCTTTTTCATTCGTCCATACGGTAGCATTCTTAATCAGAATGGTTTCCTGAACCGGCAAGGTCTCAAAACCATAACCGTTCAGCGGATAAGTGATTTTACCCAGATTCAGATCCGGTTTTCTTTCCGGCCTTTTTTGCTGATCGGCAGACGGGCTTGAATAAACAGCTGTCCAGGTGAATGTTCTACCCTGGTCATCCAACCCTGTTCCGCTATAAGAATTTCCGGAAGCTACACCACTCAACCTGAGGTTTTTGCCACCTTTGGTCAGCGGGAATTGAATGGTAACTAGGGAACCTTTGGAAGTGATTCTTCCTGAAAGGGTATCTTTATTTATCAGCTTCACTGTGTTGTTAGCTCCAATTTCCATTTTCAGCTGCTGATTCAATGCGCCTTTCAGGTTGATGGTATACCATCCTGTATTGCTTGACCATTCATCTTCTTTCACTCCGTGTTTCTTTCCCTGAACCCAGTTCTGAAGAATTACTGCATTGCTTTCGAAAATGGGAGCTGAAGTGATAATGAAGTTGGCCAGCTTACCAGCTGAAAGGCTTCCGACTTTATCATAAATTCCTAAAAGTTCAGCCGGATTTTTCGTCAACGCTTCAAATGCAGCCTTTTCTGATAACCCATACTGGATGGCTTTTCTCAGGTTTGCAAGGAATTGCCTTGGATCGCGCAAATCAGAGGCTGTGAGGTAAAATTTAATTCCTTCTTTTTCAAAAGTTGCAGGGTTAATAGGAGCCAGTTCCCAGTGCTTCATGTCGGCAAGAGAAATGAACCTTGCATCTTCAGGATCTTCCACATCATAAGCATCGGGGAAGTTTAAAGGAAGAATAAAAGAAGCGTTGGTAGCTTTAATTTCTTTTATTCTCTGATATTCATTTCCACCCGCTTTAATAATATATTGGATACCAAATTCATCTCCGATTCTGTCGGCCCTGATGGCATTCCATTTATCATTGGCTTCAAAAATCTGAGGAAGGCTAAGGTTTTCATTCCAGGCTTGCAGGGTAATGTTAACGCCTTCCTGGTCTTTGGCATTTTTATACCATTGCGCATCATAATGGGTTTGCCTCAACAGTGCAATGCTTCCCATCATAGAAGATGGATAGCTCTGCCTGGAAGTTCCTCTGTTGAATGAATAATGTGCAGAAGCTTTTTCTTTAAGGATAGTAAAGTTTTCCTTTAAATCAGCCAGGGTAACAACGGCACCGGTACCTCTGGCTATTCCGTCTTTACGGTGAGTTAATACTGTACCAAATCCTGCAGCCCTTAAAGCTTCGGCTTTGGAGGGATTGGCAGAAAATATTTTATATGCATCTACATCGGCTTTCAGGGCTTCATTCCATCCCAGAGCTCCCTTAAGGGAATTTTCCAATTGTGCAGCCATTCCGAATCCGCCTCCGGCAGGCCTGTTGGTCATATCTACTTCTACGCCGTAGTCGCTGTAAACATCAATAAAAGAGGGATAAATGTATTTACCGGAGCAATCTATAACGGCTGCATCGGCAGGAACGCTCACATTTTGTCCAATTGCCTGAATTTTGCCATTTTTAATAATCATGGTGGCATTTTTAAGTTGCTCACCATTTTCAAGAATAATTATTGCATTGGTAAATGCATAATGACCGTCTTTAGGTTCTGCTACCCCGTTTACCGGGAAGGTGGGCTGTCCGGAAACAAGTGCCGGAATACCACCTATGCATACTGCTAAATACAGAAAAAGCAATAGTTTTCTCATAATGAAAGTATAATTTGATACAATAAAAAAGGGAAATTAAGTAAATGAGTTAAATTAGTCTAAATTATAATAAAAATTTAATTGACATGGGAATTGCTCAATACATCGAACATACGATTCTGAAGCCGGATACCACCATTGAGGATGTGAAGAAACTTTGTGAGGATGCCCGCACCTATGGGTTTGCCGGAGTTTGTGTCCCCCCTCCTTTCGTCAGAAATGCCAGAAAACTTTTACATGGCACAGATATAAAACTTGTAACCGTTATAGGGTTTCCATTTGGTTACTCGTGCGCGAAAGCTAAAATATTTGAAAATGCCCAGGCGATAGAAGATGGCGCTGATGAAATAGATATGGTTATTAATATAGCTGCACTGAAGAACGGCCAGTGGGCATATCTCGAATCTGAAGTAAAACATATACTGGATGCTTGTCATAAAAACGGTAAAATCCTCAAGCTCATCATTGAATCAGGCATTCTTACCGACGAAGAAATCATCAGATGCTGTGAAGTTTATGGTTCGCTGGGAGTAGATTTTCTGAAAACTTCCACAGGGTATGCTCCCCAAAATGCCACTACCCATGCCGTTAGCCTGATGAGAGAACACCTTCCCCAAAATATCCGCATCAAAGCTTCCGGAGGCATCAGAACATACAATTTTGCCCGGGAATTGATAGGTGCCGGTGCAGACAGGCTGGGTTGCAGCGGTAGTATAGCAATTGTTAAAGAAGAACAGGCACAGGGAGGAGTGTAATATTGCTTTGTATCTTTGGAAAACATAAACCATATAAGATGAAAAGATTTGCTTTGCTGATGTTTTGTATGGCTGTGGGATATTCAGGTTTTTCTCAAACCGATATAAAACCCGACAGCGGATACATTACCATTCACAAAGATCCGCGCCTTGATTCTCTTGTAGAAAAGCACAGGGAAATTAACGAAATAACCCTCAACAGTATGCGAAAAAGACAACAGGGTTATCGCATACTTGTTGTAAACACCAACGACAGAAGGGAAGCCAATAACATAAAAACAAGATTTTACAGGGAATTCCCTGATATTCCTGCTTACCTTCAGTTCCAAACTCCGTTTTACAAATTAAAAGTTGGAAATTATCTCACAAGGGAAGATGCAGAAAATCAGCTGGCTGCCATCAGAAGGATCTTTGGCAATTCGGTATATGTAGTAAGAGATATTGTGGAGGTAAATCCCGATAAAAATTTACAGGACCCTTATTAATCCATTTCCTTATTCACCTACTACCATTTTATGGATAATCTTAAAACCAGGATAGCCGAACTGGCTAAGAAATATTTTAATGAAGCCATCGAAATCAGAAGGCATTTGCACGCTCATCCCGAATTAAGTTACCAGGAATTTGAGACCGCAGCATTTGTAAGAAAGAAACTTGACACATGGGGAATTCCGCATAAAACAATGGCGGTAACAGGAGTGGTCGGATGGATAGAGGGAAAGAACCCTTCTTCCAGAGTGGTTGCCTTACGTGCAGATATGGACGCGCTTCCTATTCAGGAAGAAAATAATGTGGATTACAAATCTACTAAACCGGGAATTATGCATGCATGCGGACACGATGTGCATACCACCTGTTTGTTGATGGCTGCCAAAATCCTGAATGAGTTAAAGAGCGAATGGGAAGGTACCGTTAAACTTATTTTTCAACCCGGGGAAGAGAAAAACCCGGGTGGAGCCAGTTTATTAATTAAAGAAGGTGTTTTAAAAGATCCTGCTCCATCCTGTATTGTGGGATTACACGTTCATCCGCAGATGGAGGTGGGAAAAATCAGTTTTCGCCCGGGGCAAAACATGGCCAGTGCAGATGAAATCTATATAACAGTAAAAAGCAGTGGCGGACATGCTGCAGCCCCGCATCTAACCACAGATACCATTTTAGTGGCGTCCCATATTGTAATAGCCCTTCAACAGGTAATCAGCAGAAACAATAACCCTTTCTCCCCGTCAGTACTTTCTATCAGTGCTATCAACGGAGGATACACTACCAATGTCATTCCCGGTGAAGTAAAAATGATGGGAACTTTCAGGGCTATGGATGAAGAATGGAGGTTTAAGGCACACGAACTGATTAAAAAAATTACCAAAGGTGTGGCTGAAAGTATGGGAGCTGAAGTGGATGTTCACATTGATGTGGGCTACCCTTCCGTTTTCAATCACGAAGGATTGACTGCAAAAGTGGTGGAACTTGCTACCCAATATTATGATCCTGAAAAAATCGGCGTGACGGAAATGCGAATGGGGGCAGAAGATTTCGGATATTATTGCCGTGAAATTCCGGGGTGTTTTTTCAGACTCGGAACTAAAAACGAAAGCATGGGCATCACATCCGGCGTGCATACCCCTGTGTTCAATGTAGATGAATCTGCCATTGAAACGGGCATAGGCCTGATGGCTTACTTTGGAGCTAGCCTCAATTTTAAAGCAGATTAAACCCTGGAAAGGAATTTCTGTCCAAAGAAAAAACAGGCCATGAAAAAGACATTATTTTCCGTAATCGCCCTTGGTGCATTTACCTTTTTGAGTATGACAGCTTACGCCAATAACGAGGGTAAAAAGAAAAACAAAAAGGAAATTCCTGTAAAGGAAAAACTGGAAGAGGTGAAAAAAGATCCACTTACCAGAGAAAGAGCTGCCCATGCCGATGTTTACATCATCAAAAAAGAAAAAGGCATTCAAATCAAAAAATAAACAGAATAAAATATTCACCAAAAAGGGGTAAGTTTTGCTTACCCCTTTTGCGTTAATACTATTAAATCGTTATTTAAACTCTCTTCTGCGGATATCCACCATCCCTTTGAATTCGTTTTCAGATAACGCCCTGTTTGCTTTAATTACATTTTCATCTACTTCAGGCACCTTAATCATAGCAGCTCTTCCTGCAAGTTCAGCACCGGTTTTGTGTAAGGAAATGATTTCATTTATAGCTGCAGCGAGGGAAGATTCTTCCAAATCACCCCAGTCTTTGGTAACATTATCATCAGCAATGATATCAGGAATAAATCCATCAAAATAATTCCCTAATCCTTCGCTATTGGTACTCCTGAATGATACGGGGAATATATACCAATCTCCCACAGGAATTGGGAAATAGCCCACGGGCTTGCCATAGGAAGGACTTCTTCCTACTATCCTTACCTCCATGAAGGGTTCAAGGTTGTTAATCAGCAATTCACTGGCAGATGCAGTGTTTTCAGTTACTATAAAATAAATCCTGGGAAGATTAAGGTTTCCTATTTTGCTGAAATAAGTTGTTTCATTCCAGTCAGAGAACAGTGCATTAAATTCCTGCTTCATCATTACCTGGTTATCTGCAGAGGAAGGAACCAGGTAGTTGGCAAGTTTATCCTGCACATTTACATATCCACCACCGTTATATCTTAAGTCTACAATAATTTCAAAAATGTTCTCACTTTCAAACTTGGAAAAAATTCTGGAAAAATCATTGAAAATTTGATTGGTATCTCCGAGGAAGGACTGGAAGCTCAGGTAACCGATTTTAACTCCTGATATTGTATACACTGTATCCAGCACCACAGGAGTAGTTTGATACTGAGCGGCATTCAGCGTAAGGGTCACCTCATCATTATCGGGTTTTCTGAAGGTAATTGTTGCAGAATTGGATAAATAAATATTGTTGATGATGAAGTTTATTCCTGGTTCTGAAGCAATGATATTCTGAGAATTGCCATTGATTGCCACAATCCTCCACCCCCTTCTTACTCCCTGCAATCCTGCCGGAGATTTGGGTTCAACAGATTTTACCCTCAAATCAGTAGCGTCATGGAAGAACACTTCAATACCCAGGTCTCCTACTACACCCGAGCTGGTATTGTCCCATGTTGCCTGGTCTATAGCAAAACTCCATTCGTCAACAGGGCGGGTAAATCCCGGCTCTCTGCTATAATTCCTAATAGCCATCATCAATGCATCCAAATCGGGAAAGCTTCTGGCATCCAGGTTAGAAGGAATTTGATCGTACCAGAGATATATCTCCCTGGAATAGGCTAAAGCAGTATCCTTCATCAGGTCTATCCTTGTTGGAGGAGGAGGGGGTGGTGGGTCACCATCGCCTTTATCCTTTTTACAGGAACCAAGGATAAACAAACCTGACAGTATCAGTATAAAAATGGAGAATCTTTTCATAATATAAGAATTAATGTCCTAAGATAATTTATTTTTTCAAGCCTGTAAACCCCACCACTTCCCAATTTTTGTATAAATTCAATTTAATTTTTTAATTCATTGAAAATCTTTATATTCTCAGGCAATTCTCTTTTTACTGATGAATTGTGAATGGAATTGAAAATAATAAAAGTGGAAAGATTTGCTTAATAAAGACCATCTTAAATCCACCTTGGCTGCTTTTATGTAATTTGCAGCCTTAAGTTTTTGATTATGCAGAATAATTTAAGAAGAGAACAAGCCCTGGAATACCATTCCAAGGGAAGGCCCGGAAAAATTGAAGTAATTCCCACCAAAGATGCGAAAACGCAAAGAGACTTATCCCTGGCCTACTCTCCCGGAGTTGCGGAGCCCTGCAGAGAAATTGAAGCCAATCCTGAAAACATTTATAAATATACCGCTAAAGGAAATCTTGTAGGTGTAATTTCCAACGGTACTGCCGTACTGGGACTGGGAGATATCGGACCTGAAGCTTCCAAACCGGTTATGGAGGGCAAAGGAGTATTGTTTAAGATTTTTGCCGACATCGATGTCTTCGATATTGAAATCAATGAAAAAGATCCCGAAAAGTTTGTAGAAATTGTCAAATCGCTTGAACCTACTTTCGGAGGAATTAACCTGGAAGATATCAAAGCACCGGAATGCTTTTATATTGAAAAGAGGTTGCGGGAAGAAATGAAGATTCCGGTTATGCACGACGATCAGCATGGTACAGCCATTATTAGCGGTGCTGCTTTATTAAATGCTGTTGAACTACAAAAGAAAAAAATTGAAAAGCTGAAGTTTGTGGTAAGCGGGGCCGGAGCTGCTGCCATGGCATGCGTTAAACTTTACGTATCCCTGGGTGCCAATCCGCAAAATTTCATCATGTTTGATGCAAAAGGGGTGATTCACTCCCAGAGGGATGATCTGACCGATGATAAAAAAGCCTTTGCTGTAAAATCCGGCAATATCACGCTGGCAGATGCAATGAAAGGAGCGGATGTGTTTATTGGTTTGAGCATTGGAAACATTGTTACTGCCGACATGATCAGATCCATGGCTAAAAGGCCTATTGTATTTGCCCTGGCCAATCCCGATCCGGAAGTAAGCTATGATGTGGCTGTAGCCTCCCGCCCCGATGTAATCGTAGCAACCGGAAGAAGCGATTATCCCAACCAGGTGAATAATGTACTAGGATTTCCATTCATCTTCAGGGGAGCACTCGACGTAAGGGCTACTCAGATTAATGAGGCCATGAAATTGGCCGCAGTGAAAGCAATCGCAAGCCTTGCCAAACTTCCTGTTCCGGATATTGTAAACATTGCCTACAATACCAAAAACATGAAGTTCGGGCCTGAATACATTATACCCAAACCCCTCGATCCCCGTCTGCTGGCAACAATTTCTCCCGCAGTGGCAAAAGCTGCTATTGAATCCGGAGTGGCTCGCACAAATATTACCGACTGGGACGAATACGTTCATTCACTTAACTCCAGGATGGGCCACGACAATCAGATTATGAGAGTATTGGGAAGCAAAGCAAGGCGCGACCCGAAAACACTGGTATTTGCCGAAGCCGACAACCTCAAGATTCTCAAATCGGCTCAAATTATTCTCGACGAAAATATCGCTTACCCCATACTGTTAGGAAACGAGAAAAAAATCCGACAGATTGCTTCTGAGAATGGAATTTCACTCGACAGGCTACCCATCATCGATCCACAGTCGGATACCTGTGAAGAAAAAAGGAAAACTTATGCCGAGGTGTTCTTTAAGAAAAGGCAAAGGAAGGGTATCAATAAATATGAGTCTTATAAAATCATGAAAGACCGCAACCATTTTGGTTGTATGATGGTGGAAATGGGTGAAGCAGATGCCATGATTTCAGGACTTACTAAAAATTATCCCGACACCATTCGCCCGGCACTTCAAATAATAGGTAAAGAAGAAGGGGTGAAAAAGATTGCAGGAATGTACATTCTGCTTACCAAAAGAGGTCCCCTCTTTCTGGCAGACACCACCGTCAACTTTAACCCCACTCCGGAAGAAATTGCCGACATCGCCTTACTGGTAGCCAACGAGGTAAAGAACTTCAATTTTACTCCTGTTATTGCATTGGCAAGCTATTCCAATTTTGGAAGCAGCAATTCTCCGGAAGCCAGAATCATGGCCGAAGCGAGGGATATCATTAAATCAATGGCCCCCGACTTAATCGTGGATGGGGAAATGCAGGTAAGCATGGCCTTTAACAACGAACTGATGAAAGAGAATTATCCTTTCTGCGAACTCATTGATAAAAAAGTAAATACCTTAATTTTCCCTAACCTGTCTGCCGGTAATATTGCTTATAACCTGCTCAAAGAAGTGGGTGGAGCGGATGCTATTGGTCCTATTTTACTGGGATTGAAAAAACCGGTTCACATTCTTCAATTGGGAAGTTCGGTAAGAAGCATCGTAAATATGGCGCTCATTGCCGTAACCGATGCTCAGCATAAGGAAGAGATGATGAAAGGCCTGAATAATAAGAAATCCAGGCCTTCCAAAAAATAAATAACCAGGAAAACAGGAAGCAACAACCGCAAACATATCAATGCCTATGAGCCTGTTATCGGATTTCGGCCGTTATGTTTTACTGATGAAAGGAATGTTTTCCAAACCGGAAAACGGAAGGATGTATTGGAAAGAACTCATGCACCAGTGCTCTGAAATCGGCATTGGCTCACTGGGTATTGTGGTTATTATATCGGTTTTCATGGGTGCGGTTTCGGCTTTACAAACTGCTTATCAGTTTGTAAACCCCATTCTTTCCAAATCTATCATCGCTCAAATAGTAAGAGATACGGTAATCCTCGAATTCGCCCCTACCCTTGTATGTATTGTATTAGCAGGTGTGGTTGGCAGTAAAATTGCCAGCGAACTGGGGAATATGCGGGTAAGCGAACAAATTGATGCCCTGGAAATTATGGGTATCAATACCAAAACCTATCTGGTATTACCAAAAGTACTGGCAGCATTAATAATGATTCCGCTATTGGTAATTCTTTCTGCCTTCCTGGGCATCCTCGGTGGAAAAATTGCCAGTGTTTCTACCGGCATTATGCCTCCCTCGGAGTTTGAAGCGGGTTTAATAGATGGATTTCTTCCTTATAACGTATTTTTTGCCCTGGCAAAATCCTATACTTTCGCTTTTCTGATTTCCAGCATCCCCGCATTTTTTGGTTATTATGTAAAAGGCGGAGCGCTTGAAATCGGAAGGGCAAGCACAAAGGCCGTGGTGGTAAGTTGTATCACCATCCTGTTTTTTGATTACCTGTTAAGTCTTCTGTTACTGCAATGATTACGGTTCATCACATACGAAAAAGCTTTGGCGATAAGGTGGTCCTGCAGGATGTCAGCGCCAAAATGGAGGCCGGCAAGTGTAACCTGATAATCGGAGCCAGCGGCAGCGGGAAGACTGTTTTCATCAAATGCCTGGTGGGGCTGATTGTGCCCGAACAGGGAGAAGTATTGTACGACGGGAAGGATTTCCTTAAAATGGATGCCGAAGAAAAAAAGGAAATCAGAAAACAGATAGGAATGCTGTTTCAGGGCTCAGCCCTATTTGACAGCCTTACAGTGGAGGAAAACATTATGTTCCCCCTCAACATGTTCACCAGCGATGGTTACCAGAAGAAACTCCAACGGGTAAACGAAGTGCTGGAAAGGGTAAACCTGGCGGGGGTGAATAAAAAATACCCTGCCGAACTCAGCGGAGGGATGAAGAAGAGAGTAGGTATCGCAAGGGCTATTGTGCTGAACCCCAGATACTTGTTTTGCGATGAGCCCAACTCGGGGCTTGACCCGCAAACTTCGCTCATCATCGATCACCTGATTATGGAAATCACCCGGGAATACAACATTACCACCATCGTAAACACACACGACATGAACAGTGTAATGGAAATGGGCGACAACATTATTTACATGCACGAAGGGCTGGTAGAATGGACCGGTAATAAAGAGGAGATTATTTTCAGTAAAAACGAAAGATTAAACAAATTCATATTTGCTTCGGAATTCCTGAAAGACGCAAAGGAGATGCGTATGATGGAACTTAACCGGAAAAATGCGGGAGAATAATCCCCATAAAAAGATTTTATTCTGATTTCCTAAGCTTTAATTCTTATTTTTGCGCAACTTTTAATTACAGGATATGTCAATTTTAGTCAATAAAAACTCTAAAATCCTTGTTCAGGGTTTTACAGGTACGGAAGGAACCTTCCACGCGTCTCAAATGATTGAATACGGAACCCAGGTAGTGGGTGGTGTTACCCCCGGAAAAGGAGGACAATCCCACCTCGACAGGCCGGTTTTCAATACTGTTGCTGATGCCGTTAAAGCTACCGGAGCCAATGTTTCCATCATATTTGTACCCCCTGCATTTGCGGCTGATGCCATTATGGAAGCTGCTGCTGCAGATATCGAACTGGTGGTATGTATAACCGAAGGTATTCCCGTTCAGGATATGGTTAAAGCCAAGCATTATCTGCAAGGCCGCAAAACCAGGTTGATTGGGCCCAACTGTCCCGGTATCATTACAGCCGATGAATGTAAAGTGGGAATTATGCCCGGATTTGTATTCAAAAAAGGCAAAATCGGGATAGTTTCAAAATCAGGAACCCTTACCTACGAAGCAGCCGATCAGATTGCAAAAGCCGGTTTGGGTATTTCTACTGCTATCGGTATTGGTGGAGACCCCATCATCGGAACCACCACCAGGGAAGCACTGAAATTGTTTATGAACGACTCCGAAACGGAAGGAATAGTAATGATTGGTGAAATTGGGGGTGGAATGGAAGCCGAAGCTGCAAGATGGTATAAAGAACACGGTACCAAACCTGTGGTTGGCTTTATTGCCGGACAAACTGCTCCTCCCGGACGCCGCATGGGCCATGCCGGAGCTATTGTAGGTGGTGCCGACGATACCGCTCAGGCGAAAATGAAAATCATGAGAGAATGTGGTATCCATGTGGTAGAAAGCCCTGCGAATATCGGTTCAACCATGGCGGAAGTATTGAAGAAATAAGCTTTTTTAAGAAAGGAAATAAATAAGCCTCTGCAAAGCAGAGGCTTTCTTTTTATTCTGAAATAATTCCTTATAGTAAATTGTCCAATTCTTTCAGGGTAAGCGGCTTTTCCCAGATCTTGAAAAAATTACCTCCCGGATTGGGATGATCGGGATGATAGGCACTTATCAAATGAAGTTGTAATTCAGGATTCGCTGATAAAAATTCCGGCACCTCGCCCCATCCTGTTCCGTCGGGAAGATTATTATCCAGAAATAATATATCAGGCTTAATAAGATTGAATTTCCTTTTCCCTTCGTTTAAAGTGTGGGTATAATAGACTTCAAAATTTCTCTTAATAAGATATGTTTTCAAAAGAAGACAGAGATCCACCTCATCATCTATTATCAACACTTTTTTTCTTCCGTTTATGCTCATAGCAATAAATTTATAAAAATCCTTACCACATAAGGCATAAACCTGAAATTTTTTCAGTTTCCCGATAAAATGTGGACATTTTTACTCAAAAAATGATTTGGAATAAAATTTTATTTACAAAGGTTGACACTTCATAAAGGCACAATATTTAACGGTAGTAAGAGGATTCGATTTTGTTAATCTTAAAATATTGAATATGAAATCTTCAACTAAGTTAATCCTGGGTATTATAGGCGCAGCAGCTGTAGGAGCAGCAGTAGGAATGTTACTTGCTCCCGAAAAAGGCAGCGAAATGAGGAATAAGGTAAAAAGCAAGGCAGGAGAATTTGCCGACAGTATTGCCGAATTGTTCAGTGAAGCAAAGGAAGAAATCAGCGGTATAACAGGAAAGGTTAAGTCAAAAGCCAATGAAATGGCGCACTCCATGAAAGGATAATCTTTTTCCGGGTAAAATGACAAAAGCGGGACACCCCCGCTTTATTTTTATTAAATTGTCTTATGGAAGCATTAATAGGAAAACTCGAAGCACTCGTAACCGAATTAAAGAACTATGCAAAGGTTAAATATGACCTCACTGCATTAAAATTGTTTATTAAAATCACCAACCTTGCCGGATCTTTACTAACGGGGATTGGATTCCTCATCTTCGGGACACTGGCCATTTTCTTCCTCTCTGCTGCATTGGCGTTATGGTTGGGAGAAATGATGAACAGCTACGCTTTGGGTTTTTTATGTGTCGGCGGATTATTTATATTCATATTCCTTATCCTCTTCCTGCTTAGAAGAAAAATTGTCTTCCCCATTATTCGCGATAGATTAATTCGGAAATATTATGAACAAGATTAGAAATTATAAAGACCTGCTTGAAGAAAAGAACAGGCTGGAAATCCTTGCCAACCTGCATGAAAAACATCTTGCAGAAAGTTGGGCAAATTTGAAGGAAGAATTCCGCCCCGTAAAATCTGCTTATGGCTTTGTGAAGAAATTCATCGTTGCAGATAAAAGCAGTCCTTTAATTACTTTGATATCCGGAGTGGTGGCAGACAGGTTCCTCAGAAAGTTTATATTCAGGAAAGCCGACTGGGTCAGCAAACTGGTAATTCCTGTATTATTCAGAAATTATTCAACGCATGTATTGGGACGATATTTATCCATTATGTACTATAAACTGAAGAGAATGTTTTCCAATCAACCCCAAACTGAAAATTCAGGTACACCATAATTTCTAAAATGATTTACATAAAAAAGGTTCATCTAACTATCCGGATGAACCTTTTTCATAACATCCCATACGATTCCCTTATCGTTTTCTTCCCCCTCTTAAAATTGCCGCAAGCAACAGTATAAATACCACTGCTCCAAGTACCCATGCCCAGGGTTTTTCATACCACTCTTTTTTGCTTACATCCACCTCTATCTCCAGTTGGGCAAATGCAGGAATTATGGAAACCATGAATAAAAGGAACGTAAAAGCCGGCTTTCTCATTCCGGAAGGGATTACATCTTTTTGTCTCATAATATTTTTTTAGGTGAATAATGTCATCAATTACGCTTTAACTATCATACCAGCATATGAGTCTTATCAGAAGCACCCTTCCGGAAGCTATTTTAGCTTTGTTTTAGAGTTCGATGGTATTGTTTTTTATACACTTACCATAAACGCAGTGTTATGAAAAACGATCCTAAAAATAAAAAGAAACGTCCTGATGAAAACTTTAAAAACAGGGACAATAATAACAAAGAGCATCTTTTGTCTGAGGACGAAAAGCAAAATGATACCACCGAGCTGAAAGAAGAAAAAACAGAATCCAACAATTTAGAAGAAAGAATTATTAATTCATCAGACGAATATTTTCAGCAAGAAGACCTTCCGTTAGACTACTATCATCCCATAATGGGAGATATTCAGGACAATAATGGAGGTGATGATGATGACGACGATGATGATGATGACGGAATGGATGAGGAAATTCCTCCTCCTGATGAACCGGGAATTGAAATCCCCCACCTCGATGAAGACGATGACGCCTCTGATGTCAGGAAAAAAATTCCTAAGATGATAGCTTTTTAAAATTTTAAATCAATTTATATGCATACTAAAATTAAATCAACATTTAACGGGCTGATGGCAGTTTTTGTATCCACGGCAGTAATTCTCGGAGGATGTAAAAGCCTGAGCAATTCTCAGAAAGGTGTATTAATAGGCGCGGGCGCAGGTGGTGCAGTAGGAGCCGGTGTTGGAAAAGCAGCCGGAAATACGGCATTAGGAGCCATCATTGGAGCTGCAGTAGGTGGAACAGCAGGAGGCATTATTGGGAAAAAAATGGACAAACAGGCTAAGGAACTGGAGAAAATCGACGGAGCACAGGTAGAAAGAGTGGGAGAAGGTATTAATGTAACATTTGAATCAGGCATCTTGTTTGGTTTTGATAAATCACAAGTATCCATTGAAGCGCAAAATCAACTTTCCCAGGTGGCTAAAGTTCTGAATGATTATCCTGATACCTATATTCTGGTAGAAGGCCATACGGATGCAGCCGGAACCAACGAATATAATGAAGGATTATCTCAAAGAAGGGCTGAAGCAGTTGCGAATGCTTTAAAAACAAACGGCGTAGCCGCTTCCAGAATCATTGTAAAATGGTATGGAGAAGATCAACCTAAATTTCCTAATGACACACCGGAAAACATGGCTAAAAACAGGAGAGTGGAACTGGCCATTTATGCAAATGAAAAAATGAAAGAAGAAGCTCAGAGAGAAGCCAACCAATAACAAATACCATAATACATCAAACCGGATTAAAAAATTAATCCGGTTTTTTTTATGATGCACACATAAAAAAGTGGCGCAGATAATTCCGCGCCACTACTTCATCAATTCAACCTTCACAAAGTTTAATTCTTCCGGAGCCCTCCTGCTATCAAAGAAATAAGGAAAAGCACAATAAAAATGTAAAACAGGATTTTTGCAATTGCCGCAGCTCCAGCTGCAATACCGGTAAATCCGAAAATGGCAGCGATAATGGCTATAACCAAAAATATCAGTGTCCAGCGTAACATAATGAATAATTTAAGTGAATAATATTTTTTAGCAATGCCAGGAACTTCCTGTGCGGCATTACACTTATAACAGGAATAAATAATATGCCACTGTTGAACCAGTGATATGAATTGCTTCACTGTGCAAGGAAATACACAAATTCATATTTTAATCAGGTATGGTTTCTTTATTAAAATAATATTATGAAAAAGAGTAAGAAATCAGTCATCCCTGAAGCAATGTTTGAAGTGATATCCCCCGGATATGCAGCCGGTGGTAAACTTAAAAATAAGATAGCCATCATAACCGGAGGAGATAGTGGTATTGGAAGGTCTGTAGCGGCAATGTTTGCAAGGGAAGGTGCGGATGTGGCCATAGTATATAAAAGTTCAGATAATGATGCGAAAGAAACTAAAGCCATGGTAGAGGCTGAAGGACAAACTGCAATCCTATTAAAAGGGGATTTGGCAAAACAGGCTTTCAGTAAAAAAATTATCCGGGAAGTCATAAAGAAACTGGGAGTACCACATGTTCTGGTTAATAATGCCGGAACGCATGAAGAAGATACTAATCTGAAAGACATTAGTCAGAACCAATTAAAAAAGACATTTGAAGTAAATATATTTTCCTTTTTTTACCTTACTCAGGAAGCGTTAACAGTAATGAAAAAAGGGGGGGCCATCATCAATACCGCTTCGGTTGTGGCGTATCGTGGAAGTGATCACCTGATGGATTATGCTGCCACCAAAGGAGCGGTAATTTCTTTTACAAGGTCGCTGGCGAAAAATCTTGCAACAAAAGGAATAAGGGTCAACGCTGTAGCCCCCGGTCCTGTTTGGACTCCTTTGGTAGTGGAAACATTTTCCAATGCGCATTTGAAAAATTTTGGCAAACAAACTCCCATGCAGCGCGCGGGCAAACCTTCTGAAATAGCTCCTGCGTATGTTTTTCTAGCCTGTGAAGATTCAAGTTTTATTACCGGTCAGGTTATTCACGTAAATGGTGGGGAAATAGTGGGAGGATAAGGATTTTCCTCATATTGGGGAATTTATTACTCGGCACACTGCTACATAATTCATTTTAAATAAAATCAAAGAAATCAATTTATTAATTATTCCCTCTACCAGTGCGAGTTAAGGTAGCTTGATGAAAAATCCATTTTTTTTGGTGCAGACCTTGCAGATGTTAAGTGTAAAAAAAATTAACCGATGCTTCGTCAGAACCTTGCTCAGAAACAACAGATGAAAATCCTTCCGCAGCAAATTCAACTGCTAAATTTATTTCATCTGAACACACTGGAACTTGAACAAAGAATTCAACAGGAAATTGAAGAAAATCCGCTGTTGGAAGAAACCACTGCCGATTCGGAACTTGAGGTGGAAAAATTCAATAAGGATGAAGTTAGGGATTTTAGTGATTGGGAGGAACATGCATATGACGACATCCCTAATTACAAACTGGAGTATGAGAATTACTTCAACAATGAAAGAATGCCCGACCGTCCTATTGCGGAGGTGACTGATTTCAGGGAAACATTGAAGCAGCAGTATATGTTTCTTTCCAAAGACCAGGAAGAATTGGTAATTGCCAACTACCTGATTGATTCATTAAATGAAAGCGGATTATTAGAATATACATTAGATGAAATTGCAGAAGATTTTTCTTTTAAACATAAAAGATGGGTTGAGCCTGAAGAAATTGAAAAAGTCCTGAAGAAAATAAAGGAAATGGATCCTCCCGGTATCGGAGCCGGAAGCATAAGGGAGTGCCTGTTATTACAACTTAAAAGGATGAATACCAAACAGCCTGATGTAAAGGCTGCCATTGAGCTGCTGGAAAATCATTACAACGATTTGCGCAGCAGAAATATGGATAAAATTAAAGTGAAAATGAAACTGGAGGATGACGAAATTAAAATCATTCTTAAGCTGATAGCTTCCCTTAAAATGAAACCCATTTCTGAAAATACTTCTACGCTTCAACCTAATCAGCAAATCCTCCCCGACTTTATTCTTACTACCGAAGGTGACATGATTGAAGTTTCATTGTTTAAACAAAGATCTTCCACCCTTTTTATTAATCAGTCTTGGATGGAATCGGTGCTGATGACTGAAAACAATAAGAAAGCGGATAAGCATACCCGGCAGTATCTCAGAAATAAGCTGAATGCAGCACAGTGGTTTGTTTCTGCTATTAAGCAAAGGGAAAGCACCATGCTGAAAGTGGTGAAAGCTATTGTAAAACTACAATATGATTATTTCAGGGAGGGGGATATCAGGAAGATTAAACCAATGATTCTGAAAAATATAGCCGATATGGTGGGAGTGGATATCTCTACGGTTTCAAGAATCACATGTAACAAATATGTTAATACTCCTTTTGGCAACATTTTACTTAAAGACCTGTTTACCGAAGGAATTGCCAACAAAAAAGGAGAGGTGATCAGCAACAAGGTTATTCAAACTGCCATTGAAGAAGTGATTGAGTCTGAAGACAAAACAAAACCTTTTACTGATCAGCAACTGGTACAGGTACTGGCTCAGAGAGGATTTTCTATTGCCCGAAGGACGGTTGCAAAATACAGGGAACTGCTACAGATTCCTGTGGCGCAGATGAGAGCTATTTGGGCTTAGGAGAAAAATTTATTAAATTGAATATATAATACCAACAACCATTACAACTTAACAATATGCAAAAAATTCTGGTAATTGATGATGACAGGGATATGTGTCTGCTGCTGAACAGATTTCTGTCTAAACACGGATTCTCTGTCTCGGAGGCCAATACATCCAAAAGAGCATTGGAAATAATTGAAAAAGAAGACTTTGATCTCGTGCTATGTGATTTCCGACTTGATGGATTAGACGGAAAAACCATGCTCATCAAAATCAAAGAAAGGTTTCCTGACGTACCTGTTATCATTATTACAGGATACAGCGATATTAAAGTAGCGGTGGAAGTGATGAAACTTGGGGCATACGATTATGTAACCAAACCCCTTTTCCCCGATGAAATTATTCTCACCATTCGCAAAGCGCTGGAAGATAAATCTAAAGCTCCTTCTGAACCCGCCCCTAAAGTTGGTTCTGAAAAGACTTTTGAAAGCAACCGGGATACTTCTCCTGCTGCCAGTAAGAATTATTCCGTAAGTGGAGAATATATTTTTGGCAATAGTCCCCAGTTCAGAGCTATTCTGCAGCAAATAGAACTGGTGGGCCCCACCAATTATAGTGTAATCATTTATGGAGAAAGTGGAAGCGGAAAAGAAGCCATTGCCCAGGAAATTCATAAACGTAGTAAAAGGGCAAACAAACCTTTTGTTGCCATCGACTGCGGAGCTTTATCAAAAGAACTTGCAGGTAGTGAATTGTTTGGACACGAAAAAGGTGCATTCACCGGCGCATTAAACCAGAAAGTTGGAAGCTTTGAGATAGCAAACGGAGGCACCATATTTCTGGATGAAATAGCCAATCTTTCCTATGATATTCAAATTTCCCTCCTCAGAGTGGTTCAGGAAAGAACCATGAGAAGAGTGGGTGGTACAAAAGATATAGAACTGGATGTAAGAATTATTATAGCCAGTAACGAACCTTTATGGGAGGCTTCCAAGAACGGGAAATTCAGGGAAGACCTCTATCACAGGTTCAATGAATTCAGCATCACCATTCCACCATTAAGGGAAAGGAAGGAAGACATAATGGTATTTGCCAACCACTTCCTCCAGCAAACCAATCAGGAACTGGGAAAAAATGTAAAAGGATTTTCTCCTGAAGTAGAAGAAATTTTTAAAAATTATGTCTGGTACGGTAACCTGAGAGAATTGAAAAACGTGGTGAAGAGGGCTACCCTGCTTACCGATGGAGATTATATTGAAGACCGGACCTTGCCTTTTGAGATTTCCAATTTCACCAAACTAAATTTCGACAGTGGCGATCAGGGACCATCTTCCGGGCAAGCAATGCGTTCATCTTCCATTTTAAAATTCGGAAACTCTAGGCCTTCACTGGATGAAACATCTTTGAAGGCAGTAAGTATTGATGCTGAATATGAAATGATTGTGGAAGCACTAAAACAAGCCAACTTCAACAAAAGCAAAGCAGCCAAACTACTGAATATCGACAGGAAAACCCTGTATAACAAAATGAAACAATATCAGGAATTCAACAATCATTAACGGGAGATTTTTAATATGCATCAAAACATTGTCCGAATCCTGATTATTGATGATGATGAAGATGATTTTTTTATAACCAGTGAGCTGATCAACAGGATTACTCCCAACAGGTTTAAAATTGACTGGTGTTACAGATATAAAGATGCCAAAGAATTAATTCTTTCCAGGCAATATGATATCTATTTTATAGACTATTATCTTGGTGCAAAAACAGGGCTCGACCTGATTAGGGAATGTACTTCAGATAGTAAGCTCGACGAGCCACTGGTTTTATTAACCGGTAAAGGCAATCCATCCATTGACCTTGAATCTATGCAGGCCGGAGCAATGGATTATCTGGTAAAATCGGAATTAACAGAAGAAAAGCTCGACCGGTGTATCCGTTATTCCCTTGAAAGGGCTAAGTCACTGAAAGCACTGAAAGCAAATGAAAGAAGATACCGGAGTATATTTGAGCAGGCGAAAGACTGTGTATTTATAGCCGATCATGAATTGCTGCTAAAAGATATTAATGACGCCGGATGTGCTTTGTTCAATCTTACCAGGGAAGGACTTTTAAACCATACACTTTATGAATTTCTTCCCGACTCGGAACTGGAATTGATTAAGTCTAAAATTCAGGAAACCGGGGCAATACATGGTGTTGAGCTGGAAATCAATACCAGTGATGAAACTACTAAAGACTGTATTTTAAGCCTCTCAACAGAAACAGATTTTTCGGGAGAAAAATATATACTTGGGGTTATCCATGACATTACCCAAAGGAAAAGGGCTCAAAAAGCCACCTTGCAGGCTGAAAAGTTGGCTGCAACGGGTAGGCTTATCCGAACGCTTGCGCATGAGGTGAGAAACCCCCTGAATAATATCAACCTGTCTCTTGAACAGATTCAGCTAAAGGAAGATGATGAAAATCAGATTTATCTGGATATTATTCAGCGTAACAGCAAAAGAATCGGTGACATCATTACCGAGTTATTAAATTCATCCCGGCCCATTGAAGCAGAAATGACCAAAATCTGCCTTCAGGAACTTATGGATGAAAGCATTCAAAATGCCATTGACAGGCTTACTTTAAAAAAGGCATCCCTCAAAGTAAAATATGCAGGAGAACCATTATATATAGATGCCGATGCTTCAAAATTAAAAATTGCCTTCGACAATATTATTATTAATGCCATTGAGGCTTTGAAGGAAAATTCCGATGAGCCCTGCATGCTGGAAATAAATATTTTCCGGAAAGAAGACAGGAATGTAGTGCAAATAAAAGACAACGGAATTGGCATGTCTAAAGAACACCTGGCTAACCTTTTTGAACCCTATTTTACTTTTAAAAGGAATGGGATGGGCCTTGGTTTGGCATCATCTTTAAACATTTTACAAGTGCATAAAGCCCATGTGGAAGTAGATTCGGCTATAAATAAAGGAACGACTTTTACATTAAGCTTTCCGGAGTATAATGAGTTTGGCAATTAAAAAATACCAAAGACAGGAGTGTAATAAAAAAGGAAGTCAAAATTGACTTCCTTTTTTGTGGAGAATACCGGAGTCGAACCGGTGACCTCTTGCATGCCATGCAAGCGCTCTAGCCAGCTGAGCTAATTCCCCATCGGGGTTGCAAATATAATGGTTTTTGAAAATCAAAAAACATCTTTCTCAATTTTCCGGTTTTTTCCTAAAACTTCCGCTTCTGAGCAAGTTTTTCTACAGGGAAAATGAACCGTATAACTAAAGAGCGGCTGGAACGGGAATTTCTTTATTCCTATCATTCTACACACTCAAATTAAAAATCAAACATTATGGCTAATAACAGTAATAAGAAAACCCAAAAATCTGCCGGTTCTAAAAGTAAAAGCAGGGGCCTGCTGGAAAAATTCTTCATCGATCAGCTAAAAGACATTTATTATGCAGAAAAGGCATTACTGAAAGCAATGCCTAAAATGCAGAAAAACGCCACCAGCCAGGAACTGGTAAATGCATTCAGTACACACCTTGAGCAGACTAAAGGACAAGTTTCCCGCCTTGAAGAAGTTTTCGGGATGATGGGGCTTTCTCCCTCTGCCAAAAAATGTGAAGCAATGGTAGGACTTATTGAGGAAGGAGAATCCATTATGGAAGAAACTGAAGATGACACCTGGACAAGAGATGTTGCGCTTATTGTAGCTGCTCAGAAAATTGAACACTATGAAATTTCTTCTTATGGCAGCCTTAAGCAACTTGCCAATACCATGGGCATGACCGATGTGGCAAAGCTTCTGGATGAAACACTGAAGGAAGAAAAAGAAACTGACATGTTACTTACCAACATAGCAGAAACCGGCATTAATGAAGAAGCAGAAGTGGAAGAATAGCAGATATTCCGGTTGAGTAAAAAAAAGGCCGCAATATTACATTGCGGCCTTTTTCATTTATAACCCTTGGTGATTAATTGTAGTTGGGGTTTTGTTGTGCTTTCAGCCCGGGGTTGGCATTGATTTCAGCCTGAGAAATGGGCAGGATAGCTTTGAAGAAAGTTCTGTCGATAATTTTCGGACGGTGAGGAATTTCCAGGTCCGGGAATTCATCATTAAATTCAATTGGCTTGTTAGTCCTCATCATATCGAAGAATCTGTGTCCCTCAGCTACCAGCTCCTTGCTTCTTTCATCCAGGATCATATCCAGGGTTATATCTGCATCTGTTGCTGGTGCTAAGTTTGGTGAACGCTTACGAATTTCGTTCAGGTAATCGGCAGCCTTTTCCTTATCAGAAGGATTTTTCATCAGTGCAGCTTCGGCAGCAATCAGATAAGCTTCAGACAGCCTGATTACTTTGATATTTACTGCAGTTGGAGTGCTTTTACCATCCCCTCTGAGGTCTACCCCACCACTGTATTTGTAGATAGAACCAAAGCGTGTGTTGGAAGATTCGTCATAATCCATTACACCCCAGCGAACATCATCGGGATCTTCACCCAGGCGGTCAAGAAAATAATCACTTGCCATGAACCATCCGAGAGCAGTTCCGCCGCCGTGTCCGCGTCTTCTCAGGTAAAAACCGGGAGAGCCTGAACCCAGGTCGGTTTCATTAGGGAATACGCCCAGTTCGAAAATTGATTCAGAACCAAACTGAGTACCCCATGAATTTACCCACTGAGCATTGCTGTATAGGGTATATACTCCCGAGTTGATCACTTCTTCCGCTGCAGCCAATGCTCCGGCATAATCTTCCATATGCAGGCGAACCCTGGCTTCAATCATTTTGTTACCATAATAGTTAATGTAACCATTTTGTTTGGACTTGGAAATGATTGGAGCGCCATCTGCAAGGTCTCTCAGCACCTGATTGTACACTTCTTCAACAGAAGCCCTTAAAGGTTGGGCCGATGCAGGAAGAGGCTCGGTTACCAGAGGCACACCATAGGAAGCCTTATCATAATTGTAAGGCTTACCATATAACCTTACCAGGTCGAAATATACCAGCGCCCTGAGTGTCAGTGCCTGGCCTTTGATGTTGTCGAAGTTTTCAGGGCTTCCTTCAGCTTCCAGCCTTTCGATGTTTTTCAACAGGTTGTTGATCTGGAGGATAATACCATACATGGTATCCCAGAATCCGGAATAGCTGTTAGATTGAGGAGAATGGTTAAAAGTATACAAAGCATCCAAACCCCTACCCTGAGAGTAAAGAGTCAGATCGCCGCCTTTTACATCTCCGTACATCAGGAAGTTACGTCCATAGTAATTGGAGCTGAGCATTCGGCGCATGATACCATTCATGATAACCTTAGCGTCTTTTGCTGTTTGGATGGCAGTAGCGGCATCACCGGAATCGGTGGGCTTCACATCCAGAAAATCCTTACCACATGCTCCAAGAAAAAGCATGGCAGTAAATACTGCAATTATTTTATAATATCTCATTTTCATTTCAAAAATCATTTGTGGTTAGAAACTAAGTTCAATTCCGAAAGTGTAAGTTTTTCCAAAAGGCGTTTCCCATCCTCTTGTTCCATAATGGTTTACTTCAGGGTCTGCTACTTTGTATTTGGCAAAAGTGAGCAGGTTTGCACCGTTGAAGTATACTCTTGCAGAATTGATATGTACCGGCTCTAACCATGCTTTTGGAAGGTTGTAACCCAGAGTGATGCTCTTCAGCCTTATGAAAGTCGCATCATGCATTTGACGGCTGGAGTTCTGCATTGGATCGGTAAGGTCGGTACCCCTCAGCTTAGGCTGAGTTCCTTTAGGATTGCTTTCAGTCCACCTGTTTTCGAAATAGTATTGTGAACGAATCCTTTCCCAGTAATAACCATCATCAGCCACGTCTTTGTTGGCACCATCATACAGGTAACCTCCAAGTTTGTAGATGAAGTTTAAATTCAGGGTAAAGCCTTTGTATTGCAGGTCGGAATTAATACCACCATATGCTTTAGGAATGGCTGATCCCAGAATAATCCTGTTAGCATTACCGAAAGTATAGGTAGCACCACGTCCGTTGAACAGGAATTCTCCGGCTTTAGGATCGTTAGGATCGTTTACATACCATACGTTAGCACCATTGGCAGGATCCACACCGGCCCACTCATATCCGTAGAATGACAGCATAGATTCTCCTTCTCTGTAGATAAATCCGGCTCTGGCATCACCACCTGTAGGATCAGACCATATGATATCCTGGCCTTTATCTTCACCTTCACCTCTGTACAGTTTGGTTACTGTAGATTTTACAGAAGCCAGGTTTACACTAAGACCCCATCTCCAGTCTTCATTCCTGATGATGTCATAACCCAGGCTAACTTCAATACCCTTGTTGTTGATTTCACCAATGTTTCTCAGGATAGAAGTGAATCCTGTTACCCTTGAAATGGGTACACTTTGAAGTACATCCCTTGAATCACGGTTAAACAATTCGATAGTACCGTACAGCCTGCTTTCAAACATACTGAAATCGATACCAATGTTGGTAGTATGGTTGGTTTCCCAGGTAAGGTCTTCATTACCCAGGGTAGAAAGGCCACCACCTGCATCATCCATGTATCTTGAACCATAAGATACCAGGTTTCTCCATCCGAAGTTGGAAGAAGGTACGGTACCGTTAATACCATGTGAAGCTTTAATACGCAGGTTGTTGATCCAGGTAACATCTTTCATGAAAGATTCTTCGCTGATTGCCCAGGAAGCACCTACAGACCAGAAGTTACCCCAGCGAACTTTCGGACTGAGCCTTGAAGTACCGTCGCGGCGGAAGGAAGCTGAGACATTGTATTTGTTTGCGAAACTGTACTCAGCCCTTGAAAGGAATGACATCAGGTTGTATCCCCAGGAATAAGAGTTTGCATCCCTTTCACCTGCAGTAGCTACAGTAGGTACGGCACTTGAGGGAAGATTGGTACCTGAAGCCCTGTTATAATCAGTGAAGTTCTTTTCAGCTTCGAAACCAGCCAGCAGGTCGATGCCATGATTACCGAATTTTTTGTTGTAATTGGCAGTATTGGAAGTTACCAGCTTATTGTAATTGGTAACCATTTCAGAAACAGAACCATTGCTGGAAGTTCCGTTATAGTGGTTAGCACTATAATAGATATGGTCTTTTACCAGGTTGTTCTCGTAAGAGAAAATGGTTTTCAGTACGAGATCATTAAACAGGCGTGCACTTAAAGATTGTGCAGCATTAATTCTGGTAATTTTGGAACTGTTGTCCCACTCGTTTTGGTAATAAAGAGCATTATAAGTTAAGCTACCAAACCTGGTTGTGAAGGGCAAACCGGTTTTGTAATCAGTGGGCCAGTAAATAGGCCACAACAGGTTGCGGGTTTGCATGAAATAGTTAGCCCCCAGGTTCCTGGTATCGTTGAAACCTTCCTGAACGTTATTGGAAATGTTGATGTTGGTATTAGCTTCAAGGAAGTTGCCGATTTTTTGAGTAAGGTTAATCCTTCCGGCAATCCTTTCATATTGGTTTATTACTACACGGTTTTTATCTTTTGTATAAGACAAAGAAGTGTAATATCTGGAGTTTTCGGTACCGCCACTGATGGAAAGGTCATTTGTCTGATATATACCGGTACGGAACAGCACATCTTCCCAGTTGAAGTATTTTCCTTCCCTGTTCTCGATACCATCAGTTAATCCTTTAATGGCAACGTTTTCATACAATCCGGTTCCGGCTACCTCAAAATAATATCCGTGAACCCTGAATTTGGAATTCAAACGGTTGATAGCATCAGCACTTGCAGAGGCTTCATCCCAACCGGCAGATGTACGATAATCGTGATAGATTTGGTACATCATGTTAATCTGATCCTGAACGCTGGCAGGCTCCCAGTTATCGTATGCCCAGTCGGGGGTAAATCCGATGGATGAACGAAGGTTAACAGTAGGCTTACCTACCCTTCCTTTTTTGGTAGTAATTACAATTACACCGTTTGCCGCACGTGAACCGTAAAGAGAAGCAGCGGCAGCATCTTTCAGAACAGTGATAGATTCAATGTCGTTGGGGTTGATGGAGTTCATCACGTTGTTGGAAGTATAGATGTAATCACCCATCTGTCCAACGGTTCCGGATACTGCAGGAACTCCGTCAATCACATACAAAGGAGAGTTAGACGCGTTCATAGAACCAATACCCCTCACCCTGATGGTAGGAGTTGAACCTGCCTGACCGGAAGATGAAGTAATCTGTACTCCGGGAAGTTTACCCAACAAAGCGTTTTCAAAAGAAATCACTGAATTGTCTTTGATTTCCCTTGCAGATACTGTTGCAGCAGAACCTGTGAAGGATTTTTTCTCTGCGGTACCATAAGCTACCACAATCACTTCATCGAGGTTGTCTGACTGGCCGGGTGACAGTGTAACAGTATAATAATTACCGTCACCAACTGCTATTTCCGTAGTCCCATATCCTACGGCAGTAAACACCAGTGTGTTTCCTTTTTCAGCCCTGATGGAGAAATTTCCGTCAACATCAGTAGCTGTAGCAGCATCAGATTGTTTCACCTTAACAGTTACGCCTGCTATGGGATTTCCATTGGTTCCGTCTGTTACTTTACCGCTTACATCTCTTACCTGAGCCATCAGGAATGAGGAAGCCCAAAGTACCCCAAGGAAAAGCAGGGATAGTTGTTTTCTCATTTGGTTCATGTCATATTGCAGTTTATAAATAAAAATTAAATACACCCGATATAAAGTTAAGCTTCATAAACAGGTACAGATTAAATTTTTTCCGTAATAATTATTTCCGGGAATTTAAGACTTTTCCAAGGTTTACCAGCTTTTCCATTAGGTGATACATTTGATTGTCAAAATCGCTTATATAAGACCTGCTGTTGAGCAATAACACCACGTTCACTTCAGGGCCTATCACCCACATGGTAGCAGTTCCTGCCAGGTTACCCGAGTGGTAAAACGACTCCGGATAAAGCCTGTGGCCCCCTCTCCAACCCAGAGCATAAAAATTATTTAATGTTGAAGAAGTGGAAATCACCTTGGTAAACATAGCGTCTCTTACAGGTTTGCTTAAAATATCCGGCACATCGGATTTTCCGTCTATATAGGGTAGTAATTTCAGCATTTGCTCTGTGGAAGCAATTATACCTCCGGCAGCAGCAATCATTTCCATATTATTGTTGTAACCGTTGGTATTATTCTGAGAATAATAGACAACTTCATTAGGTCTTCTCGCTGCTCGGTTGCCCCCAACATGTATATCATTAATTCCTGCAAGGGAAAGCACTTCTTTAAGGTAAATTTCAAATTTTTTACCGGTAACCTTCTCGATGATGCTTCCCAGCACGCCAAAACCCATGTTGTAATAGCTAAAGGATGTCCCAGGAGTGTTCTGGGGAGTTGTCAGCATATACCTGATATTCTGAGTAAGGGTGTTGCTGGCATAAGGAGCCGTAAACATGGGGTCGGGATTGGATGTCCATCCACTGGTATGACTTAATAAATGCTTTACCGTAACCTGATGCGCCAGGGATGGAGCTTCAGGAAAATCCTCCCCCAGTATACTTTCGGGACCAAAAACTTTTGAATCCAGTGTAATTTTACCTTCATCCACCAGTTTCATGATACAAAGGGCGGTAAACTGTTTGGAGACGCTGGCTAACCTGAATAAATGATTAGGACTGACCCTTGTGGAAGTTTCTACTTCTGCAAAACCGTAACCACTTTTATATAACACCTCGTGGTTATCGGAGGAGGATATTGCCAGAGATGCTCCGGGAATACTGTATTTCTTTTGGAATTCATAAATCAGGTTATCAATATTGGAATATCCTTCTTTTACCAAAACAGAGTATCTCCTCACACTTCCATTTTCTGCCACCACTTCCACCTTCAATACCTCATCGAGATTCAATTTCCCTTTGTTATCCTTAATCTCCTGGCCATTCACTTTTACCTTAGCACCGGGAGAAACCTTAAAATCTGTAAGCACAGCATTCAGGGAGGTACCCATGGGAAGGGTTATGTGGTATTCATTAGCATTTTTGTAAATCAGGGGAGACTCACCGTTTACTTCGGGGAACTCAATTTTAATCAGTTCATTTTCGGAAGAAAGTACTTTATCGCTTTCAGTTTTGGAACAAGAAGCGACAAATAGCAAAAACATGGGTATAAACAATAACCTTAGAATACCCGGATTCGAATTTCTACTAATCATATTTTTTCAATAATGGCAATCAATCTTTTTTCTAAACCGACGAATATAGGCAATTTTATTAACCCTTATTCAATATCTCAAACGTATTGTTGAATAAATTCTGATTAAAAACCGGAATTTTTGAGGTTAAAAATATAAAAAGCAGGAAAATTTCAATTATTTTATTAGGGGTTCGGACATTAAAATCCCCTAAAGAAGTTTTCTAGTCTTTAAACCTTTATCAGATGATGCTTTCCGATGTATCTTTCAAAAGGATAACTCCTTTCCGACTTACAGGGTGGTATAGCCCGGTATAATCAGGCTGATAAGTCTTCCTTTATCCTGATCATTTCCGTAAGGGGATAGATCTTCCTTGGCACCTTTCGACATGCAAGCTTCCGGGCCATTCAATTTTAACTGTAGAAAGTGGAAAAATTTCCACAAACCGGTATTGATGAAGGGCATAAAAATTTAATGACTTATGTCATTATTCATTTAAAACAAATCCGTTATGAAAAGTAATGACCATATTATCAGTAGCCTCAATGATTTAATCAGAGTAAACAACGACCGCACCGAAGGTTATGAAAAAGCTATAAAAAACCTCGAGGCGGGAGATGTGGATTTAAAAGCTATTTTTTCAAGAATGGCCGACCAAAGCCGACAGTTTGCCTCCGAGCTTGCCAGTGAAGTGGTGAAACAAGGTGGGGAACCGGCAACAGGAACCACAGCTTCGGGGAAAATTTACAGGATGTGGATGGATGTAAAAGCTACTTTTTCCGGAGACGACCGTCAGGCTATGCTGAATTCCTGCGAATTTGGAGAAGATGCGATTTTAAATGCATATTCTGCTGCTAAAGAAATGCATAACGACTTTTCATCAGACCAGGCAGAACTGATTCAGCAACATAAGGCAATGCTCCAGGAATCTCATGACCTTATTAAACAGTATCGTGACCATAACAAGGTTACTGATGCAGAAGCTCCTAAAGAAGCCTTTAAAAGCAATATCAGAAATAACGAAAGAAGGGATATGTTGTAAAAGAAATACCCCAATTATGGCCGGGCATAACCCGGCTTTTTTAATGCCCTCCTGGCAGGGATTTTTAGTATACATATGAAAATAATAAGTATATGCTCACAAACGACAACCAAGGTATTCCTTATCTGAAAAGTATGACCAGCCTTTTGAATAAAATGGTAATGGAAGGTTATTCAGCAAATTTTAAAGTAAATGAAAACGGACTGGAAGACCTTACATCCAACAAAGTTTATCAACCCGAAGAAGTACAAATAAAAAATTTTTTCCGTTTTGAAGGAGTAACCGATCCTGAGGACATGGCCATACTATATGTCATAGAAACAAATGACGGAACACGAGGAACATTAGTAGATGCGTACGGAACTTATGCCGATGCCAACATCAACGAATTCATTAAAAAAGTGGAAAGTATTCATAAGAAAACTACAAATGAAAATTAAGCTTGGCGTAGAAGCTTAATTTATTTGCAGGTATTGTTACAACTGGAGGTTTATGCCCTTCGGATAATTCCAAGCAGCAGTGCAATAACTGCCAATACTATCAATATGTGAATAAGGCCAGAAAGGCTATACACAAATACACCAAGCAGCCATCCGATAATAAGGATTACAGCAATAATATACAATAAGCTACGCATAAGATAAATTTTAATTAAATAAAAGAGTTTCATAGTACAGGTAAAAAATTCCTGCCAAAGCTCAAGACAGTCAATTATCAGTTTATCTCATACGGCTGAGCATTTTATTCTACAAAATCTGTTGATTTTTAAAATGAATTAGCTGAAACAAATGCATTTTAATTAATGAAAAGAAAAACACCCTGGGGGAAAATATTAAAAGGCACAGTGAAATCATTCAGTGATGACAATGTTTTCAAAATGAGTGCAAGCCTATCGTATTACACAATATTTTCAATGGGCCCTTTACTTATTATTGTCATCAGCCTTGTGGGAATTTTTTACGGGCAATCCGCTGCGGAAGGCGAAGTATACGACCAGTTAAGAAGTTTGGTAGGTGCCCAGGCTGCAGAACAAATTCAGCAAATCATTCAAAATCTCAGAGATCAGGATCAAAACTGGCTGCATGCCACTATAGGAATTGGGGTTTTAATTATTGGTGCCACGACAGTTTTCACACAAATGCAAGATTCCATAAATACCATTTGGCGTGTTAAAGCAAAGCCCAGAAAAGGATGGTTGAAGTTTCTTAAAAACCGGTTGCTATCCTTTTCATTGATAATTAGCCTGGGATTTTTACTTTTAGTTTCCTTAATCATCAGTGCCTTACTGGACATCTTCAGTGATTACTTAAAAAACATTCTGGCAGATTACACGGTCTATCTATTCTACATCATCAATTTTGCTGTGATCCTTGCCGTTATATCCTGTCTTTTTGCAGTTATTTTTAAAGTTTTACCCGACGCAGTTATTTCCTGGAAGGATGCTTTCGTAGGGGCAGCTTTCACCTCCCTTTTGTTTTTAGTGGGGAAATATGGTATCAGTATTTACTTAGGGCAGTCAGACCTCACCTCCACTTACGGAGCTGCTGCATCTATCATTATAATTCTTACATGGGTATACTATTCGACCCTGATACTTTATTTCGGTGCAGAGTTCACAAGAATGTACGCAATTACAGCCGGAAAGGGTATTCATCCTAACGATACGGCTGTATATATTATAAAAAGGGAATCAAAGGAAATAGATTTATGAGCGCCCTGGCATAAAATTGGTATACAAGAATATGTGATTTTTAATTATCTTCTATCCAATGAAAATCAATCAGTTGGTTAAGGTTTTAATGAATTTCCTTGATAATCGTTTTCCTTCCCGCTGGTTGACCTTGCATTAATTGAAATAATCATCTAATTTTACCCGGTAACTGCGTATTGAAAAATAACGCAGTCAGAACCGTACAATATTAAAACAAAATGTACCATGAGAATTTTTTCAACTATCTCCCTGGCAGCAGGCTTTATTTCTATTGCCCTGCTTTCTTCCTGCGAAAAAGAAACAGCTCCCGAAAATCCATCTAAAGAAAATGAAAAGAAGGCTGTTCAGTTTAAAGAAAAGGTAACAAAGAAAGGATTTGTCGTGACAGAATTTTATGCCGACAAACCTATTGATTATGTAACCACTGACAATGAAATTACTCTGGAAACAGATCTCAACAAATATATTTTCCCCCATCTAAAAGATGATATCAACATTCTGAGAAATGACGGAGTATTAGAAATACATCAGAATGCTGTTAAAAAGCCGGGAAATGATTCCACTGTATTGTACAGAAACTGGAACATTTTCTCAAACCGCGCAGGGGTTTACTTTGAATTTGTAGATGAGCACTACAATCCGAGGAGATATAAAATGAGTGAATTCAACGATCAGTATTTTATTTTATATCTCGACTGGCCGGTAGATAATGCTAAAATCTTCTCTAAGTTTGAATATAAGGTTGATTTGTAAATCATATTAATTAAAACAAAAAAGCAGGGAAAAATCCCTGCTTTTTTTATACTCGTAGTAGAAAGTTCAGGAGGCTTTTTTCTTCCTTCCGCCTAAGCTTGCTTTCAACTGCTCCATTAAATCATCTTTAGAAGAATGAACTACTTTCATAGTAGGTTGTTTAATTTTCTTGCCTTTGGATTTTGCTTTAATAAGTTTCAGCAATTCGTTAGAATAAGTGTCTTTATATTTTGAGATGTCAAACTTTCCTGAAAGTTGCTCTATTAAGTTTAAAGCCATTTTTAATTCAGCAGGCTTGGAACTTAGGGAAGGAATTTTAATATCTTTTGAATTCCTGATTTCATCCGCATATCGCATCTTTTGAATTATTAAAATATTCCCGCTAAACTTCAGAATGGCAAGATTTTCTTTTGACCTTAATACAAATGTGGCAATTCCCGCTTTTTTTGATTTCTTTAGTGCATCACGCAACAGCACATAAGCTTTCTCCCCTCCTTTAGCCGGCTGAACATAATATGGAGTATCAAAATAAACTGAATCTATAGCGGTGAGGTCTACAAATTCCTGAATATCTATGGTTTTGGATTTTTCAGGGCTTACCTTTTCAAAGTCTTTATCATCCAAAACCACATAATTGCCGTTTAAGTTATAAGCTTTGGCGATATTACTCCATGTTACTTCTTTTCCTGTTTTTTCGCTCACCCGCTTATATCTGATTTTAGAGTGATCTTTTTTGTCTACCATATCAAGGTCAAGCTCAGAAGCTTCAACGGCGGAGAATAGTTTTACAGGGATATTTACAAGGCCAAAGGCAATAGCCCCGCTCCATATTGCTTTCATAATTATTTTTCCGGTAACTAATAAAACATCTGTGCCAGCGCAGTAATGAATGGGGAAGGATTTCCTCGGAAATATGCTTTAATTAACTGTATCCCAGAATTTTAAAGGGGGAATAAGAATTTTACTGGTAAAAGCAAACAAAAAATGAATATCATGAAGACTTTATGGCTTTCCGTTACCCTTTCACTTTTTGGTATAGCAGCATATGCCCAGAATACTCAAATAGGTGTGAAAGGAGGTGTAAATCTTTCTAATTTTTACGTAGATGAAGTGCAGGATAACAACATGAAGGTTGGACTTAATCTTGGATTGTTCGCCAAGCTTCCGGTAACATCAGGTTTTGCTATTCAACCTGAACTTTTGTATTCTTCAAAAGGCTCTAAAATAGCTTACAACAACATTTTCGGAGACGGAGAATACCGCTTTAATTTTAATTATATTGAAATGCCGGTATTGGCAGTAATAAACCTGACTGAAAATTTCAACATTCACGCAGGACCTTATGCAGGTTATCTGGCTTCAACCAATATCAAACACCTTAGCAATGGTGAAATTGATGATGTGGCTGATCTGGAACCTGAAAATTTCAAAAGGATTGATTTCGGGCTTGCAGGAGGAATCGGAGTAGAACTGAACGGTTTTCACTTTGGCGCAAGGTATACTCATGGATTAAGTAATGTTGGTAAAGATGATAACATCTCAGGCCAGGTTCTGAAAAATGCTCACAACAGCGCTATTTCTTTGTATATAGGTATTGGATTTTAAACTTTTCGGAACATTTATTTTTAAGGCTACCGGCAGGGTAGCTTTTTTTATTTGTATTATATGATGATTTTTTGAAAAGAAAAATTCGGCTGAATAATGGCTTTTTTCTCATGGTTATAATTTAACAGCAAGTCAACTTTGTTATGCTGCCATCAAAAGGTAATGGCATAACCGGTTATTAGTTACCTGATACCAACAGTCCCTGGAAACCACAGGTTATTCAGGTTAATGGGTTTTGCCCGGTATCCCCAAAACCGGGTGGCGGTGGTGGCGGGGGAGGGCCCAAATCATTGGGGAAAAACACATTTTGGGGCTGCCAATTTCCCATAAAAAAAGTTATTTCCCCCGGAGGAAAATATTTCTTTCCATTGAAGAAATACAACTACCTCCCCACAATCTTTTTCTTTCGCTCCGATAATAAAATATTTACAAGCACCCCTCCTAAAACAAGAATAATCCCAACCGAAACATTCACCGTAAGCCGCTCTCCAAACATTACCACACTTATCAATACAGCAACAATAGGCTCAAGGGCACTTAAAATGGAGGTTTGCGTAGGACCAATGTATTGTATGGCATAAATAAGCGTGATAAGCGTCAACACTGTGGAGAATATGACAATCATTGAAAGGTTTACCATTACAATCGTTGCGGGCATTATGAGTTTTTCGCGATGAAAAATTACTTTTAAAAGAAAATAAAGAGAAGAAAAGGCAAGGGAATAAAAGGAAAGTTTTATTCCGGAAACATTCATACGGGATTGTTTTACAATTACCATATAGGTTGCATAAAATAATGCTGATAATACAGCAACCGATAATCCAAAGTAATTAATATCAGAAAGGTTTTCTTTTGATCCGAGCGCAAGGATACCCAGTGTGGTAATCACCAAAGCCGTTATTGTGGCGGTACTGATTTTTTCTCCAAATGCACTCATGATTAAGGCCACAAATACGGGAAAGACAAATAATATAATGGATGCAATTCCCGGAGAAAGCAAATCATATGCATAAAACAAACTATCTGTAGATAGAGAATATGCGAGCCCCAGACTTAACAATATTATTAACTGTTTGCTATTCACCCTAAACGAAGTACCCTTCAACCCAAGAATAAGCACTAAGGCAATAGCCGACAGTCCAAACCGGTAAAATAAAAATACATTCAAAGAAAATCCGGCAGATTTTACCGGAACAATAAACAATGGTATCAGTCCATAAAATACTGCGGATATGATGGCCAAAAAATATCCTCTTGCTTTCAATTCACACTTATTTTTCAATCTCTGCTATCACCTTTCTCATCACTGGTTCGATAATCTGAACCATTCTGTCGAAACCCAGATCGTTGGGGTGGATACCATCCGTAGTGCCCTCATGATCGTGGCCAATTAAATCTTTTCCTTCGATATAATACAACCCTTTTACGCCTTCAGCAATTAGTTTTTCATATTCTATCTTGAAGTTGATATTCTTCTGGCTTTCAAAAGCTGCAATTTTAGTGTCAAAATTTCCCGACTCTCTTACAATAGATTCAATCATTACAATAGGGGCATTGGGATGTGCGGCACGAATTGTCTTAACCAGATTGGCAGTCCTTTCAGTAATCACTTCGGGATTACTATTAGGTACACAATCTAACACATATATATCCGCCTGCACTGAAGCAATTAATTTCGCTACTGAAGCCTCCATTTTAGCACTGCCGCTCACTCCAAAATTTATAAAATGATATCCGGTATTCCTGGAAAGCCTGGCAGGGTAAGCTATTCCCGGCCTTGCGGCACTGGCACCATGAACAATACTGGAACCATATACGAGGATTCTTTTTTTAAAAGGATCAAGATGCTTTCTGATCTGAGCATCTTCATCTATTCCGATTTCAATTGATTTTAATTCGTCGTATAATGGAAGATAAACCAAGCATTCTTTCCAACCGTCTTCCATATTTTCAATCAGTGTATAAGATGAACATTTGTCTTTGGGCCTCCCTACCCCCGCATATTCCCACTTTCCATTCCTCCTGATATAAAGGTCAAGTCCCTTCTGCCCTATCGGCGTCATATTATTTAACGCCCCGGCTCCTCCCACACACCATTTTGCCGATATCTTGTTAGAGTTGGTGGAAAAACTCAGGGCTAACCCGGCAGAATGCTGCAGCAGGCTTTTTACCGGATCGGGAAGATCCGGCCATTTTGTTGTATCTAACCTGCTATATCCCGGCTCGTCGGGAAACATTTTTCCAATAAGTTCCAGTTCAGATCCGTTTACAAACTTTTGAGCGTTTACTGTATAAAGGCAGGAAAATAAAAAAAGGCCGACTGCCATTACTTTCAATTTCATACGGGAATGTTTGAAAATTGAAAATACGCAATCTGCCTTAATCAGCGAAAGACTCTTGCTTAAAGTACTTTAATTCAATTTTGATTTCAATTCTTCGATCCTGATTGTTACTACCTTATTATATGGATCTGCTGCCTCAGCCTTTTTAAGATCATCCAGCACTCCTTTTTTATCTTTCAATGCAAACTTAATTTCCGCCCTGTCAAGGTAATAGGTAGCGTCATCAAACTTGTTGTTCTCCTTTAAATAAGTATCAATGGCTTTGTTAATATACTCCAATGCCGTAGCATGATCATCCAGGCAATGCAGGATCATCGCCATAGTATGCAGATTAAAATGGGTATGTTTTAAGGCAAGCGACTTTTCGGCATAACTTAAGCCAAGTTCACATTCACCACCGTTATAAAGGGCCCAGGCAAGATTATTCCAGATACTGTGGTTATTAGGTGAGAGTTCCGAAGCTTGCATATAATAAAAAGCAGCTTCAGAGTAATTCCCCTTATCAGACATCTTTTGCCCCATGTTCACCAATTCCTGTAAAAGTTCTTCCTCCGGATCTATTTTGTATACAAGCTGGGTAATTCTTTTATTTTTCTTCCACTCCTGGGAAATTCTGTCAGATGGAAACTTATCATACTCAGCTGTAGCAAGCTCAGATTTTTGAAACTGCTTGCGAGTCATTACCACATACCATTTCTCACCATCAGTCTCAATGGCCGAGATGTTGTAATTATCGTTAAATTTTTGCTGCATCCAGGCTGTGGGATAAGTATCACTTACCGTAAATACCTGATGCTCTTCGCTACTGGAATAATTCAGCAATACTCCCCAGGTTCCGTTTCCATAAGCAATATCGCCAATATTGTATTTGGGTTCGGTAACCCATACTTTTTTCAGCCAGGAAATCACTTCATCCCAGGTATGCAGTTCCTTAAATAATTGCTTGGTTTCAAAGGTTTGTTTTCTTGCAAATGCTACCCAGTGGAATTGTCCGTAAGCCAGACGGAAAATGTTATAACCTTTGGTTTTTTGTTCGTTCAGCCATCTTTCAGGAAAATCTTCATTCATAACCCACGACTGAGCGGAACTTTGAGGATCAGCAGAGTAAACCAGTTTCCACTCTCCGTCTGCATATTCCAAATCGGTGATATAATTACCTTCTCTAGTGAGCTCTTTTACCTGGTCAAGACATTTTTCTAAGTTATCAAAGGTTTTGTAACCCTGGTAGTAACTACCTTCTGTGAGAATGGCAACCCATTTACCCTGGGCTGAAGCTGACCAAACTATCAGAGAAAGCAGTACGGAAAATAATAATCTCATTTTTTGCGGTTTAGGGGTAATAGGAAAATACAACGCAAATTTTATTTTTTTATTTAATATAATGCAGGGAAATCCGTAATTTTTTGAACTTCTTCACAGCTTCATCGCCGCTTTACCGTTAAATCATGCAGATTTAATCTGATAGCTGATGGGAATCCTGTAAATTTGAGTACACCAAACCGGGGTATATGTGCTATGATGTTGCCACCTACCTTTCTGCCGACCAAATCAGGCAATATTTCCCTGAACTGGTTATAGAACCCGCTCTCGCCGATTCCATACAGCCCCACGACCATTTGTTGGCTCAAAGCTTTCCCAGGGTAAAAGGCATCGTTTTCGAAAATGGAGCATACCGTCTGAAAGACCTTGAGTGGGGTGTGGTAACCGAATTTATGGATTCACCTGAAAAAATCAGGGAATTCAGAAAGTCTTATTGTAATGCCACAATAGAAAAACTACTGAATGATAAACGCTCTTACTGGTACAGAATCCGCAACAAAAGATGCCTGATTCCCGTAACAGGATTTTACGAACACAGGGAAGTGAAAGGATTTAAAAATAAAATCCCATATTTCATTTCAATGAAAAACCGCCCGGTGTTTTGCCTTCCTGCCGTGTACCATTATAACCCATTAATGGCAGATTTGGAAACCGGGCTGATTACAGAAACTTTTTCCGTCCTAACCCGCCCGGCCAATCACATTATGTCATTAATCCACAACAGCGGATTTAACAAAAACAGAATGCCGGTAATGTTTGCCAATGAAGCAATGGAAAAGAAATGGCTGGATCCGGAATTGGACAGCAACTCCATGAAGCAGCTCCTGGAATATGAAATACCTTACAATCTTCTGAATTACCATACGGTATACAGTATAAGAGGAAACAAGCCCCGGCCTGACGGCAAAAGAAAATTTGAGCCATTCTCCTACCCCGGTCTTCCTCCTTTAGGCTTGGATGAAGTAAAGGAAGGTGAGCTGTTCTGATTATACCAGAATTCCCAATCCGTAATGAGGCTTATAATTATAAAAAGTCTTCCCCGTTTTTTTGGCAATATCATGTACTGCCTTTTTTACTTCCGGAAAGCTTTCGGTATCATGAAAAAGTGTACAGGTACTATGCAGAGCCGACCATAATCCACATGCATAGGTATCTGCGTAAGTATGGACTATATCCACATGAATCAGGTCGTATTGATCATCATTGTTTTGAATAAACTCTTTATAGTCTGATTGAATCAGTTCTATATTTTCAAACTGCAAGAGCCGGCTTTTGGTCAGTTCAAAATGATCGCCTTTATGAAGGGTATGTTCGTCTCCCCGGAATGTATCCACTCCGGTTACTTTTTCAAAGTAATTGGAGAATACCACAGCGGAATAACCGAATTCTACCCCGAATTCCAGGCATCTGGCGGTGTTTAACTGAAATCGGTTTATAATGTCTTTAATAATCAGTTCATGCCCTTCCCAGGCCGATTTCACATCGAGCATCTTATCAGGTCTTTCAAAAACCCTCGGCTCGTAATTTTTTATATTGTGCAAAAATATTCTGTTCGATATCCTTTTAAGAAACTTAGACATAACCCGGTAGCCAAAAATATAAAATGAAAAAGGGTAAATTTAAACATTTACCCTTAATAAAATGATGTTTAATCCTGTTTAAGCATTTGCCGAATTATTTTTATCATTTCCTTCATCTTCCAGTTTAACCTTTAATCCTGCTTTATTCATAAAAGGAGTTAACAAATCAATGGGAACAGGGAATATTGTGGTAGAATTCTTATCTCCTGCTATTTCAGTAAGTGTTTGCAAATAGCGCAGTGTAAGCGCACTTGGCCTTTCATCCAGAATTTTTGCAGCATCGGACAATCTTTGAGAAGCCTGGTATTCCCCTTCTGCAGAAATAACTTTACTTCTTCTTTCCCTTTCAGCTTCAGCCTGTCTTGCCATAGCTCTTTGCATTTCCTGCGGAAGATCTATTTGCTTCACTTCTACAGTGGATACTTTAACCCCCCATGGCTCGGTATGCGCATCAATTATTTGTTGTAACCTCTGGTTGATTTTTTCTCTTTGAGAAAGAATTTCATCCAGTTCAGATTGTCCGAGTACGCTCCTCAATGTGGTTTGTGATAATTGAGAGGTAGCCACAAGATAATTTTCCACTTCCACAATGGCTTTTTGCGGTTGAATTACCCTAAAGTATACTACAGCATTTACTTTTATGGAAACGTTATCCTGAGTAATAACATCCTGAGGAGGGACATCCATTACCACGGTACGAAGGCTAACGGTTACCATTTTATCAATAACAGGCACAAGCAGAATCAGTCCAGGGCCCTTAACGCCCACAAGCCTTCCCAGCCTGAATATCACTCCTCTTTCATATTCTCTTAATATCCTGAGAGCACTACTCAGGATAAGCAAAACGAATATTATCAGAATAATTGTAAAAATCGGAAAACTATTCATATGGTTTTTGGTTTAAATATTTTTTAAATATTGCATTAAGATTCCATGATTTCTTCCACCATCAGTGTAAGCCCGTTTTGGGCAGTAACCTTTACAGGTGAACCGGCCAAAATTTTTCCTCCTGATGATTTTGCATTCCATATCTCTCCGTGCACTGTTACCGACCCTTCAGGATTAAGGTCAGTTAAAGCCTTCCCGGTTACACCAACCAAACTGTCTAATCCGGTATAGGGCCTGGCCTTCTGGGCTTTTAATCCTATGCCGATTACGAAAAGAAAAAATAATGCCGATAGTATAACAGCAGGTATAATCACGCTTAAAGAGATTTGAATGATTTCGAGTTCCGAAGTCGTACGGAAAAGCATAACCGAACCGAGAAATAAAGATATGACTCCCCCTATGGTTAGCATTCCATAACTCGTAATTTTGATTTCCAATAAAAATAAGATGATTGCAAATATTATAAGGGCAATTCCTGCAATGTTTACAGGCAAAGTATGCATGGCATAAAAAGCAAGTATAATCGAAATCACTCCCACAATACCGGGGACCATAGAACCGGGGTTATACAATTCAAACAGAATACCGTAAAAACCCAGCATCATTAGTATATAAGCGATATTCGGATCACTCAGCCGGTCGAGGAGTTTTTCCAAAAAATTCATTTCAACCGTTGAAACCTTTGCCCGGGCTGTATTGAGTGTTACCGGTCCCGAACCGGTAATCACCTGCCTGCCATGGATGCTGTCGAGCAATGCATTTATATCGGGAGCAATAAGATCTACAACACTTTTCTCAACAGCTTCTGTTTCTGAAATGGAAACGCTTTTTCTTACAGCTTCCTCAGCCCAGTTGAGGTTCCTGTTTCTTTTTTGTGCAATTGCCCTTATAAATGCCGCAGCATCATTGGTGGTCTTTTCATTCATCACCGTATCCGTAATACCGCCCTGCATCCCAACGGGATGAGCTGCACCGATATTTGTCCCCGGTGCCATGGCAGCAATATGCGCTGCCATTGTAATGAATACACCGGCAGACCCGGCATGGGCACCCGATGGAGAAACATACACCACAATCGGTACTTTAGCCTCCAGGATATCCCCTACTATCGTTCTGGTAGATTTCAAAAGCCCGCCCGGAGTATTCAACTGAATAATCAACGCTTCTGCCCGTTTTTCTTCAGCCTGTTGAATAGATTTTCTGATGAATTCTGCAGAAGGGGGATGAATGGCACCATCAATGGCTATTTTCAGCACCTCCTGAGACCATACAGGGTGTGCGAAAATGGAAAAAACCAGCAGAAAAAATATCTTAAAGATCCTCAACGCATTGATTTTTTGGAACTTCTGAAAGATACAAAAAACCCCAGAGATTTCAGTTAACCGGATAAACTTTGGATGAAAAAAATAATGTAATAACATTAATTTTTTTGTAAATTGAATGTCCGGTCCAACTGTCAGATATGATCCAACTATCCCGAACCCGATGGAATTATTCAGTAACTACAACTACCCGCTATGAAGAAATACCTCTTCATAATTCTCCTGTTCAGCATTTCTCAGGTGCTGCGTGCGGATCATATCACAGGAGGTGAGATGTTTTATACTTTCCTGGGCACCTCCAACGGACAGTCCAGCTATCAGGTATATATCAAACTTTTCATGACCTGTAACGACAACCGAAGATTTAATGACCCCGCAATTGTTTCCATATTTGATAAAGGTACCAATGCCAGAGTAAGAGATTTAAACGTATCGCTTTTAAATGAAGAAAGGCTGAATATGGTACACAACAATCCGTGTATCACCAATCCCCCTACCGTGTGTTTCCGTCTCGGGCATTACAGTTTTATGGTTACTATTCCCGAAAACGACAACGGATATATCATTTCCATGCAGGTAAACTTCCGGATTAACGGCATATCCAATTTTGTGGATTGGTATAATAATGTTGGAGCCACTTATACTGCGGAATTACCCGGAAGAAACGGTGGCGCTGATGCCATTGAAAATAACAGTGCAAGGTTTACAGGAGATGATATGGTTGTGGTTTGTGCGAATAACAGTTTTACTTATGATTTCGGGGCGGATGATCCTGACGGCGACGAACTCCGTTATTATTTCTGCGAAGCCTATGTAGGTGGCCCCTCCGGCTTTGGCAATAACCCCGTACCACCTTCAAATCCTCCTTATTCATCGGTTCCGTATGGTTCTTCATATTCGGGTTCAGCCCCCCTGGGGGGAAGGGTTACCATTGACCCAAAAACCGGAATTGTCAGTGGTGTTGCTCCTCCGGAAGGAATTTATGTTGTAACGGTTTGCGTGGAAGAGCTCCGCAACGGAAAAGTGATTGCCCGGCAAAGAAAAGACCTGCAGTTGAATATTACCTCCTGTTCAATTGCAGCTGCTTCACTTGACCCTGAATACCGGCTATGTGAAAATACTTTTGAACTGAACATTACCAATAATTCTACCAGCAACCTTATTAAAACTTTCGACTGGACATTCACCAATAATTCCGGTAATGTTATTTATCAAACCGACAACCGGTTTGCAAGGTTTAACTTTTCCGATACCGGTCTTTATAAAGTGAAGCTCGTAATTAACCGTAATGATATGTGTTCCGACTCAGCGGAATCTTTGGTAAGGGTTTATCCGGGTTTTGTTCCCGATTTCTCCATTGATGGAATTTGCTTAACCTCCCCGGTTCGGTTTAATGATAGATCGGTTTCAAGATATGGCACGGTCAATTCCAGGCTTTGGGAATTTGATATCAGAAATCAGAGAAATGCCATTTCAACGGAAACTAATCCCAGTTTTTTGTATACAACCCCCGGCGATAAGGAAATACGCTTAGTGGTAGGCGATAATCTCGGATGTATAGACACGGTAGTAAAAGTAGTAGGCATTTTCGATAAGCCTCCCCTTTCACTGGCTTTTAAAGATACCCTCATTTGTTCTCCCGATGAAGTACAGCTACTGGCAGAAGGCCAGGGAAATTTTGTATGGACAGGAGGTCCAAATATTTCCAATCCCAATATTTCCAATCCTGTTGTAAAACCCGGAGTGACTTCTACCTATTATGTTGATTTGAATTATCAAACCTGTACCAACAGAGATTCTGTAAAAATTAATGTGGTAGACTTCGTAACCCTTCTACCCGGACCGGATACAACAATATGTACGGGAGATGAAGCCATTTTGAACATCACCTCCAACGGTTTACACTATGAATGGAGCCCCTTTGCATATTTTACAGATTCGGAGAGCAATAAAAAACATCCTGTAGTAAGAGTAAATGCGCCAACAAGATTTGAGGTGACGGCAAGAATCGGCTCTTGCTCATCCACTGCTTTTGTTCAGGTAAACACGGTAGATTATCCTCTTGTGGATGCAGGTGCGGATACAGTAATTTGTTATAACAGTCCTGCAATTTTAAATGCCACAACCACCGGTTCTATATTCCGGTGGGCAAATTCTTCCGGATTTATCAGTAACTCCCGCACAACTTTGGTAAAACCCGACAGGAGTGGTTATTACTACTTAACTGTTGCAGATACAAAAGGTTGCCCTAAATCTGTTACCGATAGTGTTTTTATCACCATGCTTCCTCCAGTGAATGCCTATGCCGGAAGAGACACCAATGTTGTTATTGGACAACCTTTACAATTACATGCTGAAGGCGGAGTAAACTTCAGATGGTTCCCACCTGTTGGATTAAATGATCCGAATATTCAAAATCCTATTGCCCTCTATCTGGAACCTACCAACAATATCCGATACATGATGGTTTCGGCGAATGAATACGGATGTTTGGATACCGCTTATGTAAACGTCAGAGTATTCCATTCCAGAGCAGATATTTTTGTGCCTAATGCATTCACCCCCAATAAAGACGGTATTAACGACAAATTTAATTTTGTAGGAGCGGGTATTCAGCAGCTGGATTATTTTAATATCTATAACAGACACGGAAAACTCGTATTCAGCACGAAGTCATTCGGTGAAGGCTGGGATGGAACAGTAAACGGATATCCTCAGGATCCCGGAACTTATGTATGGACTTTGCAAGCCGTTGATTATATGGGAAATACCATTAGAAAAAGAGGATGGTTCGTACTGATAAGATGATTTTTCCCAAAAGCCGATTTTAGCGGTAAATTTGCCACCTGATGTTGAGGGAACCGTTTAAAATACAAGGGGAAAATTTCTGGCTGTCTCACGAAAGAACAATCTTTTGGGAAGAAGAAAAAGCCTTAATTATTTCCGACCTGCATTTCGGTAAAACTGGCCATTTCCGTAAATCAGGAATAGGTGTTCCGCAGGATGTTTTTAAAGAAGACCTTCACAGACTGGTGAATCAAATTGTACATTTCAGGGCAGAAAAAATCATCATCGTTGGAGACCTGTTTCACAGTAATGCCAACAAAGAACTGGAACTTTTTGTAAAATGGAGGAAAGACTTTAACCATATCCGTTTTATTCTGGTAAAAGGCAATCATGATATTCTTGAAAACCGTTATTACGAAGCGGCCGGAATTGAAATCTTTAACTCCCTAACCATACGAAATTTTTATTTCTGTCATGATCCTGAAGAAGCTGTAGATATCAAAGACAACTATTTATTTTCCGGGCATATCCATCCTGCAGTGACATTATCTGGCCCGGGTAAGCAAAGCCTTCGTTTCCCCTGTTTTTATTTCTCTTCCAACTCCTGTATACTACCGGCTTTCAGTAAATTTACCGGATGTGTAAGCCTTAAGCCTGATAACGGAGGGAAAATTATCGCTATAGTGAAAAATGAATTGGTTCCTTTAAATTAAAATGAAGGATTTACTTATAATCTTTATAATCTTCAAGGCTTTTAAGCGCATCCGCAATTTTCCTTTCCCATGCCTGTTGTTCTTCCCTGTTAATGGAATGATTGGTCTCCCGATCGTAACGAACCTGCCATTCCTGATGTTCGGTTAAAACATCATGATATATTTTCTGCAAATCCTGTTGTACTGTTTTTTCATTGTAACGATATTCTCTTAAAGCCTTGCAGAACTTTCTTGCAAAAATTTCTGTGATATCGAAATGGCCTTGTTCATGACTAAGAATATTATCGGTCTTTATTTTCACCCATGAACGATTTTTATTAAACCTGCAGCGGATGCTGAAACTGTATCCTTTTGAACCGAAACTAAAATCGGCCTGTATGCCCGAACTGGTAAGTGCGGCATTGGGAGAATCTTTATCCGGCTTCCCTTGAAAATCATCCCATGAAAGTTTTCTGTTTTCCTGCCAATCTATAAAATCTTCTTCCTTCTGCATAGTTGAAATATTTTTATCTGCAGGAAGAAAACAAGTAATAAAAGACAGTAATAATATTTGAAACATGATAAATGGATTATTTCAAATATCGAAAATCAAAACCGCATCTGATGATTTACAGTAAACATTTAACCTATTATTCTGTAAAGAAAAAGCCACCGGATCAATTCCTGTGGCTTTTGACTAATACTGTAAAAAAATGTTTATGCTTCAGAAGGTCCGGCCTGAATTACTGAGGCTTCAACCCCTTCTTCGTATTTTTTAAAGTTATTCCTGAACAATCCGGCAAGGAAAGAAAGTTTTTCCCTGTAAGCGGCTTTATCTTCCCAGGTATTTTCAGGATTCAGTATTTCAGATGGAACGCCGGGACATTCTACAGGCATGCTCAGGTTGAATAAAGGCAGATTGGTGTACTGAACGTTGTCCAAATCCCCTCTCAGAGCAGCTTTTATTAATGCACGGGTATATTCCAGTTTAATCCTGCTTCCGGTTCCGTAAGACCCACCTGTCCAACCCGTATTCACCAGCCAAACTTTGGTTTTATGTTTAATCAGTCTTTCTTTCAGCATCTCGGCATATTTACCGGGGTGAAGCGGAATGAAAGGCGCGCCAAAGCATGCACTGAAAGTTGATTTAGGTTCCGTAATTCCTGTTTCCGTTCCGGCCACTTTTGCAGTATATCCGGAAATAAACTGATACATAGCCTGCTCAACGGAAAGCCTTGAAATCGGCGGGAGTACCCCAAAGGCATCGCAGGTGAGGAAGAAAATATTTTCAGGAGATTTTCCTACAGAAGGGATAACGGCTCCGGGAATGTAATGCAGAGGATAAGATACCCTTGTGTTTTCTGTAATGTCTTTATTGGAAAAATCTACTTTATTGGTTCCCTCAAAAAATTTCACATTTTCAAGAAGGGCTCCCTCTTTAATGGCAGCATAAATCTGAGGTTCTTTCTTTTCCGAAAGGTCGATTGTTTTTGCATAACATCCGCCTTCAAAATTAAAGATTCCGTCATCTGCCCATCCGTGTTCATCATCTCCAATCAGCCCCCTGTCTGGATCGGCACTAAGCGTCGTTTTACCTGTTCCACTTAAACCAAAGAACAGGGCAGTATCACCATCTTTACCCATATTGGCCGCACAGTGCATACTCAACACATTATGCTGCATGGGAAGCAGATAATTTAATATGGTAAATACTCCTTTTTTAATCTCACCTGTGTAGGCAGTACCTGCAATAACCACTATTCGTTTGTCGAAATTGATTACCGCAGCATTTTCCTGTCTGGTTCCGCAAACCTCTTTGGAAAGATTCAGTTCAGGAAGCCACAGCACTTTCCAATCGGGTTTAAAATCAGCCAGCTCTTCCTCTGTGGGGCGTATGAGCATGTTGTAAGCGAAAAGATCGCCAAATGCCTGTGAACAATAAGTACGGATACCTATCCGATATTCCTGTTTTGCCCCTGCAAAACTGTTTCTGATCCATACTTCGTCAAGTTTTTCCAAATGCTCTACAGCAGTTTCGAAAATCTTGTCAAAGTGTGCCGGGGAAATGGGGATATTGAAATCATTCCAGTTTACCGTTTCCCTGGTCATTTCATCTTCCACAATAAATTTGTCTTTTGGACTTCTGCCGGTGAATTTTCCTGTTTCAATTACCAGGGCACCGGAATCGGCTTCTACGCCTTCTTTTCTTTTAAGGATGGCTTCGCGAAGTTGTGTTGGAGAAAGTTGCTCATACACATTTTTAATGTGCTGAACATGCTTTTTCAACTCATAGTGATTATCTCTCGACAACACAGTTGAGATTTTCATAATGGCAAAATTTTAAAAGGCAAATGTAGGTTTAATAAAATATTCCCGCCAGTGGCCATAATCCTGTCTAAATCAAACAAAACCAAATCTGTATATTCTTTAATCTTTATCAAAACTAACGATTGTTAGGTGGTTTTTATTAAATGGAACCCCTTAAATTTTTTAAATTTTAAAATGGTTCTGCTTTTAACGCACTGAATCCCTTATTTCTTATGTATTCAAATAAAAATCAGACAGTTATATTTGAAAAATCTGAAAGTTTCCGGATTTTCAGCGTTTCATTCTTTACATTTACAGGAAATTAAGTGTTATGAAATACCTCCCATTGGATTCATCCATATTTGTTGAAAACAGGAAGAGATTCATGGAAAGGATGGAAAAAAATTCCATTGCCATTTTCCTTTCCAATGATGAAATGCCTATAAGCGCAGACGCTTTATATAAATTCAAACAAAACCCTGATTTGTTCTGGCTTTCAGGAATTAATCAGGAAGACAGTATGGTGATACTTTTCCCTGATAATCCGGTGGAAAAATATCGGGAAGTTTTGGTATTGGTAAGGCCAAATGAGCTAAAGGAAAAGTGGGACGGCCGCAGGTTAAGGGCTGAAGAAGCCAGGCAGATATCGGGATTTGAAACCGTAATCTGGCTTGATTCCCTCCCTTCCCTTCTGCAACAATGGATTCATCTTGCTGACATTATATATCTCAACTCAAACGAACACGACAGAAAGCATCCCAATCAACATCCTGTAAGAGATTACAGGTTTATTGAAGAAATGAAAAAAGCTTATCCTCTGCACCAATACAGGAGAAGCGCAAAAATTCTGAAAGAATTAAGATCTATTAAATCAGCAAAAGAAGTTGAAGTCATCAAAAAAGCAATCGACATTACCCATAAAGCATTTGAACGCGTGCTCAGGTTTATCAAACCGGGGGTAATGGAATATGAAATTGAAGCAGAAATTATTCATACCTTTCTTTCCAACCGCGCCACCGGCGAAGCTTACGGAAGCATCATAGCCAGCGGCGACAGGGCTCGCACCCTGCATTACGTGTTCAATAATCAGGAATGTAAAGACGGGGAACTGATACTGATGGATTTTGGCGCTTTATACGGAGGATATGCTGCAGACCTTACCCGCACTGTTCCGGTAAATGGGAAGTTTACCAAAAGGCAGAAAGAAGTGTATGATGCCTGCCTGGAATTGCATAACTATTGTAAATCGATGTTGAAGCCCGGTATCAGCATTAACGATTACACCAATAAAGCCGGTGATTATGCAACAGAATTATTTATGAAAATCGGGTTGCTCACCAGGGAAGACGTAAAAAATGAAGACCCCGATAACAGGGCTTACAGAAAATATCTTTATCACGGAATTTCTCATCATCTCGGGCTGGATGTTCATGACGTAGGCTATTTTCATACGCCAATTCAACCCGGAATGGTGTTTACGGTAGAACCAGGAATTTATATTGAAGAAGAGCAGATGGGAATCAGAATCGAAAACAACGTATGGATAACCGAAAATGGTAATATCGACCTGATGAAGAACATTCCTATTACCACAGAAGAGATAGAAGCAATCATGAGCGGAAAAAAATAACCTGGCTGAAATTATGAAACAAGTTCCCAACCTTTTTACATTACTGAATCTTGTATTCGGATGTATTGCCATTGTATGCATTTTACAAACCGGGGAAACCCTGCTTGAAAGAGACGGAGCAAGCTGGATCGCAAGGCTGCCCGAAAAAATCTGGTGGGGTGCCATATTTATTGGTTGTGCCGCACTGATAGATTTCCTCGACGGATTTGTGGCCAGGATGTTAAAGGCTGAATCTGCCATGGGCAAAGAACTCGACTCCCTTGCAGATGTAGTAAGTTTTGGCGTAGCCCCCGGATTAATCCTTTACCAAATGCTCCGTATCAGCTACATCAGTGAAGAAACTGCACTGGATACCCCCATGGCTTATCTATTACCTGCAGTGATATTCCCTTGTGCTGCTGCCTACAGGCTCGCAAGGTTTAATACGAGCGATTACGACAAACCCGGTTTCCGTGGTGTTCCTGTTCCTGCAGCAGGACTGGTTGCCGCTTCTTATCCGTTAATCCTATTGTATTATCCCGGAATTGCAGTTACAATTCTCAACAAATGGATGGTATACCTGGTAATTATAGCCTTAAGCTGGTTGATGGTTAGCAACCTTCCGCTGATGAGTCTTAAGTTCAAAGATTATTCCTTTAAAAATAATTTCAGGAGATATCTGTTGGTAATTATCGCGCTGATTGCAGCACTATTGCTCAACTGGCTGGCTATTCCGGTAATATTTATTGTTTATCTGGTTTTATCCCTGATTTCCCCTAAAAACAATGCATGATTCGGCTGAGAGAATCGGTGTTTTTTCTTAGGTTTGCCTTTTAAAACAAAGAACGTCATGATATATTCCGTTAAGGTGGTGGTAATGCCTTTAAAAGACCTTTTGGACCCTCAGGGGAAAGCTGTATTAAGTGGATTGGATAATCTTGGCCTGAAAGGAACAAAAGATGTAAGAATCGGAAAGAATATTGAACTGGAAATAGAAGCTGAATCTAAAGAAGCTGCCAAAGCCATAGCAGAGGAAGCTGCCAAAAAACTCCTGGCAAACCCCGTAATGGAATATTTTGAAGTAACCGTTCAATAAAAACAGCGTAAAAACATGCTGTATATTGTGCCCACTCCAATTGGTAACCTGAAGGATATCACCTTAAGGGCACTGGAAATCCTTAAATCGGTTGAACTTATTCTTGCGGAAGATACCCGCACCTCGGGGGTATTGCTGAAGCATTATGAAATATCCAAACCTCTCAGGGCATTTCACCAGCACAACGAACATCAGATATTACCGGATATCATCAGGCAATTGAAATCAGGTACTGATATGGCGCTGATTTCGGATGCTGGCACCCCAGGAATTTCAGATCCGGCATTCCTGCTCGTAAGGGAGTGTATTCGGGAAAATATCGATGTACAAACACTTCCCGGCCCCACTGCCCTGATACCCGCTCTTGTTAACAGCGGGTTGCCAACCAACAGGTTTTGTTTTGAAGGTTTTATCCCTTTGAAAAAAGGAAGGCATACACTTTTGCAATCTCTGGCAGATGAAGAGAGGACCATGATTTTTTATGAATCTCCGGTAAGGCTTAACCGAACTTTAAAAGACTTCGCCCAATATTTCGGTGCAGATCGCCCTGCATGTGTATGCCGGGAGCTCTCCAAAAAATTTGAAGAATCAGTAAGAGGTACCCTAAGCTTTCTCTGCGAACATTTTGAAAAAAAACCTGCCAAAGGGGAAATCGTCATCATTGTAGGGGGAAAACCGTAAATCAATCAGATACCATTCCTCGAATTATCCCCCGAAAATCGATTTATTTCTTATGTTTACAAGGCAACTAAACAATTTTATTCATGAATAAGAAGGCTTTATTATTTATTCTGGCTGTATCCTTTTTTACAGTAGCGAAAGCCCAGACCGAACGCTGGCAACAAAAGGTTAAATACACCATGGAAGTAGATGTTGACGTAGACAAAAACAAACTCTACGGAAAACAGAAACTGGAATACACCAACAATTCTCCTGATACACTCGACAGAGTGTTTTATCATTTGTACTGGAATGCCTTCCAGCCCAACAGTATGATGGATGCCCGATCCAGAGAACTCGGAAAGATTAGCATTAACGGAAACCCCGACTGGGACAGAAGAGTGCGAGACAGAATCCTGAATCTTAAAGAAGATGAAATTGGATACCAGAAAATAAAATCTTTAAAGATGAATGGGGTTGCACAGGAATACAAAGTGCATGAAACCATTCTGGAAGTAAAACTCAGCAAGCCAATTCTTCCAAAGACTACTGTAACCTTTGATATGGAATTTGAAGCTCAGGTTCCTGTACAAATCAGAAGGGCCGGCCGCGATGCAGAGAACGGTGTTCGTTACAGCATGTCGCAATGGTATCCTAAAATCAGCGAATATGATTACATGGGATGGAACCCCAATCCATACATTGCAAGAGAATTTCATGGAGTATGGGGAGATTTTGATGTAAAAATTTCCATTGATAAAAATTACATCCTTGGCGGATCAGGGTATCTTCAAAACCCTCAGGAAATCGGTTATGGATATGAAAAACCCGGAACAACCGTAAAAAGGCCTTCCGGCAAAAAACTCACCTGGCATTTTATTGCCCCTCAGGTGCATGACTTTTTCTGGGCTGCTGACCCCGACTATAAACACCTTAGCAAGCAGCTGGCTGATGGTACTACCATACATGTATTGTATGACAGGAACGAGAACTTCCTGAGGGAAAAATTCAACAACCTGCGTCCTCAGCAAAAAGAAGCTTATAAAAACGATTTCAGGAATTATCTCGAAAACTGGGATAAACAATGGGAAGAAGTATTGTGGGCAGCTGAAGTAACATTCCCCTATATCAACAAAACTTTCGGCCCTTATACCTACAAGCAGTATTCCTTTATTCAGGGAGGTGACGGAGGTATGGAATATGCCATGGGCACCCTTCTCAATGGGCCAAGCATCGGAACTGTTTTTCACGAACTGATGCATAACTGGTATCAGATGTTGCTTGCCACCAACGAATCGCTGTATCCCTGGATGGATGAAGGTTTCACTACATGGGCTGCAGATAAGGTAATGGCAGAATATAATAAAGCAGTAAGAGAAAGAGACGGCAATGCGGGAGCCAACCAGCAATCTCAGAGAAACAGGCCGCAAATGCTGCCTGAACTGCATGCAGGAAGCTACAGAAGCTATTTTGCCATTGCACAAAGCGGACTGGAAGAACCACTTTCCACGCACGCCGATCATTATAATACCAATGCTGCTTATAGCACAGCTTCTTATTCCAAAGGAGCAGTATTCCTTGCGCAACTGGGTTATATCACCGGAGAAGAAACGCTGAACAGAATTATGCTCCGCTATTATCACGAATGGAAATTCAAACACCCTAATGATAACGACTTCATTAGAGTAGCGGAAAAAGAAAGTAAAATGAAGCTCGATTGGTACAGGCTTTATTGGGTATATACCACCAAACAAATTGATTACGGAATTGACAGTGTTTGGGCTGAAGGCAACAAAGTAAATATTCAGTTAAGAAGGGTAAAAGAAATGCCAATGCCAATCGATTTGTACATCACCTACAAAGACGGATCTCAGGAAATTGCCTATATTCCGCAATATTTGATGTTTGGCGAAAAACCGGCAGAAAATAACATTCCAAGAAAAACTTATGAAGCATGGAAATGGACCCATCCAACGTATGTTGTAACTCTTGACCGCAAAATTGACGAAATCGCCAGCATTGAAATAGATCAAACTCAAAGAATGGCTGATATCAACAGGACTAATAACAAGGTGGAATTCAAATAAGATTTGTTTCCTCTGTAATAAAAAAGAAATAGCTGCCGAAAAACGGCAGCTATTTTCATTTATCAACCACTAACACATAAAGGATTAAGAATAATCCTTCAGATGCCAAGAATTATTTCAATACCGGTAATTTATAAGGCAGCACAGTTTATTACTTCTTTTTCGTAAGGTCGGAGTAGTTAAGGAAGTAAATAAACTTTAAGGATATGTTGTTTCCATGCGGGGTGGCAAATATCTTACCTGCATTTTTAATATAGTTATTATACCGCGAACCGTCAATATAATATTCATAATCCATTCCCAACCAGTTCTTCCAGCCTAAAACAATCCTGCTACCAAGGCTGAAATCCCAGGTAAGAAAGACATCTATATTAAATGCATTGTAATTGTCGTTGTAATTCTTAGGGTTCAGATCCGGCCTTTCAGTCCAGTTGCCATCAGGGGTAACATTATAGATGTTGGTATTGTCTATTTTGTTCCAGAAATGTCTTACCCTGAAGGATAAATTAATTCGGGAGTCAAAGTTATAGCTTCCTTCCAAATAGGATGTCAGGTCGGTATAAATTCTTCTTGCCAGCAAAGGTTGTCCTGCATCTCTCGCAAAAGCATAACCGAACTGGCCGTTATCATGCCTGCGGGCAAAATTGGCAAACAAATTAAATTTGTCGCTGAATCTGTAACGGCCGCCGAGTTCAATATGAGAATATGGATCATCAGGCAAAGGACCTTCGGCAAATTGCAGGTACCAGTTTATATAAAATTTCTTTCTGCTGTCGGTGCTTCCTTCGTAATAAAAGTAATATTGAGGTGCCCTCCTTAAATTTTGCCTTGGTGTTGCATATATATTGGAAGGAGTTTGCATTTCAAAATAATCGTTGAACCAGAAAGGAATGGTTCCTACCGTAAGCCGCATATCCCAGAAATTCTTCAACCACCAGAAAGCCGTTAAATTGAATTCCGTCTCCTGATATACAAAAGGCTTGTATAAATAATTCTGAGAGAAATTAAATCCGTATTCCTGGCGTAAAAGCTTTTCTGTGGGATCGAGCACTATATAATAAAACTCCCCCTTATTATACACCTGGTTAGGGGTATATAAAAACCCAAGGTCGTTTGGATTATAGGAAGCGGAATAAATTTCATTGGATAAACCAAACCTGAACTTTCCACTCACCTTCGAAAACTTAATAAGATTGCTATACCCTTCACTTCCACCCTGGCTATCGAAAATTTTGCTGTACTTTGGCCTTAGCTGGAAATTATATTGAATGTTTTTATCGTACAATGACAAATCTATAGCAGTAACGTTGGCATCCGGCCGGGAGCCGCTTCTTAAAACATTAGTATTGGTGAAAGTAACAAAAGACCGGTTTTTCAAAGCCTGATCAAGTACTACTACGTTATAATTAGTAAGCACATCGGTTTTAATAACTGTATCGCTTCCTGTAAGAGTGTTCCTTAATAAAGCTTTAGAGGGCTGTCCAATCGCATTAAAAACACCTATCCCCAAATTGTTTTTCGTTCTTCCTGAAAATTTAAATGCATTCAAAAGCCTGGTCACTTCCGGGTTTCTAATCAATTCATAATCAGATAAATCTCCGGAATTTGTCCTGTTTCGGATAGTATGATAATCGGAAGGCGTTTTTCCAATTCTTCTGGAATAAAAAATTCCTGATTTATTAAACAATTCTGTTCCTTCAGTAAAAAACTGTCTGTTTTCACTAAAGTATACTTCAAACGGAGAAATGTTGTTGATAACATTGTCGGATATGGTTTGATTGAAATCAGGAATCAGCGTCATATCAAGCGTAAAACTTTCATTAATCCCGTACTTTAGGTCCATCCCGCCGCTGAACATAGTATTTTCTTCTGCCTTGCCATTCAATACCGGATTATTACGGTATCCTGTACTGATGTAAGGTGAAAAACTCAACCTTAAAGGCGCCTTGATATCTTTTAAACCTTCCAGTGTGCCGAAATAATTGATGAATCCACTTTGCTTGATATCAACAGGGCTCCAGTATGAAATTTCTGTTTCTCTTCTGATATATCTTCCAAACTGTATACCCCATTTTTGTTCGGACTGGTTTGAAAACCTCAATGAGAAAAACGGAATTCTGATTTCTACCGTCCAACCCAGTTCATCGTAATTCACCTGGCTTTCCCAAACGGCGTCCCAGCTTACATCTCCAAGCAGTGCAAAACCCGATGATGTAGACGATACCCGGGAATCGCTTTGAACATTTCTGGATGTTACCAGAAACTGATAAGCATTCTGGTCATCATCATAGGTATCCAGAAAAACGGTAAAGTAATCTACATTATGGGTACCGATGACATCTCTTTTTGTAAACTGCTTGGAAATTTTATCAGGATCGTCGTATAGCCTTGCTGCAATGTACATCGCATGGTTGTCATACAACACCCTCACTTCTGTAGGCTTTGTGGCAGGTTTGCCAAAATTTGGAGAATATGTAATAAAGTCGGACGCAATAGCAGCGCTTTCCCAGGCTTCTTCATTAATAATTCCATCTATTCTGATAACATCACCGGTACGGGTGGTAGTTATAGTTTTTTGCTGGGTAAATGCAGAATTGGATAAGGTAATAATAAATAAAATGGCAATTAATCTCTCAATAAGCATGCAATTTTTCTCTACACTTAGGTCTTGGTTAATGGATTTGTAAAAGTAAGACAAATTACCAGGAGGGAAAAACAAAACAGATTAAATTAAAATAAAATCTGTGATAACTTAACCACAATCAAGCGACAAATCCAAAAAGGTTAAACGAAATTTTCCCGATAATGGAAACCCTTAGTTGTGTTTATTTTTCAACATCGCAACCTGAGCCTGCAGGTTACTTACCAGGCTTGCCAGTTGGTTGACATCCCAGCTGGGTCTTGAATTAGTTTTTTGAATAATATAAGTAGCCTTCCACACTTCAAGGATTTCTGAAGGATTAATGGTATAGGGTTCGTAAGCGGAGTTGTCACTCACCAGGGTGATCTTGTTTTTGGATCTTGGATTTTTCAAAACCCTTTTATACACTACCCCTTCCGACCTCGAAACAATAATGTAGGTTTCATTAGATTTAAGGTCTTCAATATTTTCCACTTTTTCTCCCACAATGATACTGCCACTGGGGGTAGGCAGCATAGAATCTCCCACAATTTCAAAAGCACGATAATTTCCGGGAGCAAGCATAGGGAGAGTAAAGGTATTCAGTTCGTCTATAAATTCGGGATCGGCATAACCTGCCAGGTAACCGGCTGCCGCTTTTACAGGAACAAAGTAAATTTCTGCTGAGCCGGATGCCAATTTTTGCGCCCTCCTTTTAGCCAGATAACTGCCCTGGGTGTCAGAAAGATCTTTTAACAACAAATCATCCAGAGATAGCTTAAACATATCTTTCACAGCTTCCAACACTTCAATACGAGGCTCTGCTCTTTCTTCCTCATAAGCACCCAAAAGCGATCTTTTTATTTTCAAACGCGATGCAAATTCTTCCTGAGTCCAGCCCCTGAGACGGCGCAAATATTTCAGGTTTTTTCCGGCTAAAGACATGGCTAATATTTTTAGCCCTCAAATTACTAATTTTTTTATCAATTAACCAAATTTCTCTTTTATGAGTTCATAAATTAGCAGGAAACTGACCTCATTACCCTATTCATTTCTTACCTTTGCATCCCTGTCAAATTGGCTTATAAAAAATTAAAGCATCATTTTTGACAAGTAACATCATTCCTTATTGAAGGAGAACATTAAAAAAATAGTATGGCAGGTTTTTTTGCAAAATTATTCGGAGGAAGTAAATCTGAAAGAGACATTAAAGTACTCAGGCCAAGAGTTGAAAAAATCAACTCTTATTTTGCGGCCTATCAGTCACTTTCCAACGATGAACTCAGAGCTAAAACACAGGAATTCAAGCAGCGCATTAAAGAATATCTTAAAGATACCGACAGCGAAATTGAACAGCTTACCAAAGAAGCAGAAGCACTCGACTTCAGCGAAATCAACAAAAAAGAAGAGCTGTATGAAAAGATAGATAAACTGAAGCTGGAAAGGGACAAGAAAATTGAAGAAATTCTGGATGAACTACTTCCTGAAGCATTTGCAGTAGTAAAAGAAACTGCAAGAAGATTTTCACAAAATTCCGAACTGGTAGTAACAGCTACGGACCTCGACAGAGACCTTTCCGTTAAGAAGCCGAATATCAGAATAGAGGGAGATAAAGCTATTTATTCCAATAAGTGGGTTGCAGGAGGGAATGAAATTACCTGGAACATGGTACACTACGATGTGCAGCTGATAGGAGGTATGGTGCTTCATTCCGGCAAAATTGCAGAAATGGCTACCGGTGAAGGTAAAACGCTGGTATCTACCCTTCCCGCATATTTGAATGCGTTAGCAGGTGAAGGTGTTCATATCGTTACAGTGAACGATTACCTCGCCAAAAGGGATTCTGAATGGAACGGACCATTATTTGAATTTTTAGGAATTACCGTTGATTGTATCGATAAACATCAGCCAAACTCTGCAGCCCGCCGCAAGGCCTACATGGCAGATATTACTTATGGTACCAACAACGAATTTGGCTTCGATTACCTGAGAGATAACATGGTTCATTCCCCCGAAGAAATGGTTCAGAGAAAACACCATTTTGCAATGGTGGATGAGGTGGATAGCGTGTTGATTGATGATGCTCGTACTCCTTTAATTATTTCGGGTCCAATTCCAAAAGGTGATGAACAGCAATACCATATTCTAAAGCCTCGTGTAGAGAAGCTGGTTGAATTGCAAAAACAGGTCGTAAACAAATTCCTTAACGAAGCCAAGAAAAAATTTGCCGAAGGAGATGACGATCCGAAATCGGGAGGGCTTGCATTATACCGTGCATACAGGGGTCTACCCAAAAACAGTGCGCTGATCAAGTTCCTTAGTGAACCGGGAGTAAGGGTTAAACTGCAAAAAGCAGAAAATTACTACCTGGCAGATCAGCAAAGGGAAATGCCGCTGGTAGATCAGGAACTTTATTTCCATATCGATGAAAAGAATAAATCTGTAGAACTTACCGAACTGGGTATTCAAACCATTACCAAAGCAGGTGAAGATCCGGATTTCTTCCTCCTTCCCGATATCGGAGCTGAATTGGCCGAAATTGAAAAAGCCGACATCACCCCGGAAGAAAAACTGGGCAGAAAAGAATCACTGTTAAACGATTATACTGCAAAAGCCGACAGGATTCACACCGTACAGCAACTCCTGAAAGCCTATACCCTCTTTGAAAAGGATGTAGAGTATGTGGTATTGGACGGAGCCGTAAAAATTGTAGACGAACAAACAGGCCGTATACTGGAAGGAAGGCGATACAGTGATGGTTTGCACCAGGCCATTGAAGCAAAAGAAAATGTGCGTATTGAAGCGGCTACACAAACCTATGCAACCATCACCCTTCAGAATTATTTCAGAATGTATCACAAGCTTGCGGGTATGACCGGTACTGCGGAAACCGAAGCAGGTGAATTCTGGGATATCTACAAACTGGATGTGGTAACCATCCCCACCAACCTTCCTGTCATCAGGAAAGACCATCAAGACCTGGTTTATAAAACCAAGCGCGAAAAGTATAAAGCCATCATTGAAGAGGTTGAAAACCTCCGTGCACAGGGAAGGCCTGTACTGGTAGGGACAACATCAGTGGAGGTGAGTGAATTGCTGAGCAAAATGCTTCAGGCTAAAAAAATCCCTCATAACGTACTTAACGCAAAACAGCACGCAAGAGAAGCGCAGATTGTTGCCGAAGCCGGTCTTGCAGGAGCGGTAACCATTGCCACCAACATGGCCGGTAGGGGTACCGACATCAAACTCGGCCCGGGTGTAAAAGAAGCCGGAGGTTTGGCTATCATTGGCACCGAAAGGCATGAAAGCCGCCGGGTAGACCGTCAGCTGCGTGGCCGTGCTGGACGCCAGGGAGATCCCGGAACCTCACAGTTCTATGTATCGCTGGAAGACGACCTGATGCGCCTCTTCGGTAGTGAAAGAATTGCCCGTGTAATGGACAGGTTTGGTTACAAAGAAGGCGAAGTGATTCAGCACAGCATGGTTACCAAAAGCATTGAAAGGGCGCAGAAAAAAGTTGAAGAAAACAACTTCGGTATCCGTAAGCGGTTGCTGGAGTATGATGATGTGATGAACAAACAGAGAAATGTGATTTACAAGAAAAGGAATCACGCATTGTTTGGGGAAAGGCTGGCACTTGATATTGATAATGCTTTTTACATTGTTGCGGAAAATATTGTTACAGCACACCGCGAAACCCTGGATTACGAAGGCTTTAAAATGGATGCCATCGTAAACTTCAGTGTGGATACCACTATTACGGAGGAGGAATTTCAGAAAGCCAAAACCGAAGAACTGGTTTCCAAACTGTACCAGGAAGCAGTGGAAAGGAATAAGGCCAAAATGGAAGAGCTGAAGAAAACCACGCTTCCCATCTTCCAGAATATCAAACAAAATCAGGGACCCCATATTGAAAATGTGGTAGTGCCATTTACCGATGGAAGAAAAGCCATTCAGGTGCTGGTAAACCTTAATAAAACGCTCGAAACCAACGGTGAGGAATTAGGAAGAGCTTTGCAACGTCAAATTACCCTTGCCCTGATTGACGAAACATGGAAAGAACACCTGAGGGCAATGGACGATTTGAAACAAAGTGTTCAAACCGCTTACCTCGAGCAGAAAGATCCTCTTGTGATTTATAAAATCACTGCTTTTGAACTGTTCAAAAAAATGGACAGCGAGGTGAACCGTCAGATTGTTAGCTTCCTCTGCCATGCGCGCATTCCGGTTGAACCACAAAGAAACCCGAATGTGATTCGTGAAGGAAGAGAGCAGAAGACCGATATGAGCAAAATGCAGGTGAATAAGGCTGAAATTGACGAAAGAGGAGATGATTATGCAGCCAATGAAAAGGATTATTTCGATCCAACTGCAGGTGCCAAACCGGCTCCGGTTAAAGTAGGGCCTAAAATAGGAAGAAATGATCCCTGCCCTTGCGGAAGCGGTAAAAAATATAAGAACTGTCATGGCAAAGAAGCCTAATCATATTATTTCAATGAAAAAATCCCGGTCGGTGACCGGGATTTTTATTTTATAACCTTAATGATTAATCGATAAGATTGTTTTTAACGGAAAAGAATACCAATCCTGCGGTATTTTTAACCCCAAACTTCTCCATCAGCCTGTCTTTAATGGCTTCCACCGTACGGGTACTTACCTCAAGGGTTTGGGCAATTTCCTGAGCGGTATATTCCATGCAGATGTATTTAATCACATCGCGCTCCCGGGCAGAAAGGGTGATTTCTGAAGAAAGGGAAGGTGCAACCTTCGTACGGGAATGGGATTTCTTCAGCAAAATCCTGTTAACAAAATTATTCAAGTAGTAACCTTTGGATTTCACCTCCATAATTGCCTTTCTGATTTCGGCAGGATCGGCACTTTTAAGAAGGTAACCATTTGCCCCGATTTCCATCATGTGACTCACGAACCTTTCGTCTTCGAACATGGTGAGGGCAATAATTTGTATGTGAGGATAGGTTTTGGCAATGTACTTGGTAGTTTCAATACCATCTTTTTTAGGCATCCGGAGGTCCATCAGAATAACATCGGGCTGATCCTCGGTGGTGGCAAGTTTGTCGATCAGCTCCTCTCCGTTTTCCGCCTCAAAAATAAATTGGATATTGGTGTACGGCCTCATGGAAAGTATTACTCCTTTCCTGAAAATCTTGTGGTCATCCGCAATGGCAACTTTAATAACGCTCATTGTTTATTCAGATATTGGCTATTTAATCCCCATAAAAATAAGGGTTTCAATCGAAAATCCAAGCAAACCCGCTTTTACGCCCCAATGTGATTCTCCGGAAGGGGAATCTCAATGGTCACCTTATAATAGGTTTGAGACGGGTCTTTTTCGAAGAAAATCCTTCCTTTCAGCAGTTTCAACCGGCTCTGGATGTTCTTCAGTCCAAGACCGGATGCATTTTTACTCAGTCTTTCAAAATCGGCCTGGGTCATACCCTTACCGTCGTGATGAAGCCTTATGTAAAAATGTTTGTCGCTCAGGTTTTGAGTTAAATGGATAAAGCTCGATTTGCTGTGTTTCAGGATGTTATTCACAAGTTCCTGCACAACCCTGAACACGATAAGTTCGGTATCGTTATCCATTCTTTCACGGTAATCATGGAACCTGCAGCTTGCATTCATGGTACCCGAACCGTTAATTTTCTGGAACAGGTCGTTCACCGCCGATTCCAGACCGAAATTTTTAAGGGTTGGCGGCATGAGGCTGTGAGAAATGTTCCTGATCAGCTGGATAGTATCGTCAATAATCTGTTTAGCGTTGTAAATATTCTGGAGCTGAGTGTTTTTGTCGAGGTTAACCAGGTTTTCATTCAGGTAAAGCCTGGCCGTTGCCAGCAGGGGCCCGGCATCGTCGTGAAGGTCTGCGGCTATTCTTTGACGTTCCTCTTCCTGGAATTTAATGGAAGCATCCAACAACATGCGCTGGTGGTCAAATTCCAGTTTCTGCAGCTTGTTTTGGTAGCGTATTACCTTCCTTTGGTGAAATATAATAAAAACTATAAGGCCGATCGCAAGCATTAACATCCCGATGGTACCGAAAAACAATACCTGGGAAATCCCTTGATCAGCGTTAACCTGCAATAATATCATGTTCGTTCTTCAGGGTTAGTCGGGTCAAATTCTAAAGTTTTATCGAATATATCATCTAATAATGGATTTTCTTCAGAAATATTGTCAGAATTCTCCTTTTTCATCAGAATGGCCACTGAAAAGAATATGATTTTCAATATGGTACAAAAATAATTGATCAGGCTCCAGTCTTTCCACTGGTCATCGGATAGCTTATCCGATTGCAAGAAAAAGAAAAATGTACCGGTGGAATATATGAGGATACCAAGAATAATCCAAAAGCGAAAAGAAGTATATACGAACCTATCTTGTGGTTCAACTAATTGTTCAAAAAAGTAAAAAAGGGTAAAACAAATTAAAATTAAAT